>Ga0179593_1587380_pt1 | contig 11451 bp, 8 predicted proteins | sample CZODoug2_1_08_16_FD_185931 | JGI IMG/M metagenome (GOLD analysis project Ga0179593, IMG submission 185931) | Vadose zone soil fungal communities from Angelo Coast Range Reserve, California, USA - CZODoug2_1_08_16fungal (PacBio error correction) | ecosystem: Environmental > Terrestrial > Soil >...
CTGAAAACCGGCGAGCAAAAGCACCGTAACGCCTCCGATCAAAAAAAAAATGTCGAGGCCGAACTGGTCTATCCCCTTACTATGGAGCTATCCGCGATTCGCGAAGTATGAAAAAGGGACCAGCTGAGCAATTAAGGGGGGGGGAGCGTAGGGAGACGTCTGATCTTTCGCCCGAGGAGGGAAGGAAAAAAACCTTCTCGGCGGTGTCGACGAAAAGAAGGATGAAGCATCGATTCTAACCACTCAGGGTAGTTCTACTCCTCCCCGACTCTCTCTACGTTCCGCCGGAACGTACAGAGGGAAAGTTGCTGGAAAGACTGGCCACCCATTGGCGGGGAAGAAAAAAGAACGAATCTGGTGGGGGCGCTCCACGCAATTAAGAGAAGTCCAGTCCGCGGGTGTCGAAAACGTCTAAAATCACGCTGCACAAGAGGGGTGCTCTACTCGACAGAAGAATACTCGGAGGGAAGAAAGGAGTCTGTGTCTCGATAAACGCCTCGACCGAGGAAGAGGGAACCGCGCGGGACCTTCCAAAACGCTTCCGTGGATGCCACTGACGGAGCTCCATCACGCAACGGCAAAAGCGTGGCTGGGAAGGGAATCGCGCTCCGGAGAAAAAGATGTTCGGGCTAGACAGAACGAAAAAAAAAAGATTCCCTCGACCGCGAAAACAAGCTCGTCTCCATCGGAGCCGCGACCCGGTATAGGACGCCTACCTAGAGTCACCCTCTCCTCTAGGGGGAGGAGCAACCTCTAACGCGGGAAAAGGAATGGGGTTTCGCCGGAACGGAAAGTATGGCGCTATCCTTAAGATTCACGCGCTCGTTGCTTCTAAAATAAGAGAAACCCTTCTGGAGACTTCTGTTCTAGGAAAGACGTCTTGGGGGCCGCTCTTTCCGAAAGAAAAGAAAAAAAAATTCAGGCCGAGCAAATCGATGCTGGGCGCAGAACGACTACGACCGAACTGGTTCGCTGAGACCAGATTCCAAGAAATCCGCCCACCAAGAAGAAGAAAGCTCAAAGGAGAAAGAACGTCGTAAGGACGATGATGAAAGAAAAGAATCCCGAGTAAACATCAAGGGGGTCAATTCGTATCGCGGGAGTGGACTCGAAGAAAAAAGAACTTGGGGGGTGAAAGGGCTCACGTCTTTAAAGGAGGGGAGGTGAGGAGGCATCACCATAGAAAAAGGGGAAAAGGTATGCGAGGCTCTGCGGGGAGCGAGGCCGACTGGGGATCAACACCCTACGAAAGTTGGGGGGATTAACGGCATCAGGACGCGGACGTGGGTAGAGGAGAACCCTGAGCACTACGGAAATAACTCCCCCCTCCACAATTTCCGCAAACCTATCCAGGAAGACGGCGGGAGAGAGATGGAGCGTGATCGGGGTCGCGCAATAAAAAGGACTCGCGAACGAAGGTCGGACAAAACTGCAGGCCCGAGCGTGAATGGTCTCGCGGGGGAAAGACGTTTCATTTAGCGAAACGGGAGCCCCGTGCCCTGGGACCTACTGCACTTGAAAGAAAGGGAAAATTATTACCTCAATGAGGTCGTGAACCTGCGATGGAAGGAAAGGCCTTTCAGCGGAGGGTTCCGGGCGCATCAACGGGAATTTTGAGCTCACGCCATTCAAGCCGAGAAGTACTCGCCTAAAAGGGAAGGAAGAATGTAGGATAGTACCGCGGCGCCTGGGGCTTGGAGCGAAAGAATTCATGGGAGCCGAGGGAAGAGCTCATGTTTCGTCTCAACTCTCCCGCGCCCCCTACGGGAAAGAGGGGCCGGAGGGCAGGATTATAGTGCGCTCACCGAAAGAAGGACGACAGGGGGCGCTCGCGGTCTTAGGAGAAAAAAGGAAAAGCGAGGAACAACTAATGTGGCGAGCACGATGCCCCTAGCCCGATCAAGGAAAAAACCAGACGACCTGACCGGAGAACCGCTGTCAGAAAAAGGGACCACGAAGAAGGTCAAGTAACTCTGGCCAATCCGAAGAATGCGTCGGGTGCGCCTGCTCACAAGGAGAACGCCCGTTCCTCCCAGAGGGGACAGGACACAAAAGAAAAAAGGGGCTTTCATAATCCCCTCCTCCAATCCGAAATAGAGAGAAAAGCGAACCCGAGACACAGTCGTCCGATTGTTCTCAAAGCGCTCAGATCGCCTCAAAGACGAAAAGAGAAAAGGGATCGAGAACACGTTGAGCCCGAAGAAAAGAAGAGTTCGGGAAGACAGGTGTCCTCGAATCCCGCGCTGTAGGAGAAGAGAGAGGCGATCCATCTCTCTCAAAAAAAAAAAAAAAGTAGTAAAATAGAGATATTATAAGGATCCGACCGATCCTCTCCCGGAGCGTGGACAGGGATCTACACCGACGAGCGAGGAAAAGAAAAGCGAAGTGAATAACCGGCTTCGCGTCCAAGGAAGATTGACTGAGCGATTCTGGACCTCGGTACGTCGACCCTCGGGGGGGAGGAGGAGCTCGAATTTGTTGGGGGAGGAGGGGGCGCGGCTTCATCGAGAAAAAGGTCCGGCCGCACTGCGGGCGGCGCCCGGGGCAAAGAAGGGGGCAAATGAGCAGCGCGCGCAGCATATCGTCCCGGCGGACTTGCTCTTTCCGAGAACCACTGAGTCGTTGTTCGCGAGAAATCGACCGGGAAAAGTCGGACGGTGAGTTTCTGTCGGGCGAGGGCTCAGGGGGGGACGAAACTCCTGTCCTCTAGGGGAGCGAAGACCGCTAGGGGGGGCGCACAGCGGGCGAAGAAGCGGAGTTAGCTCAAAACGCCCGCCCAGAACAAAAAAAAAGGGAAAAACCGTCCTGGGCGCGGACGAGGAGAAAGAGCAAACCTGATCTGATCAGCTCGGAACCTAGCCAGTCGCCGATCAAGCAAGACCTGCGCGTGTTCACGCCCTCAGAGGAAGGGTCGAGGGGCCATCAGGAAGTATTCGACGGAAAAAGAGGCTGTGAACCACAGCCAGTTGATCGAAAAAATCGGCGGCCGCTGAGGGCAATCTGACTCAGAAAGGGTAAAGAAACTCGAGAAAAAAGAACTGGCGTGAAGAAAGCAGAAAAAAGTGCAGACCAGAACCGGGCACTGACTTCCTCCAGGTTGAAACTGACACCGAGTGGTTCCCGGCGACCAGCACGACACCTGACGGGGGGACATTTCGTTCGAAGGAAAAAGGACAAAGTTTCTGAGAAAAACACGAAGCTGGACGAAAGGCTCGTAGAAGAGAAGGTAGTCCTTGAATCGAGGATGTGTGCGGGAAGCCTAGTGCGCACAAGGTATCGCACCATCTAACAGGGAAGGATGCAAAAAGGGGAAAAAAAAAGACAATGGGTTGTTGAGAACAGTCGTAGAAATCGATCGTGCCTCTAGCCAGCCAACATCCTTGTGACAAAAAGATGTTTAGGCTCCCTCGAGGAACAGCGAAAGAAAAAAAGCGAACACATAGTCGTCCAGAGGGAGGGGCTAGTCGGTCGAAGAAGAACGTTCGGAGGGACGGGGTCGGCAAAGGAAAAGGGGGAGGTGGTACTCACCGAGACCTCCCCACAACAGGGGGGGGGCTCCATCCTAGATCTTACGAGGAGTCCTCAAAAGGAGGCGCAAGGGCGTGGGCGGGGAGGAGACTTTAACTATGAAAGCAAATCGACCACTCTTCAGGGTCACGCTTAGGCCAATCCCAGAGGGCACGACTGCCGTGAGTAGGGGAAAAACGAATACAACGCCCTTTCTGCGGAAAAAGATGGAAGTCCAAAGAAGGTCAAATCCTTATTTCCTCTTGACCACCGATCATTGCCTGGGAAGGGGAATCAGAGACCACTCAGAAACGGAGGTTTCCACAATCGGGGTTACACTCTTCTTGAGGTATGGGAAAAGCCGTGCTCGTCCTTAGCTTGACCGTAGATCGTTTATGAGGAGGCCCCAGGGTCTAGGGCAAGCTTGAGACTAGCGTGTGCGGAAGGGACGCCCAGGAACGGGAAGATCGATGTGTCCGGCGTCTAGCCGAACTCTCCTCTAAGGACGAAGAGGAGTTGGTGGGCAAAAAAAAGGGGGGGACGGGATGTATCATTTCCGCAGAAAAGAAAGGACGCGGCGGGAAAAGAGGGAACTGTCTTCCACGAAAATAGGGTCGAGGCGTCATCGAGACTCGAGAATCCGAGGTTAATCGAACTTGGCTGAGCGGGGAGGCCACCTCGGTAACCAGTGGGGGTGCAGGCTGTTAAGCGACCGACAAACCGACGTCCCTCTACCCGGAAATGGGACCAAACCATCTTCGTCTACGAGAAAAGGCCCCGCCAATTTTCTGTGAAGATTATGAGGTCTACGGAATAGCAGGGAGGGGCTTCTACTGACCGAGGGAAGGACAGGGAGAGTCATTCGGGGTTGGAGAGTCCTCCCCGCTGAGAAAGTGGGTTTCTCAGAAGGATAGTCAAGGCGTCGACCCAGCTCTTTGACGGTAGGCAAATCGCTGAGGTGAGTAATCATCCGTGTGCCAGCAGAAAACTACGTGCCAATGGGGGTTAAAAGAAGAAAAGGGAGCGACTCAGCCGTATCGCTCAATCGAGCCAGCCAGACCGACCAGGTTTGGTTATTCAATGGAGGACTGGGCAAAGTTTAGATATGTCCGGACTCAAAAAACACCAACGAGTATTGGAAAGGGGAAGAAGAAGTACCCGGAGGAACTTGAGGATTAGCCTCCGCCGAGATGACCCACTGGTCGAGAGGAGTGGAGGACCCGAGTTGAGGAGATGCTCCTTGATGGTCGACCAAAGCGAATTCATCGTCGTTGGAGCTTGTTCGATCCTGAACGCTCTCCGGGATGGGAACCTTTCAACGGAAGAGCAGGGTCGGGGTAAAAAGGCGACCCCCTGAGCTCGTAAAAAGAGGAGTTACGAGAAGAAAAATCCTTCGCTCTAGGGTCCCGTAACCTCTGTAAGCTGACGATCTTAGGAGAACGAATGTTCCACAGGGGCAGACCAATAACCCGGGGCCGAAGCTGGGGGGGGGCGGACGCACCTCCCGTAGTAATGGCCTGAGGGTGGCGTTCGCGAATCGGAACACTAGAGAAAAAAGGACACCGCAGCGTCTAACTCGGAAATTTGACGAGGACTAGTGCCTGGTCTCGGGGATTCGACCTATGGCTCGCTTGGAAGGGCCGCGCGTTACTTGAAGTCACATAAGATTCCTTGGGATATGAGGAAATGATCAAGAAAAAAAAAATCAACGGGAGTGGAGCACCTTAACGAGCATAATCTCCGGTCGAGAAGAGGAGGAAAAAAATTTTCTTTCTAGAAAAAGACCACGCGATCTTGAAGACGACGCGCCAATCTCGAGGGGAGAGATACAGACCGAGAACGAAGGCGTACACAAAAGGAGTCGCGGTCACCAAGCCGCAGGAGAAAACCTGTCTTCGGACTCTACGCGTGGGACAAGGATTGGGTTCTCCTTCAGAAGGTGATGCTAGGCAGGGAGGATAAGTCTAGGAGAAAAAGACTTAGGGACTCACTATGGAACCGTAGACCTAGGGGAGGGGGTCCAAATTCATGGGGGGAGAGGGAGCCTCTACCGAAAGGCGGGCCGGCTGGGGGGGGAAATCCTCTCCCGAGGCAGAGAAATCAGAAAGGAGAAGCGACTGGATAACGGAACGTGGGCCGGGATGAAAAAAACGGCTTCAGGGAGAAAAATCATCCCGCCCACTCACAAAGATGACGCTCTTTCTGAAAAAAGGAAGGGGGAAGGGAGAAGAATGAAAGGAAAGATAGAGTACAAAAAAGAAGACTCTGTCGCGAGATAATTGAGCGACCGTACTCGACCGACCGAAACAGAAGGGAAAGTTCGCGGGGGATCGAGTAAGGAGTAGGGCGCGGAGCATCCCCAGCTAGGGGCCCCGGATTGCAAAAAAGTCAGGGGGAGGAACGAGAAATGGGTGATCAACCAAAAAAAAACTAGGTTGGGGGTGGTCCGTTCCGAACGGAAGCAAGATGGAGGTCGCGGCGATTCCCCCAGCAAATACGGCCAGATCAGGCCCGCCCAAAAGGGCCGGACCCTGCAAAAAAAAAAATTTGAAAAGACTCTAGTGTCTACGAGCGCATCGTCGCGGGGGTAAAACTTCGGGGGATCCTCTCGAGCCGAGTCGCCCACGCGGAGCCCTACCTTTCTGGTCAGAACCACTCGTGGCAAAAAGAAAACCTGGCGCCGAGGCCCGGGGGCCGTTCAAAATGATACGCACGACGCAGTTAATTCTCGCGGTCGAAGGGGGACTATTCTTCCGAGGGAAGTTCCGGAAGACGATGTCAAAGAATCAACTGGCCATTGAAGTGCTCCAGCGCCGCGCTCGGAGAAGGAAAAGACCGCGAGCTGTCAAAGAAAGAAATTCTCTGAGGGGTGAACCGAGAAGGCTGGTTCAGAGCGTACTTTCTGGCATGCGGGATCTGGGGTCTAAATGGAGGAGGACTGACCTAGCTCCCCAGACCTGGGCGCTGTAACGTGGCCGGGTCTGGGCGGGGAGGCTTGCGAAATAACTCGTACTCGTGAAGTAAAACTCCCTCTGGGAGAGGACGGTCTTCTCAAAGACCGCGAACTCCGAAAAAGGGGGGTCATCAAAGACGAGCCCTATCCAAGAACCAGGGGACGAAGGGGAAAGACGGTCCACCGCAGTGCGGCCGCAAAAAAAAACAAAAGACTAAGGCCGCGACCGGAAGCGCCTAACTAAAAAAGTGGACGCGCGCGCCTGAAGGAAAGGACGTTACGAAAAAAAAGGCTTCTGCACCGACCAAATCATCGTTATTTCTTTCGAGAGAGACCATAGAACGGGAAATCCAGCTCGGAGGACTCCTCCGCACCCGAGACCCTATTCGCGAATAGGTTCTCAGACTCGGAAGGGGGACTCGATCTCCGGAAAGGACGACGAACAGGAGGGGTTAGAAAAAAAAAACACTCGGCTTGAGGAGCAGGCCGTCTTCAATCCCGACGGGGGGGCGGGAGAGCGTTCTGCTCGTCTCGATCCAGAAAAAAACACACAAAGGGAGAGGGGAGGAAGAAGAAGGAAAAGGTGATCAAAGGAGCCTCTCAAAGGAACTAAACGTCCGCTCGACCACTACTACTCGCGCAGAGCTCGGGCTCAAGAAAGGCTAATTCTCTCATACAGGCTTGAGGGCCTTCGTTCTCTCTTCGATTAGCGATCTTGATAACGCTCGGTAGAAAGTTATCGTTTTCTCTGGAGCAGATAATGATGTCCAAGGGAAACCCGAGCCAAAAACCCTCCCTGATTGTTGTCCGGGCCGCCAAGACTGCCCTGTCGGCTGCCCGGTTCTTCAAGAACGCGTTTGAGAAAGCGAGAGCTCAAGGAAAAAAGGGGAATATAATTGACGGCCGGAAGTCTTTCTCTGTCCGCCAGGGGAAACCGTCCGGGGAGGGGGGGCGGGTTCGTGCTGAGGGCTCGGGCTCTGCTCCAAAAAAAAAGCTCGTTTTAGGGGTTGAGCGTGAAGAACGAAGCGCACAGCGGGGAGTTCCAGGTCAGGAAGAGGAAAAGCCTCCCGCCACCAGACCAAACAGAAAAGTCCGCTCGAGGGGTCTCTGGTCTAGGAAAGAAGAAACCTGAGCTGAAAGAGAAAGAAGGAAAAGGCCATCGAAAAAACCGGGAGGTTCACGCACTCAGCATCTCTTCGGAGGAAAACAAGAAGGGTCGCTAAGTATTCAACGAGCTTTCCCTGGCTCTGGAAGAAACAACAGCCCCAGTTGATCGCGGGGAGCGGAGGACGCGCGGGGGACTCATAGACTAAGAGACACCTTCGAAACTTGGCGTGGGAATCGAAAGTGCAGGGACGACGAACTAGCCCCGGGTCGCAGAAAAGGGTCGAGAACCTGCGGGTTGCTGACTAAAAAAAAAAAAACCGGGGGGGGGCCTTCGGCCTCGGAGCGGATCCCTCGACCCGGTGGAGAGGAGAAAAAGCTTCGCGGACGATCAAGCGCAGGAAACTCTCCTTCTTTCCTTGGAGTGCAAGGGCTAAATTGGTGTGAGGGGGTGATCTTGCCAGGATAGGGGTCACGCCGCAGGCTTGGCGACTGCCACCAAAAAACGAGGGAGGGAGTTTTGATCAAAAATTCGTTCCTCATCGCCGCGACCTGAAAAAGGGTGAAAAGAGCTAGAGGGATAATAGAAGAGGATAGGAAAAACCCGCGACACTCTTCCCAGGGTGCCGGAGGACAGGAGTTCGATCTGGGGGACTCGATCACTAAGAAAAAACCCTGAGCGAGGGGAATCGAGATTCTCCGAGAAAGCAGAGTCCATTGAAGAGAAAGAATGCCTCGGGCGTGGGGCGGGATGAAAACCGTGAATCGAGTGGGAAAAGCATCGACCACTATGCTTCTTTCAGGAGGTCCCTCAACGAGGGGAGAGGCCGGAAGGAAAAGAATTCCGGAAATCCGTCCCAGCCGCCAAACGGGCGGCGCACGAGAACCAGGGAAGTCCTCCCAGCCGGTCATCACTGTCCTCGTGTAGCCGAAGTCGCGCCCGGGACGGAAAAGACATAGGGAAATTAATAACCCCGCCGGTCCCACGTATCGTCTTAGAGCAGAAAGGTGAAGGGCGCGCCTGTAGAGGTGAAAGGACGATCTGGTATGGTCGCTCCCGGGTCTAAAAGGACGACGAGAAGAGCGATAGGGGAATAAGAAAAAAAAAAAGCCCAAGAACATCAGCCGCACGCTACCGGGAAGGAGGAGCTTTCCGGCTTGAGAAAAAAAAAGAATCGTTTTACGGGTTAGAAACGCAGGCATCAAGATAAGGAAGGAAATTCCCGCAAAAGAATCGATTCGTCAGAAAATCCGTATCTAACTTAATCCGAGTTATAGCTTGCGAGCGAGTCGAGCAGAGTGCTCATAGTGTGTGGTCCCAGAGGGGCGACCCCTACACGACACCCTACGGGGAAGAGAAAGGCAGGGAGGCAAGTAGCGCCTCGTCTGGGTCTTCCCCGCCAAGTTGCCCAGTCGTGGAGGACGTCACGTGGGCATCATATCGTAAAGGGGAAACGGAAATCTTCTTCCGGGCTCCGGAAAGGAAAACCTCTTTAGTTTTGGGGCTCGAGCTTCAAGAGGGGGCGGCTGACCGGCTAAAGTTCCTTTGCCAGTCGAAGAAACTTAACTAAGCGCGAAAAAGGGCCATGCTAAGCCTGGATGCTCAGCGGTACAGGAAAATACAGAAGAATAGATTATACAAGGACGTCCCGCCCTAGAAAGGGGGGATTCTCGCTAGACTTCTTCAGGCGAAGTGCTTCTCCGGAAGAATCTCTCAAAAAAAGGAGGGGAAAGGTAGTAAGAACCCGAGAACTTAAGAAAGCAGATAGCCGAAAGGACCGAGAGCAGAAAATGCGAGTCAAGATGGTGCTATCCGCAGGATGCTGAGAGAAAAAAAGGTCTTGTCTACCCCAGCTGAGCAGTCTTCTGTGGACGGGCTTTAAAGGGAGAGATAGTAGGAAAAATCCACGCCAGTCTCGCGGGTCTCCTCATAAGCAAAAAAAGCTCTATGATAACCAATAAAGAAAGGTTTTTAATCTACCGCAAGAAGCCGCGCGACTGGAAACGTAACCTGACGGAAACGACGAGAAAAGATGAGAAGAAGAAGTACTGAACACAAGGTATTGCGGGGCAGGACCCTAACTACGGGGAGAGCCGAAGCGGGGGAAAGATCAAAATCCTTGAAAAAAGAGGTCCAGTCACGCGGTGGGGGACGATATCACTCTGCACAACTGGAGGGAACAGAGGTTCTAGAAAGAAAGTTTAAACTTAGTTGACTACGAGGTCCAGGGTGCTCGGGAAGACTCGACCGATGGCTCCCGGGAGCCTCTCGTGACTTCCTTCAAAAAAAAGTAACTTGGATGCCCTGAAAAAAAAATCACATCACCACGGGGAGGGAAAGCCAGCCGGAAAATTGCTTAGATCTGGTTTGAGGGGGGAGGAAAACGACAACTCGATCTTCCCGAGCGGAGATCTCCATCTCTTCAAAAAGCGCTCGGGGGAACGTAGACGTAAGGAGAAAAAGATTAGTCCGGGGGGGAAAAAAAAAAAAAAGACAAGTCCGGTCTTCATCCGCTACGAGGGGGGGACCCGGAATGGTTACCGAAGGAGGGCAACTACGTTATGCTATGGTCCTTCCTACTCTTCACGGAAGAAAGGAGCTACACCGAGTGACATGGAGGGGGAATTATTCCCCTGCTTGGTTCTCCAGGAGGAAAGGAAGGGGGGAGGGGGGCCGGCTCGTGCCGGAAGAGGAATCCTACCGGCAGGAACACCTTCGATGCTTGTATGGGGGGAAATAAGGCCACGACCGAGGTGACGAGGGGGAAAACTCAGAGGGGGGAACGCAAAACAAAAAAACGCAAAAAGCTGACGCTACGTTATGAAGCTAAAAAGGCGAGCAGGAGAAACCTCGAGGCAAAGATTCGATTACCACCTCGCGGCGACTCGTGATCGAGGGAGCATGGATCGACCGAAAAGGTCCCTGGAAAAACACTCTGGGAGGAAAGAGGCGTTAGGAAAGCATCACCAGACCGCCCGTGTCAAAAAGAGGGGGCGAGGCTCGCGCAGAGTAGAGTGGAACCGAGTCCGACTTTTCACAACACTCCGACTAGGGGGGGGGGTGGCCGAAAAAAAGGAAGCTCGCTAGCTGGACCAGTCATGCCATATCACCGCCCCCAAAAAGTAAAAAGAAAGCCATGAATACTGCGAGTTCTAACGAGTGAATCTTCCGCAAAGGTCTCGCAGTAACCTGGTAGTTGGCAGAAAGGTAGAAACTGGACGCGGCAGTCCAGGACTTGTCGCGGCGGGAACCACTCAAAAGTGATCGAACCTGCGCGAAAACAAGCACGTTCCCGGGAGAGGAAGGCCGCACTGGATGACCGTTTTCGAGCGAATGGTTACCGAGTCGGGAGAAAAGGCCACTTATAGAAGAAGAGGAGGTTCCTCTCTACTGGGGAGGTCTCTAAGGGGGATAAGTGGCAAAAAAGGATCTAGGGGCAATATCGCGAATCATTCGCCGAAAAGCCTGTCCGCGACTAGAAAAAATGATGGGCTTTAAACAGGCAGTGGCTGGGGTCAGGGAGACTTGATTGAAGTAGGGGTCTGAGCAAGCAAGAAGCCCCCACGGTCGCGGAAATAGGGAAGGGGGGCGTCGGGAGGCTTGCGCAGAAGACTCGGTACTCCTTCAAAAGCGGTGCCTCTCAGAAGGACTCACCTCCCCTCAAGGGATGGGGGACGAGCCCAAATAACAAAAAAACAAGGGGACCTGCTGTGAACCTCTGGGCCGCCAGAAAAAAAAGACCGGCCTCGAACATGAACCGGAAAAAGAAAAGTACTATATGCGCCGCGCAGACACGCGCTGCCCTGCGTGACGCCAAGAAGCAGGACCGGGAAAAAGGAACAAAAGAAAAGGTGGACTTCCCCTCCAGAAATTTACATCAGCGGCG
>Ga0179593_1424969_pt1 | contig 11450 bp, 15 predicted proteins | sample CZODoug2_1_08_16_FD_185931 | JGI IMG/M metagenome (GOLD analysis project Ga0179593, IMG submission 185931) | Vadose zone soil fungal communities from Angelo Coast Range Reserve, California, USA - CZODoug2_1_08_16fungal (PacBio error correction) | ecosystem: Environmental > Terrestrial > Soil >...
AAAGAGGGGGGGGAGTAAAGGGTCGAAACTAGAAGGGAAAAAGGGGGCAGGGGAGGGGAAAGGTTTCTATCAGTTTGAAGTGTCCTCGGAGCGGAACCTCCCACCCTCTGGAGTGGGTTACTCGATGGCTTGATTCCAAGGGGAGAAAAGTGGGGGGGGAAGGGGGAAGTGGGAATTAGACTTGCAAAGGTCACTGCCGCATCATCTTACATCATCTTCGCGGTAAGGGATTTAGGGTAAAGGTAGGGAAAGGAAAGGGAGCAGGGGGAAAGGAAAACACCCGTCGCCACAAAGATGCGGGAAAGGGATCCATGGGGCACAGATCAGGACCGATAAGGTCTGGGGAAAAGACAGCTGGGGGGGAGAAACTGCGGGAAGCAGAAGTAAGAGGTCGGAACACGAGTGAGTTGGCTTTTGTTCAGTTTCGCCACTTGACAAAAAAGACAGACACGGACAAATGGGGGGGGAGAGGGGGGGGGGAAGTCCATACGCGAGGGGAAAAGGAGGAGGGCTAATCATGTCGGTCACGGTAAATGGCCAGAGCTCTAAAAATCTCGAGAAAAAATCGAAAGCATCCAGAGGACCATGAAAAAGAAACCGAGGAGAAAGCCGGTGGACCGATTAAGAAGAAAGGGGGCATTGGGAGTACTAACCGGGAGGAAGCAGGACAGGGGAAGGAAGTGGTGCTGGTGGACAGCTAAAACCACTGATGATTGATTTTCAGGAGTTTGAAGACACGGAGGGGATTGAGAAAAAAAACCAGCGCAGAGATTGAAAGTGAACATGCCAGTTGAGGGTTCTGACTCCTTTTATGAAATCATGCAATCTCGCAAGGGCCTCATGGGGGGGGGTCGTGTGATCAAAAAAAAAAAAAAAAAAAAAAAAGGGGACCAGTCAACAAGGAAGGTACGAAAGAGGGGAAGTGTCACCGGTGGAAGTCCGCCAAACCAATCTTTTATTTAATCACAGCCGAACCCAAAAGTTACAACTTGCAAAAACGGACAAGAAAAAGAGAAGGGGAAAAGAGGAGGGGGAAGGAAGTGAGCTGTGAATAGGGAGCTGCTCTACTAGGCCAAAATTAGAACAAAGAAAGGAAGCCGTCGACGTCCAAAGAGAGGGGGAAAGACGCACGGCAAGCCAAGAGGCAACAAGAGAAACTAGACCTCAAGCTTGAGAAGGAAGCTGCTAAATCCGGGGAACGAATGGCAGTGGGGGGAAAGAAAAGGAAACGAGCTACGCGCGGGGGGACGGGGGAACCCCATGTTACGTCTCAAACGAGACCACATATCAATGAGGGAAAGTACCGAAGAAGGAGAAAACCGATCAAACGGAGGCCGGGGAGAGGGGGTGGGGGGGGGGGAAACAATCGAAATTGGGAAACAGCCAAACGTCCTGGAACTGGTACTCCGGGGGGGGGGTCAGCAGAGTACCCGAGTGAAGTTTTTCGATCCTCTACGCCGGGCCGGGGGGTAAGGAAGGGAGGAGGGAAAGCAGTATGTAAAAATCAGGGGAATGAAGGGGGGAAGGGGAAGAGGGGGGGGAAGCAAAGAGACTTATAATCAGACGGCGATACGAATAATTTACTGAGGGGCAACACAGAAGCAAATAATAAAAACGTTGGAGGGGAAAAAAGGGGAAAAATTAGGGAAAGACACGGTCTACTAGCCCGCGAGGGGGAACAAATTTGAGATAGTTGAAGACGAGGAGAGCACCTGAATTTTCCATCCGGACAGGGAAGAACGGGGAAGAGAGGGGGTGGTAAATGCTCAGCAAGAACCTGGATGTCGTCGATGGCATTTGGGAACCATGGCGTCTTTGCACGGCAAGGAAAAAAAAGACGTGACAAGTCCGTACTGTCCTGACGTGAGCGGGGGAACGCAGGGGGAGTCGATGGGGGGCACAGAAAGGAACAAAGTTCGCGTTGGCAGGCAATTCAAGACCTGCAAACACCAGGCGGGAACGTTTGGAAAAACGGATGAAAGAACCGGGCCATCGAGGATCGCCGTCTCACGCTGGCGCTGGGCGGGCGCTTACTCTTTTCCTTTCGAGACAGATTAAGGGAACATAGTTCCCCCAAAAAAAAAAAGGGGGCAGTAAGGATCAGAGAGCAAAAGTAGAAAGGGGGGAAGGTGCTGGGAGCAGAACTTAAGGCATCCCCTAATAATATCTGTCGGCGCGACATGATCAGGACTAAGAAGACATGAGCTCGTACACGCTTCCGGGTAGGACGAGGATCCAGCCAAACAGCAAAAAGACGAAAGTCCAACAATATCATCTGCAGGAAAAAAACGGGGGAAGAAGGGGGGAAAAGAAAGAAGAGTGTTGCCGGACCGGGGGACATTCGGGATGGAAATCGCTCTACACTCGACACGTAAGAGCCGCAGGGGGAATCAGGTCTTCTTCAGGGAGAGAAACAATAGGGAGGGGAAAAGAGGGGCCGGCGATCTGAAGGCAAACGGGACGCTGAGCACCTCGCATGCCTGAGATATAAGAGACCTGCTGTGTGTGCAATTTTCTTGCAATGCGTTGGAAAGGGATCCCTTGAAGGAGGAAAATAGCCAGAAGAGGGGGAAAGGAAAAGAAGGGAGACACTATCGCGAGGTTACAGGGGCACGTTCTGAGACGGAGGGTAGACCCGTCCCAATTTTTGCAACTGGCTCATGCCGGCTGGCTGAGGTCTCCAAGAGATTGGGGGGGGGGGAAACTCGCTGAATACCGAAAAGGTCCTACTACGGGCAATCATAAAGGCCAGCGACAAAACGACAACACCGGTTGACGGGCGGCGTACGGACGAGGCGCAAAAACAGGGCCAAAATGGTTTCAAGGAACATAAAATCGGAGTGAGGCCAGACCTCCTGCTAACGGCGATGACACTGGCCCCGTTGCTTAGGCAGGAGAAAGGTGACAAAAAAGCAGTCGTACAACGGGGGGGGAAAAAGAGGGGATCGGGACCTGAACGGGAATGCGGGGTGTTTCCCGCAACTCAAAAAAAGGGGCGGTAGATTGACGACTAACTTGTGGGGAAGGCCAGATGAGGGAAGCAGTGGGAATAGTCCGGGAGGGCCGTACCTTCAATATCAGAAAACAAGAACGTGGGAGACAGAAGGGAGCGCGCAATCAAAAGCGCTAAAAAAAAGGAGGAGGGGGGAGGGAAGAACCACGGAGGATCTGATGAAAAAGAAGGGAAAGGGCCTGAAAGGGGACTTAAGCACATTCAAAATTTTGGAAACCGTCCGACCGTCCACGCGGTTACACCGGAACTATAGGGGGGGCGGTATAAGAAGGGGGGAAGAGGGGGAACGGAAAATCATCTGGCCGTTTATGGGCCGCAGGGCGTTCTGGTTGGTCCTTGAGTACACAAGACTCGCCTCGTTTGTTCCATCAATAGCATGAAATGCCGACAAGAAGAAGGAATAGGGAGGGGCTTTCGGAAGGAGAGGGAAACCTTAAAAAGTGTGACGCGACGTCGCCGGAAAATTGCTCCCACAGAGGCCGTTAGAATGACATGAAAAGTCGGAAAACCCGAGGAAGGAAAGAAAAAAAAGCCGAGGCTGGGAAGGGAAAAAAGGCATGTTGACGCGTTTGCGAAGTTTCGAAGGGGAAATTGGGGACACATCTTCGTCTTAAGAGGCAAACCATCCACTAAAAATAACACGACCAGGGAGCATGCGGAACGGAAAGTTTCGGGCTTGCCATGGCTCACGGGAGAGAAAAAAAAAGGATGACAAGGCTATAGGAAACTACCAGAGTCAAAAAAAAAAAGAAAGGGTTTCAATTCAGAGCCGGCTGGAGGGGGGGAAGGAAAGAGGAGGCTCCGGGGACTGGAAAAGGGAGCAAGAATACACCGTTTTTTTCACGCCAACTTACTCTGCTCTTACGTGCACGAAAATGAGAAAGGATAACTAAGGGGGAAGGGAAGACAAGCCAAGTGGGGGCCTGTTTCTAAGTCAGGTCAACGAAGGTCGGGGTTAGACAGGGGGAGAGTGAAGCTGGCGAACTTGAGAGGCTGAAAGATTGTGAGTCCGCTTTGTGGAAGTACCTTTCCGCCATCATTTAGCAAAGAGCCTGGAAAAAAAACAACCAAAGTGACGGTGGAACCGTCGAACAAAAATCATACGAAAAATGTCTTGGGGACTGTGTTTTGGGCAGCAGAAAAAAATAAAAAAAACCAAGCACGAAGGGTGGGAAAGAAGCGCACGGCTAGTCTCACGCGTTCTGCACATCTTTGTCCCTCACGATACGGTCCTGAAAGCGGAACACCAGAGGGATTCTTTCAGAAAGTCAAGGTGTGGAGGAAAAGGGGGGGGGGGGGGGGGAACACCCGGAAAGCCGGAAGGCATGGAAAGAAAAAAAGGAAATAGGGAATCTGCTTCCACTGATGAAGGACGGGTCAAAATTTGCCCTGGCAGCATGGTAACATAAAAAAAAAGTCGCCGGAACACCGGACATCTGGAAAAAATAACTGAAGGGTTCGGAGGAGAGAACAGAGGAATGAGAAACAGGGGGGGGGGGGGACGACGCGAAAACAAAGGGACACGCAAATCCTACCGAAATAGAACAAGGGAAAACTCGCGTATCGCTCTCAAAACAATTAGGAAATTGGAGACTACAAGCGAGGGAGGACAGGTACTGCGGTGCGGAAGGGGAGGGCTGTAGAACGCGTCAGGGGGGTCCAAATCCTTCAGCAAAAAAAATTGTACAGAAAAAAAAAACTGGGCCTTTCTTTCTTTTCACGATGTACCTGAGGAAGGGGAAGGGGGGGGAGGTTCACGAGAAAGGGCAAGGGGGGGAAAGGGGGAAGGGGGGTGAAATGTTCCATCAGCTGCCAACCTATTTCCTATTTCTTCGGGCAATGGGATAGGTCATTTGGGGAAAAAAAAAAAGTTAAGACAACAAGGAAAAACAAAAAAAAGACTTGACGGCAGAGGAGCGACGTCAAGAGCCTTTAGAAGGAAAGCTGTAAACTGCGCGTCGTTTCCTCACAATGAAGGGGAGGGAGGGAACAGGAGTTGTGGGAGGGGGAGGGGGGGGGGGGGGGGGGGGAAAGTCCTCATTTACACATATCTCCAAAAAAAAAGGGGGGGATGGAGGCGACGGGTAAAAATTCAAATCTGGAAAAAAGGGAAAGTGACGAAAGTCGGGGGCAAAGGGAGGGGAAAATTTCAGAAGGCCGACAAGAATAAGCTCTCTCAAACCAACGCCCCTCGATCGAATACAAGAGCCCCGGAAAAGTGGAAACCAGGGAAATGCCGCAAGGGGGTGGGGATCCCCAGTGGGGTCCTCAGGCATTCTCAGGAATAGTGCGTGTCCAAAAAACTGAGGGATGATGATGGCAGAGGTTGGGGAAAGAGAAGGGAGACGGGGCAAAGGACTAACGAGGGTGGAGAGGGGGAAAAAAAAGGGGGGGTGAACGCCAAGGGGTTCGGAGTCCCGGGTAGTGTTATCTTAAGGGAATTTTTGGGGAATCAGGGGTCGCATTGCACATCCGAGCCTGCAGGGACGGGGAGGGGATCAAAGGTGAAAGGGGCCGGCACGGAGCTGCAGGGAAAAAGGCCTACCTTGGGCCACATCGCAAGGTGTCGCCGCGTCACTGCTCGGAATTCATCTCCTTCTTGAGTCACACAGGATGTGAAGAGGGTGATGATTGACTGCAGAATCGATTTCAGCCGCAGTAGGACGCCAAGGAAGGAAGCCAGAAAAGCGGAAGGAAAAGAGAGAAAAAAGAAAAAAGAGATACACTGCGGCCACGCAGAGAGGGGTATAAAACTGCCGGCAATATAGGGGGGCAGGGACAGCACATGCAACGCCCCCAAGAGGGTCAACCTCTTGATTCCCAATGGGATCCCAATAGAAGAGATGACGGACAAGTCATCCGTGATTAGAAGATCAATCGAACTGGATCTTACGCCAAAGTTGCTTACTTTTTTAGTACCAATGTGGGGTCCCCAGTTAAAACTGCAAGGAAGGGGAGGGGGGGGAGGTCGTCTATTCTTTTCTTCCGGACCTACTCGGCCCGTAAAACTGGGGGGTGAAATTGAGACAGGGAAGCAAAGTAGTGAAAAAGGACGGGGGGAGAAGGAATGGTAAGGAAACTCTTTCGGCCCTTGCATAATGAAGGTGGCCAACTGGAAATTCAAGGTCAAACAACAACAAGAGAGGAAAAGAAAAACTGGGAAGGGAGGGGAGCAGGCACAATTGGACAAGGGAGGGAAAGGGAAGGAGCCCCTAAGGAATTCAAGATAGAGGTTTCTACGAGTTCTTCAAAAGTTCCACCCCTCTAATCTTCCAGCCACGGGGTTCGCCTTCCTGGGCAGGAACGTCAAAGGAAAATAAATTCTATGTCGTCGGACAGGCAAGCGTGAGGGGGGGGAGGAAAGAGGGGGAAGTCAGCCCCAGGAAACGGGCGTCGTCGACAACCTGAGGCTTGCAAGGCTTAGATTGGGAAAAGAAGCGAGGAAGCAAAGATCCGGGCGCGAAGACGAGAAAAGCCAGAACTGGAAGGGGGGGGGATCTCCTAAAAGACTCCGACCGGGACCTTCGATATTGATCGCGATCACTCTGGCCGGACCTATTAAGAATGACTCGGAAGTCACTGGAGCGCGCCGCCCATGTGCCAACAACAGGGGAAGGGTCAAAAGAGATCTAGCGCATGCGGGGGGAAAAGGGAAGAAAAGTGGCGCAAGGCAGCCACGAGGCGATTCGGGGGGGAGCGCAAGATTATTACCTGAAATCGCGTCAATTTACTCTGTAACACCGGAAAGGGAAACGGTGCTCTTCACAAAGAAAGGGAACTTCTACGCAAAAAAGATAGAGAGCAAAAAACAGGAATTATTAAGAAGAGAGGAGGGGGGGGGAAAATTTAAGTTTGATGGAGGGAATGGTGGTGCCGACTCTAGCGGTCAGAGTCACATTGACGAGAGGGGAGCTTCATGTAGATTCATAGGGGGAGGGGAAGGGACGAAATCGCGCCTCATGCTGCGCCACGTCAAGTCAAAAAGAAGAAGAGGGAGGCCCAGAAGGGGGCGGTCTGTGGATTGGCCGGGGGAACTATGTCTGTCAGCTGCGAGTAACCTCTTCAAGAGAAGCCCGCTTTATGAAAGACTATCAGATCTGGAAGGGCTTTGCGCGGTATGGAAGAAAAGGAGGGGAAGAAACCAAATCAAACGGGGGGTGGCACCAAAAGTGACTGCCGGGTCGGGGATCGCCGTCGTTGTAGGAAGACAAAAAAATGCAGAGAAGAAACGTAAAGGCCACTAAACGAAAAAGGGAGAAAAACCGGCAGAGTGCGGGGAGGGAGGAAGGAGGATGGACGCCTAACAGAAGGTCCGCCACATTGTGCTCATCGAAAATCTACAAGGGTACCTGCTGATACACACGGAAAAGAAGTTCCGAGGAGGACAACAGCGATTACAAGACGGAGGGAACGGATTCGAAGGAAAAAAAAACGGGAAGGAAAAAGAGAGACGAAAAACACTTGTTGTCCCTTGGGGGATAGGACCAGAGGCTGAGGAAAAAGGTCCCAGCAGCAAAACGTGGTGTAGAAGGGGGAAGAGGAGTGTTGGTATAAGGCGAGAGCGTAGATTCTGAAAACAAATTAACTGCCTTCCACAATGGCATCGAAAACGTCCCTGGAGAGACTGCAAACTCACGAAAGGGGGAAAAAGCGAGCAGGGGAGGAGAGGGAAGGACCTAAGAGGGACCTTGGGGACACCCTCCGTCAAGGTACCCTGATCGTTTCCCTGAAACAGTTGGAAGAGGGGGCCCAAACGAAAAAAAGAAACAGGCCGGAACGGAGAGAGGGGAGTGGATCATCAAAAGAAATTGAAGCTGTGACGTCGCAAAGAAAATGAGGCCGTGGCCAGTGGAACTGGGGGAAAAAAAATGGAAGTGGGGAAGGGGGAACGGGGCAAGTGGAAAGGATGGGGGGGAGAAAGGAGGCCATTAGTCTGCTGAATCCCAAGGCTATATATGGGAGGTTTTCGTAGCTTTTGCAATACTAAAGGACATGCGATAGTCCTCAATGCCTCTGGAACAGGGAACGGGGGGACTGAGACGGGAAGAGGGGACAGATCAAAAGTCTTCACATCCTACCCTCGAATAGCTGCTTCACTCTGGAAAAAAGTGGGGACTCGCACCATTGACGAGTGGTCTCAAGGAAAATTGGACGAAAAGAGATCGAATGAGGAAAAAGGGGGGAAAAAGAAAAGCGACTAGCGGGAGACCGGGAATAAGGTGTCTGTTCGCATTGCGCAGATCAGAAAAAGATGACGCTAGAAGAAAAACCGATCGCAAATAAAGGTTATGGCGTGTTACATCCTCACCAAGAGGCAGAGGGGAGGGGGGCAAATTGAGACCAGCGAGTAATTTCATCAAAAAGCTATGCATCATCATCCAATCAAAGGGGGTGGGGGGAAGGGAAAACACAAGCACATGCCTTGCGAGGCCGGGAGAACTACGGGCTCAGGGGGCAAGGGGGAGGAGGGATCGAAGCGATATAACCTTGGTCCGGGACGTTCGATGGGAGAGCGGCAAAAAGGGGGAAGAAACTGAAAAAGGGGGGGGGGGAAAAGGACCGCAAGGAGAGGGGAACGCGCCTGGAAGACGGCAACGTAGAATCCATGAACCAAGGGTCGGGGGCTTCTGGGGGTAGATACTTCACAAAAAAGCACAAGCAAATGTGGGGGGGAAACACTCCAGCGTCCAAGTTCAGGGGACGAGAAGGGAAGGTCATACAGCTTTGTAAAAAGGGGGGAAGAAGAAAGGGATACAGGATCAGAAAGACCGCTGGATCGTACATCAATTAGGGGGACACGGTTGTGGTCCAAAAAGACAAAACTGGAGGAGGGCTTCGTAAAGAAACGACTAGGGAAAAAAGGCCAGCGGAAAAGGAAAGAGGGAAAAAGGAATGCACATGGGACGGTGATAATTCCCTCGGAAAGCACGCAAAAAAATTCTCGGCAAGACACAGGAATCTAGCAAAAGACATCCAGACGGTTCTGGACGGGAGCGCAACAGTCCCCCCGGGGACAAAGGGAAAGAGAAAAGAGAAACCAAGGCAAAGAAGCCGACCAGGAACCTTAAACCTTCAAAAAGGGAACTATCGCAACAACAACGTACTTAAATAAGGGGGGAGCGAGGCAGAGGGGGGGAGGGGCTCGGGTAGGAAAAGTCGGGGAAGGGGAGGCGGGGATTAAGATGACTCGGAGCTGCAAAAGGACTTCTAGGGTCTTTTTCTCTTATGTCACTTGGGACCCCGAAGAAGGTGGGGTTAGTTCACCGAGGGAAAGAGCAAGTTGCAAAGGAAATAAAGCTCTCAGACGCCCCAGATGTCGCCGAGTCTTCGGGAATGAAGTCCGGCGGAAAGGGATGGAACCTGGGAACAAACCCGAAGAAACAAAAAGAGCTGACCGATCCACAGCAGGGAGGAGAGAGAAGAAAAAAAGTCCGGGACGAAAGGGAAAAAAACTGCGGCGACTCTCGACACGTGAATCGTGCGTGAACACGGTGGGGGTGCTGGTGGTCGTAAGGGAATCCGGAAAAAAGAGAGACCAAGAATTGGGGGGGGGGAGGGATTCTACTTAAAATCAATCTAAATTCGATTCAAAAGCAGGGCAAGGTCATTGAAAAACGTCAGAAAGGGGCCGACAGCTAAAGCTCCACCCAAATGGAACAAACATCAAAAGCAAAATAAAGGAAGGGGAAAAAAAAAAAAAAAGGTCAAACGGAAGCGATTGATTGACGCTGGGAGGGTGCATCAGCAGTCGCAAGGAATTTCTGTGGGGAAAAAAAAAAAACACCGGATTGATGAGAGGAGGACGTTTAAAGGAAGGGAGCACTGGAGAAGGGAAAAAGCGGAGGGGCGGGTGAAAAAAAGGGGGAAGAAAAGGCAACGTGCTGGGGCAGGCGGCGGGTAGTAAGCTGACCGAAATCATGGTGTTAAACGCCAAGGGGAGGAAAGGGACACAGGCAAACGCGGAATCCGGTCGCCCGGTCGGTGATAAACGGGGGGGAAAAGGGAAAGGACGGAAGAGTGGATGGATGCCGTTAAAAAAAAAAAAAAAAAAAAAAAAAAAAAAAAAAAAAAAAAAAAAAAAAAAAAAAAAAAAAAAAAAAAAAAAAAAAAAAAAAAAAAAAAAAAAAAAAAAAAAACAGCGGCATGTGGCTCGCGTCCCTGGGGTTCCTGAGAAAGCCCAGCGAATGAATGACTCGAAGGGGTGAAGAGGGTGAAGGAAATAGAAAACGCGAGGATGCCAGGGAAACTTTCAGAAGCCAAAAGGGAAAAAGGGGGAGAACCGCGCAGCGGAAAAGAGAGAAAAAAATATCTCGCCTGCGGTGCTCAGTCAGGAGAAAGGGGGTAAAAATGCGCGGGAGCAGAGATTTACACTTCAAAGGAAGGCAAAACAGGGAGGACCTTGAAAAAATATCAAGGAAAAGGAAAAAGAGGACTTATAAATCGCGAACTCTCCCTATTACGGCCATGAGTCGGACCGGTGGGAAAAGGCGGCAATGGGGGGGGGGGAAGGTCCAAAAAAAAAGACATGACCGAGGTCGATTACGTGGTCAGAAGGTCCGACGCGTCGCGCTAATTGCTTCTACATGTGCGGACCAGGGCGTTTCAGGGGGGAAGGAAGGGTCCGGAAAGGGGGAAAAAGGGGGGAAACCGTCAGAAGGAAGGGGGGGGGGGGGGGGGGTGGGGGGGGTGGTGGTGGGGGGGGGGGGGGGGGGGGGGGGGGGGGGGGGGGGGGGTGGAAAAAAAAAAAAGATGGGAGTACAACACAATAGGAGAAAAGAAGGAAAAACGGGGATGCTGACGCTGCCCCTTTCAAAAGGGTCTGAGGGAGTCGAGCCCCATGGGAACAACTTGTTGATATCTCTCGTGTGACATTCGGACAATCAAACTAAAACTCTGGGGAAAAAGGCAGGGCCATCCAAAACACAGGCAGGCTGGAACAAGGAACAAAGAAAGGACAGGGAAAGAGGGAAAAAGGTGGGGGGAAAACCAGAGTCTGGTGTCCTCGGCATAGTCCGACGCCCTAAACGCTCCGTACGTCTCAAGACGAGATTAAATCGTCAGGAGGAGATTCAGAAAAAAAGTCAGCGGCAAAAAGAAGGGAGAAAGAAGCGGCGAAGGGCCACCCAGGGCTGAGGGTCTCCTCAATTCTTCACCCGGCCACGACGAGAAGATGTGATCAGAACGCTCGTCAATCGCATGGAAGGACAGAGGCGAGGAAGAAAAGTCCCAGCAACAAAAGAGGGAAAAAAAAAGGGGACGGGCGATCTCAAGCTCTCAGTCAGGGGAAGCGACGTGAAAAAAGTCCCCTCCGGCGCCATATCGTCGGCGTGGACAATAGCTACATTAAGAGCACGCAATGAAAAAACGGAGAAGAAAAACTGGACCGGGGGGGTGAGCGCGACACAAAAGAAAGGAAAAAAAAGACGTCATCACCATG
>Ga0179593_1464760_pt1 | contig 11450 bp, 11 predicted proteins | sample CZODoug2_1_08_16_FD_185931 | JGI IMG/M metagenome (GOLD analysis project Ga0179593, IMG submission 185931) | Vadose zone soil fungal communities from Angelo Coast Range Reserve, California, USA - CZODoug2_1_08_16fungal (PacBio error correction) | ecosystem: Environmental > Terrestrial > Soil >...
TACAGAAGTTAGCTGAGGGGTCAACTCACGGAAACGGCAGGCCTCCAGCGGCCCATGCAACAATTATAGAAATGAGGCGCGAGTTTGAATTTACAAAAAGAGAGCAACTCGAGTGCTAACAGGGAGAAAAAAGTGTGGTCCGTTGAAAATTGTTTGTCCCTGCACAGGAAAGGGGACACCACAGAGCCAATGGCCGGCCCTCGGTTATCTAAGATTGTTGAGTTAAGGGAGAGGGAGGAAAGGGTCGAGAGACGACTTCTACGCCGGAAAGGAGAGGTGACCATGACGTCTGTGCCAAAAAGAGGGGAAAAGGGAATATCTGGGTTTTTGGACTTACCTGCACGGAGGGGGAAAGAAGGAGGGCAAACCTACGGGCTATTTCAGGGTGACGCTATTGGTCCTGGTTGGCCGATCCACCGAACTTTCACATACAATACCGAGTGTTTGAAGAGGAAAAGGAGGCGGCCGGCGTGAGAAGCATTGTCTCGGAACAAACCAAACAGCCCCTCAAGGAAGTGACGCGTAACATTCAGATAGCGTAACGGGCTCGTCTTGTAGGGGGTCTGCATAAAGAAAGCAGTTGATGGACGCTCGTAAGAACGACTATTCTCCACCCGAAAGATACATACGAGGAAGGACTGGGAAGGTCTCGGTTTAAGGCACCTAAGAGGTCTCCCACGTTAGCCGGACCAGTAATCCTGAGAGTAAAGCCGAAGGGGGAGATCTGTACATATCGCAGAATTTTGCACCGAAAGGGGGGGACAGGGTCATGGGGCATATGCTTCGTTATTGGTTGGTGAGGCTTTTTGAACGGAGAGCACACGAAGGGGAACAAAAACGCCCGGGTACAGCGGGCGAAAAAAGAGGTCTGGGTGCGGACATTGTACGAATCCAAAAATCAGGGCGATTGGAGGGGGCGACGCAAAACCGAAAAAAATTCAAATATGACGGAGCAGTCTGTGGGGGAAAAGGGGAAAAGGACCTGCATGAAAAGGAGTGGAAGGGAGTGGTTTTAGCGGTCTGAAAAAAAAACGACCGTGTAGAGGGTAGGATGCCTGGTGAGGTGAGACTTGGTTTGAGCATAGGGAGAAATACCTCAAACGAACGAAAGGTCAGGACCTGAACGAACAAACGCCAGGAATGGCGACGCTACTGGGGGGGGGGGAACGAGGGAAGTTTGGACGGGGATTTTGCCGATGTCCCGTAACGTTATGATGCCTACAGAGACAAAAAAAACTTCAACATCGCAGGTTCTATATTAGCGTAAAGCAGGGGGGGAAAGAAAGGGATTCAAACGCAAAGTCGAGGATAAAAGAGAAAGCGGCTGCCCATTCAAAGAGGAAACGCGTGGGGACGAGGGGTCCAAAATTTGAGGCACTCTGGACCTTCGAAAGGAGGCAAAGCCTTACCAGACCTGGGATGGCTTGAGACCAGAGAGTTTCTTGTATAAAAGATCGACATCTGAGGGAGCCGGAGCAAGGGAACTGCGGCCAAAATAGAAAAGGCAATACTCTGGTAAGTGACACTAAAGGTCAGAAAGGGATTGCATCTGAAAAACCTGGACCCGAAAATGACCCACGGAAGATAAAGGGGTTTGTTGTGTCCACCAAAGGCCAACGAAGAAAAAGTGTCCTTGCTTTGCAGGGAGGCACGATTTGTACAAGGCTCATCTAGTCCTCTGCCCAAAGGGGGAGGGGGGGATGGGGGAGAGGACGAATCTATGCGAAATCGACACGTTGTGGCGCTCATAGAGAGGATCTCAGTACCGTCGAGTCAGGTGTGGTGGGAAAAGGATTTTTGTGAGAAGAGAGGATGGGAAGAAGGGGAAAAAGAAGGGAAGGGAAACTGGGAAGAAAACGGGTAATTTTCTCAGTTTCGGGAAGAAATGCCGGTCACAGCGGAGGAATCGCCGACGCCAGTTTAGTATCTGCAGAAGAGAAGGAGCCAAGGAACACAATACTAAAAGAAGTGGAGATGAAAGTATGTCCGTAGAGGGATCCTTCTGTGGTAAAGAGAAAGGCCGTGGGGGGGGGGGTGGGGGTAAGCCGCTCGACAAAAAAAAAAAATGCTGTGGGGGAGAAAAAAACGTAAAAAAGAAAAGGAATGTTGAGCACGTAGGGGAAGGGCGAATGCGGGCGATTGAACAGCTATTTCAAAGAGGGAAAGGAACGTGGTGGAGTGGGAAACACGGCTTTTGTTCGATGACGGCTGTGAAAGGAAAGGGGGAGGGAGGAAAGAGGGGGAAATGGCCGGAAAGGACATTTCATAAGTTGAGGACGACCACGAGAAGGTCACGCAAGGAAGCTTTTCGTCGAGAATACAAAAAGTTTCTCCTCTTTGGAAAGGAAAACAGCCCCCGGTAAGAGGTCAGAATCGTGAAACGAAGCGAAACATCAAAAGCCACCAACGGAAGAGGGAAAGAAGAGAAAAGGAGGGGAAGGAGGGGAGCGAGGGTAAAGCTGAAGGAACCATACCGCGGGGCTGTTACTACTGCCAACTCAGTCCACGTACGACTCAGGAAAGAAAAAGAGGTTCCGGGGAAGGACCGGCAAGGAGGAGAGGTGCGAGACTTCTGAGACGCAATCTCAACGATAGAACGAGGACAAGAAGGTTCAAAACCGACGAAGTGGTAAAAAAAAAAAAAAGGAAGGTCAAAAAAAAGGGGGAAAAAAAGTTCCGGGAACCATGTTTTTGACAGAGGTTGGGGACGGCCGCTTCGCACCTCCACAACGCAATCCTTCGGGATAGGGGAAAAAGAGGGGGGGGGGGGTTAAAAAAAAAGCCATTGGGTGGGGGGACTAATGTCCTTACCAGGAGTAAAACGAACAGGATACAAAATTAGGCCCTTGAACCAAAAAGGGGAGAGCTATCTCCCTCTCGTTATTGGGCAAGGGGATCACGCAGCTGAAAAAAGAAAGGAAATGATTCGCGCACCGGGAAACCAGGCACTGCTTAAATAAACCAAGAAGAAATTCATGCGAAAAAAATTTCCAGACATAAAAGGAGTTTTAAAAATACAGAACGCTCGTAAAGAACCAACAACGGACCGGGACAAAAAAGAAAAAAAACGAAACATTCACCGAGGGGAAAAAAGGGGGAATTGCAAACAGGGTATTTCAGGCAAGGGGCCACCCAACAGCAAAGAACCTCCGGCCCTGGGAAAGGTCAAGGAGCGAGGATGAACTTAGACGGGTCGGACTACCACTCAACGAAAACAGGCAAATGGGAAAAGTGGGAGGGACAAAAAAGTTAGATCAAGGGGGGGTATACTTGATTTGAATCGTGCAAGGGGGGAAAAAGATAAGTTCAATCCAGGGTCGAAAGTGGGGAAGTCCACTGGGGGGAACGTCTACGAGAAGTGGGGAGCCTGTAGTAAGTACCGTAAATAAAGAGCGGGGCGAATCGAACTGAATTAAAAGAAATCGCTGACAAGCAATCCAGAAAACAGGGAACGGGAGAATTATGAATGAAATTAAAGGGAGTCCGAAACATACAATTGGAACAAGAGAAACACGCGTTAAGACTTGTGGGCCTCAGCGTGGATGGATAATCGACCATGGAGGTGAAAAGACCAGTCTCCTGCCATAGAGTGCTTTGTTCGAAAGAGACTAGGCAAACCACATGAAGGGGAGTTTTGGGGGGGGGAAAGAGTTCGGACCGTCAGAGTCTGTGACCGTGCGGGACGGCCAAACAAAGCCGCCTTAGCAAAGAATGAAAGTAAGGCAAAAAAAGGATGGGAGCGGGAAGCAGAAATTTCGAAAAGGGAGGGAGGGGGCAATCTGATTGGATGCTCCTACCAAATGGATCAAACCCAAGAACAGCAGGTCATAGTTTCCAATCTACGGGGTCCGAGACCAAACCATAAGGAACCTAAGGGGGGCAGGTCGCCCAGGGAAAAGGTTCTGAAGAAGCCAAGAGAGTCACGGATAGCAATAATCGGGGCAAAAGGTAGGGCGGGAATTCAGAGAAACGACTTTTGGAAGGAAAAAACGGCGCCTTTGTTTTTAGGGAATTCGCAGGGGTCAAACGTCCGGAAAAAGAGAACAACACTCCACGAAGACCAAGGCCCTAGTTCCAAGATTGTTACGGGCAAAGAGGGGGAGAAGAAGCGCGATACCGTGGGGCTTTAAAAACGTAACCGCGGACTGGAGCAAGGGATTGACCTAAAATGGCCACGTTGGCGCCGGAGGAAGATCTGGGGAAAAGGGGTCACCGAGGAAACACGGCCAAACTTGAGAGGAGAAAAAAAAAAGCAGCGGAGCCGCTAGTGTTGATGCTGAACACGAAAAAAAATCTAATTTGCGGAGAAAAGACAAAGCAAGAGCAAGCCCGTCAAAAAAGTCAGGCGATATCGAAGAAGTACCATTGGGGGAAAGAAGTGGGAGGGGAGAAGCGACCCCGGGTCTGCTTGACGCGGGAAAAGACGGCGCCAACCGAGAAGAGCTGGTCATTGTGGAAAACGGCGACGAAGGAAGAAACCGGCAAAGGAATCGAGGGAACAGTATCGCAAGAGTAATCATCAAGGCCGCGGCGGGCCCGAGAGCGTCGAAAAAAAAACCCGCGCTGACCAGGGGGATTCAGGTTCCACGAGGGGGTCATCTCTCCGTGCCCAAAAATATAATGGGGAAGTACCGAAGCTTGCAATAGGCGATTAAAAAAACGATTCATCTCAACAGTGAATGTCAGATGAATAAAGTTGCTGCACTTGTAAGGTAGAATACTGAGGGAGTCAAAGTCAGTGCAAAAGAAAAATAATCACTGGGGGAGGTTGCGAGTCGAATCGGGGGGGGGGAGACGGGTATCTCACGGTATCCGGGGCCGTTTCTGCCGTACTTGTCATTGTATCTCAAGTTGAGTGTGGGAAGGGCCTCCAATTAACGGGGGAGCACAGAGCAAAACCCCGATACAGGGCAGGAGAGTCGGAGTCATCGCTCGTTACGAACCCCTGAGAGAGAGCATGCGGGGGGAGATGGGATCTGAGGCATGTTCAAAAGGGCACATCTCGGGGGGATGCAAGGCGAAACTTTCCGACAACAATAGGAAGGGATCGGATCAGCAGAAACAGCTGGACACTGAGTAAGGTGGTAGGGGGGAGAGACGCGAGGGAAGAGAGGTAACGTCTCTCAGGTTGGAAAACCTGTTCGCATACGTTATAGGGTGAGCTCTCCAAGCGGGACAGATCCAACCAGATAGGGGCAGGGGACCGGGAAAAACTCACCCCATCGTCAAGGCCCATCTGTGCAGAGACGTCATGAAGGAACATAAAGCAAGGACTCGGTCGTTGCTCCAGTGAACAAGCTTTTCAATCTCCTTTATGGGCTCATGGGCAGATCTGCTTGGCTGAACAGGGTGACCGCATTCAGGTCCAGTGCTTCTGCGGCGGCTGGGAGCCTCTCCAACTTGGACACAAATGTCTGAAAAGAAGGGGGGGATGGCCCTAGGGGCATGATGGAGCACGTCATCAGCACACGAGTTTCCCAACGCCAAAGGATTGGGGGTAGCAAGAAAGGAGGCACTTCTGCTCCTCCTTGGGCGAAGAGAGGCCCGCCGCGAACCTCGTGAAGAACTAAGATAAATGTCTCTAAAACATAGTCTTGGAATGCATAAGGTTGATGAAGAATCTTTATGTGAGCTTCCAGGATTCTTGTGGTCCAAAAGAAACTTCTGTAACTGGGGGCTAGAGAGTGCACAACTATATTTTCTGTGCGATAGGAAATTCAAGAAATCATCAGCAAACTGGAGTAAAGGACTGCTCTATGCAAAGCGCCTGGGTTCTGGACTTGTAGAAAATTCTTAAAACCACCATGAGCGCCGTATACACCGAGTCCTTTCAGAGAAAAGAACTTTCATCTAAGGGAAACGTAGCTGGTCGTATTATCCTCCGCCTTTGGTCCTATTAAAGGGTATTAGGGCTCGAGCCGAGATAAGACCCGGGCCCGACGGAGTGTGTATGAGAGGTCGATAAACGTAGACGAGCAAGAAGGCCCAGTAATGCCGAACTTTCTCTGAGCACCCTCATAACCCCCACATGACTATCATCGGCAATTCAACCGTGGAGAAAAGGGAAATACCTAGACATGGGATCCTCACTGGCGCAGCGACTCTCTCAGTCAGTGAAATGTAGTGAAGGGGGGAAAAAACCGGGCCCTCGCAGCATTCATTTGGGGGGACGGGACAGCGATAACCGCAAAACTGAAGAGAAAAGGCGACAGACAAGAACGAGGGCGCAAGCCGACTTCTCGCTTGAGCGATGGATAAAGTTATGGAGAGACGGAATGGGTGAAGCAACGCCCTGGTCCACGGACTGTTCAGGGGGTTAAAAGGACCGTGGAATGGATGGAAGTTTAAGAGGAGCGCACGATAGGGGGGGGGGGAGAGAGCCTGGCGGAAATTCTTGTGTGGGGAAAAATTGCTGGAATGGGGGGGTAAACCGACCATCCAGTCGGGGGAGGCGCAGGCAAAAGGATGCTCCATTGCCAAGGAAATAGCGAAAAACTTGTCGGAAGCAAGAATGAGGACTCTCATCTTTATTGCGGGATGTGTGAGGATGGAATAAGCCCGGACCAAGGCGGCAGGCGTGTACCTGGAACGCGCGAGCTGCAATACGTGCGCGCTGATTCGGGGGATGAAGAATATGCATCCACGCCGTTACACAGCCACGTGTGTTCTTTTTCGCGGGACAGCAGTGGGGTGAGTTCACCATTTAGTCTGCTTCTAAAAAAGCACCCAAGTCAACGGGGCACCGGAAGGCCGTCTTCTTCATGTATTGAAGCAATCTGGATCTTTGTGGAGAGGGGCTGATCGTGCTTGCAATCGGTTGAGCAAAGGTCACTGGGGGTACGAATCGAGGGATTGTATCTGGGTTCCAGGAATAGGGAATTAGGGGGCCAAGATCACGTGGCCATAAAAATAGTTCGAACGGAGGTAAAAGAGTAGCGAGAAGGGGGGAAAGGCTCCTGACTCTATGAGACCAAAAACAAGCGAGGCCAACATAGGTCCGTCCAAACCCTAAAGCATTTTGAAAAACGAGGGGGCAAAAGACAATCGCCGCAGTAAAAACAAAACGGAGGGGAGAAATGTTGCCGGCCTAAGGGCAACAGAAGGAGGAAGGGAGAAAAAAAAAAAAATAAGCTTGGTGAAGCAGGGTGGGGGAGCATAGGTGGTTCACCAAGGCGTAGCATGCGTCCCGACGAAAAATGGGTTGGGAAGGACAAAAAGGACCACAAGAACCCGTGGTGTCGGTTGCAACGGGAGCATGGAAAATCTTCGTGGCCACGGAACTGAAGGGAGGACGACGATGATCAAACTTGATGCCGAGAGGAAAACATCTCCGGCTAAGAAGAAAGACTAAAGAGTGGGAAGGACCGGTACCTCGCAGGCTGAGAACGTTATGTCCTTTCTGATGTGAGAGGAAAAATGCCAAACACTACCAAAGCGCCACTCTCCCGTAAAATTGTAAGGAAAGCGCAGCGCGGGATGCAGGAGACGGAGCAACCAAAGTTCAAGACAACCAGCCGTCACAGGTCAAACGCAAAGTGAAAGCCAGACCACGAGGCATTGATGAGAGGGGAAGCCTCCAAAACCGGAACTCCATGGGGCACGAGGTCGATGACTCTGCAGTCAGGACGGTGGCTCTGATACCCTTGCTGAGATTTTCGGCGAATATCAAAAAGCGGAGTTTGTCATGACAATTAACCGAAAGGGAATGGCCCAACCCTCAGTTAAATAGCAGAAAAGTCAAAAAAAACTTAGGGCAGAAGCGCTGTCCATGTCCATAGTGAAAGAAAAAGAGGATACCAGGGACAGTACGGAACTGATCCGGGCATCGAGGACCCAAAAGCCAGAGGGCGCTGATCCATAGAGAATTCAGGAACTTGAGCCTTGCGCTGAATCTTTTAGAGGGACGGCAGTGGGTTATCCCGAAGTGATTTTCGCAGGTTTAGATGTCCTAAATGACAGACGTGGGTCCCCGCCGTTAACGGTTAAGCGAGGGATCCTGATCGGTACCTTAAGGACCAGGTGCTGCAGGGAAGGTGGGGAAGGACCGGTTGAAGTATCTGGTCAGAAAGGGGGGCGAGAAAGAAATTGCTAAACGTGAGCTTCATTAGGGACAGAGTTCTCCTACTAGGGGGTAAAGTAAGCGGGAAAGACCTGGTATGACAGTAGAAGTCTCGAGTGTTAAAACCAAACTGTATTCTACTCTTTAAAAGGGAGAACAAGCAATCGCGCATCGTACTTGTGAGGATTCGCGGTAAATAGACGGGGGGGACCTTTGAATACGTAAAAAGGGTGGTCCCAAAGGTGCCACAAGCAAGCAATATCGCGGGGGAGAGCGCAAACGCGACTATAGGTCATGCTAAAATTGCGTGAATTCCATCTCCCGAAAAGGAAAGAAAATACCGTGGAACAATCCAATAAGTTCCTAGGAAAAAGAAAAGAAGCACGCAAGTCAGTGTACCTAAACTCAAGAACGCAGCGAGAGTGAAGGTGATGGGAGGAAGGGCACTCGGGGGAGTTTCTGCGGCTCAAGGCGGATAAACTGCGGAAACCTAGGGAATTGCCCGGGGTGGATGTAGACATCGGGGGAACTTTTAGTACGTTATGATCAGGCCAAAGGGACCGCGACGGAAAAAATTTTGAACCAAGGTTTGACGATGCAACTGGCGACAGTAAGCGAGCAGGAATTGATAAACAAGGGGAAACTTGCGGAAATCTACGCCACGAGCTCCAAACCGCCTGGACGAACACCTAGGAAGGGGCGAGAGTAGGGCGCCGACGGGGCAAGTCCTCGAGCAGGGAGAGAAAAAGGGGGTGATGCCAGCCGCCGGGCAAAGAGTGACGGCGAAAGGTAAGCCGAAATATTCGGGCCAAGAATCTGCCAACCCGGCCTACGACAGGGCATATGGGCGAGCCGCGGCGAGCAAAGGAGGCCTTAAGATGAAAATAAGTGGCAAAAGGGTGCGGCTTCCTCAAACAATGAATATATAGATACAAGCGTCCGCTCGCCCTGCACATGATGATAAAAACGCCGGATGGCCGGCAGTGCCCAGCCCACGGTCCAAGAGGAAAAGGATGTCATGGGACGTGGCTGAAAGAACGAAGACGTCGACTGTCGGGGTCTCGCGGAAAAAGGGACAAGGGAGCAGCGGCGCACCTCTCCCTTCTGCCTCGAAATCACTAATTGACTAAACCGGCGGCGAATGTGTGACGGACAACAAAAGAAAAGTCAGTGAGTGGGGGGCCGGGACCTGGGGAGGGCCCATGCAATGAATGGCAGAACGCGCCAATGCGGGAAAAACTCCTCAGCGTGAGACTTGGGATTGAATTCGAGAAGGGAGATAGGGGACGGGAAGGAGGGGCGCCACTGAATAGAGTCACGTACGGGTGAAAAAAAGTTCTACAAATACTCAACAGGTGTCGCTGGAAGTCTAGACATCCGTCGGGCCCGGGGGAGGGTTCCGGGGCCGCTCTGGACTTCGGTGGGGCCTCTCAGACGGGGAGTCAGAAAAAAGGGACACAACCCGAGGGTGCCACCTATTCTTGCCGGTGGGCAAAAAAACAAACAGGGGCCTTCAAAACAAAAAAAACCCCGATCTCAAGGTAGCAGGCCGAAAAAAAAAGTCATGACGTCGTGTGCTCTGGTAGAGTGGAATGAAAGAAAGCTTTGGAGGGCGCGTGATCAACAGTAGCAAACACTCTGGTCAACCATCCCTGGGAATTCATAATCTTTACGTTTCAAAAGAGTGAACACGCCCGTAGTAGATTTTAAACATTAAGTCCCAAGGGGAAATCCCGTGAGCCAAAGGGAAAGCCGGAATTAACGAAAACGATCGCGCTACTCGCCTCTTTTGCACCCGAAGCTTGGGGAAGGGAGCAGGTTCAAAATGGGTCAATGGCTCTGAGGGGTGCTTGTTTTTACAAAGGCAACCTTACTGCAGAAACAAAGCAAAAGGTACATACGGGAACTTATCGGGGGGTGTGTTGGGGGAGGAAATTGTTGAGGGAAAAAAAACAAGCATGAGTTATGTCAAATGAAAAAAGAATTGGGGCCGAAGTAGCCAGGTCGTCGAAGGTGTAAGGTACAAATGCACAAAGGGGGCGGAGGGGTTCGCGGTCCAGTCCGAGGGCGATACCGGGTTCGTTGGTGGATCAGGGTGGGTCAGAAAAACTCGCTGGAAGAACCACGACTCAAAGAAGTAGATAAAAGCGAAAACATGGGGAAAGAATAAGGGGGACGGCTACGTTTTGCCGTGCCTGCGTCTGTTGGGAAAAACGATCCTCAACAGACGTTGTATGGGGCCCTGCCTCAAGCGAAAAAAACCGGGGCAACATCTAAGGTGTGGCAGCCTGAATTTCTCGTAGGAAACCTGAAAATTTAGTGCACTACAGGGGGAACTCCCTGGGCGAGTAGAAACTATAAAGCCTGGAACAGAAAGGGCGTAAAAAACGCGTGGGACTATGGTGGCCAACGTGTAGGAAGAAAGATTTCATGCAAAAAGAGCTGACACCTGTGACGCGAGCACTTGGGGGGGCTGAATAGGGTCCAGGACGGTCTTGGGCAGGGGATCCACTCTGTATTGCAAGCATGCATAGAACAAGGAAGAGTAGACAGGAAAAAAAAATACGATTCTTAACTCAATGCAGAAGAATGCATCGAAGGAAAAAAAGTAAGACCCCAGGGGGATCAATGTTTGGGGGGGGGGGTTGGTCAAAAAGATTCAAAACAGGGGTTGGTGGATGGTAGGAAGTTGGGCAGAGGAGGGTGAAAAGAGCGGATGACCAGGCCGGGGGGGGGTGTCTGTTGGGAGAAAATAGGAAACGGGTGTCGCCGGCATAGGCATTCAGCGCGGACCCGGCGGGAGTCGTGGGTTCCAGAGGTTGAATTAGGAGGTGGGGGGTGAAAAGAATAAGGCGGGGGAAACTGGGTACACTTAATGGCTCGCGAGTGGGTCACGACAGTGAAGGTCAAAAGAAGAGGACGACGCCATTGGCGGTCAAGCGCTAAGAGACTTGAACGAAGAAAAAGGGAAGGCGCACTTCAGTATATGGCTCCAGGCTCGAAACCGTTCGGGGTGGGTTAGGCTTCGATCACGAAAAAAGGGCTGTGGGGGGGTACGCAACTCCAAGATAAAGGGGGGGGGGGACGGAGGGGGGCAACGGAGTCGGTGGCAGGGAAGCGGAAGGACCTCGATGTCACAAACGGGGGAAAGGAACTTGGTGCAAAGTTACCACGCCGTGGGGAATGGTGTCGTCGTAGGCGGAGTGGGAGAACTGGGGGTAATCGGGGAGAAATTGAAAAGAAGTCAATAATTGCCGAACCAGGGAAGCCATATCTCCTTAATGCCTCAGGACAGACTTTGCGCGGGGAAAGGGTCAAGCACTTATCTTAAGGTTTAGACGGTGGCAGTTGGAAAAAAGAGGTAAGAGGGGGACAGCGAAACTAAAAAAGA
>Ga0179593_1469031_pt1 | contig 11450 bp, 10 predicted proteins | sample CZODoug2_1_08_16_FD_185931 | JGI IMG/M metagenome (GOLD analysis project Ga0179593, IMG submission 185931) | Vadose zone soil fungal communities from Angelo Coast Range Reserve, California, USA - CZODoug2_1_08_16fungal (PacBio error correction) | ecosystem: Environmental > Terrestrial > Soil >...
CCACCGCCGGGGAATACTGATTCAGCCGTGAAAACAGGAGGCGACTACGACGGAAAGAAAGGGGGGCTCGTGAAGGGGGGTTACCGGGAGGAGACGAACGGGGCGGAAAATAACATCTCTAATGAACTTTGTGGTGAAAGAATCGGCTACTGAAAAAACAAAAACAGTAAGAAAGCGGCCCAAAAGGGGGGGGGAGAATAAGACCGAAAGGGTTGGGGGTAAGAAAAAAATACAATGCCAGCCACACGGAGAACTGAGGGGCTGGTAGCGCCGAATAGAGTCGGGAGAGGTACAGTTAATATAGGAAAAAAAGGAGCTGTAGTTGAAATCGGGTATGGGAGATCTATAGATAGAAAAGGGAAAAATGTCACCAGGGGCAACCACGGCTATGTCCAGAAGAAGTTGTCATCGCTTTGGCGGGAACTTCTCATCAAAGGCAGTGGGAAAAGCCAGAGGGGAGGACGAGTCGGAGATACTGCAGGTTTTGCAGGAGTGTGACTATAAGTCAGTAAGAATGTCAAAGAGGGAATCACGTAGGTAGATCAGAGCACGGAAGGGTATGTGACAGTGACTTTCCTGGAGAGGGTCAAGAGGGAAGCTTGAGCCCATGAAAGCTGACCAAATGGCGGTAGTCTGAGCCAATGCAATAAAATTCTGGCTGGGGGGAGGAAACAGCAGCCGAAGCGATCCTTGATAATGTTGAGAAGTTACCAGGGGGAAGGCTGGTGAAGATGTATGGGACCGGAGACATTGATTCGTACGGCATATCAAGAAGAAGGCGAAATAAGGGGCGGCGACCGTAAAATCCGCAGCGAAAGCGTTTTTGGGGCAGTTAAAGAAAAAGGGAGCGAGTAACTGACGAGGAGTGAAAGGTCAGCAGGGGAGGGGGACTGGGCTTGCTCCGGGTCTGAAGCTACTATGATCGGCCATGAATTTTGTGCGCGAACGGGCCGGGCTTTGTAGCGAGAAAGCCTGGAGGATGCGAGGAAAATGGTGCTGGGGACGACGATTCAACGTGTACGGAATTTTTGACAATAAAAGAGTTGCGAGAGAAAAAGCAGTAGGTGATTCAGAAAAAGGTGGGAGACTCAACAGAGGGGAGGAGATACCAAGAAGAATTATTTTGCTGAGGCTATGGGACCCTGGGAGTTGAAAAAGGGAAAATTTAGAAGATGAGCAGAGGGGGAAGAACTGAAGGGGAAGTCGGTGGGACCGATTTCGTCTGTAGCCGGCATGGGAAGGGTGACGATGAAGAGATCCCGGAGGGGAACAGTGGCGATTTGGGGAAGGGGCTTTCTAACACGGGAACAATAGCGCCTTAAAGATGAAAAACGCGGGGGGACCAAGTCCTCCGAGTCAGAAGAAAAGGGACCATACGATCATTTCGTACATGGGGGGGGAGGAAATTCCCATGCGGTAGGGGCAGGGGGGAGACACCGAATGTTAGAAGGAACAAAAGCACGGACCCCCCGACAAGGAACGGAAGGGAAAGGTGACGGAGAGGGGGGAAAGCTCCAGTGTTCCCCGTGAAGAAGCGGGTAATTCATAGTGGGACCGAAAAATTGGGGGGGCGTCGGTCAGAAAAAAAAAAAGGTTTGGCACGCTTCGGGGCCAAGCTAAAGAGACTCCGGGGGGACGAGACAAAGTCCCCGGAAATGATCTGGAATAATGTCCCGGCTCAAAAATCGCCATAACTAGCCGCAAACTATGTAGTAGGGCGGCTGCTGAAACGCGGAAAAATCTCGCGATAGGGAACTTCAAACCGAGAGAGTTTGCCGAGAAGAGACCGTTTGAAAGAGCGCCGGGGAGGAGGCGATACTCGTAAGCGTTATAGGAAACACAATAGCTTGGAAAGAGTCAAAGAAAAGGAAGACATCGGCGCACTCAAGTTCTTTCTGTATGTAGTTTGCGTCGAAGGACAGAAGGATTTTGCTAAGGGGTTATGTACTTATTAAAATGAGGAGGGACTTTAGGGGAGGGGGAAACGGGCCGATAAAAACCGGGTTGTGGGGGAGCGAGAAAAATCCTCTCGTTGATAGACGTTGGCCTGGGAACGGGGGACACCGCACGAGGAAGGTGCCAGGGGACCCCCCCCACCCACACCAATCTCGCTGTCAGGGTCTCTATAGACCGTGGTCTTCTTTAGGAAAGGGAGATTGCAGAAGGGTCGAGGGCGAGGATTCGCGAACAGTGGCAGCATATTGCACGGTAAGTCAGAAAGAGCTCGCCGGGGACATCGGCGAAAAGAGAATGCAGCAAAGGAGAGAGTTCGTTAGGGGAAAAAAGAGCCAGGGAAGTGAATTCAGCATCTCAGCAAAACAACGAAAAGGAATGCCAAAACGAATTCGCTCGGGGAGCGAAATAATCCAGAACCCGGAAAAAAACTTAAGGAGCAAGTTCGTTTCGGGCGGGGGGCTCAAAAAAAAGAGGCTGGGAAGAGGCCGGTGACGCAACAAGCTCGGAAGCGCATTCGCCTGACCGAATACGATGCGCAGTGCATGTTAGACCAACGGGCAACGTTGCGCGGAGTTTAGTAGAAAATTCAAACAAAGAAGACCTGGAAAAAGGGAAGACGTGGGGGGTGGTAACCGAAATCAGAATGAAAAAAGAAACCGAGATTTTGTGTCGCATCCGCGGGGGGACACATGAGGGTTGATCGGGCGTTAAAAAGGAAGAGGAAATAAGACCGCGCAAGGGCCAATATGGGGAAGACATGTAACTCACTTCCATCATCAGGAAAAGAAGGTGAAGCCCGACAACACAGTGACGGGGGAACCGTGAAAAAGGGCCTGGGGGGGATCTACAGGCCTGGTGGCCGAGAACAGCTGGACAGCGATCGGAAAGCAAAATTCCGCTCCTCGAAGGGAGGGTCGGACTAACGACGAAGTGTGGTAGTTCAACGGTGACTGCACTTGCTGTAAAAGCAGCAGCGGCTGAGGAAGTAATAAGTCATTAGTGAAGTTGCCGAGAGCGCGGAAGTCAGGAAGAAACCAACGTTGGTCGTGCCGAGTGAAGGCTGCGGTAGTCGAGATTAATGGTAGAGGGGGAACTTGCGTGACCGACGCAATCAAAAAAGACTGGATATATGAATTCCAACCTCCGGAGGGGCACGTCCACCAGGGGAACACGGGCATTTCCGCAAAGTTCCAACGCTACCAGCGGATGGAAGTGGACTTCGAGAGGGGGGTAAAAGGTTTCTTCCGACGAACACTGATGGAGGGACCGAGAATTCCGGACAAGAAAATGGACGGTCCTTTAAAGATCTTGGCGGGGGGAGATAATGCGTGCATGAGTAGCTAGGGGGGGAAAAAACGGGCACCAGAGAAGAAGAACACTCGCAAGTGCGGCCGCAATTCCCGGACGCGTCAAGATCACCCTGAATGAATTCGAGAGGAGCAGCAGGAAAACCTAGACAGACGATAACATTAGAGGAGGAAGGGCTTCCCGCCAAGGAGAAAGGGGAGGGGTCCACCGACATTGACGAGAATAGTCGTCAGGTGATTTCGAGGTGCGTGTTGGCCAAATGTGCCTGAAGGGATCAACAAAAAAACGAAAAGGGGGTTCAATACTGTGGGCCATCGAAGCGCAGAAGTCGTGAATAATCTCAGCGCGTACCCGCAAAAGTGGCAGACGAGAAGCGTTCTTTAAAGACAGAAGACAACTCCCCCACAAACAGGGCTCCATGGCCGGGTATCAATAAGAAATGAAAAGAAGACTACACTAAGAGCCAATAGACCTTTTGGAAATACCCAAAAACTCGTCAGGAGGAAGGACAGCGGCTTGATTGGTGTCCGGGGGGGGAAAAAGGAGGACTGGACACATCATTATCTGAAGGTCCTGAACGAGTCGCTTCTGAGGAAGGGGGGGCTATCCGTTCCGTGACTAACTGAGAGCCGCGACCATAACCACCTTGAAGACCTTAAAAGTCCGGGAACGGTATTCTTAGGATGTGGGATAGTAGAAAAGAAAGGTCTGGCAAGGAGAGTGGTAATCATCTACAAACGCAGAGTTAGGGTAAGGCTGCATCGTTTTAATCCCAAAGGAAGGAAGGAGACAGCGCAGCGATCGAGTCAATCGAAAGAACGGAACCTCATACAACGGGGGGGAAGACTCGGCCAAGCGGATCTCAAAATTTCTGGGAAATTAACCTTCTTGACTGGAAACATGAGGCATCGCCTGAAAAACGGCCAGAAAGAACGATACGGAGGAGAGACGTTACGAAAGATTTAACGGAAGGAAGGTGAGAGCTCCAAATCCGGACAATCCATGAAGGGGAATGCGCAGTGTGTGCTTGTGATCGATAGGGTAAAAAAAATGAAAAAAACTGATTACGATTTGAGCAGAAATTTAGGGGACGCCCCGATGTCGAGGGGTCGAGAGATCGCCATCATCGCCATTTCCGGCGGGTAGCCATTGACGGGATTTTGGCAGAAGATGGCAAACACTTTATACGGTCGTTAAAGGATGGAAAGCCCAAAAGATTGTCCGCCCGGTATGTCCGCTTACTGCTGGCATTATCCGGCGAAATAAACCGAAACAGCGATGCGGCGAAAAGCGGAATTCTGGCAAAGAGCGCAAGTCGGAAAAATTCACCGGGGAATTCACAGTAAAAAACGAGGGTAGCTTTAAGTCAAGCTCTGGAAGGCGAAGAGATCTCTCTCAAACCAGAAAAAGAGAAGGGAAAGATATATATCCACCGCCAGGGAGAAAGATGATAGCTGAGTATCTAATATCAGTCTAAAGACGAAAAGACGTCAAAGCGGTTGAGTTCCGCTTGCGCGAAACTCCGTAGCAGGATGAGTCGGGGGGTGTTGTGAAAAGTGGCTACTGACAAGTAAAAGTCAGGATGAGGAAATATGGGGGAAACTTATCGGAGCCTAAGAAAAAGGTAAAAGCAAAATCCCGTCAATCCACAAAAAAAATGGGAGCTGATGGCGGACTGTACTCTAATCAAAAGAGGGAGAATCGATCCACTTTGGGCGAAAAAATGAAGTTAATAAGTTGGAATAGTTAGTATTTCGGCTCTTCGAGAGGGATTAGGTGTCACCACACTGCAGACCTGTGAAAGGGGGAGTCACTCGGCTTTTGCATCGGGGAGGAAGGACTTCGTGGGCCAGTCAATCGGCTGGGGATACAACGAAGCGGATAATGCTGACTTGGGAAATGTGCAGGAGAGTGGAGGGCATGGAACATAATTGGAGTGAAAAAAACATTTTGGGGAATGACTCTAGGAAGAAAGGGTACAGGGTCGGCGCCGAGATGCCAAGAATTTGGGACTAACCTTCATCCTGCTGAAGGGGAGATTCGCCCAGTTGCCAGCAAATAAAGAGGAGTTGTCGATGAAGGGATCCCAAGGCGCTTCGGACGATCACACAGGCCGGAAAACAAAGAAAAAAACGGGGTTAAAACTGAAGAAATACCCTTCTAGATTTAAGCGGGGGGTTGAAAAGCTAGGCAACAGCGAGAGGAGGGCTCACTCCGCCCATATGCCGCCGCGACCGGGGGAAAATGAAAAAGAGTTACAAAGAAAATTTTGAGGCATAGACCTTAAAACTATAATGGGAAAAGGAACTACGCGCGCGTTAAACTGAGGACGAAAGTTGCTCTTGAGACTGAGGGGAAGTCTCGTCATTGATAGGCCTTAATGAGGGGACGGGCTAGAAGGTGAGAATACATGCGGTCGAGTGCGAAACTCTCAGAGGGGAAACGTGCACGGAAGAAGAGGCAAAAAAGTCCGCCGAAGATTTTCGTATCAAAAGGTGTTATGCGGAACTGTGAACTAACAGCCAGGGGGATCAAATCACCTGACGATCTTCAAAAACTGCTGAGGGATACATGGATTTCGGGGTGCCCTCCCATTTCAGGGGTAAGGAGGAGAAAGAGAATCACGCGTGAAGAAGAAGTGGAGCACGGGCGGCTGACTTCGAGGGAAGGCAGGTACACGCTGATCAAAAGATTGAGAGGGATTTGTTCCGAGCGGAAGAGCATGGGGAGAAAAGGAAACTAAATGACAACGAGAAGGTTGCCAGACCCAACCCAAAAATTAGAAAGGATCCCCGAGGAGAAGACATCGCCCAGCGGTAGGCGTGGAGAAGAGAGTCCGAAGAAACAAAACATTTGGTAAAAGAGTTACCGCCTGAAGACTTGGACGGGGCACTCGGGATTGAACGGTGAAGGACTAATCGGAAGGGGGGAATTGCAGTAATATTTGGGGCTGAGAGGGGGCACGGATACAGTTCTCCATTCGACCAAATATCGACAGGAAACCGGGGCGCCGGCGCTCATTCTCGGAAAGAGGGGCCTCCGCGCAGGAATGGAACGCTCTAGAAAAGAAAAAAGGAAACTCCAAACGATGTACAGAGGCTCAGCGGGAAAACGGGAAAAGAATCTCCGAGAAAATCTTCGAAGGAACTAGGCTCGCTGTAGTTGTGGAAGAAAAAGATTTGCCGATCGAGGACCTGGAGGGGGAAAGAAAGAGGTCCACGTTATCCGAAAAATAATGTCGGAGTAACAAACAGCCCCGGGGACAGTTTCGGGCGAAGGCTGGGTTCCGATTAGTTTGATCTAATAGTGTTGCTCCATGGTAGGGGGGTAAAGAAAGGGGATGAATTGCGCGGGGGGGGGGGGGGGGGGGGGGGGGGGTGGGGGGGGGGGGGGGGGGGGGGGGGGGGGGGGGGGGGGGGGGGGGGGGGGGGGGGGGGGGGGGGGGGGGGGGGGGGGGGGGGGGGGGGGGGGGGTTGTGTGGGGGGTGGGGGTTGTGTGTTGTGTGTCGTGGGTGCCGGTGGGTGTGCGGTTGTGTGAGTGGGGGAGGGGTGGTGGTCTGTGGGGTGGCGTCTGTGTGTGGGGGTGTGGGGGGGTGTTTGGGGGCGGTGGTCGGTGGCACGGGGGTGTGGACAATAATGAAGGGCGGAGGAAAGGTGGGGGGATAGAAATAAAGTACAAGGGAGAAAAATAGAAGACGGGAGGAGGAACAGGTGGAGAGAAAAATACTTGTGGAGAGGCCGCAAAGCCAACATACAGGGGGAGGGAGGAGTAGGGATGGAAGGGGAAAGGGTCGGTGCGAGAGGAAAGATGTAAGCATGGCAGGGTGGATGGGAGTAAATAGAAGAATGGTAAGAACAAAAGGGAACAAGATACAGGGGGGCATAGGAGTGCAATAATAAAGAGGTAAAGGGAATGGCTATTGTGAACCGTGGGAACCGCCGGATAAAACCAGGTACAAGAGGAGGATAAAATCAGATCGTTAGAGGTGGGAGGGGGGGGGTTGGACGTTTTACCACCGAAACTCCTCTAAGGGGGTCCGCCGTCGCTGCATGGGGTCGAAGAATAGCGCAATTCGTGTCATCTTTGCAAAAAGCAAGGAAAAAGGCCAGGAAAGCGGGCGAACAAAACAATGTTTTCGTCGAAACGATCTCGAGGGGAGCGCCATCGGCTACTAGACTAGATGTGTGGGTGCGAATTTGCAGCACGGCCAGCGAGCATTGAATGAGAAGAACAACAAAACAACCAAAAAGAGAGGGGAAAGCACAGCTCCAAGAAAATTAATTCAGAAACAGGAAAAAAGGGGAGACAGAGCGCAAGTTCTTTTCCCCTTAAAAGGACGCTCCGGTGACGCAACCATGGATGCAAAGGGGAGGCATTCGGGGCAACGGAATGGAACTTGGGCCTGAAGTACCCAAGTTTGGAAGGAATAACTTGATGCTACTAAAGGAGGTCGGTGGTAAACGGAAAAAGAGGGAGCATCAACTAGCCGTATGTTGTGGGTCCGCGCGAGCGGGGGTGCAATCGGATTGAAAAATATTCGACAGCATTCATAAAAGGGGGCCAATTACAACATGAGCAACTAACTGAAGAGGAGAGCGCGAATTGGGGAACAGCCCCACTTGGTCATGAGAAGGAAAAGGGTTGTGGGGGTGGTTACAAGTGTGATGGGCTTATAGCGCTGGACGAGCGTATCTCGCAAGCTCGCTAAGACGTGGTTCGGGACCACTACCAAACGCGACGAGGTGGGGGGTAAGCGAAAGGCGAGGATTCTTTTAAGAAAAAAACATTAGGGAAAAAGGGGCAATCGTTTCTTCTAGGTTAAGCAGAGCGCGGACATCCAGACCATGCAAAAAGAATAGGCTGGCGCCGCGGTGAAGCGAATCGACCAGAGGATGGGTCAAATTCCAGGTAAGCGTGAAACATCGTCGTAAAAAAAACATTATTCTGTCACTTAGAATTAATAAGAATCATTAAGTCCCATTTTTTGGTTTTTTTTAGTTGTTGTTTTTTTTTTAGTTTAGTGGACAAGGTAAAACTGGGCCGAAATTTCACAAGTTCCACTAGAGGGAATGGGCCTGAGAAAGCGGAAAAGTTTTGGGGGGAGTAAGAAGGAAGAACATATCTCTTGCAGCGGGGCTACCGGGGCTGCACGAAAGGATCGAAAACCTGGGAAATAAGGGAGAGAAAATCTTTGTGAACACGTAACTTTGGAGGTGGATCATTTGGAAGGGAGTTGTGGACGTGCACCATCTGCTAAAAATCGGCCAAGTGCGCACGAAAAGAACTCAGTCATAGGAAAAACATGAATGCAAATTCTAAGAAGACTGAATACTTCTAAGAAGAACAAAGTTATCAAATAGCTCCTAAAAGATCAGAAATGGCCGTTGGCCACGCTAAAAGAAAGTCCAATCCGCCTCAGCAAATTAAGAGGAAGGGTGGTTACTGGAGACCCTTTTTTGCGGCAAACCATGTTCCGCATAAAACGCGAATATGCTTGGCTCGGCGAAAATCGCGAAGGGATCAAAGGACCCGATAAAAATTTGAGACCGCTTCTTGTCTTGGAACCAGCAAGTCCCCAAAGGGAAAGGGCAAAGGGAAATCATGGCCGGACAAGAAAAGGACCATCCGACAGAAAGACGTCCCTTTGTTCAAAGAAAAGAAGAACGTAGAACTGGAGGCCTATGAAGAGAGGGGCCAAAAAAAGGGTGAATAAATTTAGCTTTCCGGTAGCGGCGAAGTATGTCTGATCGTGCAGCTCAAAGGGAAACTCCGCGACAAACCGCGGCAGAAGAAATTCACTGGAACGTATTAGGTCAACCGATGGGGGATAAAGGCTAGGACTTCGGCCAGCTTGAGGGGAAAGGGAAGCATCCAACAAGAAGTTTATCTTTGGCTGAAAAGGGGACCCGCAATTCGTTACTTCACCGGTCAAGTGAAAAAAGACTCTAAGCGCCGCAGATCCCGTACAATAATAAAAAGGAAAATTGAGCTGCGCGGATCAGAAAAATAATTTAGGGGAAAGGGGGATACATTCTTGTCAGAAAAGCGAAACTGCCACGGGAAAAGTCCTTATCTAGCGTCCTAAGGCGTCCGAACCCAAGAGAACTGTAATGAATGACTAAGCTGTCTGGAAGAAGAACAAAAATAAAGGAGGGTCAAAGTCTGGGGACTAGGCATCGATCGCGAAGCTAGGACATTTCCAAACTTATGAAAAAAGAACATTTTGGGTGGCGATTAAAGTGGATCGTGAATCAAAAGTCGATTAGCGCTAAGTAAACAGAGAAACTTTCCGGTCACGTGGAAAGGAACTGACGAGGTTTGCAAGGGAAAAGATTTTGGGAGGCTGTAGGCGCCCCCAGAAAACAAGACGGGAAAAGCATACAGGGGGGACCCGTGATTTCGCCGCGTTCCAGGAGAGTGGGGGAAAAAACGACCTATCATTGCGGTGGATTCGCTGGAAGGACGAAAAGCGGCGGAAAAACAGAAGATCAAGGTGGGGAAACGGGCGAAATCAGTTCTCTGCTATTGATAGGTTCCTCTCAACAACAACAGATTCTGAAAAAGCCGCCGTGGGTGCGAAATAGCTGAATCAGAAAAAAAGGTAGAGTCGATAAGACTAAGGCCGGTATCGCTGAATGTTTCTTGGAGAAGCGAAGTCGAATCCGAAGAGAGAAAAGGGAGGCGGGTCGTTCGTTCTTAGGTAATCTCGTGTCCACAAGCTCCTTGCGGAAACTTTTCATCGAGGAACTCGCCGGGGGAAAAATTGTGGGGGGGCCTCAGGGCAGAAGAAAGGAAAATGGCCAACCTGAACCGGAAATTTATTCTTGACTTTGAGGGAATATCGACTCGGTCCTCGTCAAGAAATGGAAAGAGAACACAATGCTCGTTAGAAAGGTTTGAAAAGGGGAGAAACTCAGAGGAAAGACGCAAAGTTGCCAAAGTCCTATGTCCATAAGAGTGGAAAAGCAAAAAGTTGCCGCGAAAGCGGGAGGCATTTGAGCACAATTCAGACTGGTCGAGACGAGCGGGAATACTAGAGGAGAGTTTTTCAGCGAAGGGGAGGGGGAAGGTCAGAATGTAGGAGAACTTAATAAAGAAGTTGGTGAACCGATGGAATCGAGAAGGGGGAATTTGACGGAAGGTCAGGTCCGGGATCGGGGGAGTATTTCAAAAGGGGACCACCGAATCCTCAACCTGGAGGTGAGAATGGGTCTGACCCGGTTCCGAAAAGATCTTTTGTCGATGAGATCCATGCAGGCTACGTAGGAGGAAAAGAAATGCACATCCGTGTCCAGAAATACGGTTAAAGGAAAGGGTCACTTTCCGCAAGGCGATGAAGGGAAAGCACGATAAGTCCGAAAACTCCGCCATCAGGCGCCGCGGAATATCGGGGCTCCAGCCGATCTGGGGGGCTAACAACGCGCCACGATAAATGAAATCTAGTTACCGCGTCGGCGTGGAAAGAAAGACGTTGCATCTGGACGGCGTGCATTAAGTGGGGGGACGTTCGTCAGTGATAATGATTTTGAAAGGGGCGGGCGGAAAGGGGGAGTAAGCTAAGCAAAGAATCCATGGAAAATGCGCGGGGGGGTATGAGACTAAAAGATTTGAGGGCATAAAGGCCCGCGCCCTAGGGGATAAGCCCACAGCATATGGGCCGGGGAGACTTAATTTAGTCCGACTCACAAAAGAAACGACCTCACCTGACCTCTGAAAAAAGGGACTTATGAGGCGATGGATTAGGTGCCCACGGCCCTTTCGGCGAAACGCGAATAGCAGTTATCCAGTGGAAGCGCGGCCTGCTTCTACAAAGATGCATTCAGGGTAAAGGGACGCGACCCCGGGACAGAGCGACCTTAAAGGTGTGCCGTGCGGGGCGCTGCACGAACAATACCTTCAAGCACCGCTTGGCCATTCGCCGGTAAACGAAAAGGAAGGAGGGAAAGATCAATTATCCTTTCGTGGGCGGGAATTCCCCATGCGGTGGCTTTTGGAAAAAAAAAAAAAAGGGGTCCGTAAGACAGACGAAAATCGTTCGAAGCCCGCGTAGAGTGGAGTAAGGGTGCAGCTGAACCGCAACGGTGTACTTGAAGGGGATTCATATAAGTGACAATCGGGGAGTGGGAGGGTCCGGTCACGCCGGAAAGGAAAAGTGGGCGAAAAAAGTCGCCTAGTTCCATAAAAAG
>Ga0179593_1678934_pt1 | contig 11450 bp, 14 predicted proteins | sample CZODoug2_1_08_16_FD_185931 | JGI IMG/M metagenome (GOLD analysis project Ga0179593, IMG submission 185931) | Vadose zone soil fungal communities from Angelo Coast Range Reserve, California, USA - CZODoug2_1_08_16fungal (PacBio error correction) | ecosystem: Environmental > Terrestrial > Soil >...
ACAAGAAGATGTCCTTTGAGCTAGGCATTAGTACTCCTATGTAAAACTGCAGGGACTACTCGGGGAGACCTTTTGCGCGGCGGAATCGGGGGGAATTAGATGTAGGGGGGGAGGTTGATGGGTCGACAAGTAGGGGCGGGAGGGCTTGGAGGGGGTGAAGGGCAGAGACAGGGAGGGGAGGGGGGGGGGGGTGTAGGGGCGACGAGGGAGGAGAGGGGGGGGGGGGGAGGAGGGGAGGGGTGGGAGGGGGGGAAGGGGGGGATGGGGAGTGTGGGGGCGTCTAATTTCGTACTTGGGGGAACAAGCGAACAGCCAGGGCTGTGAAGACGAATGTACCTGGGGACTTTGGCGACTTCGGGTGGGGGGGGGGGGGCGGGTGGGAGAGTGAGGGGGCAGGGGGGGGGGGGGGGGTGAGTAGGGGGGGTGGTGGGGGAGCGTATGGTGGGGGGGGAGGGGGGGGGGCGGGTCGTGGGGGTGTAGAGGGGTAGGTGAAAGAGGGGCAAGAGGGGTGAGAGGGCAAAGTTGGGGGTTCGGGGTCGAGAGCGAGGGGGGGGTGGGTGGCAAGGGGAAGCAGGGGGGAGAAAGGGGAGGGGGGGGGGGGAGAGGGGGTGGGGGGGGTCGAGGGGAGGGGGGGGGGGGAAGAGGTGGGGGTGGGGGGTAGAGGAGGGGGAGAGGGGGGGAGGGGGGGGGGGTGGATGGATTGGAGGGTGGGTGAGGGGGAGGGTGGTGGGGGTGAAGGGGGAGGGTCGGGCGGAAGGGACGGACTGTGGCTCGTCTGTGAGAGTGCATCGGGGCGATGGTCAGGTGGGGCGAAGTCAAAGAGATACTTTAGTCTCAGGAGCTCTGAATGCGGTCCTACCCGTTGTCTGTCAGCTGGACGGGGGGGTACCAGTGGTGGGTGATGTGGGAGTGGCAAGCGGAGATTGGGGCTCTGCGGCGTTCTGCGGACAGGGCAGGCGCGTAGGGCCTTGGCAAATGATGGGACGGGGGAGAGGGGGGGAGGTGCCTATGGCTGTGGCTGGGGCGGGGCAGTTTCGAGCTTGTGGCAACTTCCTGGGATGGGGGGCGATAGACGGGTCGTCCTCGGTCAGATTACGGCGCGCGTTGGGGCGAAGGAATGGGGTAGGGGGGCGGGGTCTGGGGGGGGGGGAAAGGGAGGGGTGGGGTGGAAAGGTCGGCTCGTTGTACCGGGAGTGCCGGGCAGGGTGGGCGTGGAGGTTAGGAAAAAGCAAAGGCGTGCCTTAACTTTTAAAGAACTCACGAGTGGAGACCTGTTCTGGGAGGAAATCCATTAATAGGGGAAAGGAAGTGTACAGAGCTGGTGGTTAATGGAAGGGGGGGTGATGGGGGTGGGATTGGAGGGGGGAGAGGAGGGTGGTTGAGTGGGGGGGGGTTGGGACGTGGCAGGGGGTTGGGAGGGGGGGAGGGGGGGGGGTGGGGGGGTGCTAACCGCGCAGGGAGGGTGGGGGGGGTAATGGTAGTCGGTGTGGCGCTAGGAGAGGTGGTGGTGTAGGGGGGGGGGAGGGGCGGGAGGATGTGAGGGGGGGGAGAAGGGGGGAAGAGGTTATGGGAGGGGGGGGGGAGGGGGGGAGGGGGGGAGTGGGGGGGGGGGTGGGAAGGAGGGGGGGGGGAAACGAATGGGGGGTGGGGGAGGGAAAGGGGGTGAGGGGGGATGGGGGGGATGGGAGGGGGTTAGGGGGGGGGGGCTAGAGAGTGTGGAGATACAGGGGGAGGGAGTGGGGTGTGAGGGGAAGTTGGGGGAATAGGGGGGGGGGGGGAGGTGTAGAATGAGTAGAGGTAAGTGCAATACCGGGAGACCGAAACTGGGGTGGGGAGGGAGAGGACAACTTGGTTTAAGCAAGGGGGCAGGCTAAGTTAACTAGGGGATTATTGGACTTCCGATTCAGGACAAGAGGAGATCAAGGTTCGGCGTTCCGATTATAGGGGGGACGGACAATCGAAAAAACCGCCAATTCGGGTGAGGGAGAGACCTGGGGGGAGCTCGTTGGAAAAAAGGGCAGAATTCATGAACCCCATGGAAAAGGAAGGCCGTTTCAACGTCCGATGAAGAAGGGACTTAAAATATCACTAGGTTAGCTAACAAAAAGGATATCTGCTCATTCATAGAGGAAGAACGAGGAAGGGGCCAGACTCGTCGGTTGGATTTCACATGCCGATTCGGAAGCTGTACTCGGGAGGTGATTGACCGTGCTCAAAAGCTGCACGCGCCGGGCAGGGGAACCCCGCCTCCTCGTCACGAAGGGGAGCGTAAAAGAATCACATAAAGGGGACAACAATAGTCCAGTTCTTCCTGAGTCCGTGATTAGTCCGGGGAATTCAACCCCTCGAAGATAGACGGGGGGGCGCAGGGGGGACTTACAGAAAAAGTACCACTGCGGCAGCACTCTTCGATGCGTTAGTCCTAGGAGCAGATGGGGTCAGAAGAAAAATTAAAAAGAAGGCTGTCGGAGGGACGGGCAATAACATGCAGTTGGGGAAAACTGAGTCTATTCCCGATCTACAGCATAGGGGGGAGGAGGAATCCCCTCTATCAAATTCCCTACAGATGGAGTGAACTAATCTGGAGTGGGAAAAAACGAGGGGGCGGCATAATCAACGCGCCAGGAAAACAATTCAATTGTAAATCAACCTTAATTTGGCTGTTTGCCAGGGTTTCGCGGCGGCGCCCTGCCCAGCGCGTTGCCGGAGGTTAATGCGAGGGAAATGATCTTGATCTGGATTCGAGGTTAGAGAAGGGGGGAGAAGGTGGTGAAAGCAGAATGCGTGTGGAATTCGTCCAAGCGGAGGGGGCCGCTTTCGTGCGGCAGAAACAAACTCCTATTTCACCAAGGGATCGGGAAAAAAAAAGATAGGAATAGGAGGGAGGGGGGGATCTGTCAAGACCGCAAAGAAAGGGGACCCGCGCAAACATATGCCGAAAAAGTCATCGAAAATACTGGTTCAGGGGGGGGAACAGAAGGGAAAAATTCAAGCGGCGCTTAGGTGGTAGTGAACCCAGGGGGAGGCCACCCAAGGGAAAAGGGAAGGAAAACGTTAAGGGGGGGGAATGGCCGTCTAAAGAGACCGAAAAATCGGAATCAAAAATTGAGAAAAAGGAGGATCTTGGAAGAAGGCCGTATGCCGGCCGGCGGGTGGTCAGTAACCCAGGAATCCTCCACCCAGTCAGGGGAGGAGGGGACGACTAAAGGGTTCGTATAAGACTAGCAAAAAAGTCGACAAGGATGAAACGAAAGAACTGACTGCTGTATTTCAGAGGGAAGAACTTCAAAATTTGAGGGGGAAAAGTCGTTTGCTCAAGGAAAGCTGGATAGCTTTGATAATATGAAAAGGATATAAAGGGCTGAGGGGGGAATAAGGGAGTAGGAGAGAGACGTTCGGGAGTCACCCTTCGATAACCTCAACAAATCGTGGGGAAAAAGTAACTTTTATCGGAGCTCATATGGCAAGAATTAGAAGGAAACATTACTAAGACCCGGGGGGGCGGGGGATGTGAAAAAAAAGAAGGCCATTTCTGAAAGACAATCTTGACAGAAGGGAGGGCGTACGCCCCGCTTCATTACTCTCGGTAAGAAAGGAGGTAGAAGATCTGAATAAAAAGATCAATGGGCGCTAAGGAAATATGGGGAACCGAGCCTCGAACCAGGGACCGCAAAGGCCAACCTTGAAAGAGCCGTCTGTCAGTAAAAAAATTACGGCTGACTTCTTGGCTCATAAATGTTGGGGGAGGGGGGAAAGGGACAGTTCAATGCAAAGTTGCGGAGGGGGTAAATCACACAGGTAAACTGGCGGGCGAGACAGCGAAAGTGGTCTCGGAATAACTTTTCTGGAGGATCAATAACGACGGCTCGAAAGAGTCAGAAATAGAGCGAGGGAACGCTCACAGGATGGGTCGACGTGGTTTCTAGGGAATTACTGCATTCAAGAGAAAAGAAATCAATCTAGACAGAAGATAGAAAACACCACAGGGAGGGAGAGAGAGTGAGAGGCAAAGCAGCTGGATTCAAAAAGTGAGGAATTCGTGCGTACGAACCCTCTGAAGTTTTAGGGGTCATGGGAGGAGGGTTGAGACAGTCTAGAGTCAGGGGGGGCGGCGATCGCCATAGCTGGAACAGGACACCGAAACATCCGTTTTAACACCAAACCAGTTCAAATTTCTTCCACTATCTCCTCATGGAATGACAGAAGAGAAGAAGAAAGACTCAAAAGCGCGAGAAGACAGGGAGGACCTGATTCTGACATTATGGTTGTGAGGCGGAAAGGAAAGGGCGCGGGTGTGACATCACCAGAGCAGCGTGAAGAACGATTTGAATTGAATCCACCAAACCTTATTAAATCCCGATAGTCATTAAGGAAGGGGAAAAAAGGACAGTGGTCCCATGAAAGACAAGGGGGGATCCTGAGGCAACGCGTAACACACGGAATTTGCTTTAAAAAGACTTCTCTCTGCGGGACGAATCGCAAAAATAATGAAAAACGGGGGCAAAGGGGGGATCCGGCTCAGCGCAGGGGATGCCACGAACATGGTCGGCAACGCGAAACAAAAACGAGTGGAAGAAAGGGAGGCGCTCTTCCCCCGCCTCGTACCCCACTTGAGTATAAAGCCGATGAAAAAGATACCGGAAAGGATCCACAGCAGAAGTCAGAGGAAGGAGAGAGGATTACCGGGGAGAGTTGGTGGGTAAAACATACGGAGTCACTCGTATAAAACAGTCTGAGAATGGGTAGAACCGTGGGAGGGGGAAGGAGGCACAACGGAAAGCCGTATCGGGGGCTCAATAACGCGGCGCCGGGGTGAGTACGCGTGAGTCATGTTCTTCATACTCCATCAGGAAAAAGGGAGGAAACCGGGGGGGCGTCCAAGGGTGGCGGAGGCCGCCCGTGCCGGGGTCACACGGGGGGTACTCAAACCGGGAAGCGTTACTTAAAATGAGTTGTGTCCTTGGTTACGATCAAAGAGTAGTTTGGTCGTATAATGACTAAATATCCTGTTTCTAACGCGGACGCGACAGAGGGGTGAAATCTAGAGACGCGGGAGCGGCTGGTGGGTCCGATGTTCCCTCTGAAAAGCCCGTGTCTTGGAGGCCAAGGGGAAAAAAGGAAACGTCAGAAAACCGGGAAGCAGCGGTTGTTGAAGATGTTGAAATCTGAAGCCACTTCCAAACACGATATTCCTGACTCTGAGGAGAGCGCCCGAGGGACAGGAACGGCCCCAAAGAACTGTCCGTCGCCATGAGTCGCGCCCGTACATAAGGGGGGGGAGAAGGAGAAGTAAGACGTAGTGTCAACATTGGGTCCTGGTTTATCCAGATTCTCTGGGATCTCCTCAGAAGGGGGAGGGAAAGCAGGCGGGGGTCGTAGACGACTCGGCGTCGCAGCAGAGGTCTAATTTTACCGAATTTGCAATACACGAAATACTAGAAATGACCTAGAAGAAAAGAACGCGGCGGGTACAAACTTCTTTGGGGGTTTAGTTCAAGAAAAAAGATCGAGGGAGGTAACTGAGAGAAACGACTAAAGGGGCTCGGGACACGGATCTTGCGTACTAAACGTGGAACTCGAGAAGGAACAAAAACCTATGATTATTAAAATGCAGTGGGGAACTCTAACGAGGGGAATTCCAGCCAGAATATGAGAGTAGTTAAAGGAGGGGGGGACTAAATCCCCACCTTCTGTCTCTTTCAACGGGAAAGGGTCAGTTTCGGTGAAAAAGAAGTGCCATACCATTGGACGCTCCGAAACATATCCCAAGCTGGACCGCCGTCGAGAGCAGGAAAGTGGACCGGGAAGGAAAGCAAGGGCCAAAAGCAGAAGAGGTAAGCAACCTGGTCGGGATGGGCTAGCTATAAAAAAAAAACGTAGGCAGAAAGGGGTACACGGGAACGGCAAACAGAGAAAGCGGAATGAGTGAGGGGACAAATGGAAGGGAAACAGGACGGGTGTACCTGCTATGGCTTCTTGGCAAGCTACCCGAAAGGGAGCGCCTTTGGAGTCTTCAGAAGGAAGGGGTGGGGTTACACGGGGGGAATAAGCGACTTTCACGAAGGCGGCGGGAGGCCCAGGCGTCTCAGGGGCTATTTTCGGGAAACCGAGGGCAGAAAACAGGGAAAGAGGAAAACCGGCGAACGCGTCATCTGAGGAAGTGCCCTTGGGAGAGACGGGAGGGAAATCTTGTCCTAGGGAGATAGGTGAGGGAAGTCATTGGGGTCAGAGACGCTGCCGGCTGCACGCGACCGTCATGATGAAGCGTCACATGGTCGAAAAAAACGGGACGTAATGAGGCTTCACGAGAGTCAGGGGCACCAGAAGTCAATGGCCAATGGGAAAGGAAAAGAAAGGTGGGGGACGTCATCGAATAGAACAAGTAAGCTAAAAAGAGCTTTACAACACAACGGGGGGGGAGGGGGACGAAGAGAATAAAAGGGGAGACGGGCCCGTCCCGGGCGCAGAGGCAGTCCAATAGCTTTAATAGGTCACTGGGGGTGCAGAGAGCCGGTGGGGGTAAGTGAGAAGCTGGTGGGTGTAGGAAGTAAGATCAAATAGAAGGGATAGGCCTGTGGGATTGAGTCCGATCTTATGCAGGGGTAATGGAAAAAAATGGTGGAGGGGGGGAGTCCGAAGGAGAGTCGGAACAGGTGTCCAATCTACAAGATGCAGATTGGAGACGATAACAGGAAAAAGAAGAAGGAAACCGAAAGTGGACCTCAGATTTCACTGGTATGCGGCATGATCGAATTCAGTGGGCCATCGGGAAAGAAGAAGGGGTAAAAAGATGACAGAGCCAAACGTCGCGGACGCGTGAAAGCCGCTGGAAGAAGTCTAAACTTTGGCCATCACCCGTCTCCACCGGAATGAGGGAGCATAAAAGGAGAGTAGCGTGGGGAGAGGGAAAAAATGATGGGAGCCTTCGGACACAGACAGCGCATGTACAACACTGTACTCAACCCGATGGTTATGCAATTTCACTAATTTCACCAGACGGCTTTCACGTACCAGCCAAGTAATGATAAAAAAAGGTTGGGGATAGAGAAAACTAGGAAGCATCAGACTAAGCCCAAAATCTTTTGGGGGGAAAAGCACTGGCATAAGCCCAGGAATTACGGGAGGGAGGGGGAAATCAAGGGCGGGTCGCTGGGAAGGACAGATCACAAGTTTCATACGAGGGGGTGCTGGGCATCTCTTTTACGTCAAACAACAAGGTTCCAGACTTCTAGTTGGAGGGAGAGGAAGGGGGGGAGGAATCGCGAAGAGGGACAATGGCTAAAGGAAAAATTCACATGTTCGGCGATCAGGAGTCGGTCGCGAAATGCGAAAAAGGAAGAATATCCGGCAGGCTTTATGGTCCGAAAGGATAGGCTGGTCTCGGCTGAAACAGCTCCTGACCGCTAAGAAAAGAGGTGATGAAGCGACTTCATTTAGCGACATGACGCAGCGTTCTTCCCGTGAAACCTCACTTGATATCCAATTTAGTTCTAACAAATGAGTGAGGGAAGGGGCGGGAAAAGGTTCAGAAAAGAAAAGAGAGAATGTATCAAACCCATCCACCAGGAGATCTTCTTCCCAAAGAGGTCGAAGAAGATGCTATGAAGGGGAACAAGATGGAAGGAGAAAGTAAATTTCTAAGGGGTGACTATCTTCGGACGACGCCTAAGAGCAGTTTCAGGGAGTTCGGGCTCAGGGAGGGGGTGGGGAGGGGGAAAGGAAGGGGGGAGGAGGGAAACATCTTCGCTTTCATATACGAGTGGGGACGTCGTGAGGCCGAAAGGGATCTGATGAGACCACGGAGGGAAGGGCAACAAAAAGAGGAAACGAAATCGAATGGAGGAATAAATCGCGAGCGAGCCGCAAAAATCCGAGATCAAACCTATAGTTATCACAAAATACGGTCGTTCATGGGAAAAGGAGAAAAGGTTCCAGGAGGAAGGAGGAAGGGATGGATAGGGGAAGGGAAAGAGCTTGGTCGCGGTTTACCCCTAATGAGGCACTTACCACAACTTTGAGTAAGAGGAAGCAACGAATCAAGCGAGCGGAGGCAAACGAAGTACGAATGGACTCGATAATGGAAGTGTCCTTGTCTGGCACACCCCAGGAAGTAGGGGGAACTTCTTTGAGAGGCTACATGGAGGATGGAAGAAAGATGGTGTGGGGGCTGAAGCAATCATGAAGACTGATCATCTTTTGAAAATAGGCGGGGCAAGGAAAGTAAGGTTGCGACGCGACAGGAAATGGGTAAGACATATGAAGGAACGCGCTTTCCATTTGATTTGTGTCCTACGGCTAAAGTTAAGGAAAGGTGAGCGGGGGGGGAGGAGGGAAATGAACAAGGTGGAAATTTATCAAAATAGCCTGTATTCAAGGAAATAAGGGGTAGGTTACTTGACTTAGCCCGAATGGAACGGTCTCATCCTCCAGAGGAGTAGGGTTCAGAGCATGAAAGGAATAATGAATGGCAGTTTTGAAGAAAGGGCTCATCATCTGTCTAATTGTAATGGTACGAGGGGGGCGATGATAGGATAAAGGAATGAAATTCAAACGCCTCCAAGAAGGTTCAAGCCTCAACACACTGGGCGTTCTTCTACTCTGCAGGGGGGAAGGTGGTCTAGAAGATGAAATATTTTTCTATTTCCGACAATTCCTTGTACTGAGATGAGGACTAGAGAAGGTCGGCGAAGGGGCCTGGAAAGGAACGCTATGCCTGTTACAGCCTTCTGACCGACCGTATGAAAGAAAGGGAGCGAACCGAGAGGGGGGAGAAAGAAGAAGAAAGGGGAGGGGGAAAGTTCGTGTGGTGCAGGTCGGCGGCCTAGTCACTAAAGATTAAATCTCCACGGGGAGGAATTGAGGAAAGAAAAGAGGGCAACAGAAGGAGGAGACGGCGGGAAGAACTCGGCCGCCTACTCTATCCGTCCGGGAGAAAAAGGGCCGCCTGAGCACGGGAGATCAGGTAGGGGGGGTCGCAAAAGGGGGGGGGGTGAGCAGGGCTCATGAAGTCGCCAGCAGCGGGGAAAGGACTTGCCTGCCGTGCGCGGCGGCAAAAACGGGAAGGAAGGGACAAAGAGCCAGGCACCGATCTTGTGTCCCTATCTTGAAAAAAACTGCAAAAACAAAGGCACACTAAAGAGAAATAGCAAAGGAAGAAGGAACTGGGCGACGATGAAAAGCACGGTCGCGGGGTTGGACTAGTTCTAAAAAGTAAAGGGGCTTCAAGGATAAGGAGAGTCGGAGGTGAACTTGAGAAAAGACTCCTTGACTAAGCGAGATCGCTGAACCTCGCTTCAAATCCACTTGCGGGCTGGTCACTTCGTAGAGTCGATCCCTAGTCTAAATGAGGGGAGGAGGAGGGTCCCAAGAAAAGCAAATGGGGCGAAGTGTGCCAACGCCACTGAGGTGCTTTTTCCTTGAAAATCTAGGGCTCGAGCGAAAGGAAGAGTAAAAAAAAAAGGAAAGGAAGCACAGGGAATTGGGGGTCTGCGAACAAACCATTTTATAGAACAAAATATCGGAAGAACAGCAGACACTGGTCAAACGAGAGAGGGGAGGAAAATTGAAGCTAGAGGGCCGCCTCGGACCCTGAAGGACTACGTAATATCTTATTAAAACTACCAAGCACGGAGAGTTGGAAGAAGGGCGAAGTGGGGGAGACCAAAATCGTGAGGGGTGGAATATCACATCAGGCCGGAGGATCATGTCCAAGTCGGGAGGAGAAACAAAAACCTGAGAAGAAGAGGGGGAACCACAAGGGGGACGTCAGGACTAACGTTTAACTAAACGGATTCGACCAAGTCTCAATCGAGGAACGCAGGAGAAAAGAAAAGGAACAAGGTGAGGAAGGGGAGGGTCATGTGACGTGTACGCCCGCAAAGGCAGTTCGTGCGCTCTACATTGACTGCCTTAATAACCACGATCAAAAGGGAGAGAAGGGGACTGGACTGAAGAAGGGAAAGGATTCAGGTTAGAAGTGAAGGGGAACGTGGTTGGTCGGGGGAAGTCTCTCCCGAGGGGAAAGTAAGAGGGAAGGGAAAAAGATTTGGGAAATGCTAGGATTGAGGAGCCCGAAGACAAGCGGCACTTGTAAACCGGGGCGTGACCACTCCCTGCGCTACGAATAGTGCCCGAAATCGCCTAAAATATAAGAACAGAAAAAACATAGGAAAAGAGGCTCAGGGGAGGAGAGAATCAGCAAAATGAGTTGCAGGCTCGCCGAACTTTTCTCCGGGAAATCTTTCATTGCAAACTTGATGAAGAAAGAGTAAAAAAGAAAAAATAGGGTGAGTAAAGGCCTGGCGGGACTTGGTTCATCAGATAGAGCGCTGGACTCTCGCCTCGAGAAAACTTAACGCCGTTCGTCGAAAAAATTTTCCATCAGGGGGAATTTTGACGCCAACAATCGTGAGAAAAAATGAGATAAGTCCCGGGGAAAGGAAAATTCGCAAGGCGCATCACGGGGGCAGGAAGAGCCCGATCTCGGAGGCTGCATAAATGGAAAAACTGGAGAGGGAGGGAAATAGGGAAAAAGCGGCTTGGAGGAGGCCTTCGTTTCGATTCCCAAAACATCCGGCGAACAAAACCGGACTTTAAAAAGAAGAGACCGTAGTACATCGGCGATCAGGGAAAAGAAATAGCGCGGAGGGGGAAAAGGTCCAGGGCCTTTGGGCAACGTAACTCAAACCAGCAGTGGAAGTTCTGAAACCTTGGGATTTGAAAGGGGAGGGGCAGGAACCGGAAGGAAGGGGACCTTTTCAGGGAACTAAAGGGAAAAAAGACAGGGAAGAGGGGGGTCGAAGCTGGGGAGGAAACGAGGAATACGCACTATCTAATCACCTATATCATGGGACTGAAAAAAGTTAAAGACCATAGACCTGTCAGGAGGTCCACAAGGAGGGAAAAAAAACCAGGGGGGAGGGGGGAGAAGGGGTTGGGGGGAGCGGTGGAGAAGACTCTGTGCGCCTCATTCGGGAGCGTCCATTCGGAGAACAGCGTTTATGCATTCATTGGGAAGTAGAAAGGGGAGGGGGGAGGAGGGAGGAAAGCCAGAAGAAAAAGACAAGGGCTTGTAAGAGATGGAGATCGGGCACGCGCCAGGATCGAACACCTGACCTTCGCACCACGGGTTGCAAGAGGAAGGCTCCTTGATTAAGCGGAGGAAAGAGGGGGTCCAGTCGCCGTTCGGGCAGCTTGTAGCAAAGCAACGGTCCGCCTGCGCCAAAAGCAGGAGTTGCAGCATTCGGAGAGGTGGCCAGAGAAAACGCCGGGAACATGGCAGGATAGACAAAAGTAATCTTCTTATCAGGTGTTCAGAAAGAGGGGGGGGGAACACAAAGAGGCGTCTCCTTCTAACCCTGCATCAAGGCGAAGGGAATTCCGAAATCAGGGAGTGGGGGAGATAGAGAATGTGAGGGAGAGCAGTTAGCCTCAAAACCCTAAAACTTTCA
>Ga0179593_1279509_pt1 | contig 11449 bp, 11 predicted proteins | sample CZODoug2_1_08_16_FD_185931 | JGI IMG/M metagenome (GOLD analysis project Ga0179593, IMG submission 185931) | Vadose zone soil fungal communities from Angelo Coast Range Reserve, California, USA - CZODoug2_1_08_16fungal (PacBio error correction) | ecosystem: Environmental > Terrestrial > Soil >...
TTGGTGAAAACAAAACTAGTAGTGAGACTGCGCCGACCGAAGGAAAAGAGTGGTTGGGGGAGGGAAGGGAGGTTGAATTGGGGAGGGTAAGGGGGGCCATGACACTAGAGAACTCCGACGGGAACGAGCTTTCATGAGGGATGGAAAGGATGTCAGGGATAAGAAGCAGGGAGGGAAGGGGTTGATTCCGTTGATTCTGAGGAGGCTGTCACCCGAAAATGGATCAGGAGCAGGAGGGGGGGAGCACTAGAAGGGGGGGGGGGCGCGAACGGAGGATTGGTGCGATGGGTCACGTAGTGAGGACGTAGTCTGAAAGAAAACCGGGGACAAAAAAGAGGCTATCTCTTGATTAGCGCGGCTACGTGTGGGTGGGCGCGAAAAAACGCGGGAGAAAAGCGTAGAAAAAAAAGGGACCTAAGGGGAAAGAACAGACCGAAATACTTTTTAACTCATTTGTAAGTTGCGGTCGAGCAGCGAGAAAACGCACGGGGAGCGGAGTAAAGCCATGGCCGGGGGGAAAGGGGGGTGAAATCATATTGGCTGCGTTGCAAGCAGAAGTCTTTCAAATGAACAGCAAACAAGCAAAAAAAAAAGGGGAAGCTTGGGAGGGCGGTACAAGTCAGAGAACAAAATGACTCCAGGAGAGCTTAAACCGTCCTGTACCCCTGTTAGGGACAGGAGGACAAAAAATTCCCTATAAATTTCGCCGAGTCTTGGACATACGTTCGGAGCCAACAGCTTGGGGGGATCTCTTTATATTGTTTCCCCCACCGCCAAATTTTCTAAACTTAGTATGTATAAGCATCAGCACGAGTCTTACGACTACTAAAATAGTACCCGACCGAAATTGTGAGAAAGGCAGACCTGGGGGAAAAATTGGAAGGTTAGAACCCTTCCTAACTCGAAGATGCGAATATAACAGATAGAGTGACTTGCGAATCCCATTAAACTTGGAGAAGGAACCAATGCGATTCGAAGCGTGTCGTAGAAGGAAAAACTTCAAAGGGGGGGGGGGGGGGCGTATCCTTCACTGGCGTCAACGTTTCTCAACTGAAAAAACAAAGGGGGGAGCCCGGTTGGAAACACGCTAACGGGATCAAGTGCAAATTCAGTCAAGAGGGCGTTCACCGAGACGTTTTTTGTCAAGAGAGGAGGAAAGCGAGGGCCATTGCGAGAGGGAACCAGGGTAAGAGGGTCGATCATTGGCATGATGGTGGCACGGAGTACGAGAGTTAACCATTGCAACTGGGATGGGAGGGTTCTGCAAACGGCTGTTTTTGGGGGTGTTCTATCGGCATGGTGACCAGGGGAGGAAGGAGGGCCATATGCATTAAGCTAGACGCTGGGGGGGGGGTGGCCAGAAAGCAGAGGGAAAAAGGAAGGAGGGAGAAAAGTGGAAATCTTCCCCGTCACTAATTGTTCGGGAAAAGGAAGAGCAGCTGCAAAACCGAATCAATCATATACGGACGATCCTTAACAATTCAGGTAAGCTAGGGCTTAGGCCGAAAGAAAGGGGGGTCTTATTCGTCATGAACTATAAGATTGAGGACAATATCTCATAAAAAAAGCGTAGGGACAGGTAACACGCTGGGAAAAAAAAAGGGGAGAATCTGCTCCTGGGACGCTAAGAAGAAGGTGCGTTTCTAGGACCGAGAAGAGTTGGGTGTACACTTTAAGGTTCGACTCACGGTGCTGGGGCTAGTCGGAACGATGCCTATTGGGAAAAAAGGAGGTGAAAAGAAAAGAAGTGGGTGAAAGGCCCTCGCGCCCGAGAAATTGATTCCAGCAAGAAGGGTGGGAAGAATAAAAAAAGGGTAGGGTGATGCTGCGTGCCGTATACGAGGGGTCAGGGGGAAGAGACCTGTCTGAAGAAAAAAGGCGCTAAACTGAAACACAGTCAGAAAAAGGGGGGAACTTAGCACTAAATTAACCCTTATGGTGGCATAAATAGAAGAGCAGGCGCCTGGCGTACGAAAACCACAAAAAGGGGGGGAAGGTCATCCTTAGTTAGAGACTTGGAACAAATGGAGGAACAAGGGAAAAAAGGAAGGACAGCAGAGGGAAATACTCGAACAGCCCCCAGCTGCAATGGGTTAGGGAGAGGGCACAGGTGTTGAAAGCAGGTGCTGAGGCATGGCACGTTTTCTGGGGTCAATAGAGGAGAAGGGTCAGACCGGAATTGACGAGGGAAAAAAAAAAGAAAGCAGGAAGGTAAAAAAGAAAGGGGAGCATGGATTGTTTAGCTCATTTAGGCGAAGACGATGGTGGGAATGGGCAAGGAGAGGACTAGAAAGTTCACTTAACGTCTTATTCTCCTTCCGGAGGCACTACAGAGAAAAAGCGAATAAAACAGGGGAGAAGGGAAAAGCTCGTGCTTGTGTCACCTCGTCCTGCTCTTGGGAAGAAACGAGGATTAGGCCGTGCTCTATCCCTCTACACAAAACAGTGCACGGCAGACCAAACGTGTGGGGAAACAGGGTGGGGAACACAGAAAAGCGATAGGGGGGAACCGCACTGTTGGAACGCTGGTCGAGCGGTTCGAGTCGGCCCGAATCGAAAAGAAATGAGCGGTGTGTATAAGGGAGTAGGCGTAACTCTAGAAGAGCCTCACAAAAACCAGCAGGACGGGAGGGGGAAGAAAAAAAAAAACAAACTTAGGAGAGAAGAGAATTCCAGGCCGAAAAGCGAATCAGTACGGAGGAGCTGAATAAATAACGCAGAAAAAAAAAAGAGGAAGAGAATTCATCACCAGCTTTAATCGGCTTCTACAAGGGGAACGTTGGGGACAAGACCAGAGGCGAGAAGAGAGACAAGAAGAGCCGACACATCCTAAGGGGACGCGGATAGGGTCTTCGAAACAAAAGGTAAAACACTGGCGATCGCTTCCGAAGACAAAGGGTTGACGAAAGAAGGAAAGCCAAGCAGAAAGTGCAAGGAGGGGGGCAGACCGATGACGAGTAGGACAGCGGTAGGCGACGGAAAGAGAGGGGGGAATGCGGGAAGACCTTTCCAAAAATTTGGCTATCTGAAGTGCAATTAGTTTTTGTAGGGGTAGAGGACGAACTAAGGTCAGCGCGGCAGGGGACGGGAAGACCCAATGCCTCAAAACGAGACGTAAATGTGCGCAATGACGAGTGTCTCGCGGGGCCGGGAAGGGAGTGGCCAAAGAGGATCTTAAAAAAAGTGACTTTGACCTCGACGCGCTTGGGAGTCAGACCCATCTGAAGAAGTAAGATAGTACAGAAGCAATACTCCAAATGGGGGAGAGTACAGGAAGGAGAAGGAGGCAGAAATCGTTGAATGAAGGAGGAAGGTAAAGGAAGGGGAAATAGGAAAGAAAAAACATTCCGATTCCTAAAAAAATTGCTTCAAGCTCAAAGAAAAAATATGCGTTGTGCATGGTCGGAGGAAACAGGGTTTCATGGACCTTCCAGGGTTTCAGGTGACGCTTAAGTTGTCGCCAAAAGTATTGAGAAGGGGTACCAGACAAAACAGGATGTGGGGGTCTTCCCGCCAGAACTATGATAGCTTTGCCTCGGGGGGAAACATCCCATCGGGCAAGAGGTAGTAAAGGGGGGACACAAAGGGGGGTCAAAGGGCTCCAAGCGCGTTAGGGACAGAGTTCGATCATAAGATTCCGGAGAACCACAAAGAGCAGAACCCGACCCGAAAAAAGGGGGATTCATAAACGGAGTCGGACTCCATGGTAGGAAGGCGAAATGAAACGAGACGGTTGAAGGAAGGGGTCGGCGGGACATTATAGTCAGCTGGTAAGATAGAGAAAAAGAACGGGAAAAAAGGGGGGGGAACCACCGAAAGCGGTCGCGGAACTGAAAAAAAAAGAACAACAAAGCGTACAGTTAGCGAAAGAAGGCTAGGATTAAGCTTGCGCTTCATATCGAGAGGAGTTTTCTCCTTTAGAAGCACGGAAAAAAAAAAAAAGTTGGAGACTGTCGTGAGGATATATCTATCTATTACTCAGTGGAATCAGGTGTGAATCGGGATTTGAAGGCAGCAAGATCGCGCAAGGGGAAAGTAAAAGGGAGTAGAGGGGGGAAACCCGGGTCTCTGCGTTGCCAGATTTGCAGCGGAGGAAAGGCGGACAGAAAGTTGGACGGTCTATTATGGGTCGCAAGCTTGACGCCCCTTCAAAAGACGTGCCCAAGGGAGGAGGGATCAAAAAGAGAGAGCAAGTTCAAATAAATTCATGCCGGGAGGTTCCACCCTTCAGATGAAAGGACCAAAACTAGAGCGAATAATGAATTACTTCGAGCCAATGGGTAACAGAGAGTGGACTTCCAAGGAAAAAAAAAAAGGGGAAAAGCGAAAAAAGGGGAAGTGGGGGGACCTTTTTTCCACAGCGTCCATGACAGCGGGGGACGCCCGAGAGGACAAAACATAGCTAATAACCGGGCAAATCGGCGACTGAAAGGGTTGATGAGCAAGCGTCGAGCGTTGTGGACACGCACAAGGACGCCCAAAAGGGGGTGGTTTGGAAGGGAAACAAGGAAACGGCAAAAGGATACGAGCTTTCCCAATCTTGGCAGGGGGGGGATTAAGAGGGGCAAGGAAACGTGCAGTATTCGAGTAATCCCGTTCTTACGTGAAAAGAGGAAACCAAATAGGAGAAGAAGGAGAGAGGGGGACATCGCAGGTTCTTGTGTTCAGAACGTAGGAAAGGGGGGGGGTAAAAAAAGAAATGGTCAAAAACTTTTTCATGGAAATTCAATAGAACAAACGACGGGATGGCAAAAAGAAAAGTTTGATTACGTGAAGAAAAGCGTTGCGAGCTTGATAATCCGTATAACAGGGAAACGGGTGGGACCCCACCCTCGCCCATAAGTCAACACCGAGCGAAAGGAAATCCGAACGGGTGGGGGAAAACCGAGACGGCTGCTGCAAACTCCTGTGTTCCTAGAAAAGAATCCCAAGGGGTAAGAGAGCTTTTTATGCCCAGTCTCCCTTAGACAGGGGGTAGGACCGAGGTCGGGAATTGGTCGAAAAAAAAACCCATCAGAAAGGGACCATGATTGATTTTTTTCTTCAGGGAACTAGCTTCTGAGTTTGCAAAAAAAGCGAAACAGAAAAAAAGGGCGCAGTGTAATTCCAAGAAGAGCTTTACGTCAACCAAACGGAGAGTTGGGGGGTAAGATAGAGAAGGAAAAAACAGATACCAAAGATCGCGTGAAAGTGTACCCTTTTCTGCCTAAGGGGAAAAACCGGGAAAGGTCGGGGATACGGTTCATACCACCGCTCTTCGCGGAAAACGGTGAAAGCCGGCATGGAAGAAAAAAGAGAGAGAAGAAATGGGGAGATGGACAAATTGCCACTGTGCATATCGACGTCTAACTCCTGGGGAGGGAGAAACAGCGCACCCGGCTACAAAACAAAGCGTGTCCCGTCGTCACAAAGCTCAAGGGAGGAAATAGGTGTAAGAAGCCTGATCACCTGGTTCTTTACCTCCTGGACCTCACGACCTCACCGGAAGAAACCCCCATTCCAGACCTTGCCTCCAGACCTTACCGAATTCTCAAAGGAAAAGTCGGGGGAAGAGCTAAGACATGTGCGGGGGGGGAAATGATCAGAAAGGGACCGCAATGTTCACCGAAAACCCCGCTCCGTCGGGAGGGGGAGCAAACGAGAAAAGCATAAAAGCCCTCTCAACACATCGGGGGAGGGGAAGGGAAGAGAGAGGGGGAAGATATTAGGGGGAGAGAGGGGAACGGGGAACACTTAGCGTGGTTCTTTCTGCTTGTTTAGAAAGGAGGTCAGGGCCTGAAAAGACTCAACTCACCAAGCGCAACGCGCTTTTCAGTACTGGAGGCTGTCCTCTGCCTAAAGGGGGGGAAAGGGGCCGTTGGGGGGGGGAAGGGTGATTCCTTCAAGGGAGGTCGTCACGCCTGAAGTAATCTTCACAGATGGGGAAAAAGAGGAAAGCTGTTTGTTTTCTAAAAACTTAATCGAATCAGCGTGCGATGGTTATAAAGACAGCTTCGACGTAGAGGCACTACAAGGGGAAGATGAAAAGACATAAGGAAGTCTATGATGAGAGACTTCCTACGTTGTTTACGCGAAGCAAAGGGAGGGGATGAAGCCGTTCCGTAAAACAACCGGATTTCCCTTGTCAAAAAAAAAGCAGAATTAGTGGAGGAGGGGGTTAGAGGGGGGACTTCCGAGGAAGGACCGGTCGCTTAAAAGGAAAGACTGGAGTGGGAATTTTGGAAAATTCCCTCTGTCCTGGCTGGAGGGGAACATCCGAGCTCGTTCACAGAAAAAATCACACATGGGGGTAGCTGAGGAGGCAAAAAAATCGAAAAGTGGCGTCAGAAAAAACCGGGGTAGAAAACAGCGAATTCACACAAGGATCTTTGCAATGAAAGGAGTTTGCCACAACGAGAGGACCGGGGGATTAGAGGGTGGAGATTCGGATATCTCTCGCTCGTGTGCGCAGAGTTAAAAATGGGACGGGCCAAAAGGGGCAGACTCCCGCGGGAGGTTAGGTAGAACAGAAAAGACGGGAAGGATAGACAGATAAAAAAGAGTCCGCGAAAGGCTGTGGGTGCTAAAAGGAGGAAAAAAGCGGAGGGTGTGTCAACCAAGTGGGGGGCATCGACATACAGCGCTATCGATCTGGGGGGTGTCGAATCACTCTAAGAAATGGGTGGGGAAAAAGGGGCAGAAAGAAAGGGAGGCGCACCGTCACTCCCGTCAAGATTGTACGAGAGGAGAATGCATCAGTGGGGGAGGCTAACGTGGCTCCGTCAAAAAAAACACAGGGGGGAGAAAGGGAAGAAAAAAGAGAAACGGTAATGACTTTCCAAATACATGGCTGCCAGATTCTGGGCAGTGGAGCGAAGTGGGGGGTAAGTAGGAGGACATCGGAAATGACAGCAGTTCAAACCAGGGGGAATAATGTCGGTTGCGATCATTGCATGGAGGGGGTTGGAACGGAAAAACAAGACTCGGAAAGGGCCCGACGGAACTTTATCTTTTCGACTAGTTTTGGCTGTTCTTTAGAGCGAGGCCAGGAGCACTTCCGAAGGAAATTATTGAAAGCTGGACTCTCGCTTGGGTGATCAAAGATCCGAAATGGGAAGGGGGGGAGAGGCGGCTCCCCAGTCTACCTTACTGTTGATGGAAGGAGGAGCCCGAAAAAAAGCCCTTTCTCCACAAGGACCGGTTGCGAGAATCCGTCCCTTACAAGAAAAGGAACGAGCTGAAAGGGAAGGAAGCGGCTCCTGGATACGCGACTGTCAAAGTAGAGGAGGCGGATCACAAGGACTCAGCGTGACCTGTACAAAAAATATCCAGAATGCCGGAAAAGACACCGAGAAAGGGAGCTAAAGGTCCGAGGGGGTTAGTGCAGAGAGTTCTGTAAAAGGAGGAGAAAAACAACCCACCCCACCAAAAAAAAAAAAAAAAAAAAAAAAAAAAAAAAAAAAAAAAAAAAACCAAAAAAAAAAAAAAAAAAAAACCCCCCACGCGGGCATAACCGATGCCTAGGGGAAACCTGCGTGGAAAAAAGAGTATCACGCGCACGACGTACGGGGATTCCATGAAGAAAGGAGAAGACAAACTTGGGAGGCTGAACTTCAGGGATATATTGTTGATCGCCTGCAATGGAAAGAAAAAAGGCGCGGAGACAGGCGTAAACCCCCAAAATATAAGGGACCTTACAGAGTCACTACGATTGGGGAACCCGATGGAGTGGCGAAGGAGGGGCAAAGGAAGGAGCTGGAGGGGGGGAAAAAAAAGAATGGTTCTGGATAAGCATCCCTAGTGAATACTTGGGAGACAGGAGTCACGAAAAAGAAGGAAGAAAGGAAGGCAACATACTTTCTTGTAGGAACGCTCGCGCCCAGGAAAAAGGAGTAGAGTGAGCAAAACTGGGGGGGAGGAGAGGCGGAAGATAAGGGGTTGGGGCGAAGCTCTGCGGAAGGCCGCAATTTCACGAGGGGGATGACGACGGAGAAGCGAGGAAAGAGACATAGGATCATCTGCTGGACTAGCTCAGTCTTCGGAAAGGGCGAGGGGGGATGAGGGGAAGGAGGGTAGGGGGGAAACTTGCGGGTCATCTTCTCCTTCAGTAGAAGAATAGAACGGCAAAGCGAGGAATCTAACCCCTGGAGGCCAAATTGGAAGGATGGGGAGTCCTTGTCATGACCAAGACAAGAGAAAAGGGATCATGGGAGAAAGGAAGGGGGAGGCGGCGCGGACTCTACACCTAAAAAGACAACGAGCCAAAGTAGCCAACGTGTTACGAGTGGGGCACCTGATCATACAACACTCGCTATGGGAGCACTACCGCACGGTGGCAGTCAAAAAGAGCGAATATGGAGGAGGAAAGGAAACTGAAGAGCATCTCTTTGCGAGGCCTTAAGTCTCCCTACAATCTAAAAAGAGAAAGAGTTAAGGTCGTCTAGATAAGATCCGCTTGGCACTTAGGAGACTAGGATCTGGAAAGGAGGGGGAAGCGGGAAAAGGAAGGACTTAAGAGTCGAGAAACAAAAAAAAAGAGGGAGATCTAGATATTAGAAATTCCTAGTTTAAGATCGGCTTGGGAATGAACAGGGAAGGGTGGCTGAAGATTCTCAGAAACTTAGAGGGGCCTCATGAACATCCAAGTAACCTCTGGCGAGGGGAAGCCAGTATAAGTGAAAAAACTCCCAGATAGAAAAGAAAACGAACAGGGGGCCTTCTTTCAAAATGCTCATCATTTCAGGGTGGAAGGACCAAATTGCAGTATTGCCTATCAGAGGAGCGGGAAGAGAGTGCCAAAGAGTCCAAAAGGTTGGCATCTGCAAGCGTGGAACTTGGGGGGGGGCAGGTGGAAGGAGAGGGGACTGGAGAATCATGCTTAAGCCGGGGTACTATTTAGGTTAAGGAAAAAAAGAAGTCGACCTCAACGAGTCTCGAACAAAAGTTGCGCCTCGGGTAGAGGGGACTCAGGAAAGGGGTTATAGGGGGGCCGCAGGAGAATAAAGGCTGATACCCATTGATACTTTGGAAGAACAATCGACCCCGGGGGGGGATCAATCCCCCATTGAATCTTCGGAAATGAGAGAAGTACGGGGGAAGCCAATGCTCACAGGCGGGAGACAAAGGAGCAAGGGGAGGAAAAATAGTGATTCTGGATGTAACTGATGAATATCTTGTCAAAAAAATAAACCGCATTTAAGCCAACAATCCTGCTAAAAAACAAGACTCCCTAAAACTATTTGAAGGGGGGCGATAGCGTCCGGGGTAGGAGGGGGGAAAACACCGAGGGGGGGAATCCGCTCTGAGTTGACTCTGACGTGTAGGAAAAAAGAGGACACGAACTGAGATGAGAGGGTGACCATACACCCTGATGGGGGGGGGTCTTCCCCACCCAGGGCCTGGCTCAGTCTTAGCTTTTGGGGAAAAGGAATCGTTACGCCATCAATAGGGTGCAAAAGGAGGGGGAGGGGGAGACTGAGGGGATCAGTGCACCAAGAGCCTTTGGCGTAGGCAGGCGATCAAATCTCCTAGTAGAAACCGACCGCTCACCCCAAAGCCAGGTAGATGGAAAAAAAAAGAAAAGGTCGGGCATGGACAGAGAGGCTTGCGAGACAGTCATACTTCTTGGCGGCAAAAGAATGGCTAAGTACTTGATATAGCTGCCCAGCAAGGGGAGAGAAGACTGGGGAACCGCGAGAGATGGCAGTCGCCAGTCCCTGTGAAAGTAGAGAAAAAAGCTCGACAAGATAGCACAGTTCAGCTTGATCGTTTGTCCCTGTAACACGAAAAAAAGAGGGGCAGGGGGGGGGCGCTCGGAAAAGAAGGAAAGACTTCGGGAATTCGCTTTTTAATAATGCTGAGGGAGGCAATCAGACGGAGCAAGGAAGGCGAATGAAGGTCTCTACTTACTTCTTGCGGCAGTCATTAAGGGTTGCAAGGGGACCAGGGGCCGTCAAAAAGGGGGGAGGTCGAGCGAGGGGAAATCGGAGCAACCTCACCAACCCCGGAAAACCCAGAACGTGGAAGAGGGGGGGGGAGACACCCTCAAGAGAGACACTTAATAAATTCATCTGAGAAGGGCAAGAACACCTGGTAAACCTGAAAGAAAGGAAAGAAAATGCCAAAGGAAAAAGATGTCGATCCATCCGTCGCTAAAATGGGAAGAGAGTTTACCTGCCTCCCACCCGCATGTAGCAGGCAAGAAGTTAAAAAGGGAAGGGGGTTGGGAAAATGCATCTTAAAGGAAATGTCCTCCTCTCACCAAAACTAGAGGATGTAAGGGAAAAGCTTCCGACTGACAGTTTCTTCGTCACAGGAAGCGTGGTGGCCGCAAAGGGCTAAAAAACGTGGACAAAGTCATCAAAAGGAGGAAAAGGGGGAGAAGGAGCGGTCCCACTGGCCTGTTAGGTTCGTAACGACGGCAGGACAGAGGCATGAGAACAATTCGACGAGTGAAAAAACCGCATCGAGGAGAAGGACGACGCTTGATAAGGTCTGAAAATAACAAAGGGACCTTTCAACACGATAGAACAACGACTGGCTGTCGGAGACTCTTTGGGTAGTCAGGAGGAAGGAAAAGGAAAGAGGGCTTTCAGAACAATTACAAACTCGGGGAGAAAAACTGGAAAAGGGTGCTGGCGGCACCATTCACGGAGCGTCACACCGTATAGGGGAAGAGAGATCCGAACATGGAAAAACGAAAGAACAAAAAACTGCTCGGGAGGGCAAAATCCGTTGTCACGCAATCCCCAGGGGGTGAAAGAAGGGAGGGTGAGCAACCTTCTCCCTAGGCATTGGCTAGGCGCGGTCTGAATTTTGCGGGGGGAGCCGCGCCGAAAAAAACTAAAGGAGAAAGGAAGGTGTTGCGGGTTTTATTCCGGTGAAACGAGCTTTCTTCTTGTGCACATCATCAAAGGCGGCGACCGGGGGACAAATTGAAAACAGCTTGAAGTGAACAAAGAGCGGGGTGATAAGAATGGGGAGCAGAACAGGAACTAAAAGCTAGAGAAGAGGGGGGGGAGCGGGGGATGCCTATATTTAAACCGGGGCTCGGGGACCGAGGGGCCTCCGCCCGGTTGAGCGTAAAACTTAGCCGCAAAAGGGAAGAACCGAGATCTCAGAAGGGAAGGACAGTGCTTGACAGCCTAACGCCTTGACTTGAGAAAATCGCAAACCCACAAACCTCGAATCTTTCATCTTCCCCAGCCCCACCAGAATGGGCTCAATCAGTTTGCACGAAAAGGGAAAGGGCCGGTAAGGGGGAAGAAAAAAAGACTCACACCCAACGGAAATTTTCCACCGAAAGAATAAATCAAACTAAGGAAAAGAAGTTGTCGCATGAGCAGGCAGGTGCAGGGGGGAAGAGAGTTGGGAAAGGGGAAAAGCGAAAGAAAGGGGAAGAAAAAAATCAACAAAAAGACCTGCTTTCTTCGGAAGGCATCAGGGGGCCGACTATATCCCACAAGTCACA
>Ga0179593_1279856_pt1 | contig 11449 bp, 15 predicted proteins | sample CZODoug2_1_08_16_FD_185931 | JGI IMG/M metagenome (GOLD analysis project Ga0179593, IMG submission 185931) | Vadose zone soil fungal communities from Angelo Coast Range Reserve, California, USA - CZODoug2_1_08_16fungal (PacBio error correction) | ecosystem: Environmental > Terrestrial > Soil >...
AAAAGGAATACACGCGATTCTGCGCAAGTCCTAAAACAAGAAGCAATTGTCTTAGCTCCCAGAGAGGGCCACGTGGGGGAAGGAAGAATAACCGCTGAGAACGAGCCGTGACGGTAAAAAAAAACTCGCACCCCGTCAGCCTGACCGGACGGCTCCAAAAAAAATATGAAGATGCGGAGAGCGAGTTCACAGAGGCTGACAGCGGTCGTGCAAGACGGAGAAATAGACACTCGAAACGTAGGAAGTAAGCGGGAGAAGTCGGTAAGGGGGACTAACAAAAGCCTTATGAGCAGAGGAAATAGGGGGGGGAAAAGAAAAAAAATAAGGGTAAAAGTAGCCAAACGGGAGGGAGGAGGGAGGGGAAAGTCCCCAGACCCACTTTCTTGACAAGGAAACGCTAGCGAGCACTGTGAAAGTGACATCACTACGCAAAAGAGTATTACTACATGGGGAGAAGGAGTGCGAGATGATATTGGCGCGCAACGGGGATGCATTTTCACTCATCGGGAGAAAGGGCTCCTAATCCTATCAAGAGAATTAACTATGGGACCTAGAAATGATTAGCAGCACGCTCTTTTGGAGCTAAGCGCAGCAAAACACAAAGATGAAAAAGAGGGGGGGGGGGTGAAAGCAAATCCGGCGCGTGCGAGTGCAGGGGGAGAATGAGGGAGGGGGGAAAAAAAAAGTCACGATTTTGAAAGTGAGAGGGGGACACATTTTTTACCTATATTACAAACGTCCTCGGCTGGAAAGAACTACTACCAAAAACTGATAGGAAAAAAGGGGGGAGACTGGGTTCTGAAAGAAAAATACTATAAATAAGAGGAGTCAGATCATTCATCTGTCGGAAATGAAGCCGGACGGAGAGGAAAGGTTCAGGAAAATCAAAAAGGGGAGTCATCGAGCCAATGAGAATAGACGACATGCCTTTAAAAGGAAAGCAACAGAAGCATGGCATGGCAGGCAGAAGGAGACTGGAAAAGGGAAGAAAAAACGTCAGTAACTTCTAGAAATAAATAGTTGAACTATAAAAGCTTGAGAGGGGGGGGGGAAATTCTGAACCATTACAGGGTCACAGAGTAGAGAAAGTTTAATAGGTACTGGTGATGGAGGAAAAACAGTCATTGGGACGAAAGAGACATCAATGCGTTCGAGTTGAATTACTATTATTCTAATCTTACTATGTAAATGAGTAGTACAGAAAGGGGACGAAAAAAACGAAACAGTTACTAGAAAAACGGAAGAGTAAAATTGTGTGGGAGCGGGGGAGTTCACTAGTTCTCAAAAGGGGGGCTATTTATGGAGGCATTTCAGACAGGAGCGGTAAGATCAATAATCCTATTCCCTCGACATTAATGAGCAGTAAGGCTGTAGTATTAAAAAATGGGGAGAGGGGGGGAGACGCGAGAAAAGGGAGAGAAAGAAGAGTTGTCTATCGATCCTCGGGGGTTCACTGCAAGAAGACGGTGACGAGTGAAAACATGCGGAGAGCAGCCGAAATTGAACCCAATTTTCACCTTAGCCTTGGGTTCGGAAGGAAAAGGGCGAGGGGGAAGAAGGTGTAAAAGATTGATAGAGACACAAACTCATTCTAGCTTAGAATACACACCGTTCGATTACGGGGTTGGAGAGGGAGGGCAGGGGGGGGGAGAGGGTGAGAATTTAGGCGTTTAGAGAAAAGTGGAGACTCTACTGGAGAAGACAGTAAGCTCAGTAGCAAAAGGCTGCATGTCCCTCTCGAGGGGAGGGAGGGAGTTGAATTAGAGGTGGGGGGAAAAGTTAGAGCGAAAAAGCCGTTGGAAAGCAGTATCGGATGTCTTTAAGAATGGAGTAAGGGGGGGGAAAGGCCGGGATCAGATATAAATAATAAGAGTAGTCTCGTACTCTTAAGGAAAAAGCAAATGCGATCAGTGTGAAAAGCTGGACTCAGCGACGAGCTGACCGCGCCACGACGGAAAGAAACAGGTTTTCGAAAGCGGAGAATGACGATAGTAACGAGGGGACTACCTTCAGAGAGACCTGATATAGCGAAAGAAATATGGTTGGGGGACAGTCTGGAGGGAAAAGAATAGGAGGGAAAAAGGGAAGGAAAATCACGGGATATCAAAAGTGAATGACAAGACCTGTCAAAAAAACTTCTCATATTCTGAGAAAAGACGGGGCGACGGGACGAGGACGAAAATGTGAGTGTTCTCGAAGGGAACCTTCTGAAGAGGGAAGACGGGACATATGCATAGGCAAAGCTTTAAGATAAGAATCCGGTTTACGGAAGGCATCGATTGCATTCTAGGAAATCCAGGACGAGGGCTCGAAGGAGGGAACGATCGATGGAGGAAACCCACAGCGGCTATAGAACGAGAATTAGGGGGGATGATCGAATCCAGAAGACGACGAGGTGGGATACGGGCGATTTGTTTATGGAGATATCAAACGCGGTGAACAAAAAGGGAAATCAAGCAAAGAAGGGAGTCAGTCACATAATGAGCCACGAAAATAGTCGGGGAACGAAAAGGAAGGGGGGGGGGGGAATAAAAGGAGAAAGGGAGCAGCGTGGACTTCGGGGTCTATCATGGGCGGAGAAACTGAGGACCGGATAACTGAGATTCTGCACCGTATGAGGGGAAAAGGAGCTCAAGGGGGCTAAAACAGGAGAAAAAAAAACTGGGAGGAGGGCCGAAGCGCGAGTCGGGGTCGAGGAACAAGGGGGGGGGCCCAAGATGGAGCCCGAAATTCACATTATAAGGTTCTTTAGATGTTGGGGTTGGGCGGATGTCTAACGATTTGATTCCGTAAAAGCCAATTCTTGGAAAAAGATAGATAAAATAAAAGAAACCTGCGTATCAGCAGGTAGCGTATCAGAAAGATGCCAGTATAAACTTCGGGTGGCTGAAGAGGTACCGCATACCGTAAGAATCAAACTCTATGGGGTGCCTTCCTGGCCGTGTGTGCCCCGAAGTGTTTTCGAGGGAGAGGGGATCGGACGACATAATCATGAATATACAAAAAAAACGTAGGGGAGGGGTATTAAAGGATTAGAAGAGGAGTACTATTCTCTAAGACTGACAATAGGGCAACAGACTACTGAGGGGGGAGGGGGGAAAAGAGTCTCTGAGTGAATTGGTCTATAAAAAAATAAGAGTGGCTCTTGAGATCGGAAGGAGAGAAAAGTGCTCGCGGTATGGGGGGCCCTCAGATATCTTTATTTTTCAACGACGGGGCAAACGGCGGGGGAGAGGGATGCAGGGGGAAGGAAGAGGAAAGGAGGGAGCTGCAAATATGGGTCAGAGGGTTCAGAACACGATCTCGTCTGCCCCATCCCGGCGCCGGGTCAGGGGCGGGGGGGGGGGGGGGGGGGGGGGGGGGGGGGGGGGGGGGGGGGGGGGGGGGGGGGGGGGGGGGTTGGGGGTAAATCCAGTTTGGATCATTCTCGACAGCAGCGGTGACTCTATGTCGTCGGGCAGAGAAAAAGAGGGGGATTGACTCATATTTCTGAAGGCAGCCGCAAGACAAGGATAAAAAGAGACGGACTTGTCAGGAGAAAGAATGGGGATTCAGTGGAATGGGGGAGGGGTTAGCGGGGATTGGTGAAAAGATTGAGGGCGTGAGGGGGGGACCGGCGGGAAGGGAGAGGCATGGAAAACATAAAACATCACGCAGAGAACACTGAGAAAAGATGTAACGGGATGCGGAAGGAGAATGAGTGGGGAAGTTAGGGGGGGAGGGATACTAAGACTCGGATAAGGGACTACTTTATTCGAAATGAAGAGTTCGCGCTTATGAGAAAGTTCGGGGGGCAAGGGGAAACGAAAAAGGAAGTTCTTAGAAAGAGAATGCATGATGGTGTCTGAACCAGCTTCGGGGAGAAAAAAAATCAGATACACTTCTGGCCTATGAGGACGCGATCGCGTCGCGTGAGAGGGATCAGAGCGCGGCTCGTGGGGGGAGGGGAGGGGAGTATGAAAGTGGGGAGAGAATGAGTCCGAAAGCCGTTCTCTGGAGCGAACGAGGAGAAAGAAGTATGCCGAGATGAAAGAAGGTTGGGGGAAGACTATGAGAAATATTGCGGGGGGCGGGGGGAGGTCACAATCGATATACTCTTTCCCTAGACCGGCCGCTACCTGGGCGGAAAGAACGAAGCAGGGGGATGGAAATCGCGGGGAAAAGAGAAAAGGCCTACGATCTTATTGCCGAACGGCGGGCTTTCAGAACTCAGAAAAATAGTTTTCTTCGCAAAAATGAAAGTAATGAAGACAAGGCGCGAGGAAGAAGGGAGAGGGACAGGGGGCGACGCTCTTAAAGAGGACCACTTGAACAGTACGGGACTCAGACATCACCGCGAACCGGGGTCGTATGGCCAGAAAAAAAAGGTGATTCGAAGAGAAAGTAGAAAACTTCCTTATTCGAAGGACGTCCTGACAGATACTCATAAGTGGGAAAGAAAAAAAGAAATAGCTTCAAAAAAAGTGACAAGGTGAAATTCGCTATCGGAATAGGATAATGCTAAGCAGTAGGATAACCACAAGTGTATGTAGAGTAGACACTTTATAGTCGAAGGAACTTGCCAGGGGGCTGGAACTCATCAGAATGTACCATACGCAAATCCCATAATAATTCATGGAGGGGACCCTCTAGATGATGGAAAGGCATCGCAGGATCCAAAGGCCTGCGAATCCGATTTGTGAGATGAAAAACACGGGAAAAACGTAAGAGTCAGGAAGGGGAAGTCCAATCTGTTTTAGACTGGGGGGAAACTAAGAGGGAGAGGTCGATTATGCAAGAAAGAGCAGAGGAACCCAGAGTTGAAGTACGCTCCGGGGGAAGGAGCAAGGAGGGAAAGGAGTCAAAACAGAACCGACAGAAAGAGAGGACGCGTTCGTTCTTGAGGGGAATGTCGAGATCCAGCTCGAAAGGGGAGATGGGGAGGAGACAGGAGGTAGTCCAAATGATTTCGAGGGGAAATCTGCCGGTGCTGGAGAGGGTGGACGCTTCGACTCGGGGAGGAAGAAGGGAAATAATCGGGGAGAGTGAGGGGAAGGGGGGGGTAGGCGAACCCGTCTCGAGAGCGACAGGTTTCAACGGCTTTCAACTAAAAAAAAGGGGTAATCTGGCGGGACTGCAAAAAAAGTAGGCTGGGCATGGGGGATCCAAATGAGGGAAAATAGAAAGGGAAAGAAGACGCACGAGGGAGGGGGAAAAAGTATCTATAAAAACGTGAGCTGGGGCCTCACAAGGGGGGTTCTTTTTAGACAGGAGAGAAAAATTGTGCTGCCAGGAGAAGCCTTAATCTCGCTAAGGGGGAGAAGCACCGATGGAAAGGATAGGAAAGAGTTGGAGAGGCCAATCGATAGATCAGGCAGAAAAACGCCGAGGGGAATATGCCTAAAATTTCTAGGAGCGAGGACTGAAAATTCGCGAGCAGAAAGGGGACAAGAGTTTCGAAAGCGCCGGCCTTATTGAAAGGCAGATCAAAAGTTTATTTATGGACTTGATCAAGATGAAGCGATGAAAATGTGAGCTACCGCGGAACGACTAAAGTTCAAAAATTTGAAGAGGAGGCGAAACTAACTCACGCGGGAAGAGAGGATGAAAGGTAGTCACTCTTGATACGAAAAAAAGAGGGGACCGGTATTAATCGCGGCAAGAAGCCACGCACGCTATGAAGAGAAGACCGAAACGGGACGTGGAGTGGAAGAAGAGGGGTCGGTAAGAGGCGGGGACTCGGGACCCCACCGGCGAGGTCAGACCGTACAAAGAAGCTCGATGTAAGGGGGAAAAGGAAAGAAAACCGTAACGAGGAACTCACTATGCAGACATAGAAAAAAAAAAATAAGGTTAAATTTAATTAGAGAGAGTAGACGGAAAGCGTGGCGGGGGGGAAGGATGAATTCACAAAACACCGCGGAAAAAAATGTGATTTGACAGGTAAAGGCGGAGCGATTGGGGGTTAAACCGGAAAAAACATCTATCTGCTCACAGATGTGGAAAGGAAAAGAACAACCGCTTGCTGACAGGAGAAAAATAGGGCTCCAAAAGAGCTTTCTGAAGATAAAGCAGGTAAACTCAAGCCGAAAGGAGAGGGAATACGGACGAACTACGAAGAAAACAGCTGAGGGTAACTGAACGGGGATATGGAAAGAAAGGGGAGGGCATGCGGAGAAAAAACTCAGTCATATTTCCTCGGAAAGACAAAGATACAAGAGTAGAAGAAACCAGAAGATATAGGGGAGGGAGGGGTCGAAACGACCGTGAGGCATTCAGTCTCGGCGCCAGGGGTAATCAGGAACGGAAAATGAAAAATAGAAGCGAGACTGAAAGGAATTCTTATCGTCTTGTGCGAAAACCGTCTGGGGGAGGCACTAAGATGGTGCACGGGGGAGGGGGAACTGCTGAAAACAAGAGTGAGATTCTTGCTTCTGGACGGGAAAATCGAGCTGAAAATGGTCGAAGAATCGCACAAAAGTGAAAGAGCCGGGTGTGTTAAAAGCTCTCACAGCTTCGGGTAGAAGGGTCCTAGCTCTTCACGATTGAAGGGTAATTCATCCCACGCTCGATTTGACAAAGAGGGAAAATCACGCGGGGCAAAATGAGACAAAGGCCCTCGCTGGATGAAAAAAAAAGAGAAAAAAAGGACTGAAAATCTAGGTAGGTCTTGTTGCGGCAGGGCGACGCGAGTAAAAACTCGAGCAAGGAGAAGACTGGTGTAAGGCGAAAGGATAGGAACTTATAGAGACATCAAAGGAATTAATGGCAGTGCGAACTCAAATCGTATAAACGAAGAAGAACGAAAAGACAAACTACCAAAATCGACTAGGGACGGGAAATTTAGGGAGACTAGTATCTAGTATCGGCAGAATCAAAGTGTAGTAAAAAGAAAGAGAGGTGTGGTCGGAGGAAGGAGGAAAAGAAGTTCAACTAAGGAAGAGAGGGTAATACGGTACCTGGAATTCAAATGCGTTTCAAGAGTATCGAAGATAATCGTATTAAGTATATGGAATAGGAGTTAGGGACCGAAAAATACAACGAAGGGGAAGCCCATTAGTTATTGGGGGGAGTATGATAGAACGCTACATGAGTAGCAGGGGGGTCCGCAATGTGGGGATTGAACGCGAAGCGGGAAGAGGAAATTAGTGACTTAAGGAATGATGACGGAAGGGCTATGAGGAAAGAGCAGGTAATATGGGACGACGCAGAAGCTAGGGCATTTAGAAGACTAGTGGTCTATGTATCAGCTTGTAGAGGCGGGGGGGACGGATAGGTTCAAGAAGTACCAGTAGGAAGTCGCGATAGTGGTAACGCCACTCGCAAGCCTGGGTAGAAAAGGGGTTCTGGGCGAAAAAAAAAATGTGGAGACGATGGAGAGAGAAAGGATGACTTTACAGTGATTATTCACCCTTTCGAATCTTTCGAAAAAAAATACAAGTATCAAGGAGATCGCGGCAGAGGGGGGGGGGAAAGTGACGTAGAAGTGGCTACGCGAAGGGGAGATGAATAAATATAAGGAACAGTTCGCGCGGGCGCGATGTTGGTAACATATCGGTTCCATTGTGTGATATGGAACGCCGTTTAGGAAGAGGACGTGCCGTTAAACAATCGTAAGGTTAAAGAAGGGGAGCCGACCGAGGAAAGACAGATCGCATAGATCTTCAAGGCCTAGGTCATCGAAGTAAATTTGCCCTCGGGTTCTGGTGAAATACTCGCGCAATTGGGGGACAGTCAAGGAATCCCAAGAACTGGCGAGTTCTAGACAAGAAAAACATAGACTCTTAAATCGATAAAGACTGATGCTGGTGTATGACAGAAGGCGGTGCAAAGAAGTTTCGGCTTAGTATGGTAAAGAGTAATTGTCTGACCCACTTTCAAAATACACTACAGAAAAAAGAAGTGCACTGCGATGTATCAGCAAAGGAAGAGCCTAAGGGACGGGTAGGGCGGACCGGTGGAACTCAGAGAGAGTACTGGTAAGAGAACAATAAAAAGAATTAAAGGGGGAGTGATAAAACAATCGTGGCGAGGACTCTTCTAATCACTTCTAGTTTCAAGCGGCTGGGCTCGATTTAAGGGAAGTATATTCGTTGGGAGGATCATCGAGGGCGAAAGAGGATGCCCGTAAGGAGCTAAAAAAAGATAGCGGGGGTTACATCGGGAGGGTAGGGTTCGGGGGCATTTTGGAAGCACCGTGGGTAGGCGAAGAAGGATCAACAAAAGAAGGAAATATGGTCGGTCTAAAATCACGTCGGGGAAACGGAATAAAAACGAAAAAATTCGGTATAATGGGGGAGAAATCTAGGGGAGTGTGGCAGGTCGAGACGGGCGGGGGAGATAACGGATGAGGGACGAACATACGGGAGAGTTGCATTCTAAAAATGGGGTCGGGAACATGCCGCGGAGGGGTGCAAAAAAACCATACTGAACAGGAAAAAAGAGGGTCGATGGGTGCACAGAAAGCGCATGAAGATGTGTGGGAGTAAGAAACAAGTATGGAGGCCCGCTATATGTACGCAGAGTGAAACTTCTCGGGAGAAAGTGGTCTGTGTTTCTGGTTTGGGGGTGAGGGGTCTCACGGGACGCAACTCTCACGGAAACTAGAATCGTTCAAGAAAAGAAAAGAATCTAAAGTAAGATTCAGACCGTGGGGAAGGGAAACGGGCTCTGCAAAAGAAGATCCAGAACCATCAAAAGGGTTTATGGGGGGATAGGCAAGTAAAGGTAATAAAATCGGGGAGGGCCGCCCTGAATTGAGATTTGCGGGGCAAGCGTTGGGAATAGGCTCTTATCTTACGACACTCTAAACAAACTGCAAACAAAAAGGGGACGTGTAGGAGTTGAAGAGAGAGGGATGATAGATCTCGCGAGCTGCGTACCCCTGAAGGAAGGAAATTACTTTACGGCGGGGCTTCGAAGTAGCTCTGACAGGAGTTGTCATATCAAAAATTCAGACACTAAGAGGGGATGCATGAGTCTTAGTCCGCGACTGAGCGACGGTCTTTATAGGAGAGATCTATTATTTGAAGTACTGGACGACGCCTAGGGGGGGGGGGGGGGGGGGGGGGGGGGGGGGGGGGGGGGGTGGGGGGGGGGGGGGGGGGGGGGGGGGGGGGGGGGGGGGGGGGGGGGGGGGGGGTGGGGGGAGGGAACCGGACATCTCCGCTTCAGATGGGCGAAAAGGGGGCCTCTGGGGGTTCATCAGAAAGGGAGGGATGCGGCACAAAATCGTACCCCGCTGTAGAGGATCTCCGCGTTTTTGGGAAATCACATCGAGAGCAGGGAGAAAAAAGTCGCAGGGTGCAGGGAAAAGGGTATGAATGCGAAAAGTAGTGGATACCGCTGCACGGAAAAGGGAAAAACGATTCTGTCAGGGTCAGAGCAAGGAATGGTTGATTGCCTTCAGTATCGGGTAGTTTTTAAAAACTGGGAAGAAGTCAAAGGCGTGCGGTGATCCTTTCAAAGGGGACTTCCTTTGCAGAGGAAGGCAACTTACTCGCGAAAGGAATCAATGGGGGGGGTAGGGCGTCATGGAGAACGTCAGGGGAGTGTGGGGAAAAAAGTAGGGGGAGCGGGTATGGCTGATGCATTCATCCGACAAAAATATTAAGAGAATCTCGAAAGCGACGGGGATAGAATGAGAACCAAGAGACGAGGCTTCAGGAAGATGATTGTGCTGAAAAAAAAAAGATATCAGATTGACACCGGCAGTAATCAACGTCGGCGGCTACGTACGCGGGGAAAGCGCGCGAGAAGGGGGATTGTCGGGGATGGAAAAGAGACTATCTTTATGAACCTGACAGAAAGGGGGAGCTTGCAGCGAAACGAGAAAAGTCGTTACTTTAGAGATGAAAAAGGGGGGTGGACGCGACCGAAAAGTACCGGGGGCGTCGCAGGGGGGAGGCTGGGAGAAAAGGGAGAGAATCGTCAGGATCTTAACAAAGGTAGAGGAAGAGGAAAATGCGTTAATCTGAAAAAGAGGGAAAAGGGGTTCCGGTAAAAACAGCCAATCAGGAGAAGAGCCACAAAAGGCCAAAAAATAAAGGATCTCAAAAGGGAAGGAAGCAATGACACCGCAGCGGCGGAAAAGGGGGCAGTTGGAGAAAGGAGAAAGGCGCTAAAAACTGGGCGTAAAACGCATAAAGCGACAAGAAGAGACTTCGTCTAGAAAATGGTGAGTATTCTGATAGATGAGGGTCGATAAAAAAGGACTCAATAAAGAGGTAAGGAAGGGAATCAAATTTTGGCGCGAAAAAGCAGACAAGTGGACGGAGGGGGGGGAAGTCCGCGAGCAAAGAGGGAGAAAAGGAAAGAGAGGAGGACATCCAAAACATGAGAGTCAGGACAAAAGTAGACTGAATCGCATGAAGGATTCTTCCTGGGGTCTTACAATTGCTACGGGGAGCTCATAAACTTCTGACGGAGAGCTTGCTAAAATCTTAACAGAGCTCTAAAGGGAGAAAAAAAAAGGGCAATGCCTTCTGTGTGGCGAAAGTATCAAAAAGTCAGAATAAGGGATAAAACGTTAAGGGTCGTTGGTCGAGGAATAATCGAGGGACAGCGTAGGACGGAATTATCGATGGCTCCGTCTCTTACGAGTGGGGAAGGTAGAAGTAACTGACCTGAGAAGGGCACTTATGGGAAGCAGGAGGCTTACGCTCGACAGAACTAGGGGGGGAGGGACGTAGGCTGGTTCATGTAACTGGTCGAGAAAATAACTTCAGGGGAAAGGAGGGAGGGTCATGGAATTTGGTAGGCTAGATGCCTTGGGAGCGAATTACCCTTAACTTCTGCCGGGGGGGATCGTGAGCTCTGGATAGCGGCCTTAATGAAAAAAAGAAAGGAATCGGGGGAGGGGCAGCGGTGTTGCTGGAGGAAAAGGAAGAGGAGAAGCAGCGCAGAATCGGATAAAAAAAGGGGATCTGAAGTGCACTGCGATGAAAAAGTCGGCTGGAAACTGACGGAAAGACGTAGTAAGGACTCGAAAGATAGCAGTGGGAAAAAACTGGCTCGGATCACAATTGAGCAACGCAGACTTAAAAGGGGAGGGCTCGATGAGAGGGGGGGGGAAAAAAACAGACCTGGAGGAAAGTCAAAAGAAAAGGCTATTAACGGGAGCTGGAAAAACAAAAAGTTTCTCTGACCTCAACGGAGAGAGAGGACCCTTTCAAATGGAGGAAAATTACTGATACGCTGCAAAAAAACTAAAAAAAGCGGGGGTCAAAGAAAAGCCGCCGCGATTGAGGGGGGGGGCATAAAAGGATGATTTTTGCTTGAATACCTGTGGCGACTAGTAAGGTAAAGACAGACTGAATCAAAAGTCAGAAGGAAAACCTAAGCGAGGTCCGCTCTGGTCCGGAGAGTTAGGCAATTCGATAAGAGGAAAGGGGGTTATTATAAGAGAGAAGGCGCTATGCGAGGGAAACCGACGATTTTTCTTTGAGAGGCAAAAAGAGGTCTGTAGATT
>Ga0179593_1321157_pt1 | contig 11449 bp, 16 predicted proteins | sample CZODoug2_1_08_16_FD_185931 | JGI IMG/M metagenome (GOLD analysis project Ga0179593, IMG submission 185931) | Vadose zone soil fungal communities from Angelo Coast Range Reserve, California, USA - CZODoug2_1_08_16fungal (PacBio error correction) | ecosystem: Environmental > Terrestrial > Soil >...
TGGCATGGCGACGACAGGGAAACCAAGAGAAATGTGATTCTTAAGCTAGAGAAGAAAAAAGCGAGCGTCGTCAACACGCAACAGCGTGTGCTAGCACCAAAAAAAAGAATAGGGTGGGGGGGGCGAGATGAGAAGAAGAGTTGAAGGTTCGGGTTTTGGGCAGGGGGAAAAAAAATTGGGGAAAAGATCCGCAGAAGACGGCCTCCATCGTCACAAAGGGGGAAGATGGGGGGGGGCGTTTACGACAGCACCTTTTGGAAGCGTGAAAAGAAGGGAAGTTTGGTTTCCGGAAGGAGGTCAATGGAAAGCCTTGAGGGGGAATTCATCAAGAGGAAGAGGAAGAGGAGGACAGGTACGTTGGAGGTCAAAAAGCACATCACTTTTTTGAACATTTGGCAAAGGGGGAGGCCTCCTGACTAATATGGAGGGAAAAAATGAACTCCGCGGAGGACGACGATTGGGGGGTTGTATTTTGGACGAACAATTCGAGAAAGTTCATGATCAAAGGAGGGGGGGGGAGGGGCAATAGGGTTTTATCAGGAACTAAAAAAGTAGACTAAGGGGAGAGTTGACAGGACCGGACGAATTTTACTTAGATAAAAGAGGAAAGGTTGGGGGACGACGAGAAGGGTCGCTAACCAAATTTTCTCATCGACTAGGAAGGGGGGGCGGCCCACACCCTGGAGTTCCTCGGGGGAAAGACTTAAATCCAGCCTTATCCAGAAATCCATTGAGGGGAGTGACAGAGTCCCCATGCTCCATAAAGAAGAGGCGTCCCAGCTTCACTATATTTATAAGGTCGCATTGTACTGAGGGTGGGGGTATTCTCAACCGTAATACAAAAAAAAGAATATCTGAGAGAGAGATGGTGGGGGGAGGAAGATAAAATAGTATTTAGAGAGGTCAGGGGGAACTGAGGACTTGCTAAAGGAGAAAAAGGGGCCACGTGTCACTCCAAAGTCCAAATGGGTCAGCAGAGGAAGATTTTGGGGGATGCGCGGGAAAGGAGTTGAGGGGCGGGAAAAGGGAACCCTCCCCAGAAAGGGAGGGTACTTGGGGGGAAGGATCAGCAAAAAAAAATCATAGCCTGCTGTGTCCAGAGAAAGCGGAACAAAGACTCGCTGCCCGGAAATACCGGGGCTTTTCCAGGAAGGGAGGAATGGCGTGGCCAAAGTCGACAAGACCTGAGAAAGAGTTTGCGAACAACAATAAGAAAGCGGAAAAGCTCCACTTGCGTGCCGACAAGGAGGGAGCAATGGCTAAGTCCAGCAAAAAAAAAAGATGCCAACAATACAAACAAAGATACTGGGGAAAATCCGAGCTGGGCGTGACTTGCAAAAGGAAGTGAGGGGGGGGGGGTAAATGAATCAGAGGGGTAGGAAAAGTTAACAGAAGCAAGGTCAGCCGAACTGGAAGATCTTATCGAAACGGGGAAGGTTGGAGGAAAAGTCAGACCCGAATGGAAAAGAAAAAACCTCTGTCATCAACCTAAAGGAAATACTCCACCGGCCTGGGGAAGGGGGGCGTGAAAATCACCAATCTGGGGGAAAGGGTCCCCCCTAGTAGAAGGACGCCAAAGGGGAACTTAAGGGTCGCGGTCAAAGAGATTGATCTTTGAACGTTCAAGAAAGGGGAGAAAAGGTCAGGGAAGCTGATAAAAAAGGATGGTAGGGGGGGGGAATTGAGGGGGGTTTTCAGGTCTGCGAAGAGACGAAGGGAGAAATAGGTTTAGGCCCGCAAAAGTCACACCAGGCAAACTAGGAAGAGACGGTCCCAGGCAGTTAAATAGGAGCTCGAAAAAAACCGAATCCAATTGGGGAAAGGGGAAAGTTAGCCAGCACAGAGCAAACGGATCGGATTTATGTCCCAGATGGGGGAGTCAAGAAGAGCAGCTGCCAGGGAAAAAGGGGAAAATTAACTCTCAATGAGGAAACAACGGCAAAACCAGGTTTCATTGCCACGGGGGGGTAACAAAGGGACAAAGAGCAAAGCTGGGTTCGGGAAGAAAGACTCGGGGACTATATCACGATGGCTCGGGGGGGACGATAAAGACCCTAAATTCCACTTGCAGTTTAGAGAAAAGAATTGAGACGGGGGCCCTTCGTGGGGATGGGGGGGAGTTGGAAGAAACACGAGAACCACTTCAATAGAAAAAGATTGGTGGAGGCGAGGGGGGGCCAGGAAACTGGAACTTAATTCTCAAAAAACGGGAAAGGGGAAAAGAAAGAATAGACAGGGGAAGGGCAAAGAAAAACTGAACTCAAAAAAGAAGAATGAAATTTGTGGCCGCGGAGATTAATCACACCTAAAAGTGACGGAAAAGAATTTATATGGGGAAAAAAGAAGGAAGAAATGGACTTTACTTTCGCAGGCAAAAGGGAAAAAAAAACAGAAACCCGAAGAGGGATATCGATCGCGGGAGCGAAAGGGCTGTTGAGAAAGTGACGCACATAAACGGCCTGACAGACTGGGGATGGCCGGGGGGGGAAGGGGGGACGATTGGAGGGGAGTTCTAAGGGGGGGGAGAAAGTGAACAGGGGATGGGATGAGAGGGGGGGGACTACAAAAAATGGGACGTCTCTCGATCCAAATCAAAGGGGGAACTCTGGGGGAGGCGGAAAGACCTACAGTAAAGGACGTGTGAGTCGAGAATGAAAGGGGGGGGCAGGTGGGGGGGGAGGAACGAATGAACATAGGTTTGAAAGGGGGGGGGGGGGGGGGGGACTTGAGGGAAGGAGGCCGGAATCCAAGGGGGTCAGGATCTCAACAATTCAAACCCGGCTTGAGGGCCAAATTGGAGGGAAGAGGATGACGGAACGCCAGGGGGGAAAGCATAAGAGGCAGGGCGGGGGGGGAGGTTACCGAAGCCTTAAATTGTAAGTACTGGAGTGGGAAAAAAAGAGATCTGAATAACAATACACGATTGGGTAATAAAGGAAGGAGTCAGGTGGGAAGGGGGGAAAGAGGGGGGGGCGGGAAATTTGATGGAATGTAGGCACCGTTGACTTGAATTAAGAGCCTCATGCGGGGAGTCGTCGTACCGTTTCAGCAGAAGGAAAAAAGATAGATTCAGGAAGACAGTTCGGATCGTCTTGAAAAAATCATAGAGAAGATACCAGATGATCCATTGAAAAGACAGCAAATAAGACGGGTACACCAGGGAATCGGGGGGGGGTAGTGATCCTTCTTTTTGGGGGAGAGGGGGGGGCGGGACAGTGCGCACATCAGGGGAGGGAAAAGTTTAGGGAAAGCGAGGTTAATAGTGGGGGAGTATGCATCATGGATTGTCTTGGAAGGGGAAAGTAGGAAAAGGAGCTGTTAAGAAGACGGAGGTGAAGCGATTCGGGTGTCCCAAGGATAGAGGGATGATCTGTTTGAGGGGGATTCAGTCCATACGGGAATCGGGAGGGGGGGGAATCATTTCCTCTAAATAGAATCGCTTGAGGGAATGGGAAAGTGCCGCGCCTCAGGTCTGAAGAGAGGAAATTCGTGGTTAAAAAGAGTGTGCTGCAAGAAAAGGTGGAGACCATCTTCTCAGCTAGAAGGAGAGATTAGAAACTTGTTTCTATGCGCGGCAAAAAACCAAGAAGAAAATGGAGAGGTAAGATTTTTCTGTGAGTGCGATTTTTACATCAAAATCAAAACAAGGGGGCTGACTTAGAAGAGAATAGGAAAAGGAGGAGCTGGGGGGGGAAAAAGGGGGTAAAGGGGGCTGGGAAAGGGGGGGGCGCGAAGGGGGGGAAGGGCAAGACATCGAATGTATTTAAGGCTGGATGCTTGTTACAGGCCGTGGAGGAGAAGATAAGGGAGTGGTCAAGAGCCAAAAAAGGGAAAGATTGAAAGAGCACCCTTGGGGGAGGAAGAAGCCGGCGGGGGGGGATCCTCCAACTTTCCGATCACTGAAAAAAAAGGAAAACGCAAGGAGGACCGGAAGAGGAAATTGCTTCCAAGGGAGGAGGAACTAAGGGGACATACATGCTTTTGAATACAAAAGTGGTACTCATAAGAGATTTGTTGCCAGAAGTCCACCACTTGTCAAAAAAGGCTGCGTAAAATAAGTAACACGAAGACCTCGACGGGTTGAAAAATTAAGCATATTCAGGCAGGAGTCCCACGTTGCCGGGGAAGCGAAAAAAAGGTGACGAGTTTTCGGCGCTCTTAAAAAAAAGAAGCACAGACTTCTATAGATCGAAAGGGAAGAGAGTCTCAGTCTGACGTCTTGGGACACGCCAGACTAGAGAGAAAATCCAACCACTGCGGGAATTAGAAGCATCAACAAAGGGATGTAGGAAATCGAAGGGGTAGTAGGGGGGGGTGGGGGGAAGGAAAGAATTTCCTCGGATTTTCGGGGACCGGGAAAAAGAACCTCAGGGCCAGAACGGAGGAAGTTGGGAAAGGGGGAACCAGATGTAGTGCCGGGCGGGGGGGGGTTTAAAGACAGAAAGGATGGGGGAGTTTGCGAGAAAAAAAGAGTGGGGGATCGGATGAAAGAGCCTGGGGGTTAAAATCAAAGGAGGGGATGTCTCATTACGAGGAGGATGAGGACCTGGCCCCAGGTGGGGAAAAGCAGAGAAAAAAACAAAATGAAAAAGAGAATGAAAAACAAAGGGCATATACGACGGGAAGAAGATGAAATAAAAGCCAGGGAATGTGATCTTAACAGGCTCGCTCCTCCGGGGGAAAAAACAAGAGGACAACCTCTACCAGCACAATCCTGTTTGCGATTCCAACGGCCGGCACTATTTGGGGGTGGAGAGAATAGGAACCTCTTTCCCTAGCTGGGGGGGGGAGAGTTAAAGGGACATTCCGAACTTTACGCTTTAACAGCACTGTTGGGGAAAAAAAAAAGGGACAGACAGAGGGCTCAAAGGTGAAGTTGGGAAAGAATATGGGCGCTGCCAAAGGGAGTAGATCGCATCCCTATAAAGGAAGAGTGAGATAGAGGTCTGGGGAGGACGTTAAGGTAGAAGAGGGAAAAAAAGAAGAGGAAGGGGGGGGAGCCGCAGTGGTAAAATTCTGGAAGGACGGAAACGAATAAAATTCCTTAAGGGAAAGAGGGAAGGTTGGGGTTTTTTTGGACGCGTCCAGCGATCGTGGGGAGAGTTAGCTAAGGGGGGAAAGGGGTTGAAGGCCAGCTGTGGATCAAGGCAGTCGGCGAGAAAGAAATCTTTGAAGGGAGTGGAATTTCATACGAAGAGAGAAAAAAAATTTGTTTGTGTCAAAGGGAGGGAAGCCAGGGAAAACAGAAACTTGCGCGTGCGCGATGAATAGGAAGTTGTCCCCCCCTGATGGGGGTCTCAAAGGAAAAGGGACCAGCCAGAATTGAGAAGAGTCAGAGGGTAAAGTAAAGCGAGCCAGAGCAGGCGCCAGATCCTCATGGGGGGATGAGAGGGGATAAGTCACATTTGTGAAGGGGGCGGGTGGGATAAAAGAGTAAAACATCAACAGCGACTAGGTGAAAGATGGTGGTGAAGATAAGAGATCAGCGACTTTAGGCCGGATGCGCGGGTGCTAAAGGAAAGGGAACGGAAAGTTTCAGAAGAGAAGGCCACCGAAGGGCATGCGGACTAGGTCAACATTCAAGCAGAAAAAGAAAGAAGGTAGGCGGGTTCCATGAAAAATAAACCAGCGCTATGAGGTATTTGAAGAGGATAGAAAGGCAAACATAACCATATACTGGGACCGGCTACAGGTACACAAGCACGAGAAAAAAACTCCTAGAAAGGCTTGGCCACATGAGCACTGGCGACCAAGGATCAAGATCAAAGAACCAAAGAAGAAAATGTTGCTAACAACAAGGTCAAAGGTAATCACGTATGTGAATTGTGCCCCCACCTGATCCCGGGGGGCGCAGGAAACTGAATAGCAAAAAGACGGAGAAAAAGACAAAAGATCTGGGGTCAAAGCGTTCATGCACTGTACAATGGGGGGTTGTAAATTCCGCGCGGTAGCTTTATTATCAAAGAGGAAGAGAGCAGGGAGCGAGCGACAAGGGGGGGGGGGGGGAAGAATCAAAAGAGAGAAAGAAGGCTTTTGGGTAGTCGTAAAACGCAGATATCAATGACAAAGAAAAGGGACTATTCAATCAAGAGAAAAAGAATGAAAGACCAACGCGACGGGCAGGAGCGTGTATTGGAGGACCCCGGGGAGAGTCCTTCGAGAGGACTCTTAAAAGGTTCATTTCATGCAGGAGGAAAGCGCTTCCGATAGGGAAACCTTACAGAAAAGGGAGTTCCCGGAAAGGGGAAGAAAGCATGAATTGAAAGTTGGCACTGGAATCCGGGGACGGGGTGCTAATCTCTCGGACAACAGGGGGATGAGGCAACAGTCCTCAAAGGTGAAGCACCAAAGAAAAAAAGAGGTTCCCAGGAATTGGAAAGGACGTTCCAGACTTGATCGAAAAAGGAAGGTGGAAGTTGTGAATACTCCGAAACGGATGAGGGATCTAGATGAGACCAGCTTTTTTTGTAAGAGGAGAAGAGAAATAAGGTACTCTCGCCTGAGTGAAAGCGAGCACCTACCAGGGGGGCGGCACTCAACAAGGGGAAATGGAAGGAACTGGGGGGGGAAACTTCTTCTCCGGTCAACAGAGATGGAAGGTCACAGCCTGCACGTTAAACTATTGCTCTTGGTGGGGGGGATCTGAGACGGATACCAGAAGATTCCGGAAAAGGAAAAGTGGGAAATCCCTTTCATCAAGTCAAATAAAACAAGGACACTTTTATGTGGGGGGGCAGGGGAGAACGAGGCATTCAATATGCCACCGGCTGGGGAAGGCAAAATGCTGGACTGACCTTAAAAAGGATCTCATAAAACACCGGGAAAAGAGAGAGGGAGCAGTGAAGGGGTCAGTACAAACGGGAGCAAAAAAGAAGCCTCCGTTGCCTGAAGTAGGATCAGTCAATTCACATCGGGCGTTGGAATATGCACTTTCAGCAACGAAAAGGGATATCTGGAAAAAGGTCGAGGAAAAGATCAAACCACAAGGTCAGAGGGGATATCTATCGGGATGGGAGAGGGAAAAACGTGTTCCGGGAGGGCAAACATGGCGGCCGACCGGGGGGGAGTTCCGTTGGGCAAGGTGGATAGATGTGACATCTTGAAAATGGCTGAAAGGGGGTTGAATGAGGGAGGGGGGGATAAAAGCTGAGCCTGTAGCAGAGCATTTTTCTCTGTTCTTAGCTGGAAAGGAAGAAGGTCAGACAAAGGATGGGTTCGATCTAAATTCTGGACCTAAGAAAAAATGAGGAAATAGTGCCGATTGGGGGGGGAAAACTGGCAGGGTTCTTCTCCGAATAACAGCGGTGGGTAAACCGCCCTTCAACCAGAGGGAAGGGAAGAATTTTTGATCAGCAGGGGAAGTACGGCCATTTTGAGGGGAAGGGAGAAAAAGGGAAGAGGGAGGGGGGGGGACAGCGAGAAAGGAAAGGGGGATCAATACGCTCGGGGAGCAAAGAGTGGGTTAAGAATACACAGGAGTGGTTTCAATTTCGTTTATGATGGATAAGAGCCAGGGGAAGTGAGGGGGTCATGGTGCAATGGAGGGTACGTTCGGGATCAACCCTGGCCAGCAGGAAGAGAGGAGAATTCAGGGGGAGAGGGACACTGAATAGAATGAGAGGGAAAATCATCACCTAAAAGGAATAAAAATATTCGCCTTTACAAATACAAGAGGCAGGGGGCATGAACTAGCCACAGAAGGAATTGTTTTGTTGATCCTTCGTGGGGGAGGCTGGATTTCCCATTGCATCAGGAAAGAAAAGGGGCTTGGGGAAAAAATTGAAGCGAGTGTCGGAAAGTTTTTTGTCAGAAAAGAAGGGGAAGTGTCTTGTAAGTGAAAGGCGTCGGCAAGGACGCCTCATGGGGAACAGAAGGCATTAATTTGGCCAGAGGGAGGGTGTTCCTGGAGAGGGAACGCATGGATCTTGGTGTTTGCAAGGGAAGGGCATTCTTTCAAAAGAAAAAACAGAAAGGCGGGAGGCAGGGAAAGCATAAAAAAAAATGATAAGGGAAAGAGAAGGTGGCAAGGAAGGAATGATTCTTGGAAACCGGGGATGGGCAGAAGTATCCTTCAAAAAGAGCATAAAGTCTAATGGACGCTGTCGAAGATGACGTTGAGGGGGGGGGTTATCTCGCAAACACCATCGATCTGACGGGACTGGTGGGATGTATTACTAAGGGTGGAAGCCAGACCCAAAGAATGAGAACTATATGTATTACTCTGGTACTCCGATCGACGAATCGAGGGGAGGAGGAATGGGCGGGACCGACTAGGGGGGAAGGGGTTATCTTGAGGCGTGGAAAAAAAATTTACTAGACAGATCAGGGGGGAGTTAAAGATACAACCTGAGGAGAGCAGCACAATGGAAAGGATCCTCCCTGGGCGGCTTCCAACAAAATTGTTCCGTATAGCATGAAATGGATCGTGAAAGGTCAAAGCTAAAGGAAAGGCTCTTAGGGGGGGAAGCGTATGTGATACAGACTCGGCACAGGAGCTCATCATAACGAAAGATGCTGGTCCACCGTCAAATACAACGCGCCTATAGGGGACTAGGAGGGGGAAAATCATCTTCGGTGCAGAACGCCAAAGGAAAAAATTTGCAACTTATCAAAAAAATGACGATCGGAAAAGAAAGGAAGAAGGAGCTGGAAAAAGATGAATAGACTGAACTGTGCGTCTATGGAGAATACAAGAAAAGGCATTTGAGCGTCCAGAAGATCAAAGAAACTTCACTCCGTTGCTACCCTGAGTAAAGGGAAAACCAAAATTCTTTCGTAACTCGAATCTAAAAGGGAGGTCTTGTGGCTTAAATGTTCAAAGGATAGGGGAAGGGAGGGGACCGGGCCACCCAAAAAGAACAGAAGAACCTACTATTAATGGCCAAAGGATGGGCAGGAAGGGTTTGGAAAAGCACGCCAGGTGTGGAGGGTAAAAAAAAAAAGGCTCGATTTTGGGGAGAGGAAGAAAAAGGGGGTTCAAAATCACATGCTAGGAAGATCGGAAAACAAGGGACAAGGGGCGCCGAAATCAAAAACGGAGGAAGGAAAAAATGAAAAAGGCAATAGGACGACGCATAGTGAAGGGAAAAAGGGCCAGTCAGGGTGAGAATTCCCAGGCATTCGAAAAGGAAAAGTAGCAGCCGTCGAAAAAACAGAAGTGGGTAAGGGAAAAAAGGGAAGGGAAAGATTATGGTGGAACGAGAAAGAATTAAGAAAAAGGAGACCCAGGTTGCTTGTGTGAGCAATGGAAGCCGGGAACAAAAATTCACCAATACACCCAGTAGAGCTCGAAAAGCCCTTTTGTGGAAGTGTAAAAGGGGGACAAAAAGGAGTTGGAAAACAGATATTAAACAGGGGGGTATGCGAATCTGCAGCCAGAGTAGACATAGGGTCAGGAAACTGCTTACCATGTCAGATCTGAAAAAGGGGGGGGACTTTTTTTTAACAGTCATGAAAAAAGGAAAATTGAGAAAAAAACTCTTAATATCGGCACAAACACACAAACAAAACCAAAAAACAAAAACCAACAACAAACCGAAGCAAACTCCCCCCACAAACCACCCAACACACCCCAAAACCACCAAACTACAAGAAACCCCCCTCCCCCCCCCACCACCCCCCACACCCCGCAACCACCCTCCACCCCCCCTACCCACACACCCCCAAATAAAGAACAAACAAGTAACCAAGAGCGGCCTTGTTCCTTGTACCTTTTAGGCGGCAGAAACAGCTTGACTATGAGCTCAGGACGATTGGGGGGGGGGTAGGTCAAAGCGTCATGAGAAATGACGTTTCACGCTTTCGCAAGCGCCCGGATCCCTTTGACCGAAGGTATCCGGACTGAATCGGACAAGGTGGTGGGGAAGAAGGGGGACTCCAGGGAAGAAGGATCAACAAATTGGGAGCTCTCCTCTGAATGTGAAAGCGTGCCCCACTACTGAGGTATATTCTCCAGCAATCAAAGAATTATCCGATCCTTACTATGAGGGGAAGGAAAAGGAAACATCTCTCCTCAGCGCTGGAGGAAAAGAGAAATCATGTTGAAGAAAATGTTAGCACAGTGTTTGTGGGGCTTTTTGGATGGCGAAAAAAGAAAGGAGAAATCAAGAGGGGAAGATTTAGGGTGGGTTGCCGCATATTGGGATTTCATCTCGACGCGAAGATGCGTACTGGTACCGGAAAAGGGGGGGAAAGAACTCCAAGAAAAAATTTCAGGAAAAGTCGAGAGCCTGCCTTTTCAGGGAAATGATCATTTTATGCTTTCCCTGAAAGAGAAGGGACCCATAGAGGAAAGGAGTATTTGAAGCTTATCTCCCCAAAATATATCCTTCCCTGTTCATGGAAGAAAAAAAAACGGGGAGGGGAACTCATAGAACGGGCTTAAAAAAACAAGGCCGCCCCCCCGGGGGGCCATTGCCTCAATCAGCAACGAAAAACTTCGCACTAGTTCTAAACAAAATAAAACTGTGGAAAAGAGGGGGTTTGCATCACGGCTGCCAAACCCGTATCTTTCTCCTTGAGAATCCAAATAAAAAAAAGAGGACCAAACACAGTATCCTGGTTGTAATCAGAAAAGCAGTCCAATATTCACTGGACATAAATTGTGGGTGGGAAATGGCAGCATCGGTTCTAGGGGTCAGGTCTGTCTTTCAAGATAAGCAAGTTGTCAAAGACTGAATAGAGAACTCTGGGAATTAAAACTTGTACCGCCGCATCCGGACAAAGTTGGGATGGACATACCACCCAAGTCCTCTTAGGCAAGCAACTCGAACGGCAGGATACCCCCGCGCAGGAAAGTATCTCTAACATAGGGTAAATGGTATACAAAACCTAAGGTTAACGGGGGTCAGAGGCGGTCAAATGAACGATATGGAAAAAAGTCAAAAAAAAAAGTAGTTCCGTGACGCTGCTAAAACTGGGGGGAAGAAAGCGGTTTGAAGGGGGGGTGGGCTCGAAACCCTGTTATGCAGGATACCTTCCAGCAAAGGGGACATCCCACCGATCAAACATATGGGAATAAAGAGTCCCAGGCAAAGCGTGGAGGCAAACTAATTCCAATGGGAAACTGGAAGGGAACCAGAGAACACAAACGGATTATTGATCGATTAAGGGAGAAACAGCTGGGGGTGCAAGATTCTATAGAAAATGAAAAAAGAGTCAGGGGAAAAATTAGTAACGTACAGCATTTGAAACCCGCCAATCCCCGACGTTTTTGCAGGTCCTAGTTGTCACGTTCGTCACCGTATCAAAAGCAGGAGGGGGGCAAAACCGCCATATGGAAGCCAAATAGGATGGGCAAAAGGGGTTGATCGGTGACAAAATGCCAGAGTCCTTCAAGTGCCCAAAGGGGGGAAATGTGCTACAGGCAAATGAAAGGCACGTTAAGGTGTGCAATGAAGAAGCAAAAAGATCAGCCCGAGGTAGGGGGGATTGGCAGGACTGAAAGAAG
>Ga0179593_1389783_pt1 | contig 11449 bp, 13 predicted proteins | sample CZODoug2_1_08_16_FD_185931 | JGI IMG/M metagenome (GOLD analysis project Ga0179593, IMG submission 185931) | Vadose zone soil fungal communities from Angelo Coast Range Reserve, California, USA - CZODoug2_1_08_16fungal (PacBio error correction) | ecosystem: Environmental > Terrestrial > Soil >...
AGTGCCACAAAAGACTGAAGGAAGATGGGGGATTCAAGATGGGGGGGACGGACAAGGTACCTTATGTCAACGGCAGATGCACAAGAGGAATGTGAGAAGACGAACAATTCTAATGCATGCTCGGAATCTGCCTAATTCAAGGCCCGGTAGAAGGTCAATAAGGGGTCGTCAAGAAGAAGACTAAATCCACGGTCAAAGAGAACTAATTTTCTAATAAGTCGGGAGTATCGAAGAAATACGCAAGGGGTGGAAGGGAAGAAAGAACGGAGGGGAGGTGGTGCGAGGAGGGTGAATTCAAGGGATGAAAAAGAACCAGGAACTACCGGGACCGCCAAACTGGGCAAAAGGTCTGCAGAGGGACAGAAAGTCAACTAGGGGGAAAGAGAAACAAATAATTGGATCGATGCATATCTAGAGGAACGCAAGAAGAGAAAAAAGTGGGTACTTGTGGCCTATGAGAACTGGGGGGGGACCACTTTAGGGGTGCACATATCGAGAAAACTGAGGCACTACCAGGCTTGGAACCCAACTGTAAAGGAGATCGAGAACAGGAAAGAGTGGAGCCTTCATTCAACGTCCTAAGGTAATTCAACAGTGAGGTCGACAGCCGGGAGGAAGAAAAAAGAATAAGCGAAACCTATAAACAGTTTTTCCCAACTAACGGCAATCGGGAGAAGGTTGAATGGGATTCATCAACGGGTTTAGTCTTAGCATGAGATGGAGAGGGGAAAAAGGGCGGGAGAAAAAAGGTTTGAAGCCAATAGGGTTGGTAACGTCCATGGGAGAAAGTCGAGAGAGATAACAATCAACGGAAATAGAAAGTGGAAAAATATGCCATGTCCGGGAGCCTGAGGAGCTATTTTTCACTCCTCGGGGGTCTGAAAGGGACAGAAAGGAGGTGAGGGGGAGAGCCAAAAAACACGAACGCGCGTTGGGGGGCTTGAAGACAGTGAGTAAAAAAAGGGGAAAATAGGCCAAACAAAAGGATACAGAAAGGGTTTAAGGGCGCAGGAAAGTGGGGGGGGGAATCTGGGAGGGACAAGCTCCATCGAAGAAGAAAATCTCCTGATGCGCAGGTGGACCAAACCAAGATAGTCCGCCAAAGAAGGGGACGTGTCTCTGAAAGAAAAGAACCAGAAAGAGAGAATGTTCACAGGAACAGGGCGAGGGGGTTTGGAAAACGCCAGCCGGAGTGATGCCAAAAAATCGCGGGTCCGCCGGGAAGAAGGGGAGAAGAATTTGAACATCGAAGAATGAGTGACTGGGGAACATGAAACCTGAGGAGGAACAGAATAAGTGGAAAGGTGATATTTGGTGGGAGGGTAACAGGTCGGGGCGGCTTGTGGTTAAGGTAGACTGGCTGATACAGAAGCGCAGAGCAAAGAGAGCCTCGAGAGGAGATCAAAAACCATAAAACCGGTACAACATAAGGAAAATCAGGACAAAGAGAAGAGATCGGAGGGACTTAGGGAACGGACATTAAAAAGAATGGCCGGGGAAAGTCTCCGATCCCTGTAGCATCAAAGGAGAGAGTCGCAAAGCGTCATGCTGAATAAGTATTGAGAAAAATCTATCGGGAAATGCAATGTGGAAAAAGAAACAAACGGCTGGGGCAGTTTCGGGAGACCGGGAGAAACCTCGATCTACCAAGATCAGAGGCTAAAGAGGTCGAGGTAAATCCGCAAAGAGGAAAGATCTCCATCTCTGGTCGAGAAAGCTCGACAAAAGGAGCGAGGTAGGTTGCGATATGAGCATGTAAAAAAGTATAGGAACCAGCGATTGGTGACAACATCACATGTTGTAGGAGCAGGAAGAGTTGCGACTATAAATAAAAGGAAAAACTGGGAACACCTTGAGAGCAGGCACCGAGGCGATCACGAATGCGCCCGACCATACGCCGGAAGTCTCGTGTCTAGGTTGCTCTCAAGATTGGAATGACCGGAATAGCAAGGTCAGACATCCACGAAGAGAGGACAAAATCAGACGCGCAAAGAAAAAGGACAAAGGTTATAACAAAAAAAATTCAGGGTGGGGAAAGGGAAACCACCACAACCCTAGACCGAGAAAAAAAGAGGGTAACCAAAGTTAGTAGGATCTTGACAGGTCAGATCGGGCAACGGAAAATCGTCAGAGAAGATAAGAAGGAAGAACTAAGAGAGCATCGCCAAACAAAAGAAGGAAGTTCCGGGCAAATTTTACAGAGAATAGAGGGGGGCTTGCTTGCTTCAAAAAACTACCGGGTCCGAACCATGGTACGGAGGGGACAAAGGGAAGACTGACGCTGTACGAACAGCTACGGGGGAAGCAAGGGCTGAAAAGCTAAAGGACGTCGATGAAATCGAACTCAAACTCTGAGGGCTCCAGAGAGCAGGCGCTGACGTGGAGAAATCTATCAAAGGCAGAAAGGGGAATGGTGCAAAACAGCGGCAAAAAGAATCATAAAACTTGATTTCTATGGGAAAAAGAGCCGGTAGACGGAGTGTAAAAGGATACAAAAAAGGGCAACGGGTTTAAGGAAAAAACGGCTGGAAAAAACTTTGTACGGGACGGATGAAACACTACATCCAAGAGCCGCAACGATTGCGGAAGCTCCGAGGGTAGAGAGGGTAAATTCCATCTCTAAAAGCCAGCCAGGGTGAGAAAATGGTCGGGAGAGCAGTGTGCAGAATTGGGAGAAGAGGAAGAAGAAATCCGCAACGAAGGAAATGTAAAGAAATAATAACAAAAATCCTGGATCGACCGTACATGAGAACCTTGTTAAAGAAGGGGGGGACATCGAAGTCGCGAGAAAGCAACAAGTCGGGAGGGGGGCAAACTGAAGACAGATCGAAAGTCATCCTGCTTACCATCACGGACTGCGATGAGGCTTGATGAGGGAATTCAAGGGCGCAAGGAGGAGGTTTGGTGTCTAAAGACGACACAGAAGGAGAAATCCGATTGACGAACTACCCGAAGACATGCGCTCTCACCATTTGCGGGAAGGGATGGATTCAGTAGGGACTAGAAATAAGAAGAAAGAGTTGGCGGCTAAAATTCTGAGCCAGAACCGCGTGCACACGGGGCCGCACCCTTTGAATCTGAGCACAGGGGGGAAGCCAGACGGAAGGGAGGGTGAGGAGCCTTACAAATTAGACCTCTGGGAGGGACACTGTATTAACAAAGACTGAAAAGCTTCGAAAAGGCAAGTCAGCGCCGATCGCGGCCGGACCGATAAGAGCGGCGATCGGCGGACTTCCGGTGGACTCTGTGGGGGGAAGAGAAAGGGGAAGCGTGGTGAGAGGAGAAGAGCCCAGGGGCCGTACTACAGCGTGGTAAGTCAAGGTAGGCCCATCCCCGACCGCAGTCAAAAAGGGCAAAATATTTTACAAACATTGGAAGGGAAAAAAGGTCGGGAAAGGTGGGGGGGCACGTGAGCCATCTTAGATGATGGGAAGGGAAGGCGTCCAAGAGAACAAAGAAAAGTGGGTCAGAGGGAGGAACCGCCACCTCTCGAAAAAGTTACAGGGGGCGTACGGCCTACGGGGGGCCGTGAAAGATCAGGTGAGAAAATGCCTGCATGGCGCGTTTGAACTTCAACTTAGGGATGATTCGGCCAGTAGGGGAGAGAGATCAAAGAAGAGGAACACCGATGAGTAGACCAAAAAGGTCAACTGGGCCACGGCAGGCGAGGCCGACGGAGCGGGAGAGGGTACAGCTCCCGGGCTCGCAGAATGTTTGAAAGGCGCGGGGAACCAAGGATAGGGTGAAGCCCTCAACCGGGGCAACAAGGAGGGTTGACGATATCGCAGTCTCGACCTGAGCACATCAAAAAGCAAGAAATAATCGCCTAGAGAAGGTAGAGGAAAAAAAGAGGGTAGCTAAAACCTGAGCAGGCTGTGCGGATTTCCACAGAGGAGGGAACTCAAGACGTCTGAGAGCACCTGCAGCCACGGTCGGAGGGAAAAGAGCGATCGACAGTTTAGGTCCGTCCCCCCCCTCTTCCGATCGAGGGGGTCTCAGCCTGAGGAATACTCGGGCTGGGGATAGAACCCGTGAGACGAAGGCACTAAGTATCGGAGGGGGCAGGGGGTAAGGTACAGTACCGCTTGAGAACTTGGAAGAGGAAAGATGCGATGGCCGGGTGTTGCGGCTTCACATCCGACTTCAGCGGGTAGAGAAAAAAACACAACTCTGGAGCCCGGCAGCGAGGCCGAGCGGGGGGAAGAAAGATGGAACCCCAAGGAAGACCCAGAAGTGAGAACACCACCTGAGGAAAAGGAGATGGAGGGGAAAAAGGAAAAGAGGTATTTCGTTCAAGCGTGAAAATGCGGGCATAGGCACAGAGGCAGTTTGAAGCAATACTTCAGGGGCAGTCAAAGAGAACGCTAGGAAATCGAGTCTCTGAAAGGGACTTGACAGACCAAGGACGGAAAAGGCGGGCGAACTTACAGAGGTTTTGTGGTAAACAGGAGCACTCAGGTATGGTGGACAAAGGATTGAAAGCAGGTAACTTGACAAGGAGCAAAAAGTTATGGAGGGAAACCTTTCGGCTAGAGGGGTTATATACAAAATGTCCAGAACGACGTCGTAGCGCAAAAAGCGGGAGTGTCTCCTGGAAGATCACGAAGAAAATGGTCAACGAAAAGACATCAATCGCGGTTACACAACTCCGCAGAACTGCGCAGACAAGGCAGTGCAATGGAGAAAAGAATCTGTTAGTGCGACTCTAAAAGAGTCTCAAAAATTGGACGGGGCCAACCCGGGCTGGCGCAAAAAAAAAGAGACATATCCAAAAAGAATTCAGAGCCCCAGAGAATTTAGAAAAGCCGTTGCCAACATGAGACGACCGAAAACTTATATACGATTGGGCGGAGGTATGATGTAACACTTGTGTGTCTAGTGTACTTCGTTACAGAGAATCACCGGCTGATCCCGAAATGGCCAGTAACCTTATTGGAGGGTGACTGAAATACACATTCGCGAACCTTTGTTCTGAGGGGTATAAAAAGAGGGAAAAGGTTTTGTTAGAACACCATATTTTGCTAAAGTATCGACGCCCATGAACAAGACTCTGAAGTAAGGAAAAGCACATACAACCAGTGAGTGAGAGCTTAATCGAGGAGCAGAAGACGATCAATGGAGGCAGGGAGATGCCAGACTTGTAGAGAGCTAACTCGGATAAAAACGAAACAAAACAAAACAACACTACCACAAAACAGAACACCCAAAACACCCAGAAAAAAAAAAAAGCCACAACGCCCAGGACACCACGCACCTACGGCAGGAAAAACCAGAAACATTGTTGGAGAACCCGAAGGTACCTTCAAGGAGAACCACCGAATCCACCGGAGGGGATGACCAGAGGGGACTGAGTAGTGAGAGACGCAGAAAAACACGAATTGGAACTTAAGGGCTATGCCTGGCCGTAATTCTCATTGAGTTGAAAGTCACACCTCTGAGATGCTAAGCTAAGTGAGTATATGAAAAGAGAGGATGGGGACGGTGGAGATCGCACAAGCATGCTTGCACTAAGGGGAGACAGTAATCCTAAAAAAAAAGGTTGAAAACCCATCCGCCTTAGAAGAAGGGAGGTGGGAAAAGAAAAGATCAAAGCGACCGATGCAGAAAAGACAATCATAGGGAAAAAGATCTTACAAAAACCTCTACGACGAGGAGCCGACTCGCCGGGTACAAGGCTGCTGAGAAAAAGAGAGAGAGAAAAAAAAAAACGGATTGGTTAAAAATATAAGGAGAAAAAGATCAAAAGGAAAAAGACACCTTCAGAAAAACCGTATTAGGTCGGTCAGAGTCAAGAACTGTCTAGTAAGGGGGGGCACTACGTTATATTGAATGGGGAAATCTTGAACGATCAGCGGCAACAAGCCGAGATCTGTTCTCGAGGTTTGGGAAACCAGAATGGGAGGAGGCGACCTTGATAAAAGGAGCGGAGCAAATCCTGGGAGGCAACCAATTAGTCACTGAGAGGACATCAGACGTCAAAAAAAGGAAAGGAGAGAGAATGTCATCAAGGTTCGGCAACAACTGCAGCCACGGCCATAAGAACAGGAAGGTCGAACTCAGTTTGGGGAGCGAAAACTAGAAAGGAGTAGGTCACAAGAAGGAGGGCGTGGAAAGGAGGGTTCACTCAGGAGGAAAATGTAAAACCATTTAAGTGAAGAACAAGGTGGCCAAATCATGGTCAGGCACGAGTCACGAAAAGAGAGAAACTAGGAAGAGCCCGGCTTAATGTGCTCAGGGGGAAGCATAAGAAAAAATGAGAATCGAATCTCAAAGGAGTGGGGTACTGGGGGGCAAGCGGGGGACAACATCTATGGGCAGGGCCAGGAGGGGATAACGTTGTCACACAGAAACGTAACCCAAACGTGGAAAAAGGGGCTGGAAAAAGTCGCGATAAGGCGAAGGCGCCAAGGCAAAGAATAGGGTAAAGGGGAAAGGGGGATGGAGAAGCAATTTGAGGGGGGTCGAACTCTACAGACCCGTTTGTTCCAGAAACCTCCTCCCTGCATGAGAAGAGTCCTGTTGAGAGGGGCTTCTCAACTGGGTGCACGACTGGTGTTCGGTGCGAAAGAGGGAGTGGGAGAGGGCCTAAAGGGGAGGGGATGAAAGGGGTTTTGCGAAAGTCATGGTGGGACACGAAATGGAACAGCATGGTCGAGAGAGGGGAGAACTAAAACAGAGCATTGTGGCCAGAGGGGAAACTTGTGAATCGCCGTAAAAAAGGGAAAGGGGGGTCGCGCGCTGTGTGGGGCTGCGGATAGGTCAAGGGGTCGTAGAGAGAGCCGAAGGGAAGAACGAGAGGGGGCTTCTAAATACGGAGGGGGAGGCAAGCGTGAGCGCCACAGTCTCTCCTAACGTTTACCAGAAGGAGTGGTTCGGGGGTACGTGAAAATGCATAAATTTCGGACGACACAAAAGAGAGAGGAGAGGTGGACCGAAAACCGAGATATGACCAGTAACACCTTCAGGTCGGCGGTGTAACGGAACGGAAGGAAGTAAAAAAAACTAGAACTGGTGGGAATTGGAACTGCTGGGGGGGTCAACAAAGTCAAGGGGAAGAAAACCAGACGCGGGACGAAGACTGCTGGGGAGCCGCACGGTGAAAGAGGGAAAGAAAAAATGAAGGGTCACATTTCAACATGAAAGCTAAAACGTAGGCGAAGGGCTCTTTGGGGCACTGTCGGGTCGGCGGTGGGGGGGGGGCATGAAGAGTCACCGACGCCGGCAAGAAAAAAAAAAAAAAAAAAACAAAAAAAAAAAAAAAAAAATCTACGAATCAAAAAAAAAGAAAAAAACAAAAAAACTCTCGATATCAAAAAGCCATCAGGCGATTGAACTACTCCAAACTAGGACCAAAACTTCATAGGAAGGAAGAAGCTGGTACAGGGAAAAATCCGGGGGGAAAGACAAGGGAAGACCTTACAATGAAGAAATGAAAGAAAAATAAAAAAGGAGTGACCTTGGGGGGTAAAAATCGGATCAAAAACCGACCGAAAAAAAGTAAAGAAGAGTTATCCGAAAAGGGGACGGGTCAAAGAAGAAGGCAGATAGAGCTATTAGACCACCTCCCAAATCTAAAGGGGCGTCGGGAAAAGACGAAAATCAATTAGGAATGACGGTATTGCTGAAAGGGGAGGGGAATATAGAAAGGAGAATTCTCAAAGAGTAAACATCAATGGCTTATTGTCCGAAGGGAGCTTCGGAGACGAAAGCTAAGCGCCACCGTTAGAGAGTCACCGGGAAGGACAAACAGCAGAAACATCGACAAAACTCACTATTACGGGGGTTGATCAGGTGCTTCCGGAGCCTAGTTAAAAAGAGATCAGGAGAGCAAAGGAATATAAAGGAATTGCACAAGAAAAATCCTCTAACGGAAAAATCAAGGCCACGGGTATCACATTAGGGGAGGGGGGGACAAGAAAACCCCGGATGCAAGAAGAAGAGCGGGGAACAACGGTTACTGAAAAGGAAAGGGTTCAAGGAAAAGTTAATCGCTATGCACGAAGACAGCTTACAGATCTAATATATCGTAGGAAAAAAAAAGCCACGAAAAGGGGGAGTCTTCAGTTGAAAAAAAAAAAAGGAAGGAGAGATTATGTAGGGACGGACTTACAGGAGGGAAACCGGATTGTCGGAGCAACTTGGAATAAGGGACTTTATGTAGCAGAACGGAAATCGGGGAGAAAATCTGATCCCATGAGGCCCAGAGCGCACGCGACTAATGGCGGCAGGAATCGTAGCGTGAAGTTCTCAGAGAAGGACTGTAAAAAAAGGAGGGTTTGCGCAAAATAGGGGTCAAAAATAGCATTTCGAATAGCAAACCCGTGAGAGTAAAGAGGGGTCCTCTAAACAGTAGAGGGGGGTGGCAGGAAACGTCAAAATTTTTCGGTACTCAAAAACACTCATATTCCGAAAACAGGGGGGTAGGGCATCACAAGAGTAAAGAGCGGCAGATGCACAATCGACCGAGGGAAAGAACGGGGGGGAGAGGGGAAGGGTAGTCATTAGTCATATGGAAAGAGCAGAGGGGAACTTTAGGAGAGAGACAAACATCGGCCAGGAAAACAAAGTCAAGAGAGCCATCAGGCCGGACGCGAAAGTCATCCTACCGGGAAAACCGGAGAATCATTCTCTAAAAACAACGAGGAAAGAGAGGAGCGCTTTCTCAAGGCTTGAAAAGGATACAGACTGATCGGAAAGGGATGGAGTAAGGACTGGACGCCCGGGAAGGAGGGTGGGGAGATCGAGACAAGGATCCAGCCAATTGGGAAAATCCTCAAACGAAGAAAAAAACAAAAAAAGTAACCTTAAGTGGGGCACTGCGAAATAAGGGAGGAAGCGCCTCCATAGGGTGTGCGGAGATCGTCGTGAGGGGTGCCCAAAAAAAAGGCTTGAAAAAATAAGGTTTGTCCAAAGGTGAAATGATGACAAAGCTCCATCAAGCGGAGGACTTCGACAAAATTGGGGATATATGGGATGTTTAAGCTGGAGTCAAAAAAAACGAAACTTAAAAAGACGCTAGGAAGAACGTCAGCACGAGAGACGAACCAGAATAGGCTGCGAGAGAGAGTCCCAGGAGGAGTGGGTTCAGAAACTCAGGGGCCGGAGAGGTGTTAAGAAATAGATCGTAGTCAAAATTTTCCTTACGCTCATGGTGAGCCCTGTAGGCAGAACGAACATAAAAGGAAGCATACAAGGAATCGTGACTTGGGAAGGACTCCTGAAGGGGATGTGGCTAACAAAGCTCGGAAAGATGACTGGCAGAGGGCCCCCAGAGAAGATCAAAAACAGTGGGAAGCGCCTGAAAAGGGGGAAAAAAAAAACCAAAAATCTACTAAACAGGGTACAAAGAAAACGCGTGAATGAGCCTATTGTGTTGATTCCACTATCAGGGAGGAGAAAAGTGTACATGACTGAGGGGACGGTTGGGGAAAGGGAAAATTTCCTTACCTATTAGGGCTGAAACGGAGACGTGACGGAGGGAAAACGGGACACCTAAAGTGAGACCGAGAGGGGACCTGGAGGGGAGCGATGTAGAGGAGATGAATCTGTGATGACTCCAGTCTCCTCTAGCGTCGTTCCGAAAGCCAGTCTAAGAACTAATAAACTTGGACGGAAAAAAGAGTTGCGAAAAAAAGCAGGATCTGACGTGCGCATAATCACTAAAAAAAAAAGCAGAAATGGATGAAAAGGTTCGCGCTCGAGAAAGGTCTCAGGATGTAAGTAGTAGCCTCGAAGGGAAGAAGGGGAAGCTCGGGAGGGAGAGGAAAGTCGAAACTTGAGACGACGCGACGCTCTCGCCGGGGTAGGACCGCTTTCTTCTAAAAGGGGTTCTCAGACTTCGAAAAAAAGCTGATTGGGAGGTCTGACCCAGGGTGGAAAGGCAGACAGGCTGAGGAGATGTTCGGAAAGGTAAAACCTCGTCACCTTGGAGAGGGGGAAAAAAGGCTCTTTGAGGGACCGAGTTCGGCTTCAACAGCGCCTGGATTTCATTGGGAAGTCTCCGCGCATTCTCCAGGAGTATTAAGCGGAGGAAGATAGGAAACCACCCAAGCCGGACCATGCCACCACAAGATCGTTAAAAAAAAAACGAAAAAGGGCAATGGAAGGAAAAGCATGGGGTAGGAATTTCAATGGATAAAGCAGGCGAAAAAAGCGCGGGGGGTTGGCTGGACAATAAGGGAAACGGGGTGGGGGAAGCAAAAAAGCGAAGAGTAAAAAAGAGAAGGCATTAGCATAAGGGAAGGTCCAAGACCAGCCGTACCAGGCACCGGACGACGGGTCGAACCGAGCCTCAGTAGATGGGGAAGAAGAGGAGTTCGCATGAAAAAAAGAACCTTGAAGAAAAAACCACCAATGGGAGATGACGGAACAACCTCGGTTAGGCAGAAAGGTGTAAGGAGACACAGCTGGGAAGCGGAGGAGGAAAATCCACATATGAGGAAACCTGCAAAGATCTAAGACCAGGGCGGAAAGATAGCGACACAAAGAGCGGCTTACAATAGCCTACTGCACTGAACGCACGGGGGAAAAGAAGGAAATACGTAGGAGGAGGAAATTATAAATACTATGCGCTAAGGCCGGTAAACGTCTGGGCGAAAAAAACCAAGGAGCAGAAACCGGTAGAACTAAAAGAAAATATTCAACCGCCGGGCAAAAAAGGCAAAAAGGGGGGCCCGCGGCACAGTATCATCAGAGAGGGAGGGATGCTGGACAAGGTCATTCCTCTGAAGGAAAAAAGAATTCCTCACTCTGATGTATAAAAGCACAGGGCCAAGGACACCTGAAGGGCGTGAGTGGCAACGGTACGCGGAGGGCGAAAATGGGCAATCGAGACAAGAGAACGTTGGGGGGGGTTCACCCAGGTAGTGTGAAGGACTAAGGGGGGCACGTCCCTAGATGGAAAAGGAGGAAAAAAAGGAAAAAATCTTGTTCGGGTGAGGGAGAGAGAGACTCTCAGAAGAGGGGAATAAGGATAAAAGGAGTCTCTGGAAAGCGTTGAAGAGTGATGGAAAACTCTTAAAACCTGACTGAGCAAATTGGACTGAAGAGAAAAGGGACCTTAAAAAAGAGAACACGAAGCCCGAAAGGAGGGTAGGACCGAGGACAGGGCGGATGTAGGAGACGCACAGAAATTATAAAGTAAAGGGGAGCGGAAGGACAGGGCGAAATTCGATGGATTGAAGAAGGAGGCAGAAAAAATCAAGACTAGATGAGAGAAGGGAACGAAGCATTTCGACATTGGAGGGCCAGAAAAAGTCAGATGGGAGTAAGAAAGGGTAAATCAGGTCAGGTCCAGAGAAATGGGAAACAACCATCGAAGGCATTAGATCGCGGCCTGGGTGGGGGAAAAGGATAGCATGCTACCACGAGTCAATACGAGAAGAGGATCGAAAACCGATATGACAGACAGAGAAGATCTCACGCCAAACTCCTTTTGCCTGCTTGAGGG
>Ga0179593_1557728_pt1 | contig 11449 bp, 10 predicted proteins | sample CZODoug2_1_08_16_FD_185931 | JGI IMG/M metagenome (GOLD analysis project Ga0179593, IMG submission 185931) | Vadose zone soil fungal communities from Angelo Coast Range Reserve, California, USA - CZODoug2_1_08_16fungal (PacBio error correction) | ecosystem: Environmental > Terrestrial > Soil >...
AAAGAAAAGTGGAAGAGGGAGAGTGCGACCTGCTGCGAGGGCTGGATTGTCCGGACGTCGAGGTGTTGTTTATGTCCCGAAAAGAGAGAAAAAAGGAAAAAAGAAAAAAAAAAAAAAGGAAAGGAGGACAAAAAAAAGGATACAACACGTCCCTGATCCTGCACCGGATCCTCGGGTTGAACCGCTACGCTCCTTTCTCTCTGCCTTGTGGAGAAAAAGAAAAAAAAAGAGAGAAAAAAAGGGGAGGGAAAGGGAAGGCATGGATCTCCATCACGATCTCGAATCCAGCTTGCCACTACCGAGGGCCTCATCCTCTCTGCAGAGAAAAATAAAAAAGGGAAAAAAAAAAAAGAAAGGAAGGGGCTCACTCGGGGCCGACGAGACGATTCGCGAGCTGTTTCTCGATTTCGTTGCCCCCATTTACAATTGCCAGAAAGGAAAAAAAAGAAAAAGGGGGAAAAAAAAAAAAAAGGAGGAAGAGAGGCAACGAGAGCGGAGCGGTGGTCGAGCGGTTCTTCGTCTCTACTTTCGAAGGGGAAAAAGGAGGAAACAAAAAAAAAAAAAAAGAAGAAGAAAAGTAGGAAGGAAAAGAGCTTGTGTCGGCACTGTTGGCGCAATACTTTTTTCGGAAAAAAAAGAGAAAAAGAAAAAAAAAGGAGGGGAAAAAGGCTGGAGCGCATCCGTGAGACGGACGAGCTTGCGTTCGTGTCCGACTTATTCTTTCCAAAAGAAAAAAGAGAAAAAAAAAGGGAAAAAGACGAGGAGCCGCGCGAGAATCGGCTCCATCGGTCATTTTCAACATTCAACCGTCATGTTACAACGTCTGCTTTCCTGGGAAAAAAAGAAGAAAAAAAAAAAAAGGGAGGAGGGAAAACGGGAGCCGGCGAAACGTGTTCCCGACGAGAAAGGGTCGCTTACTCTCCTTGAAAAAAAAAAGGGAGGGAAGGAAAGGGGGGGGAAGACGGCCCTTTCGGTACTCTGTAGATTTCCTCGAAAATGATCTTACCACTCTACACTACCCTTCTTAGAGGAAGAAAAAAAAAAAAGAAAAAGAGGAGGGAACAATAACCTGTTCCTTCTTTAGGCTATCGAGCCTGCACCCCGACTCTATCTAGAAGAAAGAAAAAGAAGAGAAAAAAGGGGAGGTAGTGCTTGGTCGCCCACTTCGCTTACTACCTTCCCCCTCTCAAAAAAGGGAGATCGGATTTCCTCATCCCCTCCGCCCTTCGTCCATGACCTTGAAAAAAGAAGAAAGGAAAAAGAAGGGGAAAAAAAGAAAGGCGCGGTATTTCCAGCTCAACGGCCTTCACATTGCTGCAAATGTGAATTCCTCAATTCACATCCAAAAAAAGAAGAAGGGGAAAAAAAAGGAGAAAGGAAAAAGGGGGCTCGCCCTCACGGCACGCCATCATGAAGCATCTCTTACTCGATCTCTTCCCCCTAATAACAAGAAAAAAAAAAAAGAAAAAAAAAAAAGGGAGGGGGAAGGAGAGAGAGAATGACTGCCTGCCGCCGGCAATTTTGGCTTTCTTGCCATGAAAAAAAAGGGGGGAGGAAAAAAAAAGAGAAAAAGGGGGAAGCGAGAGAAAAACAACTCGCCTTTCATCGTGATGGTCTCGGGGAAACCAAAGTTATTCCGGAAGCTGTCGCATATTTGGGGGAAAAAGAAAAAAAAAAAAGGGAAGGGGAAAGGAAAGGGGGAAGGCCAATGAGGACACTGTCATGGCACCTGTCATTTGCGAAGTGTCGGAGGGGCTTAGTACATCCGAGGAGGAAAGAAGGGAAAAGAGAAAGAAAAGAAAAAAAGAAGAGGTCGGTGATCACATCACCCGGATAGAACAGCTGCCCCGGTATCTCTCCCTTTTATTCGGAAGAAAAAGGAGGGAAAGAAGAAAAGAAGAAGGAGAAAGGGGGCCAGCCAGACAATTCGATTGTTTGTTGCGGAATATCCTTCTCAATAAGGGAGGGGGGGAGAGGAAAGAGAAGGAAACAACTGAGAGTCCCAGGTCCAAATCTTCCGCGAAGTAGCGCCCTTTCTCGGTTAACTTTTTCGCACTAGGAAAAGAAAAAGGAAGAAAGGGAAAAGAAGGGGGGAAAAAAAGGAGCAGTTCTCGCGCGGCCTATCAGCGTCATCATGGACTGCACTTCTCTTCCGTAGTATCAAAGAAAAAAGAAGAGAAAAGGAAAAAGGGAGAGAAACGGAATCGAGCAGAAAGGGCACTCAATCGCGTGTGAGTTGCTCATAGTATGCCGCAATCGCTTGAATCACAGGGGGGAGGGGAAAGGAAAAAGAAAAGAAAAAAAAAGAAAAAAAAAAAGGGGGAGAAGGACAAGAAATTCTACGAACGGCAGGGACACATGATCCCGCGCACGTCGTCTTCGACAACTCTTTTATCCCTTCGAAGAAAAAAAAGAGAAAAAAGGAGGAAAAAAAGGAGGAAAACACTCCTCGTGCGAGCCTTGCCCGCTCATCGACGCATTCGCTTATTTCCAGGGACAGGAAAAAAAAAGAAAAAAAAAAAAAAGGGGAGGGAAAAAAGGGAAGCGATTTACCCCCTCGGTCCGCTCCTTTTCGTAAAAGAGAGGGGAAGAAGAGAAAAAGGAGAAAGAGGAGGGCACTGGATTTCGAGATCGCTGCTGGAGATCATGCCGCTGACAGCTCCCTGCCATTTTAATACTTCAATCTCCTGAAAAAAGAAATAAAAAAAAGAAAAAGAAAAAAAGGGAAAAAAGAAAAAGAAAAAGGAGAAGAGGGGAACCGAGATCCGTGCAGGCTCAGGGAAGTGTGTATCGTGTCGCATTGTCCCCAAATCTAATACCTAAAAAAAGAGAAGAAAAGAAAAAGAAAGAAAGAGGGAAAAGAGGAAAGCGCACAGTGACCACGAAACTCGCCGCTGGCGAACTTTTCTAGATATTGATCTCTCTCACACACACCACACGAGGAAAAAAAAAAAAAAAGAAGAGGGGGAAGAGGAGGGAAGGGGGGGTTATGGCCAGGCCAACTCTGTCAAGTCTCTACCTTCATCAACTGTGCCGCTTTACTCGGCAATTCTTTCTTTCATGCGGGAAAAGGGGAAAGGGAGCACGCTCCCGGTCGCTTCTGCCCTGTCTATGGTGCTGAATCGAATGCAGTCATATCCTTAGAGGAAGAGAAAAAAGGAGAAAAGGAAAGAAGAAAAAGGAAAGGAGGAGAGAGCAGCGATCTCGAAATCCAGCTTGCCACATCTCTGTACTCATCCTCTCGGAAAAAGGGAAGAAAGAAAAAAAAAAAAAGAAAGGAGAGGAACAGAGGAAATTCCGCGAGCAGTTGCGGCTCCCTCGTGGCCGACGAGACGATTCGCTATCTGTTTCTCTCATTTCAATAAAAGAAAAAAAAAAAAAAAAAAAAAAGAAAAAGAGAGGGAAGGAGGGTCCTCACTTTTCGCCAGTTCTATCTCCGCGCGGGCACGCGTAGCTGACAGTCGTTTGTTCTTCTTAGAAAAGGGGAAAAAAAGAGGAAAGAGGGGAGGGGGGAAAAGGCGTTCGAGAAGTTCGCGGCCTCGGCAGTAAAAGAGAGAAAAAAAGGAAAAGAAAAAGAGGGGAAGGGAAAGGGGGTGGACGGAAACGGACAGCGGGACGACCTGGCCTCCCCCGCGAACCTTTTATCAAGCGATTTTGCTGCATAAAAAAAGGGGGGGGGGAAGAAAGGAGGGAGGAAGGGGGAAGGCTTTCCCGTCGCGGCCGGTCATAACGCTCTCATCTCCCCCGCCATATCTCGGAAGGGGGGAAAGAAAAAAAGGGAGGAGAAAAGGGAAGACAGCGTCGTTCAAAACAGACGAAAAGAAAAAGAAAGGAGAAAGGAGGGCAAAGGAAAAAGAAAGCGGATTCCGCGCTTTCCGGGAGATTTCCCGATCAACGGGATGCTTTCACACGTGTTGAAAAGAAAAAAGAAAAAAAAAAGAGGGGAGAGGGAAATGAGAGGGGAAAAAGGATCGACAAATTCGACAAAAACGCCCTTCTTGAGCCGGATCTCCGCACAAAGGGAAAGAAAAAAGGGGGAAGGGAGGTAGGCGAGTCGAGCTGCACCCATACTCGTGCTCCCCGTATCCGAAAGAGGAAAAAAAGGAAAAAGAGAGGGGATGGGGAGACAACTCGCTTACGATCCACGATCGACGGGGCATTAACTCCTTCCGTCCTCTTATTGTGAAGGGGGGTCCTCATCACCTCGCTACACTGAAAAAGAAGAAAAAGAAAGGGGGAAAAGAAAAACCCGCGCTTTATATCCAAGTGCGCGGGTATTTCCAGCTCACGGGCCTTCCACAATTTTCTTGCAAGTTTGAATTCCTAGAGAAAAGAAAAAGGGGGGGAAAAAAAAAAGAGAAAAACAAACCGTCAACGCCTCAAGACGGCATCCTCGGCCTCGATCTCTCCACCCGAAAGAGAGAGAAGAAGAGAGAAAAAAAAAAAAAAAGAGGAGGGGAGAAAAGAGAGAGCTGAACTGCCTGCCGCCGGCAATTTTGGCTTTATTATTGCCATGTCGTTTTCAGGAAGGAAAAAGGGGGGAAAAAGAAAAAGGGGGAAGAGAAAGAAGAAAAAAGAACTCAGACCGGGTCATCGTGATGGGCTCGTGGGAACCAAGTTATTCAGAGCTTGCTCGCATAGTTGTTCGTTTGTATGTGGGAGGGGGGAAGGAAAAAAAAAGAAAAAAGAAGAAAAAAAAAAGAACAGGAAGAACTGTCATGGCACAGCCATTTCGTACACTTTTTCGTAAGAGGGTAAGACTATGTTCCTTCCTTCTTCCTCCCCTTCTCTCTATTTCCTCTTAGCGAAAAAAAAAAAAGGAGAGAGAAGGGAAGAGGAAAATACGGGGCGACTCGGTCCTGGGTGCAGCTCGATAGCCCCTAAAGCGGAACATTTTATTCCATCTTTGATCTGGGGAAAAAAGAAGGAAAAAAAAGGGAGAAGAGGGGGAGCAGGGGAGGAGGGAAGCCAGCGTCCCGAACGGGCGTTAGCCGGTCAATTCACTCTCCAGGATTACCTCTTGATAGCCTTCCACTCATTCCGCGAAAAAAGGAAAGAAAAAAAAAAAAAGAAGGGAGAAAGAGGAGGGAACGGAAATTACCGTTTGCCCGACAGCCGGTGGTGGTGGGGGGGGGTGCCACTTCACGCCGACTTGTACCCTGCCGTTGCAAACGAACAAAAAGGAAAAGAAAAAAGAGAACGGAAGGAAGAGGGATAAAAAGGCCCGAGATATGGCGGGGGAGATGATGAGCGTATGACCGCCTCGACCGGGAAGTCCTCTTCCCGCCCCCTAACTCAGCTCGGAAAGAAGGAGAAGAAAAAAAGAAAAAAGGAAAAAAGAGAAAAGGAGGAAGAGGGGAAGGTGCGCCACGTGCCGGAACCAAGCGATTGACAGGCGAGTCGCCTATCTTTGCATTTCCTTCCCCGGGAAAAAAGAGGGAAAAGAGAAAAAAAGAGGAGAAGACAAATCGACCACCGTTCCTGCTCTCGTCCGCGCGATATATAACTTTCGAACAGGTTCTACCCAAAAAAAGAGAGAGAAGGAAAAAAAAGGGGAGAGGGACATGTCCATGCGGGCCACGAAATCTGATAAACATCTCTCTACCTCTCTCGTCGGAAAAAAAAAAGAAAAAAGAGAATGGCGTAGGGGGGCGGTCGACGCGAGTTCGCGTTGTGGGAAAAAGAAAAAAGAGGGAAAAAAAAAGAAGGAAAAAAGGCCGCGGACAGCTTCCTGCCTTGAAGACGTTCATCTCCCTTATATTCTGTCTCCCATAACTCCACGGAAGAAAAAAAAAAAAAAAAAAAGAAAAAAAAAGGAAAAAAGAAGGAGAGAGGGGCAGGGGGGGGGGGCTTTTCAAGGGGAAGTTTTTGTATCGGGTCCATTGTCCACTAAATCGAATCCGAGAGACACTCCGGGAAAAAAAAAAAAAAAAAAAAAAGAAAAGGGAAGAAAAGAAAGTCAGCAGGTCTCCGCTCACAGGACCCGCAATCGTCTTCCTCGCCGCGGAAGGAAAAAAAAAAAAAGGGAGGGGAGGGGGAGAGGGAACCTCGGAACGAGGGCTGGGATGTCGGACGTCGATGTGTTGTTAGGCCCTTCCCACTCGGAAAAAAAAAAAGGAAAAAAAGGAGGGGAGGGGGAAAGGAGAACCTCTACAACACTTTCCCTGAGCCTGCAACGGATCCTCTGTTTGACCTCCTAACGAAAAAAAAAAAAGAAAGGGGGGGGGAAAGGGGGGAGGGAAAAGAAAAAAAGGGGGGGATGCAACTGGCAGTAAGCTGTCAGATGCATGAGCTCAGCATCGATCTCGAAATCCCATCTTGCACTCCAGGAAGGAAAAAAAAAGAAAAAAAAGAAAAACCTACTACTACTTCCGCAGATCGGACCGAGGAAAATCCGCGATCATTGTTTACCAAAAAAAAAAGAGAAAGAAGAAAGGGGAAAGAGGGGACAAGGCAGGGCAGCTCAAGCCATCCTCGCTGCGTCGATAGGCAGGGCAAGTGCTCGCTCTATTTAATGTTGGTCTCACTTGAGAGGAAAGGGAGGAAGGAGCGAATTGCGAAGGCTACGATTTTGTCCTATACGACGTGCGCGCTATCATGCTTTCCTAGAAGAGAAAAAAAAAAGGAATGAAAAGAGAAAATACAGGTGGACCGCACGTGGCGGCCAACTGACCAGCGGACGACCTGGCCTCCATCCGCGAAACTGTTATCAAGCGCTTTCTTCATCACTCTGACAAGAAAAAAAAGGGAAAAAGAGGGAAGGGGGGGGGGAAGGGAAAAAGAGGGAATCGCGGCCGGTCATACGCTCATATCTCCCGCCGCCTATCTCGGACTCTTTTCGATCTCCGTAATATTAATTGCAGGGAAAAAAAAAGAAAGGAAAAAGAAAGGAAGAAAAAGAGGGAGGAAGGGAAGCAAGCGGATCCGTCGCTTTCCGGGATTTCCCGACCAAAAACTGTAGGCGAAAAAAGGGAAAGAAAAGGAAGGGGGGAGGAGGAAAAAAGGATAACGCCCTTTCGTGGACGCTGTAGATTTCCTCGCCCATGATCCTTCCAACTGAAAGGAAAGAAAAGGGGAGAAAAGCGCGCCTCGCGGTCAAAAGATCAGCTGGAATCACCTGTTTCCTGCTTTGGAAAAAGAAAGAAAAAAAGAGGAAGGGGAGGTGTATCAGCCCGACCGATAGTAGTGCTTTGTCGCCCACTTCGCTTCCGCTTCACGGGGGAGAAAATCGGATTTCCCCTCAGCCCCTCCGACACTAGAAGAAAGGAAAGGAAAGGGGGAAAAGAAAAGAGGGAAAAGGCGCTTTGATCCGCAATTGACGCGTGGCGTCTTTCCAGCTCACAACGCCCTTCACAATTGCTTCCAAACTGTGAAGAAAAAAAAAAGGAAGGGGGGGGGGAGAAGAAAAAAAAAGGAGAGACCTCACCGGCAACGCCATCAAGAAGGCATCGCGGACTCGATCTCTCCCCCTAAGAACATCAACTCTAAACCGAAGAAAAAAAGAAAAAAAGTGGGGGATATGGCCTGATCTTTTCCCCATGTAGTCGGTTGCGAGTTGCTGTTCTGCGTGTGGAATAGATAGAAAAGAAAAAGAAAAAAGCAAGGAAATGAGAAAGGAGGGGGGGGAGTTTTGTATAGGTCCTTTAGGAATTCCCTTTGGCAAGCAATTGTTTAAGGCCTTGTAGCTGAACTACCCGCGAAAAGAAAAAGGAATGGAAAAAAGGAAAAAGGGGAAAGGGGAGAACTACGATGGCCGGCGGATTTCCTCCCCCTCGATCGTTTACTTATCAGAAAAAAAAAAAGAAGTGAGAATAAGCGTCATCGGTCGTGGGATGAGCTCCCGATAGCCTACAATGCAGGCACACTTTATTCGAGGAAAGGAAGGAAAAAAAAGGGGGGGGGAGGGAAGGAAGGAAGCTCAAGCGGCGTGTCGATTTGTCAGATCATTTTCTGAGTGAACTCTACACGGAAAAAAGAAAAAAAAGGGGAGAGGAAAGGACGTTTCGCACCCTCCCGTTGGATCGGTAAAAAAAAAACCATCTCACCAAAAGAAAGGGAAGGGGAAAAGGGAAAAAAAGAGGGAGAGGGAGAGAGAGACACAAGTCAGCGTCATCAGTGACTTGCACTTCACTTCGTGAATCGAAAAAAGTCCGAGATTGTCGTCGCTGGGATATGAATGAGCGTAGAAGAAAAAAAAAAAAAAAAAAAAGAAAAAAAAGGAAGAAAGAGAGGGGGGGATTGGCTCATAGAGTATGCCGCACTCGCTTGATCACAGGTTGCGCGGAGGATGCCAGGTCGTCCTCTGATCAGTTGGCCGCACATCTGGAAAAGAAAGAAAAAGAAGAAAGAAGGAGGAGGACAACTCTTGAGCCTTCTTCATTCGCGCCGACGCCCCGCGTCGCCCCCCTTGCAAAAAAAAAAGAAAAGAAGAAGGAGAAGAGAGGAATGGCCTTGAGCAGTACCGGCTTGTACGCGCTTGCCATTCATGCGTGCCACTAAATCTTAACCTCTCGAAAGAGAAGAGAAAAAAAAAAGAAAAGAGGGGAGAAGGGGGGTTCTAGTTTGTGTCCGGTTTGACCTTGCTGCGTTCGATGGCCGAGTCGGCTGCTTCCCTCGTCTGGGAAAAAGGAAAAAAAAGAAAAAAAAAAAAAAGGAAGAAAGAAGGGAGGAAACCGCCGCCGCGAGCGCGCTGCCCTCCCGCTCTGCCTTGCTCGCTTCCGCCATCGCCATGGCCAGAGCTCCCGGAAAAAAAAGAAGAAGAGGGAAAAGAAAGAGAGAAAAAGAGGAAGCCGCCTTGCGCGTCCCCGCGGCCCAGTTGCTGCAGTAGATGACTTCGACCGAGTTGGCGTGCCATCAACAACAAAGAAAAAAAAAAGAAAGGGGAAGAGAGAAGAAAAAAACGGAAGGGACTGAAAAGAGAGAGATCAATATCTCAACAGTTTTCTGCCTCGCTAGTTGCGGTTTCCTGTGGCGCGTGCGAAAAGAAGGGGAAAAGGGATCATCCTACCTTCAGCAACTACTGGGCCCGTTAGACGCGCAAGAAAAAGAGGGGAAAAAAAAAAAAGAAAGAAAAGGAATCAGGTGGAAAACAAGCAGAGGCGATCTGCCCTGGCTATGGCGGAAGCGATGCATGCAGAGCGAGATTCGCTCTCTCTTCGTCAGGGGAAAAAAAAAAAAGGAAAGAAGAGAAAAAGGAGAGAAGAGAAATCCAGCTTGCCACATCCGATGTCACCATCCCGCTCGTCCATCTAACTCGTTCACTTTCAAAAAAAAAAGAAAAAAAAAGAAAAGAGAGTGGACGGAAGGAGACGATTCGCGACTTTTCTCTGATTTCGTTGCCCGCATGGGACATTGCCAAAGAAAGGAAAGAAGAAAAGAGGGAGGGGGGGACAAGGGCGCCCGTTCTTCTCGCGCGGCACTAAGAGCGTAGCGGTGTCGAGCGGTCGTCGTCGCTAATTGCGAAGCCGGGAGAAAAGGGAGGAGGGAAAGAAGGGAGAAGGAACTCTCTACGATCTCGCTACCTCGCCTTCATCCGCTTTTTGTCGTCACTTTGCGGCACTGACAAGAGAAAAAGGGGGAAAAAAGAGGAGAGGGGACGGAGGAGGGAAAAGACGGTGAGACGGAGACTTTCGTTCGTGGCGACGATGCTTCCCGTCCGCGGTCCTGTCATACTCCAAGAAAAAAAAAGAAAGGAAAAGGATGAGGGCCGCGCGAGAACGGCTCCACCATCGGTTCGTTTCAATCAAACCGTCATTGTAATCAGAGGAGAGAAAAAGGGTACCGATCCAACGGGAGGCGTGCGAAACTTTGTTCCCTCCCCCCCTATTAAATTCGCTACCTTCTCGAGAGAAAAAGGGGAGAAAGGGAGGGGGGGAAGAGGAAAATGATCTGAGCCAATCGCCACGCCCTTCTTGAGTCCTATCTCTTCCTCCCCCCCGCCAAGGGGAAAGTAAAAAGAGAAAAGGAAAAGAGGAGGATGAGAGAGGGAACCCAGACCTCTAACCTGTCGCCCCTGAGTCGCCATCCACTGTCTATTATACCACCACTACAAAAAAAAAGGGGGGAGGTAAGCCCCAACTGAATCTCTTACGATCCCCTCCACTGAGCTCATACTGTAAGGAAAAAAGGAGGGGGGAGGAAGAAGCACCCTCCGACACTTCTCAAATGACCTTGCCATTACATGTCCTCATGTTTATGGACGACTGGATTAAAAAGAGAAAAAAAAAAAGGGAAGAGGGAACGTGCAATGTGAGGCCTCAACTTAACTATACAACGAAAATCTGCGTAGCAAGCTCCTGAAAACTTTGGTTCCCCTAGACCCATGCCACTTCTTGACCCGCTATGTTGTAGAAGGAAAAAAAAAAAAAAAAAAAAAAAAGGGAAGACAGGGGAAAAAGAAAAGGCATAAAGCCAAAGAAATTGCCCGTTGCGGCAGCAGTCATCTCTCTGTCAACCCCCAACACCTTCATGAGGGAAAAAAAAAGGGGGAGGGATGAGGGGGAGAGGGATACGCTACCGATGAATGGCGGCGTTCTGTGAGCTGCTCAAAGATGGGGAAAAAAAAGAGAGGGATGTATAAGCTCAATTACACAGGAACCTCACTCAAAAAAGAGGGGGGAAAGGAGGATTCAACATTGCTGCACTTGTGAAGGCCGTTGAGCTGGACAAGACCCCCTGCTGCAATTTTGGATAAGAAGAAAAAAAAGAAAAAAAGAAAGGAAAAAATGGGAGGGGAATCACATACAAGGCCCGGCCGGAGTTCCCTCCCTCGATCCGTGGACTGGCGCTCGTTAGCCTAGAACGCTCTGGAAAAAAAAGGGAGAGAAAGGGGGAGGGGAGGAAGAGGGCGCATCGGAGTCTGGGTGCATACTCGACTTCGCCCCGGCCATACATCATGGGGGATGAAAGAAGGGGGAAGAGAGAGACCATTCGATTGGTGTGTTGCTTAAGATCCTGCTCAGAATGGCCTTTTCTATTTTTTGTCAAGAAAAAAAAAAAGGAGGGAAAAGAAGAACAGGGAGAAGGAGAGACCCTTTCTCGTGGAACAACGTTTTCGCACGCCTCCCGTTGATCGGTAACCATCTCCCTTAAAGAAGGGGAAAGAAAAGAAAGGAGAAGGAAAAAGAAAGAGAGGGAGGTCTCGCGCGGCCCGAGCAGCGTCATCAGGGACTTCACTCATCTTCCGTGATATCGAAAATTCCGAGGGAAAAAAAAAAGAAGAAGAAGAAGGGGGGAATAAGAAGAGAGAGACATGAAAAGGGCACCATCGCGTGGTGAGTTTGCTCATTAGTATGCCGCAATCGCCTTGATCACCGTTTTCGCTTATTTCCTTCGCAGGTCGGGAAAAAAAAGGGAAAGAAAGAAAAAGGAGGAGGAAAAGAAGAAACAGGATCCCTCCGCCGTCGTCTTCTTCACACTCGTTATCCTTGCGTCCTTCGCTCTGACGCCC
>Ga0179593_1564076_pt1 | contig 11449 bp, 10 predicted proteins | sample CZODoug2_1_08_16_FD_185931 | JGI IMG/M metagenome (GOLD analysis project Ga0179593, IMG submission 185931) | Vadose zone soil fungal communities from Angelo Coast Range Reserve, California, USA - CZODoug2_1_08_16fungal (PacBio error correction) | ecosystem: Environmental > Terrestrial > Soil >...
GGGCGCGCGAAAGACGTGACAAAGGAATTTGGAAAAAAAGGGAAGGAGGGGGGGAGAAAGCAACAAGATGCCAAAAAGTAGCACCCATGGTACCATCCTCGAAACGGAACCAAGGTGAGGAGAGCGCAAACTGGAAAGCGGAAAATTTCAGAGCAAACGCGGTCAAGAAAGATCAAAGTAAGGGGACGGAAAAAAATATACCAAAGCAGAGGCGAGCTGAAACCGGGGGCAAAGGTGAAATCATAAAACTGGCAGATCCAAAAAAGCACCCGCCAAACTTTAAAAACAGCAGAGGGGGTGCCCCGAGAGCACGAAGCGGTGGAAGCTATGGAAAGGGGGGACCAGGGGGCTCAAAGGAGGGGGTGTGGAAACTGTGATTCTGAGGGGGGGGGTCAGATGGGGGTAGCGCGTAAAAAAAAGCCATCCGGGAATGAAAAGGTCGCGGTACTGCCCTTGACACAAAGTTGACTGAGCCGGGGGGGGGGGGGGGGTCGGCTCTGTGGACCAAAGATCAAATTCTCGTCGACTTTTAGACTGATGGGGGGGGGGGGATGGGGAGGGATGTGGGGGGGAAAAGGACGAACAAAGAGGGAATGGAAAAAAAAAGTTGTGCTCCCCCGGTCTGAAATCCTGCGACAGCCCATCTAAGAAAAGAAAAAAAGAGTGAGGAAGGACACATCAAAAAACTCCTTTTTTAGAACGAAATCACAAAGTACAACGTGGCAAGGGGACAGCTCGAAAAAGGCCAAAGGAAACCGTCGGTAGTCGGCCACGAACTGGCGTAGAGGAGATGCACTGCAGAACAGGGGGGGAAAACCAAACAGATCCAGCGTGGAAAAAACCTCGTCCAACGGCAGAGCATCGCAAAAGGGGGTAGGATATGAGCCAGAACCAGGTGTGGGAGGAAGGGGGAGCAGGGCAATGTTTAGAAAGCTCCCAAACATGAAGAGGTCGCAAAAAACTTCACCTAATTAATGCGCACCGCCCCCTAAACAGAAAAGGGGAAACAAAGAATGTGAGGGGTCTCCGACAGAAAACCCACCATGTTCCGAAAATACGTGCAGGGGAACGTGAGGGGAAAATTTGGGGCAAGGGCCGGCAAAGCGCAAGCGGGTGGGGGAGGAACTGGCCAAAATTTGGGACTCATAAGCTCCTCTGGAAAAAAATAGTCATTGAGAAAAAAAAAATCCCTAGCGAAAGGAAGAAGGGGGGGGTAAGGAACAACAGGGGAAAGGGCGGGAAGACTCCTCCTCATTGACATTGCAAGTTGCATTAACACGTGCGTGAAAAATCGTCGTGTGTCTGATCGGCACAAACCTAACAAAGAAATGAGGCTTGGGGGAGGAAAAAAGGGACCGGGGGCCCAACAAAAAAACTCGAAAGGGGAAAAAGAACTTCGGTGCGGTGAAACCTGAAAGGGGAGTACACCTCAGAATAGGAAGCTGAAAACTACAAAGTAACCCGGAACCTACACAGAAAAAAAAAAGGCAAGGCCGGGGGAGGGGGGGAAAACTATGAGGAATGAGGGACGAATTACTTCGCTCCTCACCATGGGGCGGGGTGAAAAAAAAACTAAAGACCGCCCGAAAGGGAGAATACACCAAGGGTGATACAAAGATCTAGCCGACAGAAGGAAAAACTTCCATGGGGGGGGAAAGGGGAAAAAGCAGAAAGGAAAACCGAAAAAATGAAGACCGTTACTTTGACAAAAGGGCCAAAGAAGGGTACTGGGTAGTAGGAAAAAGCCTTAATTTGAGTCCAAAGTAAAAGACAAATCAAAACCGTGTAACATCTTACCCGGGGAATCAGGCGCTAAATCAAGAAAGGTAGGGGGGATAAAGGTAAAAACGAACCGAAGCGATGGGGTAAAAACAAACCAATTCCCTAAAAGTATCAAAAAAAGATCTTGACCCGACGGGGTGGATTGGGATAGGGGAAATCTTTGAATCAAATGGTCCTAAAAAACCAGGAACATAAAGCTTTCCGTTTCCTTTAAAGGAAAAAAAAACCGCACCATCCTTTTCCGGTCACGTGAGCTAAAAAGGGGAGAACTGAATACGGGTCACGAAAAGTCAAATGAAAGGGAGCTTCAAAAGGAGGGCAAAGGGTGCAGTAGGAGTACAAAGGCACCAATTCCCACCTGTGAACGGAAAACCAATAGGAAGTCAAAAGGATAAAAGGGGAGGGAGGAAATGACTTGGAAGTACGTTTGGGAAAAACTTATAAACAAATAAACTCAACTCGTTCTACCGAACGAAAAAAACATAACACCGGTTCATGGCTGAAGGTCCTCTCTTCAACGTGACCTCAGGGGGAAAAGGAAAAAAAACCGGAGACCTTCCCAGGAAGGAGAAAACAAAAAGGGAAAAAACAATCAAAGTCGCGTTCAAAAAAAAGGTTCCGTCTCCATTTCGAGACAAGAACTGAGGCGGCTCGCCGGCGCCCGGGGGGAAAAAATTGAAAAAAGGGCTCGATGAAAACTAACGGGTTAAAAAAAAAAAACTAAATGTACACGGTGGGAAAAACCTAAGTAGCAACCTGAACTGATCTTCGAGTCTGAAAAAAAAAAAAAAGCCAAAACACCGATGGGAAGGGAAAAGGGGGCGCGCGCCAAAGCGATAAAAGGCAAACACATCGGTCGACCTACGACAATGGGGAAACCGAGGGGTCCCGCCCTTCAGTTCTCCAGGGAGAACGGGTGAAAAAAGAGAAAAAAACTGGCCCCCACAGAAGACTGGCCAGCGGCGGGGTCCAGCGAAAAAAACCTTGGAAGGGCAAGTCATCAGAGACTCAAACAACAAGGGGAAAAGGAGGAAAAGTGGGCAGCAAAAAAAAAAAAAAAGGTAAAAAGCTAACCTCCACGTGGTGGAGGCCAGGGGGGCATGAAAAACAGGGGAGACAAAGATCGGAGGGGGGAAAAAGAAATCCCTGAAGGAAGCCAGTAAACAGTTCCAAAAAAAGGGGTCGGGAAAAAACAGCTAAAACAAAAGGACAAGTGCGAAAGGTACTGGTCTAGAGGCAGGCAGAAACGGAAAAAACAATAGGGGAGGGGTTGGAAGGAAAAAGGCGATAAGGCTAGACGAAGGGGGGTACACCTTAGGATTCAAAAAAAGAATTAAAGTTAGGTCCGTAAGCCCGTGGGCGGAACTAACGGCGGACCACCGAGAAAAGAATCAGACCCGTATTTTTCCGGGAGGGAATCATCGAAAAAAGGAGAAACTGAAAGGGAACAAAAAAAAAAGGATAAAAAAGTTGGGCCCCTGTAGGTTTAAAAAAAAAATACAAAAGCGGACCGATCGATGAAGAAACCGTTGATGATCTGGGGGTAGGGGTGAATAAAGGGTATTCGTAGTAAGATCCACCCGGGGAGATTAACCTTTTCCTGGTCCAGAACGCAGCGCAGACCGGTTTGTACTGAAAGGTGGGGCGAGAGTGGGGGGGAGGAAGGGGGCCCCAAGGGTGGGAAGAAAAGAAACTGCAAATCCCCTACGCATACCTAGAAAAAGGGGGAACTAGGAAGGACGATCAGCTCGTCCAACAACGCACAAAAAAAGGAGGAAATGCAAAGGAAGGGGAACCCGGAGGACGAGCGGCAGTCTGGGGTAGGAAACGAAAAAGATGTTTACAATAGCGGGGGGGATTACGCAAGGAGAGAGAAAACGAAGACGCCAGCCCAGCGGGTCCAGGAAAAAAAAAAAAAAAATGAATGGAAAAGAAAAAACTCCGCGGAAGCTCCGAGGGGAAAAAAAATAACAAGGAGAATACACAAGAAAACAGGGCCAGAAACGCAAGGTAGGCGGTACGCTGTGAAAGCTGAAATGTGGAGGGCGGATACCAGAGCAAGGCTGATGTCGGGACTAAGGAAAGGCAGGTCAAAAGGGGTTCTCCACGTATGTGTCAAAACTACTAAAAGTAGGGGAATAACGTCAAGTGGAAATCAAAGTTGTAGGCTTCCCCCGGAAAGCAAGGGAGGGAAAAGGAGCTGACTCGACGAGATAGGGGGGCAAAGAATAAGTGGCGGAGAGTCTCAGTTGAAAGGGGGACGATCCTTGGTGGAGAGAGATATAAGATGTGAAGGGGGGATTTTTGGAAGAGGGGAAAGCGAGAACGGGGAAGACCCCCGCGCAAGCGAGACACCTACGGAGGCCAAGGTATTTGGGGGGAGACGTCGTTGCGGTAAAAAATTAAAGTAAAAAAAGAACGCAGGGCAGTCCCACACGGCAAACCTCGGGCTGGGGGGGTGGGTAGGTCAGGTAGAAAAACTCGTAGAAGCGCCGAGCTCAAGGGATGAAAGGCTCTACTAAAAAAACTAAAAGAATCAACGCCCCGAGCGGCACAACAGACCCCCAGGAGACGTAAGACCGAGGGGAGGTATGGGGGTGGGGGGGGGGGGGGAAGGGAAGAAAGGACAACCCAAGGAGGCACGGTTCAAAAAATCGGCACCTGTCACACCCTGTTCCAGGGGGGGCCGCGGTCGGGCGAGCTCGCCGCGAGGAGAGGACAAAAACGGTGAAAATGGAGCATCAAGGGGGGAAGAGCAGATTATTGAACGAAATTCTACGGACGACACAACGGGCCAAAACAGCCAAGACTGGGAGGCAGGAGCGAAACCCGCGTTCCACGAAATAAAAAAAAAGAACGCAACCTTGGGGGGCACCCAGGCCATCCAGAGATGGGGGGGGATAGTATCGGGGGAGCGGAAACATACGCCGGGAGGGGAATACAAAGGCGATCTACAATCGTCGACCACCAAGACAAAACGGGCCGTCATCAAGGGAAACGACGATCAGGAAATGAAAAAAAGGCAAACCGCGAGCGGTTGAAGGGGGGGAGGGGGGCAAACAAACCTGCGCGTAACCCATAAAAAGAACGAGGGGGTGGAAAAAAAGACTAAACCCTGGCAGCAGGAGGGGGACACAACTAGGAGTGAAGATTGTCAGGGGAGGGGAGGGGCCAGAGGGGTGATAAAGGAAAAAAGGCCGCTGGGGCTCACAAAAACCGAGGGATGGGACTCCCAAGAAAAAAGGTCGGAAGGTATAAGCGAGAAAAACAAAGGATTAGTGCCTAAAGATCGCTGAAGTCTCTACCTCTGACGGAAAAGGCGTTTCGCAAAAAAACGAGAGCAAAAGCACAGCCGCCGCGAGGAGAGAAAAATTCAAGAATGGCGCTGAAGGCAAAAGGGAAGGCGCCAACCACAACCCTTTCAAAATGAAACACTCTATACCAGGCCGTACCCTCCCACACAGAACACGGAATAAGGCGGACAGTAACAATCGCACCACACTAGATAAAAAGGGTACGAAACAGCTAGCCTGCAATCGAAACTCTGGGGAAAAAATCAAAAAAAGTCCACTCGGAAACAACTAAAAGGGGGGGACAAAAAAAAGATCTCAGGGAAACACCCGCGAGCCGCACTCCGGACCGCGCACGATGGAGGGAAAGCGAAGGATGGGACACAAAATTAGGGGGGGCCTTAGACTAGAGTGTGCACCTTGGGATGAAAGGAGGTCAAACAACAAAAGGGGGATTCCTCGTCCGAGTTTTAAACTGGACCTAGGGCCGAAGATAAGTGGCCCGCCAACAGCCACCGCAACGAAAAAAGCTTAAGAAGAAAGAAGACGGGCCATCAAAAGGAAAAGGGGACCGGGAGGGAACCGGCTCACTTAAGGTCTGAAAAAAAAAACTTTCACCGGCAGCCCCAAAGTTCCAATCAACGCGCCATAACTGCCGGGATAAAAAAAGATAATAGCACAAAAAAAAGAAAAGAAGGCGAGGAGGGGGAGATAATAAAAAAACGCCGAACATGGGCGCCGGGAAAAAAGGGCAGAAAGTATCTGGACTTATCAAGGGGGGAATCGACACCGAAAGCATTTCAAAAAAAACCACCATCACTTACCACAGGAAAAAAACGAAAAAACTCCTCGAAACCAACAGGAGTGATGAATTCTTCTTGGAAACTGGGGGGAAGAAGAAGAGGGACGAGGGGAACAGTTCGGGGGAAATATTCCGTCTACCTACTTCATAAAAATGCGGCACGATTCGCGCGATAAACTAAGACAGGGGGAGGGAAAACTTGGAAGGAAAGACCACAAGGATGAAAAAAGACCTGGGCCAGACATTCCGGGGTGGCCCGCGAATAATCGTACAGCGGAGGGGTGGAAGAACGTAGAAAAAAAGAACAAATTCTCTCACGTGTGGGACAAAAGGGGGAAATGCCACCCGGGGGGGGGTTGACTGTAAAAAAGACACGGAGCTGAGATGGCCGGAAGAGTCAGGACACAGTGCAAATTTCGGGCAGTAACGGAACGGGGAATCGGAAGGCGGTTGGACTCAGGGCGTCAGGAGGGAAAAGAGGGGAAGGCGGGAGAAAGGGATCGGGAGGTCTGGGGAGCTTTTGGTCCCCCCTGGGGAAAAAAAAAAAAAAAACGTGGGGAGGGAGAGGTTGGAAGCAAAATTCCAGAGGAGACGAAAAAAAGACCCTCTAATATTCTCGGCAGCAAGGGAACGAGTCAAAAGCATGGTGAGAGAAGTAAAATAACCAACGGACAAGCCGCAAGAGGTGTCCGTTGCAACAAAAAACCCAAAAAAAAGCCTTCCAATTAGATCGGCAAAGAGGAAAAGGAAGCGAAGAAAGTAAACAAAGGGGTTCGCCCCCAAAATCAAGCGCTTCAACAACCCAGGGGAAACAGCCGAAAAAGATAAGGAGGGTACTCGGGAATGTCCAAGGGGTGGCGGGCGCGCCGCCCCAACCAAAGTCTTGTTGGTAGAAATAGGGACCCAGTTGGAAAACGAGGAAAGGGGGGGAAAACCCGACCCAAAACCACGTCCGACCACGAGGGGGGAGATATCGGGGAAAGGTTAATTTTTCAAGGATGCCGATTACGTACTGGGTTTACGAGCTGTGAAGGACCGCCCAGGGCACGGGTGCTCACGGTTAGCCTCGACTTGGATCGCGGAAGCGGGACAAGAGATGGCCAACACAACGAAAGTTTTCTAAGGTCCTTGGGGAAGAACAAACAGAGAGAAAGCTAGGAGAAGAGCTACTCAAAAAGAGAGAAACCGCGCGTTGCAGGGGGGGGGTGGGCGGATCGGCCACCCTAGAAAAACAAGCGGCTTTGGACGTATTCAAATGGGGGTCGCAAAAAAAGAGGGAGGGACGCTTCGGTAGGGGGAGGGACAAAGTCTTAAGGAAAAAAATACAGAATAGTGACTATCGGAGGATCTGAACACGTGAGAACCAGTCAAAGCCCCCGCAGCGGTTGGCCGAGCGCGAAAAGGCCTACGACCAAATAAGGGGGGACACCTCAAAGAGGCGTAAGGCGAGACTTCCCGCTCCCACGAGAATCAAATAAAAGTGGGGGGGGCTACAAAACAAGGATCTTGGGTTCCCCGAAAAAAAAAAAAAAAAGCGGAGCCTCACTTTATCAAACGGGCCGAAGCCTCCACGAATTTCGGAATGAACTAAAAAAAAACAAAACCAGTGACTTTTCAGGGGTAAGGGGGGGAGGGACAAAACTTTTATATAAAAGTACTACCGGTGGGGGGGGGAATTCAAATTCAAAAAAAATGCCACCAAAGGGGTTAAATCCCTTTGGACAAACCAGGGAGGGATCCTGCCGAAACTTACAGAACTTTCAGAGAGAAAGGTCAGGAAAATAAGGCGCGGGAACAGAATCCGAGAGGGGGGTAAGAAAACTCTTCCTGTTTCACTGTAAGGGGCGGACGGGGGCCGCAAGAACCGGTGTCGTGAAACCTCTGGTCAAAGAAAAAAAGGGAAGCATGGAAAAAAAAGGGTCGCAAACTGACCAGAGCAAATGCGGGAAGTTGTGGCCCGGCCGCCGACGGGGGCGAAGGGAGGAAAAAATAGCTTCGAGCAATAATCGGAAAAGGAGGGGATAAGGGTCTCATCTCTATTGTAGGTAGGCAAACGCACAAAAGCTCACGCCCACCGGGTTGTCAAAAAAAAATCTTTCATGGAACTCCGAATGGAGGGGTCTGCTTGGGGAGTGGGGGATCTACTGTTAAAGTGTGCCCGAAACCTCGTTCGGTGACCCTACGGAACGAAGAACGTCACCTGGGGGTCCTTAAAGGGAGGGGAGGTTCAAGGAAGATATACTGGCCCAAAACGGGAAAGTCTGGGGGCGGAAAAGACCAGAGAATAGCACGAGAAGGGTCTCCATCGGAGGAGGTTGGGGTGTTCCGGGGGCCAAAAAAAAAACTCGAAAAACTAAACGAGCGGCTCGCTCGCGGGGGGGAATCCCGCCAACCGCTCGTCAACAAAGGGGACCACAGTTGGATTACCTTCGCTACCCCAGGGAGCACCAAAAAAAAAATCGATCGCATAGGGACGAAAAATGGGCGGGGACAAAAGCAGGAGGGGGAAAGGGGCCAGGCCGGATGAAACCTAAAAATTTCACCGGCAAAAAAATAGCAACCCGATCGTCGGAAAGGAAAAAAAAAAACCAAAAATAAACCTGGTGCCGTGCTTCAAAGGCCTCGTCCACGAACCTTTCGAAACGAAAAGGGGGGGATCACAAAAGTGGTTCAAGTAAGGGTAAACCATCCGTGTGTGGAAAACAGGTCTGCAAGGCAGTCATACATCAGAAAACAAACAAGGAAAGTAAGGAAATAGAAAGGAAATGGGAGGGGCCTCATCCTGCTGGGGGGGGTGGGGGGGGTTTAAATAGGGGGCCCAAGGGGGGGGGCACAGGTCATCTGAAAAACTCTGAATTCAAACAAAACCCAAAAGAAGGGAAATCTCTGACCAGGGGTTGTTCGCGTAAAATATAATGATATCTTGTTGGCTGGAAAAGGAGGGCGATAACAGTCCAAAAGGTGAGCCCCAATCGTGAGAAAATGAAAGGGGATCTAAAGCTAAGGGGGGCTCGGGGTGGGGAGTCGTGGGGAGGACAAGGATTACGGGAGGCCCGTCGAACCGTGGTGGTTGAAAAATCATTAACGTAGGGAGAGGAAAAACACACAGCACGGGCAAAATTGTTGCAAGAGGAAACCGAACATGGTAAAATGGGAAAAAAAAACGAATACTTTGAACGGCATTGAACGGGGGCTGGGGAGATTAAAAAAAAGAAAGAGGAAAACAGGGTTGGGCAGATTTACTGATCTTAAAAGGGTTGATGACAAACGGGAGGGCGTAGTAAAATAAAGCTATTAAAGTTTCGGGGGAGAGGTGAAGAGAAGAACTCCAACTATAAAAGGAAAGTAACTCAGTCCCTTCTATTGAAAAACTGTGGGCTGGAGAAACGGGTAACGGATCTGTGAAAAAAAAGTTGAGGAAAAGCTTGGAAAAAAGACCTTTCAAAAACAAATCATAAGGGAGAACCTGACCCAAAAAGCACTTAATAGAGGAGGATAAGGCAAACCGGGGGAGACACATCCAAAAAATGACGGATCAAAGGGTCCCTCCTTCTCCCATGTAGGGGAGACGGGAAACCAGCTGGCCATGAGGGAAAAGGTGGGTAACAGAATTGTGGACGAACAGGGGCGTTCCCGGGACCCCGACACAAAAAGATTGCAAAAGAAAAGATGGAGGATATACTACGAAATCCCCTATTTTCTTAAAGAAAAACGGACTTCAGACTACGAACAAGGGGAACGGGGCCTCAAGTATTGCTGTAAAGAGGGCCGGCCAAAAAACTGGGAGAACGTCCCAGCTTGGGCAACTTCTGGGATGACTAAGGACAAAAGTCGGTGGGAATCCAACGAACCACGGTCCTTTTCTACTGAGTAAGTCACTGGGGAAAATCTTGGGGGGAAAGTTAGAAAGGAAGGTGGGTTTCTCAAAGGAAACAGCTCGAGAAGAAGGGCAAAAATTCCTTGAAACCCCACACGGGGGAAGCTTTTGATCAGGGGGTCCACAAAGGGGGTTGACCAAGGGGAAAGGAGGTGAAATAAAAAAACGCGCAGGAGAAGGGGTGGTACGTGGGGCAACCGCGCCCTAGCCGCAACTTGGGATCAAAAAAAACAGTCACAGAGTGCAGGGGGCCGGGGAGGGGGGTGGTCAAAAAAAAAACGAAAAGCATCGCCTATCGAAACCTATCAAGTACTGGTACGACCCTCAAAAGGGAGGCAGAAACCGAAAGGGAAAACACGCAAAGGGTTAGGCGACAAGGAGGAAAGTTCATTGAGAGATGTTGTGGCCAGGGATCATAAAAAACGGCAAGACTCAGGGGGTCACTGCCCCGAGCAAAAACCACCGGCCTCAAAAGCGGAGGACAAAACGGAATGGGGGGAGGACAACGCTCGGGAAAAAAAAAGAGGGCAGGGGGCCGACCTCGCCCCAGTCTCCTGGGAAACAGATCCCCAGAAGGGGCCCGATCAACCGGGGAAAAAGCGGGAACACGCGGAGGAGTAAACCCAAGTGACACGAAATCCGCAGACGCAAAAAATTGTGTTAAAAAAGACGAGGACTCCATAGACATCGGCGGTACGGCAAAAAGGGAAAGGAATCGCCCTGGCTCGAAAATCAGATCTAAAGATCGAAGGGCGCCTCACCCCCACACACCAGATCCTTGTCACCAGAGGAAAAATAAGAGGCATGAAAGGCGATCACGGCTAGGTGTAGCTTTTGATCGGGGGGGCGGGCGACCCCGGGCTTTTCGCTCGTAAGGGAAAAAAAAACAGCGAGGAAGAAATCTAAAAAAAAAAAAGGAATTGCCCCCTTAAACCCAATCTTCTGGGGCGCCCAAATGGCCCGGAAGTTTTTTATCGGTCTGGGGGAATAGGGAACACAAAAAAATTGATCTCGGTGGGGAAGGGAATCGAAGAGGAAGAGTATCCTAGGCCATCCTACTAAAAGGAAAAACCTCTCCTAATACCAGAAGGAAAGCCAAGACCAGCCCCGAACGCCGACAAGCCGCGAAAAAAAAAGGATACTATCTATCAATGTCAGGAGGGGGGGAAAGGAGGGAAAAATCTGAAGAATTAGGCAATAGAGAAAAAGGTAGGTTCGTACCGAAAAAGAAAAAAAAGGGAAAGGCGCGCCGCACCCAAACATCTCGGGTAAGAAAAAGCTACACGAAGTCCCAAAAGCAGCGGGGACCAACGAAGAACGGGTCCCCTAAAAACTTGTGGGACAGAAAAAATTTGGAGTCTGGGAACGGAGTTCACCCCCTCCTGTAACTGCTGGACGGGCGCGGGAGATGCGGGCGGGGGTGCTCGCACAGGGCATGGCAGCGGGGGGAAAGGAAAACGGATAAGGACGGATTAACTCAAAATTTGATTTGTCTGTCGCCTCGGGGTGTGAAGGGAAAAAGTTTGAGGAGTCCGCAGCTTCCCCTTCCAGGACCATCACAAAAAGAAAAAGACTGGGGGAAAGAGGAGGTAGAACAGGGGGTTCAGGGGACAAAGACCGAAAATATAAAACCTAGTCTTCAAAAAAAAAAACCCAAAGAACACGAAGCCAGCGCCCATTGTTCATGGCGTGGGGCTC
>Ga0179593_1635776_pt1 | contig 11449 bp, 10 predicted proteins | sample CZODoug2_1_08_16_FD_185931 | JGI IMG/M metagenome (GOLD analysis project Ga0179593, IMG submission 185931) | Vadose zone soil fungal communities from Angelo Coast Range Reserve, California, USA - CZODoug2_1_08_16fungal (PacBio error correction) | ecosystem: Environmental > Terrestrial > Soil >...
CAAGGAGGAAAAAACTTCATTCATGGGTCGATGGGGAAATTGGTCTGTATCGGGGGGGGATAATCAATGTTAGGAGGAGAAGGACCTTGGACGCCGCTCACTTTAAACCATCGATATCAACTTCCGGTTCAACTCCCGGGTGCGACCGTGCGTTCATTGGAGATGAAGGCGCGATGTACTGATTGACGTCGAAGGAAGCTTGGACAAAAAAAGAAGGAGGAATGAGGCACTGGCAGCTGACTCGACTGCCGTGCAGGCATCGAATTCGGGCGACGCGGAAGGTGCGGACGAGCACCTCGCAGACGGGTCACAAGAGAGGGAAGGACGAGGCAAGTTAAGACAAACCGGTTTCGAAGGCACGGGCGAACGGGACGAAGGACACGGGAGTTGAATCAGTGCAATGCAAGGGGGGGAAGTAGGGCGGGTACGACGCGGATTGGGAACACGAGTGCGATCTCAAGGGCGCCCACACGGGGGGGAGAAAAAGAAGGAAATGATGAGCCACGTGCCTGAGGGAAGTCGGGGTCGGCGGTACGGCCCCGCACAGTCAGGCAAATTCCTAAGAAAGGACAGTCGCACCATCCCGGTCAAAACAGCGTTATGGGTGTCCAGATAGGGGTCATCTTAAGTTCGTGCTGATCGCAATTTGAATAAAAGAGGGGGGAGTACGGGCCGCAAAAAAACACCAGAAAAGGACACGGGTGGGGACAGCCAAGTCTGCACTCCTCAGGAGCACCTCTCTTGCAATAGCCTAAGTAAAAAAAAAAGTCAGGTGAGTGCACGGTCAAAAAGAAATTCAAACCACAAGGAAGACAGCGCGCTTGGGGATCGGCCCCGAAATGATCCCGCGCATATAGCGGCCCCGAATGAGGGCACATGGGGAGAGACGGTCCTCTTCTGACGGGGGAATTAAGCGATGCCAAGGGAGAAAGGGGTAATCTGACCGTTGAAGTTTACCTTCGCGCAGGCCCTGATCCTGAAGCCACCAAGACTCACCGAGCGTGAAAGATTGACCAAAAGAAGAAATTCGGCGGCAGAACGCACCGACTGGAACAAGCACCATACGAGGGCTAGAAGTGCTGACTCGAAACAGCACTGGCAGCAGGGAAGAAGTTCTGGCCTGAGGATCAGCGCAACGCACGAGGAAGACCATCCGAAAAGAGTGAACAGAGAGGGAAAATGGAATGGAGTCCAGTGCACTCTCTTTTGGGCGGATTCGGCCAACATATCGATACTGTATCAAAGGGCGGGAGACAACTGAGGCCAGGACGCTACAACGGGAAAACGCCAAAGGAGTGGGGGGAAGATTATGCGGGAATCTGCTCTACCGCACGAAGCACTCCAAAGGGAAGGTAGTACAAGGAGAAGGTTGAAGACATCCTCCTCATTCAGTACTGATGGGGGATGGGCGAGCGGAGGGCGGAAGGTGAAACGGGTGGTAGATGGGGAAACGCTGGACTAGATGGGACGTCAAGTTTTGTGGTCAGCGGAGGTCTGTGGTCACGAAAGAGGGAAAAAACTCTGATGAACTGTCTCGTCTAACGGCAGTAACGGAGGGCAACTAGAGGGGGCGCCGTCAAAGGGGGGTAAGACGCACCCACGAACCCCCGAAAACCTTCCTGTGGAGGGAAGAAAAGCACTCCATTTGCGTCTAGCGACTTCTTTCTGGAGCCTTCTAAAGAGGGAGGGAAACTGCGGAAGGAACAGGGCGTGGAAACGAGCCTGACGGAACAGACACCCTTCCAGGGGGGGACTTCATGGCCGAGGGGGAAGCAGGTCATCCCCTCACCGCTATATGGGCGATGAAGCAAAGGAAGGGTAGAGGCAAGGTCGGGTGACACGGCACCGGGAAAATCCATGAGCAAAAATGATCCAGAAAACCTAGGTAACACGACATCGCGAATTCCACGCGGTAGACCCGCGACCGCCGCCTACTAAGTCATGGGGTCCGCTGGGGGAAGGCGCCCGGGGATAAAGAAAGGCAATACGCGACCAGGAAAGGGCCTCTAGGGACCCGAAATGACTCGACAAAACGAGGTCTGGGGACGCGATGCGATACTGGGGAAAGTAGGGGGAGGAAACGCGGTGCTCTATCTATTGAGCCCGGCGCGAAACAGTCCGGGCAGGACGCGGGGCGTTGAACGAGGAACCAATGGGTCGTTCGACGAGGAACTTCGTGACCTGATCTCGGTAGAACCAGACTTAAGGAGCAAACCGGTACGGGCCGTAACTCCCGTCGGGAGTAACTTGGAACTTCCGTAAAGAAAGAGATCTCAAAAAACAGATTAGTATTAAAGAGGAGATGAAGCGGGGCGTAGAACCGTAAGGGTGCCACACGCCCTCGTACTTCGAACGTCCATGGTCAGAAGAAAAGGAGCCGAACCGGGGAGCCGTACTGGCAAGTTTCGCAAAACAAAGTAAGGAAGAAGAAGCGACAAAAAGGAACTATCCTCGGAACTGAACAGCGAAGCATCACCGGCGAAACTACAGATTTCTCCGCTCTCAAGGACGTCCACTAAGGCTTTCATTCGCTCGCGAACTTCAGACGAAGGACCACAAACCCAAGGTCGTTGGGGAAGCCTGTCATGTGGGGCTTGTTCCGTAAGAGGGTCATCCCTTGGGAGCTGAGCCTGAAGGCGAAGGTCTCCGGGGAGCGGACCATTAGAAGGCGTGGAGGTTCGCCGCCGTGGAAAAAAATATTGCCATTGTCAAAAGATCCCGAGAAGGGGGGGCTCGATAGAAGGAATTCGGAAGGGGGCAACCCTCACGATTGCGCTGACTGCCCGCACTCCTATCGGGTTTTTGATGAACGAGCCATCCCAAGGGTCGGTTCGAGGGGTGGAAAATACCGAAGGGCCCTCCCATGAGTGTTCTCCGTATCCACTTAAAATCGGTTCTAGCGGCCACTTCAGAGGATCGGAAGGAGGGTGGAGGTTGGGGAGTCGTCGCAACTGGAGGACGTCGAAACACACCTTTTACGGGCCAGGGAGGTCCATGCCGTACTGGGTGCCGTAAAAGCTGTGGTGGGGGAGCGCAAGCGCGAAAGAGAGGAAAAAACGTGACGCCCATCTCGTCCTTTCTCGGAACCTACGGCAGGTCGTTCCAGCAGCCTAGAAGCGAAATAACAGTTTCGGGGGAGCAGAGGGGAACCCGCGGAGGGAAGACTTGCCACTTCGTGGGACGTCCTTGCGTGCCGTTAGCAGCTTGGGCACTGAGAGGTCCGCAACACTCCTTCAGCGGAGCCGGTCCCTACCGGTGCCGAAGAAAAAAGGGCCTGGAGGTAGAAAGCTTTGCCATTAGTCGAGTCTGCAAAAGGTTCCTAATCCGAACATAGGCGGGGAAGTTTGATATCAACTCCACTCGGAGGGGGTCAGGGGGAGAGGAGGACAACGATAAAACCAAACGGGGGGGGGTCAACCAAACTCGAGTTGAGAAAACCCTGAGGGGAAGGCAGGCAGAGAAGCAGCGTCTGAGGTGGGAGAGAAAGCTGGACGAGCTGTTTGGTGGCCGTTTCAAAGACGCCGGTAAGGCTCGAGAAAGGGGACACAATAGTGGGGGAGGTGAGCGGAGATCAATCTCGGGAGTCGAAAAGACATTGAAGAATAAAACGACGGGTCGGGAGACCAAGTCAGCGTCAAGGGGAAAACGCCTTCGATCGGGACCTGGACGATGATGCGCTAAATAGTAGCAACTCACGGTCGGAGGACCGAGGGGAGACGGCCCTGACCAACGAGTCGGCCACACTGCTCTAATGCGCAGGGTCACTGACGACGCTCAAACTAAAAAATCAAGGCGCGGAAGGTGCCTACTGCTAAGGAGATACGGGAAGAGGGATTGCGAGGATGAGGACTCGATTCCTGGAGTTCATACAGGTAAGGGTGCGGGCTGCGGGCAGAAGTGGTGTTTCTCTGCTGTCCGGCTGCGGAAGGACGCATCGGGGAGGGGTGTGTAGAAGGGGTCGAACTGTGACCCCACGGCGAGCTTGGCCCGCTTCGTCCGGCGAGGTCCCATACTAAGACGGGGGTACGGTCAGCCGCACCGAGGCCTGCTGGGGAAGGTCGACCGGGCACGTCCTCCGCACGGCCGACGACCAGCAAAATGCGAGCAAGCGGATCGTGACCTCAGATCATGGGAGGGGGAAGACTACCCCGTTGGTTGGAGGAAAGCGACAGCGAGGGGAGCGCCGCCCTCAAGGAACGTGCAAAAAGATGGTTCAAGACGTGCCCGTACAGAGGTCCGGGGCGCAAAAAGGGGAGGGGCCACCGGGGCTCCTCGCCAGAACAGAATTTCGGGGAAAGAACTTCGCGAGGTGAGAGACGTTCAGAGGGGAACCAAGTCGAAGTCGTACAAACTCAGGGGCCCCCTAAAAGGGGGGAGGCCGCGCAGAGGCATACGCTCGTCGTCCAAATTCGCTTCCATCAGTATCACTGCGTCGCCAACGTGCCGTTTAAAAGCGAAGTCGAAACAAATTGGGATTGCCTCTCTCAGCTGTGGGAGCCACGATGGCCGATCTCCAATCAAGAATTCACTTACATTCAGACAGCGGTCAATCATCAAGGCAGACGGACGATCTAAACCACATTATTAGTAGAAAGTATAGCAGCATTCGAAGAGCTGATGGTGCCTATACGGGACATGGAAGGGAAGTTTAGATGGCGTCCATCTGGGGCGGAAAAACCCTTGTAAAACGGTAGGTAAAGAAGGGTGCGGGACGGTGAACCTGCAGCGGGAGAGGCCGACAACGAGTAAATTGTGACGTCGAGTTAAAGCCTAGCGTAGGAGTTAAACCAGGATTGAGACTCGTGCTGCCGGGGCCCCCCACCCAGGGACTTAAAGTGCGTCGAAAGAAGTAGGGACTAACAGCACAGAAATCGCTAGAGACAGAAAAAGTGGGAACCCGTAAGGGGACAGGAGCGTCACACAGTTTCGCCCGGCGAACGACTCCTGTTCAGGTCCTGGGTTGGGGACCTAAGGGGGGTGACTGGCCAGTCCGTTCACGAGGGCGGTCGGGAATGGACAAGGATCGAAAAAAAGAACACTAGGTTTCGTCCAGAAATGCGGCGTCGGACCGCGGGGCTCTTCCTGGCGATGGCAGGGGGACTTGCCGATCAGGAACTTTTGTGGTAGAGCCAGGAGGAGTGGGCTGAAGTTACCGTAAACAAGAGAAAGTAAAGAACTGTGTTACGCGTGACCGGGTGCCAAGGCGGACTTGACTGGCCAGCTACGGCGACTGATGCAAAAGTCGGGGGAGGGGGTTGAAAACTCAGGGAAGAAGTGTGACGAGGGGTCAACCACCGGGATCCGAAGGACACCTCCATTCTGCACCCTCAGGGGCGAAGAAAAAAGTCGGGCCGGGGGAAGGACTGGAGGGAATCCTCACAAAAAGACAAAGAACGCGGGTTCTTCCTCTAGGTGAGGAGATACAACGAAGCGGGGAACGAGAGGTGTCTGGTAGAGGAGCTCGAGTTCGCTGTCGACTGTGGGAATGCGCGCTCTTTACTGAGGGATGAGAGCCAAGAAAGAATAGAAAGGCAGAGTTCTGGGAACGATGGCCTGAGAAAAAGCTTTCAATTCTCACCTCCGGGAGCCACCTCCGGACGCTCAAGGCTGTTTTCCATGCGAACTTCAACTTGCAGAGGGAACTGTAAGAGGACAAACATCACGGTGCAGCAGAAGGGCCTGGTCAGGAATACTCGCAACTCCGGTCATAGCCTTGGTGCTTCTCCGTCCGCGGGGTAAAGGAAAATCTGAGGGAGAAAGGAATCACAGAGAGGATTGGGGGGGGTTGGGAGGCGGGCCCGGAAGACTGTCACGTGCGGAGCGGCTCATGGACAAGAGCCGCTAAACGCTTTTACTGGGTCCTTCGAAAGATTGGAAAGGGGGAGTGGGAAGGCCAAAGAAACTCCTCTCTAGGAGTACAAGCTCCGAGGCAAGAAACCCCTCTCGCGATCTTGAGACTTCTTCAAGGGCGCACTCTTGTAGAAGTCTGAGGAGGGGGGAAAAACTAAGAGAAAGGGGAAGGGCGGAAATTTGGTGGTAAAAGGCCGCGGTTCCAGTGGCGAATAGACAATCAAGGTGACATGTCTGCTACCTCTTCATCAGAGGAAGAACTTTAAGGTGAACGGACGTCCGGGGAGGATGGGGGAGACGCCACGAACCCCGACGAAAGCGATTCCCCTGTGTTCGAGACGCGAACTAATCGGGGGGGATACGCCTCACGGAATCGGGGCACCCTGCGACAGAGATGACAGCCGGATACTTGAAATGCAACCAAGAAAAAACGAGAATACACCTGCGGGCTGCTGTCCGATTGTGGACCGAGGTCTCACCCTCAAACTCGTGAGCTGGGGCATTCACGTTAAGCTACGCCGTAGACATCTGGGAGCAATAACGGAAAAAATCGCTCTCGAAAGGGTGGTACAAATCGGCGGCGTCCAGAGGGGGGGGGGGGGGGGGGGGGGGGAGGGGGGGTTGGGGGGGGCGAGAAAACCAAAAAATTCAGGTACCATAGGGTTGGTCAAAATGCCCTTTCCCCGCGAAGAAGGAAAGCACGCGACCCGGGATGCCGCGAAGACCATTACCTTCGGCCAAAAGGAAAGGTCGAAAGAAAAGGGGAGAAAGTAAATGAAAGACTGCGAGGAGGAAGTCGTCCTAGAGGCGAGCGGCGCACAGAGGGCCGGTGATGCCAAACGGCCGCGGGGCCGGTATTTCCCGGAAACGCGTCCGTGTAGGGAGGGCGACGCGTACCTCTGCCCTGATAAAGGCTTACGGACGGGAAGGCTGGTGAAAAGTGGGGAACGGACTAAGTACGACGGGACGACGCCCCGCTTGGAATCATCAACAACAACACGGGGAGGATAAGAATATAGCTTGAAAAGGGATCAGGCCTGACGTACCTAAGATACGTCTCAAAAGGCCCTCAGGGGGGTTTCCCAAAAAAAGGGTGCGAAACAATGAAAGGAGTTACGCGGAGACCGACCAGTACTCCTGGAACGTGAACTAAAAACGGCGGCATCACCCGGAAAACTCCTAGGCGCCGCGCGCAGATTCGTCTCAGGTACTTTCCAGAAGTAAGACCACAGAGTTGGGCCGCCCGGTCATGGTCCTAGCGGCATGCCGTACGCTTAGAAGGGAGATTAAGGTTTACCTACGAACGAAGGGGAAGGTTCAGGAGGGGAAACCGGGTGCAAGCATTTTATGCCGATGTCATGTCCAACCAGGGGATGGGGTCAAGAGAGCGGTTTTATGAGCCGGAGGGCGGCTTTTAGAGGAAAAGGGGCGCAGGAAATCTGAGAACCACTCCACGCTGTCTTTGAGTTAACCTCGGGAGAGCCCCTCGGACAAGAAAAGAGGGAAGGTGGTTCTAGGCCGGGTAGAGGGAGACCGTCCGGGCCGGCCCCGAACAGTAGCGGAAGGTTCTAACTGGCAAGGCTTTCATCTCGGTTCGCAGGGGGTTATACGTTTGTGGGGGGGAGGGGGGGGGAAGAAGACCCACATCGCGGGAGTTTCGTGGCTCCGTAGAAGGACTGGGACGGTCTCGCGCCAGGGGGGGAGAGGTGGCCATCGGAAGTACCTGGGTGCAGGCTTTGAGGGTCTATCAGGAAAAAGCCATGCTAAACACCAACTTGGCACACGCCCATGCAGCGGCCATTCGCGTTACATCCCCTCGGCTGCACTACCTAACGACACTCGGAAGGACAGTCGAAACGAGCGAGAAAAAGTGAGTGGGGGGACTAACTTGCAAAAGACGAGGGTCCTGCGTGGGTAGCGCATCTTGTGAAGAAGTAGACGACGGGATCCATCACGAAGAAATGACGTTAGAGGAAGGGTAGAACCGGTGGAAACGAAGATTAAAACGACTTGAAGTGGACACACAGCACCAGCAGATAAACTTTTACCGGAAAATGCCAGAGGCCTGTAAAAAAGGTTAGCCGGAGAGAAAGGCCCGAAAACTCTGAGGGGACATGGTTCATGTCCAAGTCCCTTCTGGTCCAAGCAAAGGTACTGGTGCTGGCCGGAGTACTCTGCTCGCCACAGGAGGGTTCCAGGGGGTGGGCAGTGGCCAAAAGGGAGACGGGTATATGCGCGATAAGAACACCAGAATTGGGATTTCCTAGCGGGAAGAAACTCGGTTTTGAGTGCGCAGTAAATGATAAAGCTCTGGCGGTACGAGTCCCGGGACAGCGTCGACCTTACAGTACCCTCATCTGACGCTGGGAGGGGGTGGGCATGGGAGAAGAGTCAATCAGGGCGGCAATTAAGTAAAATGAAGCACCCAAGAAAAAAGGGGGCCCCACGTATGGAAAGTGTCTCCCTACGCTGCCGCTCAAACTCAGCTCCGAGAAAAACTCGGTAAGGTGAGGAACTGGGTGGTGGAGATTTCGCAACACGCGAAATGGTTTCACGGAAGGATTGATGGGGGAGTGCAGCATGGAGGTGGAGGCCGTCTCAGGGTTTTTGCTAAAAGTCAGGATGCTTGCGTGCGCCGTCCGATAGGCCTCATCGTCAACTCGTGGCGAGAATGCGCTGTCGCTGCCACGACCACCATGGGAGGATGAACATCTAAGGACTGGAGGCGAAAAGGAATGAAACGTCGACCAGGGGCAGACCGCAGACAAAGACCGCATCCTTCACGTCAAAAACGGGCTCAACATCTTATAAGAAAAGCCTAAAGAGGGAAGAGAACAGGGAAGGAGGGGATCGTCGATGAGGACAGCTTCACCTCAGGCGTCGTACCCGCGGGCAGGGCCGGTGCATCCAGGTTCCCCTCCCTTCAAGGGTGCGTGCGAGGAGAAACACGTTGAAGCATATCAGAACACAGTTCGTGCGACCCCTCGACGATTACAGCGAGGACATTTTTGGACCCAGCTTCTGCGAACTGGCTGACGCGTAAGACACGGAACGGTGACTTCGGGAGTTCTGGGTAAGGCAGCAGCCCCGAGAAAGGAACGGGAGTTCGGGTGAAAGCAGTCAGCGCAAGAAAGTCCAAAAAAAAGGAAGGAAGAAGGGTGAACTAAGGGGGGGCCAAAGCGCACCGCGCGGGACCGAGAGTCGGGAAGGGGGGAAAGAAGAAGCACGTCGTACTGCATGCAAATGTCGCAAAAAATCCGGGCGCATTGCTACTCAGAAACCGGAACGTAGAAACTTTGCCAGAGGGAAAAAGTGCGAGTAAAAGGGCTGCTCAAGGGATAAGGGGGAAAAAGTTGAATATCTCAAGTCGATGGACGCTGATTATGGTGGACAGCTGTCGGAGGAAAGGGGTAGGAGTTTATTATGTATGATCTCCGAAGGGTCTAAAGGCAGAATTATTCGGCAAAACTAGAAGGGACCTACTGCTGTAGCCGCCGTGGAGGGAGTGCTCAGTAAGTCTAGTAGACCTGTAATCGGACGTCGAGCTGTACGGATAGGAGAGGCGAAAAAAATTCAAGAGGCTGTACGGCCGGACCAAAGAAGCTGACCTGCGTCGCCACGACCTTCGGGGGCGGGCTGCGCTGCGATCACTAGCGAAGAGGGCAGAGAGGGTCTCCTCGTGGGGAAGAAAAAAGTTGCGGGGACGGAGGGGAATCAGGAAGGAACTAATTTCCATGGCACGAGGACCTCATGGAGGTCGCACCTGCCGTGAGGAGGGTAACGATTGCTGTACAGCGGGAAGAACCTGCGGGTGCGGAAAGTAAAAGAATAACCTGCAGGGAACCAGCCTGCGACTGCGGAAAGGGGGAGAGACTGTCGTGGTCACCACCGACCAGGTCGCAGAAATAAGCGTGGCGTAGACTTTCCGTGCAAATCAGCGATTTATGGGCAAGTAGAATTTTGGGGACAAGAGGATGCGTACTATGGCTAAACTAATGAAAGAAGGAGGCGAGGTGGGCTTGCTCCAGAAGCAGGAATCAAGCACAACAAGGAAAAGCAGCAAGGAACATCCATGGCCTTCTCAAATAGAGTTATCCCCTCAACTTGAAGACTAACATTAGGGCGGTGGGGAAGGAAATAAAAAAAATCGCAAAACAACAGAGGGAAAATTCACGCGAGCACGCTCTGGGTGGGGGGAGCGGCAAATAACCCTGCGAATAGATGCCGGGTGACACCAAACGACGCTTGTTCGGGCGCTCTTGCGACTGGAAGAGGGTCTTGAAAAGGGGAGGGAACTAAGGGACAACAGGGCAAGAAAAGATATCGAGTACGGAAAGTGGACATCTGACCGAGTCTCTTTTTACTTCTGATGATCGAACACTGGGTCCTTCACCAGAGACTCGAAGAGTACTCGGAAAGAGACCAATGGGCACCTTCTACACGAACAAGCGGTCGGCGGCACCACGCATGGACGCGAGAATCATACGAGTTCTATAAATGGACTGCAAGATGACAGCACAGATTTCCCTGGGCCAAACTTTTAAGAAAAAAGGCTAAGAGAAAGCTGAGACGCGGCTACACCTGTGAAAACCCTTCAGTCTCGCGTGTTCTTTCAGTACGCGGCTGGGGGGGGGAAAAAGAAGAAGCTTGAAAGCGGAGAAAAGGGAGGGAAAGATACGCTAAGCGTCGTGTTGAACGAACTTCACTAGTTCTTGAGATGGGCTCCTGCGGGACTTGAAATCACACAGGAAAAAAAAACTGTTTGAAAGAACCGGGCGAAACTTCTAGAGATAACGCGACTTCCACTTGGACGCACCGGTGCGGGAAGTGAGAACTATGACGAGTTGCTACGCCCTACCGCGAGGAAAGAAGTTACTAGAGAGGCAAGGAAAAGCCTGAGAGGAGACAATCACTGATGTGGAAAGCGCGGCGACAAGGAGAACCACAGTAAGACGGCCCGACCCACTGGCAAAAGGGGTTCGCGTCGACAGAAACGACACAAGGGACTTAGGGAAGCTCGCTGGGAAGTACGGATAAAGGATACTGGCTGAGCCTGAAAAGATGCTGAAGCCGGGATTAAGGAAAAGCTCTAGGGGAGGGAAGCAGGGGGACACTCTAACCTTCCACTACCTCACAACTGAATAGGGGGGAACCATAAAGGGAAACACACGGAGGTAAAACTTGTAGGGGCAAAAAAAGGGACTTCCGAACTCTGACGCCAGATAGCTCGCACCTTCAACCATCGCTCTCATGGGTCCCTGTGGGACACGGGGGTCCAAAAAGAACGCGAAAAGGGAACGGGAAAAGGCTGACGGACGACCTGCAGGGATGAAATTGTCGCACTGCAATCCGCTACCTGGCGAATGCCTCGACACTAATTAAAGGCGCAAAAACAGAGGTCTGGGACCGTCGGGAATCGGGGGCGCTATCAAAGAAAGGGAAAAAGTTGAGGAGAGAAAGAAGTAGGAGGGATGATGCCGAGGGAGGTCCCCGAGGACCATCACGGTCTTTCTACTACAGGTCCTCGGAAGATCTCCTTGCTACCAGTGAGGGAAGGTTCGTAGAGAGGCGAGGGGAATGGAGGAGAAGGTCTGACGCC
>Ga0179593_1409229_pt1 | contig 11448 bp, 12 predicted proteins | sample CZODoug2_1_08_16_FD_185931 | JGI IMG/M metagenome (GOLD analysis project Ga0179593, IMG submission 185931) | Vadose zone soil fungal communities from Angelo Coast Range Reserve, California, USA - CZODoug2_1_08_16fungal (PacBio error correction) | ecosystem: Environmental > Terrestrial > Soil >...
CCAAATATCACATACAATCCTAATGACAGAGGCACGGCGGATATGACTGTGCGTCCATCCGCAAGGGAGAAAGTATGTGCACACTTTAATACTCGCCATTTAGGTCATGAAAAACGACATTTCGTGCAGGAGGGCTAAGGGGGGGGAACGAGACATGGTTCTCCAGGGTTTCAAGGAACCCCAACCGACAGTGATTGCGGCGCACTTCCGGAAGCTATTGGGGCTGGAAAAGGGAAATAGACGGTGGGGCATTTTGTTGAAAAGGGGGGGAGAACCCAAAGACGGGGAAAGTTTTGCGAGAGAAGAAGGGGGCTTGGAGAGACAAACGGGGGTGGGAAGTACCCCTCGAAGACGTAGGAGGTCCGTAGAAAAAGAGCGGTGTAACCGTGGCCGTATTTTTTGCGGTCTCCTGTTGAAAACAAGGGGGAAAGGGGACAATGATGGAGCGTGGCCGGTGCCAGGGAAATGAAAGGGCGGGGATTAAACTGATGAGTTCATGTGTGGGGGAAAAAAACACCCTCGGATATAACCCATATTATGATTTCAGGGAGGGCGAGGGGAAAAAGGCTCACGACGCACAAACCGGCTCATGTTATAGAACACCGGACAGTTTGAAACGGTACGCCTCTCAACTCGCGGAGGGCCGGGAAGGAAGCAAGCAGGATAAAAACAGCAAGAATGCGTGCACGGAGAAGAAGCGACACCTACTGGCGTCTCAGAACAAAAAACAAGAAAATGGTAGCTATAAGAAAAGAAAAAGGCTCTTATCCCAATATCATTCACGGGTCGCACGATAGAAGAGGGGGAGAAGAGATGCGGCAGACCGGCGACCTAGTTTGGGAGGTGGAACAAGAGGCGACGGCGAACAGGCGGGGGAATAATCTGTGGGTTAGCCAGCGAGAACAAGGTTGGAATTCGAGATCTAATCTGCTGAGGGATAGAGTCACTCAAACGTCTGGCGGGGAGAAGGAGGGGAACGCAAAACCAAACCGCGGGGTATCGGATGCCGCAAGAGAGAAACGGGGGGGTGACGTGTATGTATCAATTGGCGGGGGAATTTGCCAATGTGCAACAACAAGGGAAGGTCCTTGTCCGACCAAGACGGGTTTTGAAACCCGGTGCCCAGGGATTGTCTTGGTCAAGGGAAAGACATCGAAGCAGGAACCTCCTAAAAAAAATACGAGAGGATTCGCGGGAATACTGGTCGCGACCACTCTTCAGGTTCGGAGGAAAAAGAAAAAAAAGCTCTTGGGTTCCGGGACCCGAAGGAGGTTCAAACCCCGCTTGTGCTTGCCACAGAGAAAAAAAAGAAGGGAGCTGGGTTGGTCAGGGGTGGGGGTCAGTTAAAGAACTAGGGGGGAAGAAGAATATACTGGGGGGGCTTCAGAAGGGAAGCAAAAACGGGTGGAAGCAAGCAATATGTACTCAGTACGTGAGGGAAAATGCTACATGGAAATCAGCAAGAAGGGGATCCGCAGAAGCCTACGAACCAACAGATGACTGGCAAAACCCGGGGACCTTGGTGTTGGAAAACGAGGGCAGGTCCCTGAACGTAGGCGGCCGGGGGGAGGGGGGGCCCGAATGACCGTCGCGGGATTAGTAGATTTGTGTTCTAGGTTCAGCTAGTCTGCAAGGTTGGAAAATAAAAAAAAGAACACGGAAATCTCTCAAAAAAACGGTGAGGGGCGTAGATCTGCAAGAGCGAGTGGTAACAAAAAAAGGACCCAAGAGGAAAATCCAAAATCTCTCAAAAACTGGATTCACGCCGTAATTCCAGGCAGGAAAGAGAAGGCGCCGGATCGTTGCAGCTAGGGGCAGACTTGCTGCCAAAAACAACCTTGGGGACAAGCACTGGCTTCCTTCATGCCTCAGGGGGGGATCGGAGAGGGGGGAAGCAGGGTCTCGACTGCAAGCCTGAGTCAATTCAAAAGACGAGGGGGTAAGGGAGTTCGAGAAGCAACTTTTCAAAGTTCGAAACCCAGTAAATATCCCACTGTAAAAAAAAGCAACAAAAAAGGAGCCCGGCTCCAAGTTGGAACCGTTCCTCTGCAGACCCGGGGTGGAGCGCCAGGAAAAAGAGAGTTTGGTGGGCTTGAAAAGTGCCGAAAACAAATCTTACTTGATCCGCAATGGAAAAGGGTCATGAAGAAAAAAGCATCCGTCGAACCCGATGTCTCATGATAGGGGGGGGAAAAAATGAGAAAAAGAAAATCAAATGGGCACAGGGGAAAAAGGACGACCCGGATTCCATGGGTTGGCATCGGACAAAAAAACCGGGGGTGCCGTTTAATCCGGACACCAAGGCACCACCATCGAGGGGGGGCCGAAACAAAGAATTGTCTTGCTTAGGCGGAAGAAAAACAACAAATAGGAAAGCGGGGGGGCTCCGCCAGAGATTACCGAATGCAAGACCTCGTAGGGGGCGCGCTGGGGGAATCGAGCTCGGCCATCAAACGTGTTCGAAGGAGCTCCTCCGCTGGGGGGAATCGAAGTCTTCCGCATCGATAGCAGGATATCGGAGGAAGATGGTGAGGTTAGAGCCCGGGAGTGAGTAATAAAACATCCGGTCCGGTGCAAAAAGACGAGGGAGGGAAAGATGTAGAGGGGTCGAAACATGAACTGTGGGGGATAACGAGACCAAATGCTGGGAACGACACTTGAAAGGCTGGGCAAGCCAGTAGACTGAAACGTAGAATGCTCCGGCCAAGCGTACTCCCCACGAAAGTCACCGACAATTCCTCGTGTAAAAGGTGTGGTGGTGCACGCCGAATTAACGGGGATTGTAGAACTCTTGGGTTCTATTCGTTATAAAAGGACGAAAAGCCTGGACCTCCTGTACACAAAAAGTTTAGGAGGGGGGAAAGCATTGCGATAACGAAACAACGTGGGATTAAAACCGGTCAAAAGCAACGACGAGGAACCAGGGCCTGTGTTACGGTCGGAGTTTCTCGAATGTGGGTCCTGGGAAACAGAGGGAAAAAGTATGATCCCTTCAAGTTGTAAGCGCAAAAGGGGGTAGGGGGGTCCTGATTTCAACTCCATTTTTGGGAAACCTTAAAAAAAAAACCGAAATCACCGTTGGGGGGCAAAAGCATACCTTCTGCGGGAAAAATCCTGTGGGGGAAAAAGTTTGTTCCCGTCAAAGAAACTCCTCAAGCAGAAAGATTTTATGCTAACCGCTGAAAATTTGTTCACGCGCATGACAAGCGCGAGGGGAAAGGGGAAAGGGGAAAGATCCAGGGCCCTCGGCCCGTGGCGGCTCAAAAAAATGATCAGCCGCTTACCATCGGCAGTGGGTACTTTTTTGGATAAATCGAATCAAAGTAAAACGTGATGGAAAAGAGAGTCAAGAAAGTAGTAAGAAAAAATTCATACCTCCGATTGCACGCGCCTTCAGGAATCCACAAGAAAAACGCCGGTTCGGTGTATGAAGCCAAACGAGAAAGACAAAATGTTCTCAGCTTTAGCGGGATGGTGGGACGGAGCGGGAGGAGACGGAGAGCTCGGCAAGCACTCTTAAATTCAAAGGGCTTGGAAAAAGGGGGACAGAAGCCTACTAGGGACAAACTGAAGGGGGCCATCCTGCCCCACAACAGGGTATGGCGAGATAGGGGTCTTGTGGTCAAGGGGGGGAGTAAACGTACCTTAGGGAACGCCGAATTCGGAGTGAAAATAAAGAAGATCGAATGAAGCGGCAAAGGTATTTGTTCGGGTCACGAGGCTTCGGACAAGGCGGGCAATAACTAAAAAAGGGAGCACTAGGTACCACGGGCAGGCGGCGCAGGCGGTGGGGCAGTATTGACGGCGAGGGCTCGGCGGGAGGAAGTTCACGAAACTACCGCAGGGGAGGGGGAGAACTGGGAAAGTTGGTGGGACAAATGAAGGAGTCAACGGCCGAGGGAATCGCGGTCACGATCAAAGGGGGGCAAGGATAAACAAAGGGTTTCAACAATTCTACTTTGCTTCCTCATAAAGGAAAACGCGTAGGCAAAGGCCGAAGGGAGCTATAAGATAAGGCTCTAAGAAAGTGAACTATCCGACAGCAATCGCGGGCGACCGGAGAACGTAGTTGGGGGAGGCGAGCGGTAACATTCGTTGATCGAAAGCGACGGGAGGGGCCACAGTACCACGATGGTCGTGGAAGCGACGCGAAGCTGGAGGGATCAAGAGGGAAGGAGGGGTTGACAGACAAACGAGGTAGTACTAACTCCAAGACACGCCGGTGGCCGCAACAATTAGAAAAGTAGTGTTTGGATGGGACTTTACAGGTGATGTGCAGGGAATCACGGGGGATCAGGAAGGGGACAGGGGAAGGCGGAAAATTTGGGTTTTCCTCTTTCGGCCTGAATTAAACTGGGGGTGCCAGGGGCCAAGACGTGTCAAGACTGAAATAAATAACGGAAAAAGAAATCAAGAAAGGAAGAAGGAGAGGAAACTCGGACGAGTCACAGCCGAGAAAGAAAAAGGATCTTTCTTCCTGATCCGGCACAGGGGACTTTCCATCATTAAAACGTCAGAAAAGTAAGATCATGTGGGGAGGGGGGCGGTAAAGTCACAGCGGAAAGTATAAGTACTGCAGCAAAAATGTGTGCTTGGTAAAGGCTAGTCCAAGGGGATACAAAGAACCCGACTTTATTGAAATCAGTGGAAGGGACCACTGGGGAAGGTCAGAAAAAAAGGCGAAGAAATCATAACTACCTATGAATGCAAGCAGACGAGGAAACAAACTACGAGCATTGAATTGGGCGAAAGCCCGACAAAAGACAAAAGACGTTTTCTCCGCGAAGGGGGGGAACGGCCATAATTGGAGGTAATCCGTGGTGGAAAGAGTTGGCAATGCGTATAGCAGGGGGAAACACGGCGAAAAAAGACACTTCTTAAAGAGACAAAACAATTCTTCTCAGAAAAGAGAGAGATCAGGCCGCAGGGTCGAGGGAACGCAGTGTAGGCCACATGAGCTAAAAAAAAATCCACAAGCGCCGCCCACATGAAAACACGCGAAGAATTGACAGAAAGGGGGAGGAAGGATCGTGTATCAACCAGAAATCGGGGAGGATTCGCCAAAAGAAAGGGGTTTCCTTATCACCCCCATCGGTGCGGAAGAAGTACGTAAGCTGGAGACAAAAAGTGCCGTTTGGAAACTCTCACAAGGGACCACATTCACCGCCCAGTGCAAGACCGCCGAGAGTGGATTAGGCTTCAACATGCGGGCTCCCGAATACCATATCCAGGAGAATTAGCACCCCACAAATGAGAAAGATTAACGGGTAGAGTACTCGGCAGCACCCTGGGTTCCGCAAGAATAGAAAAAATCTTTGTGTAGGTGTTGATTTAACGGACCCGCGGATTACTCCATACTGGTAATGTATAGACTCTCACGGTCAATCTCAAGTTATCTTCTGGGAGTCAAAAGGCCATTAACTAGATTCAACATATTTCACGTGCTGAGACAATAAATAACTCCCTGGTGTTAAAAAAGTCAAATCGCAAAGGGGAGACTATTGGAAATAAGGGGAAAAAATAAACAATTTTCCCCGGGCGGCCATCTCCGCCGCCACACCTTAGGACGGCTCAGTGCGAATCCTCCAAGACTGGTGGGGTGAATGATTCAGGAAAAAACGGCACCGTCGGGGGGGAAATCTCCGAGACCCTTCTTCGGTGAGTCGTTTGCTCACCCCAACTTCAACAGATCCGGTCGAAAGCACGAAAAAAACTGTCGCTGGGTAACATAAGAAGGCCATTCCAGAGAAAGCCGGTTCGGCACGAGGACCGTACTCCGTGGAGGGCTATACTCTCTAGTGTGCTGAAAAAGTAATAGTGGGAGATCGTGTTGGACTGCAGGAATAGATCCCTCAACAGGAATCCTACGGTTTTCTTGAGAGAGGCAATACCCGAGACGGGGGGTTTCTACCGAAGGTGTTGAGACTCGGTCTGCTCTTCAAAAAGAGGGGTCTAATCAGGTGTGACGGAAAATCATAATTGTGGTGCCCACCAGTTTCAAGGGACCTTGAGACTCACCTCTAGGTGTAAAAAGGGTTAAATGTAAATCCCCCGCCTTCACCAGAGTAATAAATCGCAGGGAACAACCTAACTAGCCATCACTGGGTCAACCTCTCAACAGCAGCGCGACCGAGCCGCATTGAGGGGAGTTCCTGCGAATAAAAACTTTGGTCCACGAAAGTCCTAGCCAAAAAACAGTCAATCTCCCTTAAAAAAAGGATATTGCTTCTCTCAAAGCCGTGGGGAAGATGGCACTAATTGCCAACACGGACGCTGTAAAGTGGCGAGCATTCTCGGAAGAGAAGTTCCGGTTCGGGTTTCCCGTCACGAAAAAAAGCGACAGAAGTCAACTCATGTAGAGAAAAGAGGAAATGGGAGATATTGACAGGTTAGCCGACGGGCGCCAAAAAAGTGCAAAGGGCAGCCGGGACGCCTGAGCAATGGAAGACTCTTTCCTCGGTTTTGTAGTCGAGTGGCTTTGTGCATATCTAGAAAAAAACAACAACGAGGGGAGGGGAGGGAAGATCGCAGGAAGAGCCCAAAAGGGAGGACAAAAGTGGCAACGGCTGTCATGATCTCTACGAAGGAAGCGAAGATCCTTTACGAAGTGCAAGCCAAGAGGGCTGCGCATGAGAAAAGGGACACGGTTAAGGGGGGGAGAGAGTCGAGGGAATCAATGAGGGAAAAATTAAACGGATTGCTTAGGTTAAATAAAGGATATCTATTGGCGGGAGTTCAAAAAATTTAGGTTGGGGGAGCCTTACTTGGTTTGGGCAGGTTGGCAAACGGGTGTACAACCAAACATCGGTATTTGGGACAGGGGCCCTCCTTGGTACTTTGATAAACTGCGGGGAGGGAGAAAGAACGTTCAGGAAAGAAGGAACATTAACAGAATTACATAAGATTGGGGGGCTTTTCTGCCAGCTGAAGGGCTGGGTTCCATACCAACTAAATGATGGGGAGAGGGGATGACGCCCCAGGGAAAGGGTTGGGAAATGACCTGATGAAGGACAGTCGCGGAAATACATGGAAAACTAACGTCACCCCTTGAGACCGCAAATTTAACCGTGGGGCACAATGACCGATCCTGCGTCCCAAGCGGCGAGGAAGAGAAGTTAACGGATCACACCTTGGAGGGGAACACTTTACAACATGTTCGACGTCGACTGGGGTCGGGCACGTACCGTCCATTGGAAAATCTTTAACAAAGAGCTAAAAGAATATTCAAAACAATAAGAGTACCGATATCGCGAGGGAATCTGAGGGGGGAGACATAGGCAACGGTGGGGTGGGCGGTGTAGGGGACGTAGTGGTAGAGACTCTCCTGACGGAGAGGGAGTGGGAAACAGCGAAACACTACCAGGGGGTCGTGGGGGCAGGCCGACAAAATGAGGTGAAGCAATCCTTGAACGTATCGGGGGGGCGGGGGTCAAATATGACGCCAAGACCACCGACTGTGCGGAGGACCGCAAGAAAAAAGAAATATGGTGGTGGAGGTGCACGGAATTTGTATTGCAGGAGGGTCGCAATCGGGAAGCCGAGTGAACGAGCGTAACGGACCAGGTTCCCATATACGTTGCGTGCTAATACGAACCTTAGCAGAGGTCATGGAAGAAAAAACCGCCGACCTACTTCCGACAGCGAGGAAGACCGCCACAGAGTACATGCCGAAGTAGAGACTGTGCTTTAGTCATCTCAGACGAGGTCTTACAGAATCCGAATATCTGAAAGCGAGAAACGGAGAAGGGGGGGACAAGGAGGATATTTGGTGTGGTGCTGAGGCTGGTTAAAAGGGAAGTATCTACTGGGGGTTTGCAGAGGCCAAAAAAATTTTTAAGAACGCCATAGTCATCCAAAAGCTGGGGTTATTGCCAGGCTGTGAATTGACCTCGCGGAGGAACATCCCAAATACTACCGCGATGACTGCATCACCAAAATAGCGGATAACACTGAAGCGTACGATGCGCACATGGGGCGAAGCGCCCGAAACAGCCCTGGTCGTAGAAAAAGAGAGGAGAAGAGCTACCGGCCTCTGCCAATAGAGGGAGGGAGAAGGGGGTGGCTGTTGCCGACGCTGACAGGGGAACTACGGAGAAGCACAACTCCAGGAGGGGAAATAGCGGACCACACCGGAGGGGAGGGAAAATATAGTCAGATTCTTGGCCAGGGTCGCAGGGGTTCCCAACCTGCAGATACAGTAAAAAAAAAATACCCCCCCCGCTTCCTTGACACAACCGCTCCGTGAATGGGAGGGCCGAGGTCGCCGGACGTCCTGGGAGAAGTCAAACAATTTCTGTGCGATGGGGGGCAGGACTGAACACATCTTGAGCATCGGGGGCCGGCCTCACAGACCAAAAAAAATCCCCAAGACCCACCAAAACAAAGACAAACAGCGAGTTGTGTGAGGACTAGTAATGCACGGAGCAAGACGGGAAGACGGCCTTTGGTTACTCAACCACTGCCCAGTTCCAGGTACACGCGTGAAGGATAAGTAGGAGTGAGGGGGGAAAAGGTGGCGTGGCTTTAAAAGAAATGCGTTGACACTGTGAAAGTTGTATGTAAGGGGGGGGGGCAAAAACCCCAGTTCAGATACTACCGGAGTGGGGACAAACCGGACCACATCACCGGTTGCTCATGCTTGCACAAGGAAGGGGTGAGCGGGTCCTCGTGAAACGGCCACCCGGGGAAAGATGGGCGGAACCTAGAAAAAGTTTTGTGTCTCTACTGGGTGATCGGAAGCAATTGAAGCGTGCTGTGTAGAAGGCCAGTCCTCGGGCTATCGGGGGAGGGGGGAGGGGAGTGAAGAAAAGATGGAGAGGAGTCATTAGCCTAAAGAAAAAAAAGGGGCCCCGGGAGACGCAAGAGTTCCAGACAGCACGATATCTCTGTCCAGGTCGATGCAGAAGACATAAAACCATCACCACCATATCGGCGTAAGGGACGGAAGGTGGTCTTTTCGGAAACCCGTCTCAAAAAAAGGAGAGAAAGTTCACCTCCAACGATTGCCGGTCTGGCCAAACCAAGTGAGCGCTGGGACCTCACCCTTTCCGATAAAACCCGAACGCATCAGCGGACTAGTACCCACTACGCGAAGCAGTAAGCATCGGGTATCTCTTATATCTGGAGTACCAAAATCGGGGGGTATATACGGAAAGACTTATCCCAACGGTCCCTTTTACCTACATCGAGTTGAGGAGAAAAAGGACTGGGCAAAGAGGGCAGAACAGGAAAGGTTCTCCCGAAACAGAGAATCATTCTTTAAAGGACTAGCGCCCGTGGGATCCATGCGTAACTCCGGTGAAAAAAACCAAGGAAAAATGGGTACCTTGGGAAAACTTGTAGAAGGGTGTAAAGTGTCCCGAAGCCTAAAAGAAGGAAACTGTGAACTCAGGTAATCCCAAGGCCTGTGGGGCACAGATCCGAGAGAACTCAAAAGGAAAGAGCCGGCGCAACAGCAGAGGAAAAAAAAAAGGTATTACGTTCGTCATGTTTGACTCAGGGCCGAAATTTCGCGGTCCCTAAAACACCCTTACCATCCCTTGGGTGGATTGATGCTGAGAGAAAACGGATTGGGGGAAGTATGGCATTGTGCAAAGCTCTCCCCACAATACAGGGGGAGGGTCCAAGGCCCTTTTCTTGAAATCCAGTAGCTTCAGCTGGGGAAGAAGAGGGACGAGAATCCGGGGAGTTTGGCGCACCCATATCCTCGCCGACAGGACAACTAAAGATTTGTTCTCATCATACGCCATGGCGCGAGGGGGAGGAATTAAATGTGCAGGCAGGAAGTGGGGCGAACAGACCTCTTGCCATCGTTTGTCGTCGGGTTCCTTGTGATCGAACGCAAAAATAAAAACAAAGGAGGAGGAAAGAAGATAGCAAAACTCGATATGAAAACGGAGGGCAACAGGATCATTGAGAACGGGGGCTACGCCGAGGGGTAAATGCCGAAAAGGAGTCTCCAATGAGAAAAAATTCGAAGGGTGGATGTATCAATGAGGGTTGAGCTTCTCTCGGAGGAGTTGAGGGAAAAGGGAAAAGGATTGCTGGGTCTGCAGCGAAGAGTAGGCAAGCTGGGGGGCTTGCAAAAGGGGACAGACAGTGAGTTGCAAACTGATGCAAAGCCCCATCCTGGGTATTGTCAAGAAAGGAATAAAGAAGGGGCGGGAGAACTGGGGGAACGTGACGGAAAGGTTCGAAAACGACTCTAGCTCCCCGAGCATAGCGATTGTTGGGCGCGCGGTAGTGCCCGGCGCGACGAAAACGGAGAATATATCCGGGTGCCAGGACGATGTTACAGTGCGATGGCAGCGGTATAACAGCGCGATGAACAGGGGGGGACAAGGGAGGTGGGTGGACAATCACGGACGCCGGAGCAAAAGGATGGCACGAAAAGATTACCCTCATGGGCGGGAGAACAAAGTGAAAACATGTCGCTCCCGGCGGAACTGTTGCACACAAAATAAGGCAGGGCAGGGAAAGGATCTATTACGGACAAATAGGAAAATATCACGGTACGCCACGATCTCAGGAATTTCCCGACAGCCGGGGGGGACGGCAAAAGGAAAAGGAGGGGAACAGGCGTTATCTGGCTAAGAAGGGAGGTATGTCAGCTTCTCCCACAGGCACTGACCCGAAAGGTTTACACCGAAAGGGTTCCGAAGGGGTGGGACCGGGTCGGCACAAGACCGGATCATGACCAAGACACCAGTTATACGTCTCCGAGTAGACAAGGTAGACAGGATGACTAGCATGTCTGGTCCAAGGAAAAATCGATCCGTTGTCGGGAACGGGGGGGGGGGGCTTTGGGACCCCGGGAAAAGGGTGGGATATGAGACACGTACCTTAGCAGGGGGAACGAAGAAGATTCATCCGAGGGTGGAGGGAGACGTTCAAAAACAGACGAGCCACCAAGAACTATTTAGGCATGTCGTCACAACAGATCGTTCCGGAAGGCGGAAGAAAGGTGCTGGCAATATTGAGGAAACCTGTGACTCGGTTCCGTTGTGCTAGTGGGAGTGAGTACTAGGGGGTTGGGGGGTTTCGAAGGGGTAAACAAGAAAAAAAAAAAAAAACAAACAAAAAAAAACATACACACACCACAACATCAAAATCACACCCCCACGGGGGGGGGCGAAGAATTTTACCCGCATGTGGCCCGCAATCGCCACCTATCCCCAAAACGTCTAGCTTTACGGAATGGCCTCTGGGCAGGGGGGGGAGAGGGCAGGCGGACCCGAGGAGCCACAGATATGGGAAAAAAAAAAAGGCGGAATGGACTAAAAGGGGGGAAAAAAAAAGCGCCCTCACAGAAGGGGGGGCGAAACGGAAAAGAGGAGCACTTCTATTTCAATCAATAATTAAAACGGTCATGGGGAATAAGAAAGTGTGCGGGTTTCAATTGCTCTGCAGGTTGGGGAAAACGAGAAAGCAGAAAGGAGGCCAGAAGGA
>Ga0179593_1496847_pt1 | contig 11448 bp, 12 predicted proteins | sample CZODoug2_1_08_16_FD_185931 | JGI IMG/M metagenome (GOLD analysis project Ga0179593, IMG submission 185931) | Vadose zone soil fungal communities from Angelo Coast Range Reserve, California, USA - CZODoug2_1_08_16fungal (PacBio error correction) | ecosystem: Environmental > Terrestrial > Soil >...
CCTTAGGGGTGGTTGCGAGCAGGTTGGACGTGGTGGGGAGTGACTTCATGTTCCGCCGAAAGAAGGTGTGCCTCCCTATAATACGGAAAACTGGGATCTCAATCAGGTCAATCAAAGAGCAGATAAGGGGAACTCATCTGCTCCAAGAGTGGTCAAGGGCTGGGGGAAGTATCTCCGCTAACGTCGAGCTTTGACAGGGACGGAGAAATGCGTCAAAAAAACCGGGGGGGAAATTTTGCGAACCTTGTCGGGGGGGAATGCTCGTAAAAAGGAAAAAATGGGGGATTAGGGTAATCCAGTTACACAAGACCACCTCGGCGCCACTTAAGGAGGTGAAGAACTAGCTTCCACTCATAACCTCGTGCAGGGGGAGGGGAAAAGGATCCACCGTGGTGAAGGGGCTTGGGGGGGGGGGTCGAAATTGCAAATTCGAAGGGGTGTTAGAGAAGGTCGCAGGAGAAAACTCCGTGTCAACATGAAAAAGGAAAAAGATGGCTAGGGTGCCGCCATCGAGGAAGGGTAAGGAGTTCCCCGTGCCGGAACACCCGAAACCGGGGAGGAGGAATTCGCTTCCCACAGAGGGCGCGACGGAGTGATTTCCATAAGCGTGGACGGATCGACCATAGTGGGTGGAGGTCGCTGAAGGAAAATCTCTGCTAAGCGAAAAAGGTCCCCCCCCACACCAACTTTGAATGGTCTCAGCGCCGCGCTAGGGGCAAGTAGAAGAGGGGGAAGTCGTAGGCAAAGGGGTGAATAGGGGCAGGTCCTTAACGGGACGGGGAAACCCAAAGCCCACAGCCGGGCATCTTGTCAGCGTTTTCCGGCAGAGGCTCTCAAGAGGGGGGAAATACAAAGAATCCTGTTTCCGGGTTCATGCTGGGAGGCCTAGAAAGGCCGGCTGGGGTGGGACGGGTGGTCTTTTATAGGGGTCCCCGGAAAGCTTTCGCCACAATGCAAGGGGCAGTCACCTGGGGGAAGGGCATTTTGCCATTCACAGTGTTCGAAAGGGGGCTGTCCTTAAAGGAAAGGGAGAAGACTCCACGGCAACAGTCCTTCCCCCTCTGCTTGGAAGGGGCCTACCCGCGGGGAGAATCCTATAGAGGCCTAGTCCCTAGAAGGAGAAAGTGGATACCATCGGTATGGTAAGAAGTACCTACTCCTAAAAAAAAGAAGGAACAACTAGTTCAGAAGACGGGCCGGTGGCGAGGGAGTCAGGAGGAAGATGTGTTGGACCTTGATCAGTTGGCGGGCCAAACGGGGAGCTGTGAGGAAAAAAAAAAACAATACGAGGGCAGAGAAAGAGAGGCACTTCGTCGGGGCAATCGCGTGGAAAATCGGGAAAGTCAAAAGGCGGCTGATCAAACCGAGGGCGTTCAAGAGATACCAGTGTGGATCATGATTCTCTTATTTCAAAAAGGGAGGAGTCAGTGGACCAGCCAGAATCGGGGCTAAGAAACAAACAGAGGGGGACGAGTTGCGAAACGGACAAGTGGCGTCCATTTTTCCGGTTTCTGTTGAGAGAATGGAACCATCAAAAAAAATTCCAAGGATAAAACCCAGCGAACTTTTACGACCTCGCTGTCTGAAACCATCGTACACCGCCAATTCGGGGGTCATAGAAGGAAAAAAGGGGTGGGGTCTTGTAACTCCGGGAAAGGCACGTCAAGGTTTGGGAGGGGGGATAGATCGCCACTGAGTGAGTCTATTTTTCAAAACCCTTCGTAGGTGTGCAAGGAGTATGGTTGAGTTTGTAGGGGAAGGGGAAAAAATTTTCCTTCGACCTCCTGGAAACCTGGAGCAGAGAAGACTCTTTTAAGACACGCAAAATCAAGGGTTACGGATTCTTAAGAAATGGATTTTCCACCATGGTGATATCGCAGACAAAAAAACTGGGAGGGGGAAATGGGGAAACAGACTAGTGGACGAGCCTAGGCAAAATCTCATCGACAGGGAGGCAAAAGGGGAGAGATTCGTCCGTCAGGGTGCACTTCGTCCGCAAATAAGGAAAAAGGTAGGGGGCAAAACGGCAAAAACAACAACAAGACCTCGGTCCAACATCAAAAACACTCATGAGGCAAAAATTCCTAGGCCTGAAGAAGTCGATCGCGAAGTATAAAAAACCCCTTAAAGGGGTTCGAGATACTTTGCCAAGAACACATCACACCAGGGGGAACCAGCTCAACTAAGGGAAGCTATTTTCTCGCGGAGAAAGGATTGAAAAGGATCAAGATTTTGTGCCTTGCAACGTTTCTGAAAAGGATGAAAACAGAAAAAACTCTCCCTGACTATCAAAAATCAAGGTTAAGAAAATCGCCGAGGTTTCGACGGGCCGAAGATTCGAAGATCCAAGGGGGTGCACCGAGAGGAGCGGAAATGAGGAGACCCGCCCCCGATTTTACAGAAAGACGGGGCCGAGGTACTCTAGGGGTTCTCGAGGGCACAGGGAATTCTCGTGTTCAAAACTACGGTGAGGTCAAAGGGAGTACTTTACGCTGAAAAATCAACAAGGGGATCAAAGGAAAAAGGTGCTCAACATCGTCCGAGATGAATCAAGGAAGAGGAGCTAAGAGTACTTCTCGGGGCAAAAGGTGCAGAGAGGGGAAGGGGATAAAAATAAATTCCGATTGTCTATAAGAAAACCGAAAGGGTGACTCCGCCTTTTCGAGGGGTCTGCAAAGCAAGATGGGGTTGGCCAGGTGAGGGGGAGGAAAGGGAACGGATTACCTTCCCTAAACAGTTTGAAGAGGAAAGACAAAGCAACCTGAAACGGGACCTTGCGCCAGGTCTACCCAGTGGAAAAGGTTTACCAAAGGGGGAAAGGGGGGTCAAACTTCATCGAGTAAGCAAGGAGCCGAAAAGAAGCGATGAAAAGAAATTGTGGTTTTGGGGTAGAACAGCTAAAAAACCTTGGCCGGTGTACGCCTTCATTCGCACCTGTGGGACGAAGAATTGGGACAAAGTTGGGGTCCTGGGGAACGAACGGGGATTAACTTAAGAGATTCCTTCAACCCTGATTATAATTGGGACGAGTGTGGCCTAGTTTGGCGAAGGGATCGCCGAGAGAAAAATGCACCAGGAATGTCTGGCAGAGAGATTCTCATCAAGGAACCAACACGGGAGTTTCGAAAGATTCAAGGTCACTCTCTCGCGGCTATTTGGAACAAGATAGGGAAGTGCCAGGGGTCCTTTTGTGGCTGAACTGGGATCTAAAGGACAGACAACTTATGCCTAACTAAAAGGTTCGGGGGGGGGTGGGTTGGCAACCAGAGGATGGAACAGCCGGGGTTCGGTTACTTCACAGCTCAAGAAAAAACGGGGGGGGGGGACTAAGGATTTTCTAAATCCTAAGTATCTAAACACCATGGTGGATGGGACACGCGTGGAGATCTGGGAAAGGGGAGGGTCAGGGGAAGTTGCATCTCGGAGTCAAGAGTTGACTGGTGGGCGCACCTTGAGAAAAAACACGAAAACATGAACGTCATGCTAGAAGAAACACATTTTCGCAACAGGGAGTTGGATACTTCAAGATGTCCTGGAGGTAGACCCTTACACGACGTGAGCACTGCGGAGAAGGGTAAAAGACGGGGGAAAGGACATAGGCTCTCCTTTTAAAAGCTTAAGGGGGAAGGGGCGGGGGAAGGGAGAGAAGGATCCGGGTGCGAAGGCGCACCTTTAGGAAACGGGACCTGAAAACGTAAAAAAGGAAGGGAAAAAAACCTAACACGAATGTTTCGCAACCATCGCTATGTAATAGAAAAAAAAACCACGGAGGAGGAGGAAAATGGATACTGTGAACTGCGTTTGTGGCGCGATAGGGTTTTAAAAGTCTTCATGTGCCGCAAGAAGAAGGGGGAAGCAGGGAAAGGGCAGCCGATCAAGACCTCCGTTCCCGCCTCGAACTCCACGCACTCTTCTCGAGGATCAAGGCTCCAACATCGGGGGGGGAAGAATCACATGGTCTCTGCTCAGAAGGAGTCGAAGAAAAAAGAGGCGCATTTCTGCCGCAGTCAATTGGGAGGCATATTAACATGGTCTTTTTGGGAGAAGAAAGGGGAAACGTTGGGTCTTTGAGGCCTGCAAGCAGGAGAAAACCGAAACGAGGCCTGGCAATGCAGTGGCCGAAACGGGGGAAGAAAGAGGGAGATCCAAGAGCAGGCACCCGGGGAGAATCTTTAGTTTCACAATTTTTTTTGATTGGGTCTTATCGGTAAACACTTCTAACCTGGATCGGGAAAAGGAGCGAAACTCAGTGGAACTTTGTCTCCCGGAAAAGGTTGAACTTCCATTGGGGTTTTTACGGGGAAGGTAGGATGAACACGTTCGGACAGGTCACTTCAGAGAAAGGGAAGCTCTTCCCAACGGAGTAGGAATCGACGGGATGACGTACTGATCCATGTAGCTGTTCTAAAATCTTTTGGAGGGGGAAGGTTAGCTGCATAGTCTAGCTAAAGGAGTTGTCTTGCCGCGGAAGGGTCTCGGGGGACCGTATCACACCTCGTTCACTATGAGGCACAGATCAAGAATGAAAGCTAGTTGACTCTGTGGTAAAAAAAAGTTCCCAGTTAAGTCCACCAACGGGCTTGCTACGAGCTGGAAGGGAGGGGGACTACTCCGCAAGCACAGATGAAGACAAATTGTTGAGAGGGGGGTCCCCCATCGGCACCGGGGCTTGAGGGAGGGGAAATTCGAGGAAGGTTCTTTTATGTTGGGCCTTCAAAGGGGGGGGGCTGAGAAAAAGCAAAACCTCGAATTTTCTCCCTGTCATTGGCAAATGTGAATGAACAAGGGGGGGAGAAGGCAATTTTCCGAGACGGGGTGAAAGCAGTAGGCCCAAAGTGTCTGTGCCTAAAGTTGACGGAAAACGAGACTCAGAAAAGAAGCGAAGGTCCGAATGCAGTTTGAAAAAGAACAAGAGGGAGGTGGGGTTTGTCTCCTTAAAGAAATCAACATCGAAGCAACAGGGAGACGAAATTCTGTAGACATATCGCATTTGCGATGGCGTGGAGGGAGCTATGTGGAGAAACTGGGCAAAACACATTGAGGGATGAGTGTTGTAAGGGGGGCTGGTCAGGAGGGGGAAAGGAAAAAAGGGGACAGCGTACAAAAACGAAAGGTCGAGAAACCGAGCTTCCCCCATTGCACAACAGCCACTCGAAGCAAAGAGAGGGGAAAGAGTCATCTTATAAACCATCGGGGGTGGAAAAGGGGAGAATCAGAGGGGAACCGAAAAACTTGACTTTTCGTCGGGGGACCTTCGGAATACAAATCCACCCCGGCGAGTTTTCAGAAAACTAGTGGGGATTTTTGCGACAATTTATTTTGACGGGGTCAGGGGGGGGGATTTCAAGTTCCCGGCCAGCGCACGGAGAAGATAAGGGATCTTGGCGAGGAAGGGGAACGCGCGTTCACATCTTATGCATTAGACTTCCCCATTTTGTTGGGGTGTTTAGTTGAAAAGAGATAAAGGCACTTCAACTGTGGGAGGGGGGGGAATGAAGGAAGAGGGAGGCAGCTCGACCCAGGGGGGAGAAGGGAAAGCAAAGGTGAGGTTGGCAGCAGGATTGGAAACGTGTCCAGTAATGTCCCGGAGGTGCCGGCTACGAGTGGGGAAAACGTCAGTTATCCTATACGCCCTAGGGAGAAAGATCTCAGGGATACTTTTGAAGGGTTGACCCGGGGCTAAAGGGGGATCCGCAGCTGGGTAAAAAACCTGGGGGGATATCAAACAACACTTATTAAGGATGGAAATCACCGGGTCATATTCCGATGTTGACAGGTTCACCAAATCGCGGGGGGGGACTAAGGGCTGGCAAACCTGAAGTTTGCGTTTCGGGTGTGCTAAGAAACTTCAACCTTTAGGGGAAGGAAAAAAAATCAACCTCCTCAGGAAACCGAAGAAGACATAGCCGAGTCAGGCGCAGGGACGTCGCTGCACAATATCAAAAGAAAAATTTCTAGATCCTGGGGGGGGGGGGGGGGGGGGGGGGGGGGGGGGGGGGGGGGGGGGGGGGGGGGGGGGGGGGGGGTTTGTGGTGGGGGGGGGGGGAATAAAACACCCTCACCACCATTTGGAAAAAGATAAAAGCCGAGTGCTCGAGAAAAAGAGTGCGGACTTGGTTTTCAAGCTCTCCGTTAGTGTGCTCACTACACTGAACTACAGAAAAGGAAATCAAAGGGTTCAAATCTCAAGGTGCCTAAGGGAGAGTTTCACTAAGATCACTTCAGAACGGATCTCGAAAGAGAGGGAAAAGGGGGGGAGATAAAACACTATGGTCTATAAAAGCTTGGAAGAGGGGGCCTCCGGACTTTGAGTCTAGGTGGGAATTGATGAGGCCTGTCATTTTCTCGAGGGAAGGGGGTAGTTAATGACTACGACAGGAAAGATAGGAACTGAAACCATGTGCAGAATAGGAGCTGAGTATCTAACTCAAGGCTAATAAAAATGAGGTAAAGAGGAGGCAAAGTTCTCTAGGAGTATACAAGAGACGAGGGAAAAAAGCTAAAACTCCGCGCCGGAGCGACGTGAGCTCTATTTCTTAAAGGAGAGGGGTTCATTCCATTGTGGAGGGGGGGGGGGGGGTCACTTGGAAGAACCTTACTGCGGCAGTGGGGTGGCCCAATTACGGGGGCAAGGGGAGGGAAAACAGGGAAAGAATTGTTTTTTCACAGAAGGGGAAGAAATGGATAGAAAAGTACAAATACACCTTCAAAGGAATCATTCTCCACAGGAGACTAGGGAAAATTGCCTCTAAAAACACGGAAACAGGTGTGCCCGGAAGTTGAACCTTTGCGCTAGGCTCAAGTAAAAAGCTCGTAGGGGAAGGGGGGGAGGGGGGTTGTCCTCAAAAAGTTGAAAGGGAAAAGGGCAGAGAACTCAGGGCAAACTGAAAACGTATTGTGCGCTACGTTTGCTACTGTCCAAATGACTCCAGTCTATCTGAGAGGGGGGGGGGGAATTGGCTCTTAAGATAGGAAGAGTAAGGAAGAAAAATTTACGACAGCTCCCGCCCGATTTCCGGAATATCGAGAGACGCTTGTGGTAGAGGTAATGCAATCTCGGGAAAAACCAGCCGGTTGGGGGGAACAAGGAACCTGCCCCTACATCGGTCAGTCTGGCCGGCAAGAAGAGAAGTTGCTCAACCTCGGCGGAAAAAAGGGGGACGTGGGTTGCTCAGCAGGCCTGGTATCGGAAGGAAAAACGAGATTGAATGGCGAGAACGCAAGAAGAACAAAAATGGGGGATCTTGAACTAGTCGCAGAGGTGTAGGGGAGGGGCGCTCGAGGTCTGCACCTGACTGGGGGGAAAGGAACAAGAAAAAGTAGTTGTCGGGTGTGCGAAGGGATGGAAATCAGACCACTTAACTTATTGCGAGCGCCCAAGCGAACAGTGAAGGGGCGACTGAAGGGAAAAAGGATTGTCCTATCAACCACCGTTAGGGAGAAAGGGACGAAAGAGGGTTACGAGGGGGGAGAATATGCTGCTAAGGCCTGCCGATTTAAGAGAGGGCGCAGCACGGTAGGGGGGGGGGATAAAAAGGGAGGGGTGGTGCCGCGTCTCGGCAGCAAAAGGGGAACTCTATAAAAAAAGGGAGAGCAACAACCGAACAAAAAAGGGTGGGCCGGGGTCTTCACCAAAACACTAGGAAGGAGGTAAAAAGAGAAAAATGATTTGGGAACCGCCTTGTTGGGGGGGGGAGGAGGTTGTGCGGTCCTTTCCATGGAAACCAATTTGCCGCAGAGCCCAAAAAAAAAATCTTGAAGGAGGAAAAGAAGTTCCCGGGTCTCCAAAAAAACCTGTCACCAAGCGTTCAGCTGAGGAGAGAACCTTCTCAAAGGGACAGTCCTCAGGGAAGTGGGAAAGGATCTCGACTAGAAAAAGGGATATGGGGAAAATTCTCCTCCGGCAGTGCGAAAATCTCGGCACTAAATGGTGCGAGTGAACTCAAAATGAATGGGGGTTCTAAAGGGTGAGGGGAATTCGTCTGACAAAAAAAAACCCGAAACGCCGACAAAGATCTTTCAAGTAGGGTAGACATAGCAACTCTGTCACCGGGAAAATGCGGGTTCAGCTGATAAAAAGGGGGGGGGTTATTGTGTGTATTGACCTTCACTGTGGATGAGAAGGGAGACGTCCTCAGCCAAAGTCGAAAGTCTTCCATAAAAGAGGGGGAACAATACCCGTGAGGGGTTCACGGAAAAAGAAAGGCTGTCAGGTGAGGGGGGGGGGAACGGGGGAAGACACGGCATTGTGGCCGTGACGAGGAGCCTGCCTTCGGAAAAACGGTGAGGACTGCTTGCATGAGCAGGGCAAACGGGGTGGATCGAAGCGTGGTGCGTGGAACTTTACAAATCTCTCCGCGGCAATCCGGAGGTGAAAAGACTCTAGTTCACTCGGGAGGGTAGGAAAAACATAGGAAAAAGGGGCGAAAATTATCCGTCATTGCGGGGGGAAAGGGGACGTGGTGAAGGAAAGACTCCACCAATGAAAAAACGGGCGCATAAGAAAAGTGCCTGAAAGGGGGGAAGGGCGCACAAAGGTTCCTAGGGGGGGCAAGAGGGCTTTTATTCTGGGGTCAAAACGAGTATGAGAAGGATGTTGGCTCTGGAAGTCAAGAATTTATTTTAGGTGGCCCAATTGGAAGTTCGCCCACGTCGTCAATTGGGTGGAAAAACGGAAGTGCTGCATAATTCCACAGGTCTGCCTTCCAAATGTCCTACAGCTGCAAAGGGTCATTCCGACTACCGTAGCTTGTCACTCTGTGGAACTAACAAAATAGCCTAGAAAAAAAGCTCAGAAAGGGGAGGGGTAGGATACCATCTTATTGGATTTGAGGGGGTGAGAGGAATCATCAACGTCTAACGATGTATAGTACAATCATAAAGTTGTCTGGGCGTGCAGCGTCCTATTCACTGTTCAGTTTGATGAAAGAGGGATTGGGGGACCTGGTCGGGAAAAGGGCCGTAAGTTAATACACTGTTGCTCAACTGATCCGTAAAGAGAGATTCAACAAGGGGAAAACACCAAATATCTCTCGTCCAAAAGGAGAGGGAACCATGTAGGCAAAACGCGTTAAGCTGGAAGGTTTGGGTATTGAAAGGTACACTGCGATCACTTGCTGTTGGAAAGTATGGGAATGGAAGCCTCCTTGAGTGGAAGTCTCACCTAGGGGCGGATTTCCACCTGCCTTGAAGCGTAACTGGGTGCGGGGAGGAAATTTCCCAAGGGGCAAAAGCAATCAAAAACGGCTGTCTTACAAAAAAGAGGCAATTTCCAAAAACGATGGAGGTGCTACTCGTAGGAGAGGGGAGTGGAGTCTTTTATCTTGGTAACCAAAAAAGGGGTTTGGGGGGAAGACCGATCTCTCAATTCAAAAGTACTGGCCGTAGGATGGGGGGGCCCGGCTCGCCAGAGGAGGTTAGACCTCTTCGTGTTTGGAAAACTAGGGGAAGGCGAAAGGGGTGGTTTGGAGGGCCTTCCAGGGGAATCTAAAAAGTAGAAAGTCAAAGAGAAAACTAGGGTCCTACCGATCGAGGAGGAGGAGGGGGACAGGGAGAAAAAAAGACAGCTGGTCCACCATTATAGACAACAAATTTTATAAAATATCAAAAGGGGGGGAAATATGTTCTTCTCTTTCTCACTGATGTCAGAGTCCAGGAAAGGGTATTGTCACAGGAGGGGGGCACTATCGGGAGGCAAATTCCGGGTGCCTTCAACTGGGATGAAAATTACTCTAAACGGAAAAAAGAAAGGGAGGGGAACACACTAAACTCATTTTTCGAAAAAATCTCCTAGGGGAAGGGGGAGAAGGGGGGCGAGAAAAGAGAGAAAAGTCTCCTTTAAGTTCGTCCTGGAGAGGAACCAAGCACCATGGGTGAAAGCTCAAAGAGGGGATCCGAGTTACGCTCTTCGGGAAGAGGGAGCACAGGGGTAGGGGTGGGGACAGGCACGCCGTGCCTTGGGGCCTGAATGGAATATAAATGGCAAAACTAAAGGAGAGACCGAAGAGTTGCTCAATCGCCGGGGGGGGCAAGGTACGTGTCAACAATAAAGAGCACGAAGAAAGCTAAAAAGAAGCTTAATTATACAAAAACAGAGGGGGGGAAAGAGGAACAGTTGCCTCAGAGGGGATCGCGTGTGGGACTAAGGAATAAAAGTTTTGTATAAAAAAAAAACTCGAGTCTCTTTCAAGTAGGACGGAAGTAAGGAAGGGATGGAAGAAAATGACGGGGACCCAGTGACAAATCGCTACAACCAACTATGTGTAATGAAAGGAAGGGGGGGAGGTGCTCGCATTGGGGGAGAGAGGAGGGAAAGGAAAAAATACGAGGATCATCTCAACGCCTTAATGTCATCGTGGGGGGATCTTTTCCAGCCGGACAGAAGGTGGTCATGCATGGTGGAGATGCCATGGTGACCGGACCTACATGTGGATGTGCAACAACGTTCAGGGGGGAGAAAGTCCGGGGGGGGAAGGAAGGGCGTAACTCGACAAGAAAGTCCCCGGAAATTCCTCAAGTAACTTGAGATGTGTGGAAAAAAAAATTTACTTCCTATTTTGAACTTGGGTGAACCACAAAAACAACAACTATTTACCGGAAAAAAGTGACGGTCTAGCCAGCTGTTTACTTTGGGGGGGTGAAAGTAAGGCCTTACCCTACATTCAACTCGGGAAGGGAAAACCTGGAGAAGAAGCAAGGCGAGTGCGACATCGACATCGGCGACCTCGACTAACAGGGAAAAGGTGTTACTTTTCTATATATGAGGAAGGGGGGAAGAGCCTCAAAGGGAGGGCTCAACGCGGTTTTGTGCGTCATTCTCAGGGGAAGAAGCTCAAGCCAAGGAGTGGGAACACGTAAAGATCTCACTCAGGCGTTAAGAACGGAAGCGGGTCAGGGGGGGAGGGAGGGGAAGGGGTGGGGGGGGGGGGTTAGGAGGGGGGGGTTGATCATGGTGGGGGGAGAAGGATGGGGTGAAGAAAAATAGCTGAAAAAAAGTCGGTGCGCGCGTCTACGCGGGTTTGGAGACGTGACGTTAGTGCGAAATCCGACAGGCAAAAACACCAATTTTTATCATCGAACTCCTGAGGATCAATGACCGTTTTCGCTACGAGATGAGAAGGCAAGCGATTCGGATCCTGGGGAAAGGGGGAAACCACGTAAGTACCTCACCGACAAGTGAAAAAGGGAGGGGAGGACACTCCCATTTTCCACACAGGGTAAAGAGGGCAATTCGCGAAATGGAAAAAGCAGCACCGGAAATACTGTTCTATAACCTTGAAGAAAAAAAAACGCTGAAGGGGGGGGCTGAGATCACTCTTGGCGCAATGCGCTTCCGAGGGTGAACTTATTTAATTGGACTTCGGAAGAGGTGGTCCAGTAGAGGCACATGAGTACCTACTAAAACATGACCCGCCAGCATAAGAACCCGCTTAAGGAGAGCTGAGGGTA
>Ga0179593_1545306_pt1 | contig 11448 bp, 11 predicted proteins | sample CZODoug2_1_08_16_FD_185931 | JGI IMG/M metagenome (GOLD analysis project Ga0179593, IMG submission 185931) | Vadose zone soil fungal communities from Angelo Coast Range Reserve, California, USA - CZODoug2_1_08_16fungal (PacBio error correction) | ecosystem: Environmental > Terrestrial > Soil >...
ATCCTAAAGAAAACATGACGACATAAATCATTATCTTTAAGGACGATGTTGCCTGATGATCTTGGATGCCAGAGGAAGGGCCATTCTAATCCGTCTGGGCACTCTTCGGGGAGGGCATCCGCACCCAACAAGGAAGCGAGCTTTCGAGGAGAAGGCAACGGATGGCCTCCAATGAGGGGAAAGGGTAATTGTCACCATTCATCTTGGAGAAGAAGAAATTCATAGCACGAAAGAAAGGAAAGAGGAGGTAGAGCATTATGGGGTCTGGGTTAAGCTCCGGGTTTGCTCGTCGCCTCTCAAAAAAGGAGGGGACGCTCAAACAGAGAAAAGAAACTGCAAAAAAAAAGGCCTTTTTACAAAGGTCCCGCCTGTAGCCGAAGATTTGCCTCAAGAGTAGAGGGGGGAGCCTTTAAGTTTGAGAGAAAAAGGGAAAAGAAGCTCACCCATTGTACAAAAACGCCTTTTCAACTCAAAGAAGGGGGGGGGAACCGGGCATATCTGCGGAGAAGGGGGGGAATCCTGGAGGAAAAAAAGAACACATATCCCCTTTCTGGAGGGATTGCGCAGGCGAAGTAAGTGCCGCTTTAGAGGGAATCAACGTCCTTCAACAAAAAGGGCATCCGGGGAGTTCTTGCCGGGAAGGGGAGACAGATATCAACTAAAAAAAAAGGAAAAAACCATGACCTACACCCAGAAAGAGGGGGGGGCTTGAACTCTTGGGAAGAGGGGAGAAAAGTTGCTAGGGGAGTGAGGAAAAAAAGCTCATTGTCCTCCGGTACAGATAAAAAAGTTACGTGAAGACATGATCATTTTCCTTCTTAACCACGAGGAGGAAAGAAGGTGATACAGTTTTTTGGAGAGGGGAGTTCAAAGGAAAAAAAGGGGGACAGTTTATAAAAACGGCGCGAGCAGGTAAAAAAAAACATGAATCGGAAAGAGGTCGCGCAAAAAGGAATGTCTTTTCCACTGGAAAAAAGTGCAGTACGAATCGTAAAAGAAGGCAGCAGTGGAGCCGTCGAATGCGATGCCGCGGCAGAAAAGGAAAATCCTTTGTCCTCAGAAGGGGGAAGGGAACACCCTGGGAAAAAAAAGCAACTCCTGTCATCTGGAGAAAGACACTGCGCCAACCCTTCCAACGTGCCGGCAAAAAGAGATACTTTCGGGCCTCAAGAAGGAACTGTCCAGGGGGAGAACTTCCCTAATCTCCGCCTGCAAGGGAGAGAGGGATGCAAGAGGAATATCACTCCTTCTAGAGGATTAAAAGCTATAAAAAGGGGGGCTTCGGCTTCATAGATCTGGGGACTTGACCTAAACAAGCGCGGGATGGGTGACACAATTGGCGCCAAAAGAGGAGAAAGGCAGACTTCTTCTTCGCCGAAGGGGGAAAAAAGGAAAAACCCCTGAGGCTCCCAAAGAGGAAAGAAGGAGTAAAGAAAAAAACGGCAGTAATAGTCGGAAACAAGAAAGAAACTCCTACAAGAAGGGAAAGGGGTCGAGGGGAAAATCACTTCGGGGGAAAGGCATGAAAGGAGTGTATGGCTCTCAACAACAAAAGAAGATTAAACAGATAAGAAAGGGAGAGACCTTTTACAAAAAGGGGGGGCCCTCGCTAAGGGCAGTGCCGGTTGAAACTTAAATCTACAACTGAGGAAGAAGAGGGTTGTTTCAGATCTGGAAAAAAGGGGGAAGAACTCCTTCTGGGAAACTCGGGGTTAAGGGGGTGGTGCACCAGCGGAGAAAAGGGGAGCCGAAGACGTCTGATGGGGCACAAGGGGGAGGGCAAATTGGGGGGGGGGGACATTCGGGCTTGCCAATAGAAACGAAAAAAGGGGGAAAAGGAAAACCTATTCACCATAGATCGGGGAAGCCCCCTAAGCCAGGGGAAAGAAATCCGGAGTGAGGAAGGGAGAAAAGGGGGAAATCCCTCGGATAGGGAGGGGACACCTATATTAGAAGGCGGTTAACCTGCCCTGGGAGGGGAGCGTCTCCCTTATCGGAGGGGCCGGGAAGGAATTGCGCATTTTACCTTAATGAACAGAGGGGCAATTTCGAAGGAACGGGAAGTTTAACTCTGCCATTGAAGAGAAAAAACTGATTGGGAGGGGGGGGGGGATTTCATTAATTCATCAGGGGGCCGATAAATAGCTGGGAAAGAGGAAATCTTCGTAGGGGAAGGGAAGAGCCCCAGTGGGAAAGAGGGTTTTTCCTTTGCAGAGAATCAGGTACTAGGGCAATGTGTGGGGAGGGGCCGTAACAGGGAGAAGCCTGGAGAGAAGGGACGTGTTGGGGGGGGGATTTTATATCCAAATATCCAACCAAAAGAAAATCAGTATGAGCGGCTGGTAAGCAAGGAAGAGGGAAAAGCCGGTAACTGCTTTTCTTTTTTAGGGGGGACCCCTGAAGGGCGTCCCTTACTCAAGGGCAAGGAGCTCATGTAGGAAGAAAAAGGGGTTCAACAAAAAAGCGGGTTTGTGGGAAGGGGAAGTACTTTAAATTCGGAAGGGGGGGATCTGCGGGAAGGAAAGTGCCTTCCCGAAAACTGAAGGGAAAATACGCTGATCATTTTCAGGGGGAAGGGGATTAGGAACTCTGTCCTTAGTACTTGGGGGAAGAAGAATTCTCAATCCTAAAAAGGAAAGGGTTCTAGGAGAGAGCTTGCCAGGAAAAGTTTGCTCGAGAAAAAAAGGGTGAAAACGCAATAGCGGTTGACCATGAGATTCGGTAGGGGTCAATGACACTGGGGAGGGGGGGCCGGGAAGGAAACTTCACGTTCTAAGGGAAGCAAGTGAGGAAATCTGTACAAAGGGCTTGGTACTTGTTTAAAAGGGGGAGAAAGGGCGATTACCTTTTCCTCCAAAAGGGTTGAGAGGATACGAGAAAGGGGTGGAGACTAGCAAATCTTAAAAATAAGAAAGAGGAAAAGATCCATAAGGGGGAGGAAAAAAGCCTTCAAGAGAGAAGGGAGGATCTTTCGTAAGGGTAACGATGGGGATTGAAAAATGGAAGACTTCTACCTCATGGGAGGGAAGAGTTGGGAAGCATCTTTTCACTTACGAGGGAGGGGGGACGTTCTTGTTTTTTTTTGCGGGGGGAGAAGAGTGAGGCAAAAAATTAGAATGGCCTGCAGAGATCGGAAACAAAAAAGAAGCTCAAAAAAAGATCAAACAGGGTCTGTGAACAGATACTGAGTGAAGGGGAGGAAAGGGATTTTTTTATCGGAGAAGAACCAACAACGGAGAAGAGGAGGACTCCGCTAACCAAAAATCCATTGTGGGGAAAGGGGGTTGTGGGAACCAGAAAATCAGGATCAGGGGAAAGGAAGGTTGCCTTCCCATTTCGGGGGAAGGAGGGGTTGGACGGAAGAAAAGGCGAATCCGTCGTTGCCGAAAAAGGGAGTAAGTCCTCCTCAAAAAAACGAAGACGCGAGACGTCATTTACAAGATTCTGGCAAAGGGGGGACCAATTATTTTCTAAGTATGTCAGGGGGGGGGGGGGACCCACCAGGGAAAGGATCGTGTCTCCTTCCTAAGAAACGAAAAATCATGAAAAAAAAGGAGGAGCAGTAGGGGTCGTTCTGGGGGGAGGTTGTCGCCTCTTGAAGAAAGATCAAACAAGGGGGGGAAGAAAACCACGGTCACTGAAAACTTTTAAAGGAAAAAAAAGCCAACCGACTTGGTTGAAAAAGGGCCCGATAACTCCCGATTTGCCTCAATAGATGAGAAGGGGAGGGGAAGTTCGTTTCTCTAAGAAAAGAGCACGGGGAAGGACACCTACGACTCGACAAGGGAAAGCCTTTGCTCACACCGGCAGAGCACAAAGGGAAGAAGGGAAGAATGAAATTCGAAAAGGAAAAAAGTTCGGGGAAGAAAAACGCTTCTGTCCACATGCAAAAAAAGGATGTAGACTGAGCCAGAAAAGGAAGGCGGAGAGTATCTCCGGATCATGGGGAAATTTCTGGCCGGCGAGAGGAAGATGAAAGGAGCCGAATTTCCCCGTAAAACAAAGAAACGAACACATAAAGCGGTGAACAGTCCTGGGGGCCATAGCGCCTGGCTACTTGGAGAAAGAAACGCCATCATTAGAACCGGGAGGATACCCAAAAGAAAAAAGGTAAGGCGTTCATCGCGTTGAAAAAGGCCGAGTGAACAAGGACAGAGAGTTTGGGGGGGGGTCTCTTGGGGATATCAAATTCCAAAACCAAGGGAAGATGTGAGATCCATGCGGGGGGAGGCACTAACAAAAAGGAAAAGGGCTGATTCCCGAGGATCGAGAAAAAAACAATGTCTTTGGGGGGTAGTCAACTTTACCATTACGAGAGGAACAGAAGGAAGTTCTCTTCTAAAAGGGAAGGGACTGCATGAAAAAAAAAAGGAGCAGTTGTCCTCATCTGAAATGAAAGGGGCAAATGGTCCGGGAAGTTAACTCCGTTCATCTGTGGGGAGGGAAGGGAAAAGGGGAAAAACGCCTTCCAACTAGGGAAAAAAAATCGAAGGAGAGGAGGAAAAAACTCCCTTCCTAAATATTTGGATAATCTACGATCCTATTTGTGTCCAAGAAGCGGAGGAGGGCACTCCTTATTGGGGAGAAAAGAAAAGCGAATCCCGGAGGAAAAGGGAAGGGACTATTAACTTTCCTACAAAGGCTAGTGGGGCCACGAGAAGGGGGGGATTTCGCACAGTAACTACAAAGTGCAGGAAGGAGGGAAGACAGCGCTGGTGCCACACAGTGGGGAACTATTAGCCCGGAAGGGGAAGAGTTCTCCACAAGGGGAGTAAATAAAGAGTCGAACAGCACTGTCAGCACACGCGTGAACAGTGGGAGGAAAAGGGAAGGGACATCACTTCCGGAAAAGAAGAAAAAAAAAAAAGACCGAAACTGTATCATGTGTGATCGAGAAAAAAAAATAACAACGGAGGAGGGGAACGATCACAGAGAAGGGGGAAAACGGTGGAAGGGATTTCATGGGGGGAAAAGGGGGTTACCTTAAATGCTAAAAAGTGGTGTTAAGTGGAGTTGACTCTTTATGTGCCGTGGGGAAGGGAAAAGGATGAAGTAATCCCTGTAGCAGAAACACTGTGGGTGGTCACAAAGGGGAAGGAAGGAAGAACGTCTGATTTTTGGAAGGTGGACGAAAATGGTGTTAAGTGGGGCCAAGATCCGGGACCGAAAAGTTCCCTATTCCCCGGGAGCGGAAATTTTTACGTGATCTAACGAAATCTCGGCGGGCAAAGAGGAAATATTATTCATCCCGAGAAGCCTGATTGGAAGGACATTCTTCCTTGAGGGGGGGGAAAGCGTCGCCCTAGCTTGAAAGAGGTCGGACCTTGAGGCGTTTTCGCAGTTTGACCAGAAAGTTTGCGTTCGGGGGTTTTAACCTGTTAGGGGCAATAGGCAGTACAATCGGAGGGGGTTGTTCGGCATTAAGGGCATCGAGCGAGAAATCTCTTACATGGGGTAATCTTACTGGGCGGGGAAAAACTCAGTTTTCAAATACATTGTGGGGGAGCGTCCTCGGGAAAAAAGACATTGGTTCGTGCAGGAGAGGGAGAAACCGCCTGTATTCCTTCATCATAGAGAAGGGGTGGGGGGGGAGGGGAAAAAAAACCAAACTGTCTCAATAGGAACTCGGAAAAGCCGGGCAATTCACGCAGTTAAGGGAAAGGATTGTGTATCGACAAAAGAGCCTGATTGGGCGGAAAAGAGGCAAGTAGCCAGTCTCTCTGGAAAAGAAAGTTCCGCCCAAAAATCGTTCTGGGTGGGAGGGGGGGGATGACGTGTAAAATTCGGAGGGGTGGGGGAAGAATGCGCGGGAAAAGAGAAGGCCCGAATCTTACAGAGGTAGACGAGATCGGTCAGGTGAAGGGGGAAAAAAAAAAAAAAAACTTTATCTTAAAGACCTGCGAAGGGGAGGGCATCAAGTTCTCAATCCCGGGGGGGAGGAGCGTCGAAAGTAAAAACCAACAGTAAACGTTGCTCAGAAAATGCACGTTGTGCTCAAGGGGACAATTGAGAGGTCGAGGTGTCAATGCAGGAAAGAAGGGGGAAGCCTCGTTGAACTGAGTCAAGAAAAAAGGAGATTTACTGCAAATAGGCGGGAAAAGAAGGGGCGGGGGAAGTAAAACTGCTGTCTTCGCCTCGGGGAGAGGAAAGGGGGGAAGGCCCCGTTTTTTTTCTCGGAAGAAAAAAAGGGTGAGAGGAAAAAAAAAGAATCTACACGACCAAGTCCAGATGAGAAAAGGGAATCATTGGCTAAGGAAAAATTCGTAGGGGGAGGGGAACGATGAAATGGGTGCCAAATGAATCGTCGAACCGAGGATCATGGTTGAAGCATGTTTCAAAATGGAAGGAAAAAAGAAAAGCGTTTCTTGTTTGGTTGTGAGGGGGGGAAAGCCAGAATCGGAAAGGGGGAAAAAACGATTCGAATTTCCCTGCAGAGAAAATGGCAGTCCAAAACATAAGATAAAAGACCTTCAGGCACCATCAGGGGAGAAAAGGATGTTCTGGCGGGGAAGGGGGGAAATGGTAGGATCTCCTCCTCACAAAAAAGGGAGGAAAAGATCGATAAACTCTACCCAAACAGTGCGACAGAAAGAAGGAAGGAAGCGCGGTTTTCCTTCCATGGGGGAGGATGTTTGGGAAGGAAGGAGGCATGTCAGGCCATTAGATACTTCAGGAGAAAGAATTCTGGAGTGTCCTCCTACTCACCACGAAGAAAAGGGAACTCTCTTGCTAGGGGGGGAAGGCCACGGAGGCGGAAGAAAAAATGAAGGAGAAGTATGTCCATTTGTGAGAGTGTAACTTCCGACATAAAAAGAAACTCCTAAGAGAGAAAATTAAAGGAGTCATTAGGTAGGAGTGTTTACGTTTGTCAGAAGGGGAGAAAAGGCTCAACCGGGGGAAGGGGAAAAAAAAACACTTGCACTTAAAAGGGAGGGAAGCCGCCACCGCCGGGGAAAAAGAACCATCACCGGTCATCATAAGAGGAGGAAAGGACAAGAGATAAAGGGGGAGAGGAGTTAGGGGGAAAAAACGATTCCTCCACAGTGATGCAACACTCCTACAGAAAGGGACCGCAAGTTGCCTTCACACCGGGAAAGGAAAAAAGGATTTCTCCAGGAAGGGGACGACGAGAAAAAGAAAATGTCGGGAAATAGTCTTGCGAACAGGCGTTACGAAGAAGTCCAGACCGACGTCAACACTGACCATGAAAAGAGGACGGATCATTTCATTTTCAAAAGAAAACAGCCAACAAAAAAAAAAAAAAAAGGGGGTGGTTGCCGAGAGAATAGGAGGCCAAGGGCACCTTCCTCAGGAGGCTGTTGGGGGCGTAACTTCCTTGGAAAAGAAGAAGGAGATTGCTAGGGATTCCGGAGAAAAGGAAAAGTCCCGATAAAGAAAAGGACCGGATACTTCTTTCAAAGGCACGGCTTAACACGACCAAGAAGAAAGATTGAACATTTGGGGGTGTGGCTCGGGGGGCTCAGAATTCCCACCCCACCGGGAAGGGGGCCCCAGGAGAAGGGGGGGTTCGCACGAACACCAAGAGGTTAGACGGCAAAAACAAGGTCTTTGAAAAAAGGAGGGATATTCCTTGAAAAAGGAACAGAGGAAAGAGGAGCTCTCGAAAAGGAGTAGATGACCAACCGAAATTGTCAGCAGATTAAAGGTCCTGTAAAACCTGGGAAGGGGGAAAAAGCGAACTTCAACTAAGGGGGGGGCAGGGAGAGGAAAAAACGCCTTCCAACAAAACAAACGAACGCGTAATGATAAGGGAAGGGGATGAAAAAAAAAAGAACCAAAAAATGAAACGCGCAAGAAAGAAAGGAAAAACAAAGGGCCACACCAAAAGAATAAAAGATCGGGGAAACGCCAAAAGCAACTGGCCACGTCCAAAAAGGAGAAAAAAAAAAGAACCCAACAGTGTTCCCGGTCAAAAACAGAAAAAAGCAATTCCTCTTTTCAAGATGGCTCGTCTAATAAAAAAGTAATCAACGAGGTATCATTCTAGGGATAAAGAACGGTTTCTTCTTCGGAGGAGGTTGGCTGACAGGGGATGGGACTATTAACTTTCAGGAGGTCCCGGCTAGGGGGGGAAATTAACTTTTCGCCAAATTCGGACGGAAAAGGAAAGCGGCGCGCAACGTCGCCTCTGGGGGAAAGGGAAAAAACCGAGGCTCAAGGGCCGTGAGGGGGGGGAGTTTCTTCAAAGCGAAAAATCAAGGGGGGGAAACTCTTCAAAGAGACAACCGCGTGGAAGGGGGTCGCATTTACGGGGAAAAAAAAGACAAGTACGGGAAAAGAAGAATAACACGGGGGAAACTGGAATGTTGAGCAGAAAAAGGGAGATTAGGAAACTCGAGGGGAAGGGGGTGTTCAGAGTGCAGTTCCCGGGAGGGTACCCTTAAATGGAAGGGAAAGTGTGTGGGAATTTGACGATGGGGAGAGGATGTCTCCTTTTGTAAGGAGGGGAAGGCCCGGAGTCAAAAAGGGGGGAAGGCTTTGGTGGCACCAAGAGGAACGTGGCGCGAGAGGGATGGGGGCCGGGAGTTGTCGACAAATGTGGCAAAAAGAGAGAGGGCTTGCAAACGAGAGGGAGGGGGGTCCCTATTCCCAAAAGGCGATGAGAAGGGATTCGGTAAGCCGAAGGAAATCCTGCGGAAAGTAGATTGCAATCCCCTTAGGGGAAAGAAGGTAGGCCCGGAAAGGAAGCTGCCTTGGGCAGAGAGCAAGGACTTGCGTGTGAGGCGTTCCGGGCGGGGCGCAGGAAGGGAAACTGACATTGTTTGCATTTAGAAAGAAAAGGTTGTAACCGGTCAAGGTCGGACAAACTGATTTGCCGAGGGTGGGGGGAGGAACATAGACTTTGAAAGAAAGAGATTGCATCGGTTGAGGGAGGAGAAAGGACTCTCCCAGAAAAAGTGGGCCGGTGGCAGAGAAAAAAAAAAGAAAGACATCCGAATTTGCATTGTGGGGAGAAGGAAAATCTCGCCTCCTGGTCTCAAACAAATGAGAAGGGGGGTGGGAATTTGAGAAAAAAAAAACCAAAGTCTCAATATATGGCCTTTAACGGAAGGGGTAAGCCGGAAGGAGGAAAACCTATCACTGTAGCGTGTTTCTTGTTTATAGAAGGGGGGGGAAATGTCCTGATTTGGCGTCCGGGGAAAAAGTCACGAGAATCCCAGAAGTTTTCCGAAGTGAGGGGGGGAGGTAAGGGGTAGAATCTTCGAATGGGGGAGAAGAGGGAGTCTCTCTTTCCGGTCAGGGTGAAAAGGATAACAGAGGAAGGGTAAAGCTTACTTGGAAAAGACGTCTTAGAAGGTCAGATTGAAACCCTATTAACTAAAGGGGAAGGGGGGGGGGAAGTGCGAATTCATAGCTTGGAGGGGGTTTCTCAGGGAAAACTACCAATATTCGGTTGACAAAAGGGTAAGTCCTGAAGGGGGTTCGGTTTCGATTAAACGACTAAAGGCTACCAGGGAGAGGGGGGCAAAAAAAAAAGAGGGGGAGGGAGAACGGCGGGTACGGGGTTGTAAAAAAGGGTGGCCTCCTCTCGAAAGGAAAAGGAAGTAAAGGGGGGGAGGGGCGGATACTATCAAGGAGAGAAAAGCGTAGAAAAACACTTCCCAACATACTCGAAGAAAGCCTACTTTTCTTCAAGGGGAAGTAATTGGAGGGGGGAGTTCTTAATTTACACGAGGGAGCAGAGGAAATACATTACGAACCAGAATGGTCCTGGTGAATCATCTTTTCACTTACCGGAAAGAGGCGTGCTGTTTTGTTTTCTTTGAGAGAGGAACACCAAGGGGAGAATAGGCAAATTCCAAACCTAAGCTCAAAAAGGGCAGGCCAAAAGAGTATTTTCGTAAAAGAGATCAGGTCGAACAATGGGGTGTTATAGCGGGAGGAGAGAGAAGACTGTATGATTATTAAAAGGGAAAACACAAAGTGCGACAGGGGGAGAAGAGAAAGACAATGTACCTTGGGGGGGAAGGAAGGGAGGGGGACTGGCGGTTTGGACAGGCCAGATGCGAGCAGGAAACCAGTAGGGAAGGGCCGTTTGCCAAGGGGAAACACTCAGCAAAAAAAGACTGTAGCTTTCTCGGTCATTGGGAGAAAGAAGCCAACGTATGTCTCATCACATGGGGGGTTTGACATTCATCGTGGCCGGCAGGGAAGGAGAAGAAATGATAGCCTCATAAGGGGGAAATGGGCGGGAGGGGGAAAGGGGGAAGACTTTGCTCGTCTCCTAAAAGAGGAGCCGCGAAAAAAAAAAAAACTAACGAAGGAGCCTCCACCGCGGGGAAAAAAAGGGAAAGGGAATCGCTTCCCTCCCTATGGGAGAGGTGGGGAGAAGGTCGTTTCATCGAAACAAGAGCAAAAGTGTGCAGGAGGGGGAAATAACGATGGTCCAACTCCCATATTCGCAAAAGGGAGCAAACATTCTACTTGGCAGGAAGAAACCCCTTTCAGGGAGGGAGGGGAAGCAACATGCCTACGGCCGCTAAGAAAGTAAGAACCCTTACCATGTAAATCATTGAAGGTCGTCCTTCAAACGTACCGTGCGAAGGAATAAAAAGCGCCGAATTTCAAAATAAAGAACTAGGGGGGGGAGGTAACCTTCTGGGAGGGGGCGAAGGGGACTCATGTGAGGAAAGAACCTGACAGGGTCCTAAGGTCTTACACAAAACAAGAGTACCGGATAAAATAGGACGATTAAAGGGGGAAGCGTCCTCTCTTTAGAGGGGGGGGGGAGAGTGTATATCACAAAAGGAAAAAGGGGAAATCTGTGAGCTCCAGAGGGGAAAAGAGGGGTTACGGCACGAACAAAAAAAGGAGAGCGTCCAGAAAAACATGTAGGCAAACAAGGAGAAAATGGGAATTAACAGGGAAAAAAAGGAAAAGCGACTAATATGTCATCGCTTTCTCGAGAAAGGAGAGAGAGGAAAAGAACAACCGCCCAAGGGGAAAAAATGAATGTCCTTTTAGTAGCAAGCTAAAGAAGAATCCGTGGGGGATTTCATTTACACCTCGCCAAAGAAGACAACTTCACTTCCCAACAGAGGGAGAAAGCTGCAAAAAAAAAGGAAAGATTCACCTTCTTGGAGGGAGAATATACGTCCTTCCGCTGGGGAGGATTCAAATTAATCAAGCACGCGGGGATTCTTGTCTTCACTTCTAAGGAGAGGGGACTTCGGAGGAGAGGGAAAAAAAAAGAGTCGTTCCCCTGATGGGGGGTAAAGAATGAAAAAGGTGAAGCAAGTCTGACGGACAAATGAAAAGAGAGAAACGTATCTCTTTTCCACCAAAAAACACGTGCCTTAAAAAGAAGAGACTTCCCAACTTCTACAGAGAGTATGAAACAGAAAGTCACACGCGTTACGGGGGAAAAGAGGGAGGAAAACATCACTTCCTGAAGGGAAAAAATAGGGAACAGGGGGGGACTGTTTC
>Ga0179593_1200513_pt1 | contig 11447 bp, 14 predicted proteins | sample CZODoug2_1_08_16_FD_185931 | JGI IMG/M metagenome (GOLD analysis project Ga0179593, IMG submission 185931) | Vadose zone soil fungal communities from Angelo Coast Range Reserve, California, USA - CZODoug2_1_08_16fungal (PacBio error correction) | ecosystem: Environmental > Terrestrial > Soil >...
GAAAGTAAAAAACCAAGTCTGTTCATGCAGACAGCAAAATCTGAATAAAGTTAAAAGGAAGGGAGGTTCAGAATGGCACTTGGAAAAATAAAGGCCTTTCAGAACGGACCGCGTGCTGAGGGGAGACGCGGGTACGTGGAGCTGGGGACCGAACTGGGTTACGGGGGCGCTGGCTCAGGTCCGGGACTATGAGACAATGGGTCAAGGTGCGATGAGCCCGAAGAGAACGGAAAGTGATGGCGAAAAACAAGTGGGGTAACGGCGGCCGACGAAAAGGGGGAGAGGGGACGAGGACCGCAAGAAGCGACTTACCGAGACGAAATTTCTGGGTTTCAGAAAGTCGCCATGCGGGACTGTAATTGTAAAGGCAAAAAGTGGACAAAGAAAAAAGGGGAGCAGCGTTCGGGTGAGGGGGATGTCGAGGAAAGTATTATAATAAAAAAGGGACGCAAGGGCGCAGATGCTCGAAGCGAAATCGACGGGGGGGAAAGGGAAGAATTGACGGCAAAAGAGAGGGGAAAACGAAAACGAGGACCGGAAAAGACTCTGCTATGATGAGAGAGGAATTAGCGACGAGGCCAAGGCCTCAAGCAAAAAAAAAACTAGGGAAAGGGCACTGCGAAAGAGGGAGAGACGGAATAGGAGGCTCCCTGTGGTCAAGCTGGGTAACTGCGTCAGAGGCGAAGGACTCAAGGGGTCCGGGGCGGATCGTAGGCGGAGGGAAAAGAACAAGAAAGAAAAGGAAATAGGCTGCAAGATGGATCAGTAAAAAACCTAAGGAAGTAGGAGGGAGGGTTCCGTGCCGAAGGGAAAACTGATCTCCACTGGACGGGAGAACGTCTAATGCTGAAAAAAGGAATCAGAAGGACCCAGGGCAGGATAAAGAAAAAAGACATTTCCATCGAAAAAACATGGTCGAGACAGAAAGCAGGCCGTCCAAGAGGGGAACAGATTGCAACTAGTCCGATTTAACCGCAGCCCTCACTAACTGGGGTGCAATATGACAAACTCTGGAAGAAAAAAAAACGTTTTGGTTCCCCGGGACAAGAAAAGGGAGAAGGATGGATAGCCGGCGTAGACCGAAAGGATGACGAAAGCAGAGGGGGGAAGGCTGGTAATCACAGAACAACGTGCACACAAGTCCAAGGTTGGCAAAAGGGACAGTGCAGAAAAAGAGCTGTTAAATCAAAGAGGAACAGGGAGAGCAACTTCGAAAATAAAAAAAAATCTAGCGAAAGGGGAGAGAGAGAGCTCCAATAGGGGCTGTAGACGAACCTGTCAGAAAGAAAGCAATGGACTACAAATAGAGTAATATACTTCCGCACGCACGAACATTGGATTCTGTCGAAGCGGCCGGGTTACAAGGAAATAAGGGAAATCAAGCAATCACAGGGGAGACAAACCTGCCTTGAATCAGCAAGGAAGGATACACGAGAGTAAAGGTACGAAACCCCACCCGCACACAGTGTACAAGGAAGGACATGTAAAGGACATCGATAAGACCGACAAATGACGAAGCGAACTTTGGTCACCCAAAAAGGAAAGAGCACACGGCTCTGCTGGCTCTTTAGAGGAAGACAAAGCAGGAAGATTACGTGGAAGGTGAACGGACATGAGGGGGTGTTTTTGAAGCTCACGTTCCAAACCAGTCGGGGGAATTGAAGGTCCACGGATCAAGAAAGGGGAAAAGGAAGCAGGGGCGACTTGGGATGGGATCCGTGCGCCTGACATACAAGGGAAGCAAAAAGCGTCATATAGGGACGGGTCAAACACTCCGACCGCGGGCAGGAGCGAGGAAAAATAGCGGAACGGGAAACGGTCAGATCTAAAAAACTATTTAAGGGAAGACCAGCCCGTCGACGCCGAGGGAAGAATGTCGAAGAAAGGAAATCGAGACTAAGTTTTCCTGAGAAAGGATCAGCGAGGTGAAGCTGCGTGATTATAAAAAGAGACTGGACGGGGGACGACGCAGGGTCCTCCTGGGATCGCCTCGTCCGGTTCTGTTCAGGTTGCAAGGACCAAAATAAAGGCAGATTTAGCGACAGGGAAAACGATCTGGGAAAAAATCGACATTCTTCGGGGAAAATTACAGAGAGAGAGACAGATGAAGACCCTACAAGATGCTTAAGGCAGTATCAGAAAAGATCCCAAGAAGACGGAGGAAAATACCCCAGGGCCTGGGAGTTTGAGGCCTAATAAAAGGGGAGGATCCTTTTGCAGGCTATAAGAGAATTGCAATGTTAGCGAAGAAAAACCGTCTGTGAAGTAGACCAACAGAAGAGACACAAGCGAGGAAAAGATAGAGTTGTGAGAGTGACCGATTCGAAAATGTACGGAGTGAGGAGGGAACAGCAAGCCATTCGAAAAAACCAGGATCCGGTCAAGGGGAAGGGCCGAGCCAAAGCGAGAAAAGAGAAGACAGGTAGATGAAGAGGGGACGGGGAAGGAGGAAAAGTGGAAAAGGGATGGACGGGGGACGAAGGAACTGGGGAAGCGGGAGGGGTACGGATTAAGTGGAGGGCTCGCGAGGTAAGTAGGAGAAAAAAAAAGGGGGGAGGGGGGAGCAGGGGGGAGGAGAAAGAAAAAGGGGGGGGAAATGAAGAGGAGCGGGGGAGTGGACGAAAAACTGAGCGAGGATCGGCAGGGAAGGGGAAGGGGAGGGGAGGGGAGGGGAAGAAGGAAGGTCGGGTGAGGACTAAAGGCAAGGGGCTGTGAAAGGACGTGAAAAGGGGGAAGCGGACGGTTCGCAATAACAATGCTCACGGAAACTCGCTCTCTCCTTCCCAATGGATGGGCGAGACCCCCGTACTGAATCTCCTTCCTCCCAGCAACACCAGGTAGGAGGACGAATGGTCGATCCTGCAGTCTTCACCCTACTAAAGGAGAAGGGACAAGAGAGGAGCGGAAGATGGCGCGACGCACTCGCAAAGGGCGAGTTCCTGAAAGAATGCAAAGCACGGGGGAGAAGAAGAGCCAATGGAGGGGAACATGCGCTGCTCCGGGGAATAAGAAGTACGACCGCCCAAACAATCCAGAGGAGGAAAAAAATGCAAGGAAAGGAAACGGGAAGAAGAGAGAGGGACGACGTGTTAGGAGTCTGGCCAAAGACTGGTATGTAAATAAGCATGGAGAACAAGAGGAAAAACACTGAAAAGGCCCAAAGAGAAAGATCTCAGAAAAAACTGTCGTCTCGGACGCAAGCGATGGCTGCGAAGCGGACGAAGCGGCACGGGAGAAGAAAAGGAACCATGTCACAACATCAAGACCCTATTACAAGGGGGCCGACGAAAGCAACAGGGGAGAGACGAAATAAGCACCAAAGAATGGGGCAAGTTCAAAAACTCCGAATCTACCGTCGGCTGCGCTAACATAATGACTAGCCTGGTGCCTAGAAGCGGGAAAGAGGGGCGCGAAAGCCTTAAAAAGGGAAAAACGGAGATACAGGGATGAAACCGGCAGGCCGGTGCGGGGGGGGGGGGGGAAAGCGCAGACGATAAAGGGAGTGGAGGGACTTAAAGTCTAATTTTTATACACAGTAAAACTCGGGCTGAAAAGTACAGGCCGTCCTTCATAAAAAAAAGCCACGAACAGCATACCCACCCCGTTAGCCGGCGGAGAGAGGAAGCTCAGCAACCAAGTAAAGAGAGCTTACCAAAGGGTGTTGCAGTCTAAAACCAGCTGGCGAGCGCGAGCAAAGTGACTAAGAATGAAGATTTCACTTACGTGAGAGGAGGCCAAAGGGAGCGCATCGTATTCCACAAAATCTCTCAAGGGGCGGGGTGATCACCACAAACGGAAGTGTCAAGGGGGATTAGGTCAGATTGAGAGAAGGTCCTGACCGGTCGAAAAGAAATAAGAAGTACCCATCAAGACAATTGATTTGCCCCGCACCGTACAAAGAACGCAAGAGAGTCCATGGAACGAGCTGAGTACAAGGAAAAAGAGGGAATGAGTCCCCTCGGGGACGCAAAACGAACGCGAGGGAAATACCGTAAAGGAGACTTAAGAAGTTCGGTCCAGTGTCCTGAACTTGCGGCCAGATGAACGTGGGAGAGACAAGGTAGCTGGGATAAAAAGCCATCTGATATCCGGGATCAATTCGCAACGGACACCTGATACTAAGTGGAGAAAATCGCTACGGGTGGGGTCCGACCGAGGTGAGGGTTCAAACGTGCGGTCGTATCAAAGCAAAAAACGACCAACACATAAAGGATCCACGCAAGCCACTAGTCCGGAAGCTGAACCGCGATGACCCGTCAATTGAACGAATGTACGGAAACGGAGGCCTACCTGGCTCGCGGGTCTCAGACGGGCGGCAGGGAAAGGGCTGCCAATAATCTCCATCCTTAGCAGAGCCCGTTAGGCCAGGGATAAGAACATGGTCTTAGAAAAATCTTAAATGCCCTTACGAATACGGGAGTGGGAACATTTCCCGAAGCGCAGCACAATCTGGAAAATGAGTACTCGTTCAGTAATCAGGAAACTCACCAGGAAAACGACCCTGACGAAGGAAAGGGGGGACCGAGGAAGGACAAAGGGGCACCCATTTCTACCTAACAAACACATGTCGAAGAGCCGCGTGGGAAAAGGCATCTCCTCCCTATTACAGAGCAAGCGAAAAAAAAGACGCCGGCGCAAGGTCAAACCACGTGGTTATGAAACATTGGACGTAATCGAGGGATCAGGGGGAGAGGTTGATCCGTCAAATAGGGAACCGGAAAGAGAAAAGAAGGAGGCAAATATCCTCCGGCCCAGACACTTCCAACGGTCCGCAAGAAAAGAGGGTCCAGCTTAAAAAAGGCACCTCAGCTTTGCCAACAGAAAGCGCGAACGTCGGCAGGCAGGACAGCGTCACCCTACAGACGACAGTGGGGAAGGTACTAGAGGACAGATGAAAGAGCTCAACAAAAAACACAAAAATTATATTATAAGGAGAGATGACAAGGAAGTCTGTCCATTCGACAGGCCAAAGAGGGGAGGGAGGGTCGGGGTGACTTACTAGAAACGAGTGAGAGCGGTTCGGGAGCACCCCGAGAGCGGCCTTTCAGAAGAAAAGAGAGATTAGGACCTTTTACTTGCGGCCCGAGAAGCTGGGTGCAAAAGATCTTGATAGGTCCTGGCCGCGCGTTTAATAGAACCAGCGCATGATCCAGTCTACGTTAAAGGTCTGTCAACGCGTTTGGGGGGTCGAGGGAAAATCGTCTAATCGCTGCTAGTTCCGCGTCGGAGATGAGGCCTTAACAAGAGGAACTTTAGATGGTGGGGAGGAAGTATGATCACAAAAAAACTTTTCAAGGAACCTGAGTGGAAAAAGACCGCTCGGCAGCGGGAAGGGGGCTGGTGAGCATTTGGGAAGAATGAACGAGAAGCAGGGCTCAGTTCTGCTGCGCGCTCGGGACGTTAAAAGAAACGATTCCGCTCACTGGGAGAGTAGGAGGGAGAAACCAGAAAACTCTTACCTGGACAGAACGGGAATCGAGATGAAAATTGGGGAGAATCAAAGTTCGAAAAAACTCTAGAAGGTTTCCGACGTAGGAGAAATGAAGAAAAAACATGGACCTTCGCAAGCAATCGCCGAATTGCAAAGAGCCGTGTCATCGCATGCCAGTCAGCGCGACCAGCGAGGGGGCATTAGGGATCAGTGAGCTGTGTCCAACAGCCGTCGCGGAACCGCCCTGAACGGACACCAACAATCTGACTTGCAGGTAAGAAACGAGTAATGACGGAAGGAGAAGGTTCATGGACCGACTATAAAGGCATCTGGTGGAGGATTTCCGACATACAAGTGACGAGAAACGGGAGGCTGCAATAACAGGGAGAAAAAAAAACCCAAGCAAGGAAGGGACCACGCCGAAAAAAGAAAATCTTGACCTCGCGTGAAGGTGTTAACCGAAACGAGGGGACGATGAACACTCGTTTTAAGGGAGAAGAACAAGAATAAAACAGTCAGCTGAAAAGCTCGGATTTTCCTCGGTTCCGGAGGGGTTCCCGGGCCAACATCAGGAGGGCAGGGGAAGAAAAAGAAGAGAAAGCACTAACGGCCAGTTCAATCGAAGAAACGACATAAAGAACGAGAAAAAAATGAAAGGGTTGGGTTATCCACACCGGGTAAATTCGGGGGGGAGTAGACCGCGAGTATCAAAAGAAAATCTGAAGACCTTAATCCCGTGACACGAGTTAAGAGGAGAAGAAATTAGAGGCTATCAAGGACAGGGGGTCTGACTAGAAAAAGGGGGCAGCAGAAGATAGGTGAAATCTCCAGACAACCGGAAAGAATATATTAGAATAGTAAGCAGAAGAACCGGTTGGCTGAAACTGTCGACAGGGGAGAGGAAAGCCGGTTCTAAAGAAGAAGAGTGTTGAAGAGTCGAAAACGTCCAGATAATCCGGAGAAGGTAGACCGTTATCTGTACAGGAAGACGTCAAAAAACCCACTCAGGGAATTGTTTGCGTTTCATCCAGGGGATCGGTCAAAATGCTACCAAAAAAAAAATGTCCTGGGAAAAAGGAAAGTCCGCCAGGATCTCCCCAAAGGATATGAATGCGAGGTCGGTCAGAAAGAAATTAATACTTCTTGAGGTGACGGGAAACAAAGGGGGAAAATTTTTCATGGGGGGGGGAGCATCGGAAATTCTGGTGTTCCTCTAGGAAAAGTGAGAACAGCTTTGAGAAAAAAGCATTGACAATACTGTTTGCTAGTGGGGAGAACTCTGCAAGCCGCGGAGAAAATAGTGGATCAAGCTGCGAAGACGCATGGCAAATCTAATCAGGAGGGAACGGCCGTCGACGGAGGAAGGCTCACTGAGGGGAGAATAAACCTACAGGGGGAGCGACCTAGCAAGTCGATACCGCAGGAAAGACGTGGACGGAAGCGAAGGATCCGCGATGGGCGCTGTGCGTGGACGTAATCTCCTTGCGGCGCGACAAGTCTCCTAAGAAGAGGAGTCGTTCATGCAGGACCAGGAAGCATGCCAGGCGAGGAGCTTTGGCGAGGGAGAATTCTAAAACGACGATCTTCTATAGGAGAGGGGAAGAAAAGATGGAATCGATCCAAGAGATCACTAACGGGGTGAGGAGATAGATCAGAAAGGACTTTGTAAGTCGGTCCACTCGCCGGTAGGGCAGGTCTTTAGATGAGAAACAGTCAGTTCATAATTTGCCGATGAGAGGGGTAAGGGCTGGGAGAGACCGCGACCGTGGAGGGATGTACTGCCCGTAAGCCACCCCGCAAGAACAAAAACCTGCTGATGATTAATAGAGATAGTGTGGGCAGACTTGACTCGACCACTGTCTGAGGGGTCACGCAAAGCAAGACCTTCATTCGGAAACCACCCGCCGTGATCGGGAAGGGAAAACGAAACACCGGCTAGGGGAAAAAATGCTGAAAGAATAAAGATGATCTCTTCAAAAAAGAAGGGTCTTCTGCTCTTGTTAAAGTCAGGAATTTCTTACCCGACGCGAAAATCACGAATCATCGTCAGCGTCGCGGAGAAAAGCAGAGCGACTGGAAGAGTCAATGTCAAATATCACGACGAAGAGAGACCCAGGGGAGAACTCTAGATCCGTAAGGGAGTAACTGACCTGCAGGCAAAAATCCGCACGAATCAGCCGGCACCGGATCATGGCGAGTATGAAGACTGAGTCGTAGGAACACAGTTGACTTGGAAGACAACTCAAGTTCACCCCTGAAAAACGGCAGAGGAAGAAAGACTCTACAGGGGAAGCAACCTGAGGTCGTCAGGCCAAGCGATAAACTGGCTCCTCATTGAAGGAAGACGCACGGAGACAAGAAAAACGTTCACTTGAACCAGGTCATCTGACAACTCGTACAGGTGGAAGAGGAACTAAAGGGAAAAAAAGGCGCCATCAAACAACCAGCCACAGTGTACAAGTTCAAAGAAAAAAAGAAAACGGGGAATGTCTTGTCTCCTAGAGCAATCCAGAGCCGGTGCCGATCCTGTTGGACAAGCTTCGAGGACCTGCCGGGCCTTTAAAAAAGTGGCTGACGAAAACAGGAGGGTGAAGAACGCATCAAGGTTATCAAGGAAAAAAGGAAAGCTAAATTTGAGACGGAAAAAACGTAAAGGAATTGAAGAACCTTAATGTCAGTGAATACACAACTCCAAAAACCTACAAACCCCAGGACCGGGCGGAGGGGAGAGGCACATTAAAGAGGCATAAGGAGAAAAGAAAAATCCCCTTGGTGGAGGAAGAAGCAGAGCTGCTCGGGGCGCCCAAAGGGCGAGAGGGGGAAAAGGAAAGATAACTGGACAGGAATGACCCAGGGCTTGCGCATCCGTATTCAGGGCCAACAAAATACCGAAAAAGAAAACCTTGTTGGGGAACAAAAAACAACCTTGAAATTTGGGGGGCATCAGTTAGTTATGGAGTCTTGGAGTTGCTTACGTCCGGAGCCTGCGGCTACGAAAAAAGCTAGCTCATGCCCGGCCAAGCAATGATGTTGCAACCCCGGAAAAGAGACCGATGGAAAACGGCAGTAAATTTTAAACTGGAGAAAAGGTCGGTAATCCTTAAAAATGAAGTCAAAAATAGGTTGGAAGGACACCCTGCACGGAACGAAAAGGAAAGAAAAAAGAACGTTGGCTGCGGCAAGGCCTAGGGAGCAGAGATCACAGAAAAGGGGACGACCAGGAAAGTTCAGCCAATGGACCGGTCGACCAAGACAAACACTGAATCCTGCTAATGGGACAAGGAAACGGAACGACGAAGGAATTCTTCTAGAGGACAAGAGTCCTAGGGTTGGCTGGCGTGCAGAGAAAAAAAAGACACGCAAAGCCTACAAAAACAAAAATCTCGGGACGGACGAGCTGACGCCAGGAGAGAAAAAAACCCAAAAACAACAGGGAGGAAAATACAAAAAAATCTCAGGGACATGGAGAGTCGGTTCAGCATCGACGAGGCATTGGGGGAAGATAGTCTGAAAAGAAACAGAGAAAGTAATGTCGAGAATTCCCCGGTTAGACAGGGAAGAACGGGGGCGGAAGAAAGATCCAGGTCGTTCGACCTCGCAGTTCAAAAGGAACACGCGCGGCGCAGAGAAAATCGCGCACTGCGTAAGTCTGAATCAGACAGAAGGGGAAGGCAAGCAACCGGGGGGGACCGCTATAGTAAACGGACCAGCAAGGTCCCCGGCACAGGAAAAAGTAGAACTCAAAGAAAGAACAGCGCAGAGTAAGTAATCTCAAAAAAAACCTCATCGGGGGAAGCCACGAGCCCACTAGAAGGGGGAGAAAGTCCAAACCAGTGTTGAAAAAGAGAAAGGGGGCGCACTTGGCAGGGATCTCCGCGAAGGGTTAAGAGGACACAATAAGTCGGCCAGGACCGTACACACGCCGTCTCAACAATCAAGAAAAAAAAAGCGCACCTGCAAGCAGCAACGCGGTCCAGCAAAGGAAAGAGATGACAAAAACAGGAAGGGCACTCTGGAATCGTAAAAAGAAAATGTAAACCATACCTCCGAAAAGATTGCCTGTCGAATGACAAACTAAAAGGACAACAAACAACAACACGGGCTTCAAAAAAAAAATGGCCAAGTAGTCGGGTGAAGTCGACAGCCCCAAGAGGGGACGATTGACGGGTAAGAGGCGCCATAAAGACAGTTCGACGGGAGTGGGAAAAGAAAAACGTGCAGAATGACCGCGTGGCATAGTCCAGGGGACGGGGGCGCAGGACCGAGAGACCATGGTAAGACGCGCGTAAGAGACGCCGAGACTGTAAACATCACAGCAGATGAGAAAGATTATACGTGCCAAGGAAAAATCATCAAACAACGGGGAGACCTGGAACGAGACGCGGGGATCTGCGTAACGCGGCGGGAGGAAGGCAAACAAGAGGCAAGGGGGAGGTTTCGGGGAATGTCTCCAAGAAGAAAGTTTCCCCCTGAGAAGTCGGACAACGGCAAGAGGCGTTGTATGGGGGTGCTCAGGGAGTGATGCCTGCCGAAGTACGAAGAGGAGATGATCTGCTCGCATAGGTACGTAAAACACAAAAAAAAAAAAGAGTCCAGGCAAGGGCGAGCCATGCGGGACACCCAGCTAGCTTAAAGGGAAGAAAAACTTTAATCAAAGGAAGGGGCTTACAGGCTTTGGATGCAGATATCAAAGGCAGAAGGAGGGCCCTCACGGGAACATTTAATCGGCCGCAAGGGCATAAAGGCAGGCGGACAATATAGTAGAGAAGGAGGGTCAGCCGACTGGAAAGAATGAAGGGGAGGAGCGGTAGGCTGGGGGGGCTGGTGAACGAATATAAGGACCAATGCACCCACGGACACTCGGAAAAAGCGGGTAATATAGGAAGAAGATTCGTCGAGCAGGTGTCAGTGCCGAAGTTCAATAAAAAAAGATATCAGCTGGCGGGGAAACGTAGAACAAGGGACCTTGGCTGAAACGAAAAGGGATAGTTGCCCCCAGGGCAGATCCCAAAATTCTAACGGCAGGAATGGCCGAGAAAGGTCCGGGCTAAAAAAACGTCAGTGGCCGCCCGAGGGACGAAGAACAGAGGGGAAAAGGCCCGGGGCAAACGCTACCGGAAAATACCAACTCGGAAGGTCCATCGGTAGTGGTTCCCGGGGGAAAGATCGGGGGGATTGAAGGGATAACGGCGGACGGAACCGAAGGAGAGGAATAAGTCAGACAAAAAAGCCAAAACTAAAAGAAACACATATGCCAAGGTGGTGGGGGGAAGAAACACCGTTCCGTTGCGGAAAAGGTGCGTGTAATGGTACACTAAGCTGCGCATCGGCGCTACCGGAATCAAATGAATCTTTCCTGGCGTAAGAGGCAGGGGAAAACTAGCCAGACTTTAGAAATGAAACTTAACGCCCGCAAAGTTTCACGCACCCGGAGAAAAAGATGAAGATCTTGAAAAGACGAAAGGTTGGTATGGCGGGCAAAAAAGTGGTAAGCGGAAATCAGGGAAGCAAGAAGAAAGAGCTTTACAGCTACTGCCTGGGTAGAAAGAAGACGCAGTCGAATAGAACGTCTAACACCACGCAATCAAGGTTAGACAAGGAAAAAAACCGCTAAGAAAACAAAAGATAAGGATGGCACCCCGGCTATGAGGGACTCTTGAGCGCAAAAAACACGGAAACCTGCGGGGGGTGACGTAACAAGGTGTGGAGGATTGCGCCGGTACACGTAGCTCAGGGAAACCATTTGTAACGTTGAGAAGAGGACCTGTACAGGACTGAAGGGGGTGAGGGACGAGTGGCTACCCTCCAAGACCGCTCTCAAAGTTTAGCAGGGTCTTCCAACCGAACAGGTTACAGGAAAGGCGGAAGGTCTGCGGGGCACCTCGTCCGGGACAAGGTTCAAAAAGATGTGGAGACCGCCCGGGGCAACACCTCGACCTTCCAAGAAAGAAGGGATAGCTGAAGCGCAGGAATAGCGATGGTGGGAACGGCGGAAAGGGGGGGAGAGAGCCTTGAC
>Ga0179593_1475355_pt1 | contig 11447 bp, 17 predicted proteins | sample CZODoug2_1_08_16_FD_185931 | JGI IMG/M metagenome (GOLD analysis project Ga0179593, IMG submission 185931) | Vadose zone soil fungal communities from Angelo Coast Range Reserve, California, USA - CZODoug2_1_08_16fungal (PacBio error correction) | ecosystem: Environmental > Terrestrial > Soil >...
GAAAAGGGCCAACCACGGGTTAATGGTGGGCAGGGACGGGTCCAACCCGGTCGGGGGAATCTAAAGGGAACTCACCGAAACGGTAAAACAACCGAATTTGAAAAAAAAAAACAAAAAGGTGAGAGTAAAACCTAACGGCGGTCGGTCGGCGGGTGGAAAAAAAGAGATTTACGTGACGAAAGGAAAAAATCCGGCAACTGCGCTTGCACGGGGGTTGGGTTTAGGGTTGACAAAAGGCACGAAGTGGAACATGTGGGGGTTGAACATTTCTGGGAGCACAAGGAGGTGACCCACACTCAAAAACAGGAGGCAAAGTTTTGTGAACGAAACTGACAACGAAACGGCGTACGTAAGGCTCGCAAAGAAAAAAACCTGGGAAAAAAACTGCCAAAAAAGATGTTGCGTAGCACCAGGCCCGGGGATCGGGGGGGGGCCGGGGAAAAGGAGAAACTGTCAAAAACTTAAAAACCAAGATGGACGCCAAGAGGAAATTATAGAGAACAGACGGGGGAATCAAAAAACCGAAGAGAGGAAAAAGTCAAAAGGTGACGACTAAACGCCTCGCTCAGAACGGGGCCCAGGTCAAAAAAATGGCAAAAACCAAAAAGCAACAAAGAAAAGGGACCGGCCAAAAGGGGGTCAAGAGTGAACCGGAATAAAATAGACGAAACCCGTCCAAGAGAGCGGGGTAGGACGAATAACAATCACGGCACCCCAAAAAAAAAAAGCATGTAAAAAACCGTACAAAACAAAATGCGCCGTTAGCCCGGGGGGGGGGGCTTCGAACGGATCGACCGAGACCGTGGCCAAAAGGACGTGAAGACTGGGAAATCCTTTCCCAAGAGTCATGAAAACCGGTCAGGGGGGGGGGGGGGCAGCAGGGTGCCAAAAAAGGGACTGGCAAGAAAAAAGAAAATAGGGGGGAACAATACTACAAGAAAAGACGACTCGAACGAAAAGATGGCCTCTGCGGAGGACGAAGGGTAGACGGCAGAGCAAACACCTACCATGGTGAAAAAAAGTGTTTCGGCAGGTGTGTATGAGGCTAAAGCGGGCGCGGAAAAAGTCGGCAAAAGGAAAACAAGGGCCCGGTTGGCACGAAAAAAAGCCGAAGGTAGCGGCCGAAAAATTCCCGGCTGACAATTTTGGGTGGGCCAAAAAAAACCAGGGGCCGGACCGGTAAAAGAAAAAACACGATGCATGAGGGGGCCAACCCGGGGGCGCAACGGCGTGAGGAATGTCCATGGTCCAAAACGAATGGGGGGGGGGAGCTCGGTGAGAATCTAGGCGCAACTTCACCATGGGGGAGACTGGGAAAAGGTCACCGAAACCAGGTGGCAAGGGGTGCCAATTAGGGGTGATCGGAGAAAAAAAAGAGGAAAAAAAGAACAAGGGTTCCTCCGTGATCAGTGGAACAGAGATTTTCCAAAAAGCGTCTGAAATCACGGAAGAGGGGGGAAGAAGGGTTGGAGCCCGAACAACCGGAGGCGGAAAAATCCTCAAAGAAAAAAAAAAAACCCGGGGTCACGCGGGAGGGGACACGGCCGTGGGCAGGCTCGACGGGACGTCGGTCACTCAAAAAAAGAACGGGTTCCGTCGCGCCAACAGGGAAGACCAATACAAAAAGGAACAACCGTGGTTTTCCTCATCGGCACGGGAGCGTCGCCGCCAGAACGGGAAACTGTGGAAACGGGTTTCAAAAAGAAGGTGGATGCGCGAAAGCAGAGCTGTATAAACCCAACATGGGGGGAAAAAAGGGTCCCCGCCGGCGACACAAAATTGCGAGGCGAGGAAGGTATCGAATTGGAAAACTGGAACCAGGGACATACACAAACAAGCCGTGCAAGTGCCCGGACACTGGGCAAGGGTAGACGAAACAAAAAGGGAAAACTTCCGCCGGAAAATCCCCACTGTCAAGTAAAAGAAAAAGAACCCAAGTATATTAAAGCTAAAATCGGGGAGCCGCCCGCAACCAAAGTAAAAGGGACCACGCGCCAAAACTCAAAAAAACCAACTGGGACCAGAATACTCCGGTGGGGCGAAAAAACATGCAAAGAAAAAAAGGAGCGCGTCGGCGAGACGGTGAAGGGAAGGCTTGTTTTGTTTGCTGGGGGGGGGAATCGAAGAGTGACTCCTAACGGAGGAGAGAGGGGGAAAAACGGTGCCAGAACCACTGGGCAGAAAAGGGTGTACGCGCAAAAAAAGAACGACGCGCAAAACACAGGAGTGTCCGTCCCGTTAAGGCCAAAAAAAAACGAAAAAGAAAAAACGTGTACGGGGAAGAGGGGGACTCGCAACGCCGGACGGCACCAAATATTGAAAGGACTTTCAAAAAAAACGGACCCCGCCTCGGACCAAGAAAACGGTTTGGCCAAAATGTCGGAAAAAAAAAAAATCGGGGGGGGAGAAAGGCAGATCCCAAAAGAAAAAGCCGTGTAAGAAATAAAATTCTTCGAACAAAGTGAAAAGGTGGGAAGGGGAACCACAAAGACAAAGGAAACACGGAGGGGGACCCGGGAAAAAAAAGAAAAAAAAGAAGGCGGGGGAGGGGAAAGATCCACGAAGCCCTGGGGGACAAGGGACGCGGGGTTCCTCACGGCCCAAAAAAAAAACAGCAGCGGTAAAAAAGGGAACTATCTGGGGAGCTTGGACCTGGGGCGCAAGCACGGGAAAAAATCCCAACCAAAAACGCAGGACTAATGATAAAGCCGGTTCAGAAAAAAAAAACAAACTGTTCAAAGCGCTGGTTGGGGGGAAGCACTCTTCACAAACAAACAAAAAAAAAGAGAAGAAGTAAAACACAGACCAAAAGGGGACTATAAAACAACGATTCCAAATTTGCGGAAAAGCGAGCAGCAGGGAAGAGGAGCCCAGAGCAGCCGCGAAACAGAGAAAAATGTGAACACAGGAGAACGAAAAGGGAGGAGTTCAAGGACCAACTGGAGGACAGAGTTCCTGACCCGAGAAGTGAATGAAAAAAACCGCAAAAACCCCAGCCGAGTGAAAAACTGGGGAAAACTAAAGAGGGCGACGGGAGAACGGGGGTCAAGGATGTTCGAATACGAACTTGGTCACGACAAACTGAGAGGGAGATCTGAAAACAACGCTGTGGGCACGCGGGAGCCACAAACTGAAATTCAGGAACAAGATCCCTGGGGCGGGAGGGGGGGGGGGGGGGGGGGGGGGGGGGGGGAAGAGGAGGGGGCCAACCAAGCGACTGAGGGGGATGGAGTCACCGTGCCATGAACAGGATGGGTTGTTGTGGGGTTCCGGCAACTGGCGAGCGGGTCAAGAAGGCACGAAAGAAAAAGAGATTGGGGTGGTCCAAACAGCCTCCGCAAAAAAAACCCGGAAACACCACTGGGAGAAGACAAGGGGAAAGGGAGGGGGGGCGGACGAATAAAACCCTCCCAAAACAACGAAAAGGAGCGCCTGCTAACAAACGGTGGAAAAGAAAAGGCAACTCCGGAAAGGAAGGACCAGCGCTTCCATCCCAAAAATGCAGCAAAAAAAAAGGGGGGGAAGGATCGCAAAGACTCGCAAAATGACATAAAAACAATGAGAGGGGGGGACGGAAGGGACGGCCCGGGGGGGTCAATCCAAAGCAAGAAGGAGACTTCGGAAAACGCCTCACAGTGACGTGGAACGCGGGGAAGGAAGGGATCGCAGCGTGAAGGGGGTAAAAAAAAGGGCGTGGAAGGGCGGGGATTAAAAGTCGGTTGGCGGCAGGCCGGGGGCCGCTGCACCCACAGGGAAACAAAGGCAAAGTGGAAAAGGCCGAACCAAAAGGGGGGGTTTTATTACACTTGGTAGAGGGAAAACTTGTGAGAAGGCTCATCGCCAAAAATCAGATCGTGTGGGGGAAACCGACGGACAAAGGGGGTTTCAAAAGCAACAAAAAAAGACCTGGTGAGCGGAGGACGCCAAAGGGGACGCGGGGGCAAAAAAAGCCCCGGACCGAAGAAGGACTACCCCAACCCGTAACATATGTACGCTGAAATACCACCGCCGGGTTCCGCCGCGGGCCGAACCGGAGGGGAAAGTGAGCCGGATGGGCGCGAGGAATCAAAGGCCCAAAGTCCAACCGCCCTGGCAAAACTTACCGCCTTAACCCGGCCTGCATAAAAGGGGGTCCAAAGGGAAGCGAAAGAAGGCGGGGAAGAGGATAACACCTGCCAAGGGAAACCTCAGAGACACAGACGTGGACGACCCAGTGTGAAGAAGCAGAAAGGTTGAGGTCCATCGATGAAAAAACCCAATGATCCGAAGAGGAACATTGTGGTGTGCGCGAAAAGGTACAGCCATAAGAAACCGACAAACATGGGGGGGGGGGGGAAAGGGTGGAAACCACAGACCACTTTTGAAAACGCAAAAAAGAGCGCCACTAAAAGGAGAAACGACAAAGAAAAAAAAGAATCGGGAAGAAATGGACGACCCACTGCACTCCAGGGGAGAAAAAACGGGGGCACCGGTCCCTAACATATTGCTATAGGGGGGGTACAACAGGGGAAAAACCTCTGCCAGACAAAAAAAGTTCTCAACTAGCAGAAACTCAAAGGGCCAAATCGGGGGGGAGACGGGGTGCTCGGGGGGCGAGGGGACCTCAAAAGAGTGACGAGTAAGCCGCAGGGAGCCAGAATAACTCAAAAAAGGGGGTAAAACTAAAAGGCAACTTGAGCCCGTTGGCGGTTACCGCGAAGGAAGAACCGACCCGAAAAAAGGAAAAAGCGTGTGATTCAAAACAACCAAAACGTATCTTGCAAACGCCCAAGGGAAAAAAGACAAAGGAAGTCGTGGAACGCCTAAGTAAACCCCTGCCAAAACCAATAACCAAAAGTGGGACGAGCTGGGCAGAGAAAAGGTTGGGACGGAGGAGAAAGCGGAGGGGGGATGAAGGGACAGTGCTGGAAGGAACCACCAAACACAAAGAAAGGCACCAACTCCTCACGCCAGGAAAAAAGGGGGTACTCAAGAAGTGGGGAAAAGGGGAACACGGTATCAAGTAGAAAAAAGATGCGCGGGAAGAAGTGCGGCTCTCACAGAAACCGAAACCAAGCGAAAGGGGGCAAGTCATAGGGGGTCCAGAAAATAAACAATGAAACCAAAATGACCTTGAGACCGACGAAGAAAGAGAGGCTGAACGTGAGGAACGGCAAAGCAAAGACAACTAAGGAACGATGCCGGGACCCGGCCAGACACGCCAGCCGAAGAAACGGGACAGGCGGTGGGGAAGTTCATCGGGGGTGGCATGTGGGCAAAATCTAGAAGCCGAGGGAAGACAAAAGGGAAATCAAGGAATTTCGGAAAGAAAAACAGCACCCCCAGAAGTGGACTCGAGCTGAGGATCCTTAAAAACAGATAAGCCCTATCCCCTTGATCGGTTTAGGAAGGCCGAAGGAGAAACCTCCGGAAAGACTTCGGGGGGCCGAAGGGGAACTCAAGTAAACGGGTCAACGGCGACACTGTCCCGCGAGTGCGCCTAGACCCTGAACAAAAAAAAAGGAAAAGCACAGGTCACAGGGGGGGAAGTCATGGGTGAGGCTCCCAGGGGTTTTACCGACTACAAAAGAGCGGGCGAGCCAAACGAGGGGGAAGTGCCCAAACCGACGGGAAAAAAAAAGGTCAAGGGGGGGTAGTTCAGCCGCTTGGCCCAGAAAAAAAGGGTTACATGGGAGAAGGGATACCCAGACAAGGAAAGGACATACGACTAAAAAACACCTGAATTAATGAATCTGTATGGGTTCGTTAACGGGTAGACCGGGACTGGGCCGCGGGTCCATCGGGTCTGGAAAAGGAAAGAAAATCGAGGAGGGGTAAACGCCTGAAGGGACCCCCCAATGGGGATGATCACAGCTTCACAACAAAAAAAAAAAAAGGCCCGTCACCCTCGGTGACCGGATCTCCACTCCACGAAAAGAGGGAACTGGGAAGGGGGTGTTGGTGGGGAAAGAAACGGCGCTCCGAGGGAACATGTGGGGGGACAGGAGGTAAAAAATTGAAAGTTCATGAGGAAACCCGAATACGAACGGTTTTCTCAGGTGCAAAAAAGAAAGAAAAAAAAACGTAACGTGAGAACGAAGGACACGAGGTAGAAAGGGAGAGGGGGACAAATCGCCGGGGGGCGGAGAAAAGGCAGCGAGCCATGACAACTGGGGGAGGGGGCTGTCATATGACAAGGTCGCGGGGAAACGTAAATGAACGTCAAAGACGTCCAAAGAGAAAGGAGAGGGAGTCAGGGAGGGAAGAGGGAACAGAAGCTGGGACCTAAGTGAAGGGTCGAACTGTCGAACGTTGGCACAGGGAAGAAAGGGCCCAATAAAAGGAAGCCGACAAAAACCTTTGAAGAAGGAAACCCTGGAAAAAAAAAAAAAACTCTATTGATAAAGGTTGGCCTGTGCCAAGGAAGGACCAAAAAGGGGACAGGAGAATCATGGTCAAAAGTCCAAGCGGAACGTTAAAACCCCTAAAAAAGCCTTTGGGCGAGCGGTTCAAACTTCAGAGAACCAAGGTGGCGTCAAAGGGGGAAAATGCAAGCAGAAAAAAAGCAAGGAAATCTAAAACAATTTATCTTGCAAGCCTCAAAAACCCGGGACAGGGGGTTGGGGGGGAAAGCCGCCCGGGGAGGGGGTGTGCAAAGGGTGACCTGATCGGAAAAATCAGTCCACGGAGAGGAAAACTGGCGCAACTTGAACGGGACTGGGGTCACTTCAGGGTGAGGGGGACCGCACCATTGGGGCCGAAAAGAGGTCGTGACCCATTAGAGCGCAGGCGAAACCGGGGCAGCGGTAACCGGCGTCACAAAGAGACAAAAAAAAAAAAGAAGAAGCCGCGTTGGAACAAGAGAGGGGGATTAGAAAACGAGGGAGACCCGGGCTACGTGGTCGTAACACCGTGGGAACAAACACGCAAAAAAATGGGGAACGGCCCCCATGGGGAAAAGTCAGCAAGGTCAAGTTGCCAAAATGGGACCACTGGGATGACTCGGTGACGCAGGCGCACCTCTCCCGGAGAGGGGGGGGGGGGGAAGTAAACCAAAAAAAAATGGGAAGAGGTCCGCAGGTATAGGGGAGGGAACGGACGGCGACACCAACGTGAAATCAGGGTCCTCGAGTCCTTTCCAAACAGGCCCTGGTACGCCGGGGAAAAACCGGGAAAAAGTTAGCAGGGTGGAGAACTGAACCAGCCAGACTGGGGGAGGGGGGGCGAAAACCTCCCAAAAGGGCCCACCCAACCAGCATTTGGGTTTGTTTGGAAGAAAAGCGGGACAAAGGCGGGGGACCTGAGGATCAAATGCGAGCGTCAACGGATACAAAGGAACCGTTTTCAAGGGACTGAACTTCCAAGGAAAACGGCCGTGACTTCGTGACAGCTGGAATCGGGTAGGGCTCGGGGAAATAGGGAAAGGTACGAGAAAAGGTGACAGCGAGAAAAAAAAAGGGAGCAAAGCTTTAGAACTCAGAACTGTTTCCAAAGTCCGGCAAAAAAGAAGGCGATGTCGAGGAACAAGATAAAAATTTAAAAGAGGACCCATAGTGCAGAAAACAAAGGGGGGGCTTTCGAACAGAATGGACGGTGTCCTTGGAGCACCGCCCCGTGCGTACCCGAAAAGGAACAAAAACAGGCGACCCCTCCGTGGCCCAAGACGCTTTGAAAACATCGATGAAAAAAAAAGGAAAAACGCCGAGGATGGTCAAAGAGGGCCTGGCGGAAGCTCCGAAACTGAGAAGTCCGGGGAGGGAACAATGGGCAGCGAAAATTAAACAATGAGACTCAGCTCTTGGGCGGGATCGCAAGGGGGGCGCTTGAGGGGGGGGGGGGGTGATGACAGGAAACTGGGGGGGACAAGAACCGGAAAGAAGACGAAATTGCAGTCAATTTTAAAAAAGGGTGATCCGCAAAAAAGACTAACGCTCCAGCAACGGAGGGGTGGCAAATGGGGAAGTAAAGGAAAAAAGGAAAAAAGAATCCGCTGAACTAAAAGAACCTCGCAATCAAAAACCAAAGAGAAAAGAGAACTGTAGGGAAAGAAAAAGAACTCCTAGAAGAAAGGACCCGTTTTGGATTCGGAATCGTGAGGATCTCTTCCACACCGCATGAGACATGTGAAGATCCATTGAGTAACAAGGAGAGGTGGGGGGAAAGAAAGCAGAGCAGGGGAAAAAAGAAAGTACTTGACAGGAAAAAGGTCGCGACCCGTTGACCCCGTACATCACGTCGGTTGTCTGGGATCCTAAATGGAAGGGGGGCCAGAAAAGAGGCCAGGTCAGCGCAAAATGGAGGCTAAGGCGCAGGAGAAGGCGTGCGAAGATAGGGGAGAGCTGAGAGGGGGCTGCATGGAGGCCACGGAGACTCAGGCAGGTACCTGGAAACTCGTGCACCTGCCGTGAAACCGCTGGTGGGCAAGGAAAACTCCGACAAAAAAACAGAAAAAAGAGGGGAGGGGGTGGGGGGGGAAAAAAAAAGAGAATAAGGCCCATTATGAACACAGCTGGAACGGTACGATTCCTTAAGCCTGGGGGGGAACGCCAGTAGCGCACCGGCTGAAGGGAGGCCACGGATACCGCAGAAGGGGGTACAATGGAAAAACGTGGGGCCAAAACTGAGGGATTATCGAACCTGGGGGGGCACTCGGTCCTGGGGCCACACCAAGAGGAGATATCAAAACAACGAACTTACCCTGGTCAAAAGGGTCAAGAAGGGCGAAAAAAGGGGGGTACCCGGAGGGGGGGTTCACGTGGCTTGTCTATGAACACGACCCAGAGTTCCGTCAGAGGAAAGCAAATCCCCGAAAAGAAGTGAAAAGGATGGAGTGGGAAAACTTAAATCCCTCACCGCGCATCGAATAAAACAAAGGGATCAGACTCCGGAGGAGGCCAAAAGAAGGTGCGGATGGGGGAAAAAAATTTTTCACTGAAGGTCACTCTAGCTTGGTCAAAAAAAAAAAAGCCGAAAAACGAGATACCCCACAACCCCCCCAAGGGAGGCAACAAAAAAAATGAGGGAAAAGGCCTGTATCTTGAAAAATCGTACGTCCCCGTTCTAAGCTGGGAAGAGGGTCCGAGGGGAATCTGCGAGGAAGACAAGACCATTCAGCACAAAACTGGGTCGAGGGGTTCGAGGCTCCGGTCAGGGCCTCTCCTGAATACAGAAACGAAAACAAAAGAAAAAAAGGAGCACCATGGAGAAGAAGGACAAAGATTGTAAAAGCGGGTGACAGTCAAGCGGGTCAAAAAAGCGGCCGTCCAGGGGGAGCTGTAGGGAAGAGGATGAAAAACCATTGTCTGACTTCGGGGGCATCTTGATGAAAAGGAACAAGCGGGCTTCTGGTTAAAAGGGAAGCGGGGAAAGGGGAACCGGGGAGGGAAGTGTTACGGTTAAGAGAAGGCACGGTGCAGGCTCCCTGAAAACCTACAAGGTGAAACTGGAAGGAAATAAGGCTTGGAAAGGACCGAAAAAACTGTGAATGTGTACTGTTGAAGCCAAAGCGCCGAAAATCCTACAAGGGTCGGGGGGGGGTCGCCGGATGGGGACCATGGACCCCGGTGGGGTACTGGGAAGAACAAGTGGCGCTCGCGGGGGAAAACGCGGGGTTAAGAAACGTCACGCCCAGGAATGACCCACGTAACGGGTCCAAGATTCAAACTGGAATCAATCTCAAAAAAAAACTGGTAATATTAAAAGAGTTGGGGGGAACGAAGGTATAGTCCTGCAAGAGGATCAAGGGGTAACATGTCCAGCTTAGGTTAAGACAAGCGAGACTAGTACGGAGAGGGAGTCGGAAAATTCACCTCCGTTCTGGGCTTGGAGTGCGCCCTGATTAGAGGGAAGGACCGCCTCAACGGGGCTGTGAGGGGGGACGAACTACCACGGATGACTTACCTTCCCTAGGCAATATACACACAGGGGGAACGTGGGCCCTGCAATTTACTCAACCAACCTCCTTTGGGTGTCTATGGGGAATGAAAAGAACGGGAGGGGGAATGGGTAGACCAAAAAAGGCACCGAAAAATAAAACCGATTGACTTGACGGTTGATTGACCGACAAAAAACCGCCTCCAGGAAGACATGGGGGGGAGGAAAAAAGTCAACTAAAAACTCATAATCAGATAGTGCCTAAATGGCCGACGTCGAAAAGGCTCAACAAGGGGGACAGGCCAGACAAATGCAATAGGGGGGGGGGTTCAAACGGAAGGAACCAAACTGCGGCAAGGGAAGCTATCAAAAGTCGATCAATTCATATTATGGCATTACTTTGGGTCTAAAGAAAAAAGAGTTTGGCCCTCTCCGCCAATTTCAAGGCGCCTGCTCCTCAGTCCAAGCCTCCGACAGAAAAGACGGTTGACGAGATTAAGACTGGCAAACGGCACAGGTGGTGCGGAAGACCGCTAACCGACCCCAACTGACAAAGTGTCCGGTGGGGAGTCCTTGTCAAAGTTCTGGCAATGGACATAGAATGGGACAAAGTAAACACGGGTACAATGAGGGGGGATACTCCGGACATTGCAAAAAAAGTACCTGGGAAACTCACAATTACTGGGGGGCTTTTTCTAATAGAGGTTAGCGAGGATTCGGCAAACGGTGGTAATGAAAGGCCTTCAGAAAGAAGGTGAACTTGGTCCCCACCATTTAAGAATTCAAAACAGAGTCCGCTCTTTTGGGGGGGATCCTAGGAGGGGGGGGGAAAAAGTGAAAAAAAGGGAATCGGACCCAGGACAAGTAGATACTGGAAGGAAATGTGTGGGGGCAAAATTCCAAAGAGAAGAGAAGCAAGGGGTAAAACAAGGTTTAAAAGGGGTTGGGAAGGTTTCTCTGTGGGGGTTCTCAGTGAGTGGCCCGAATGCAGGTGAAGAAAAGGGTGGATATCCCCATGACGTGTCTGTCTCCACTCCGAAAAAAGAAGGAGAAATGGGGCAAGGTCCGACGCAGCGTAAGTCCTTTGCGTTACTTGTTCCAGCGGGGTTCTTGGGGGACCGCCTCACACGGCAACTCAAATGCTGTCCTAGTACCTGCAAAGACAAGGCCCTTGGCTGCCGACACCTCCGGGGAAACAATGGACCCAACCTAGAGGAGAATGCGAGACCAATGAAACCAGGACAGCCATGAGAACCCGTGCTACCACGCACGATGCCCCAACAGTCCGGGAAGGCTCGGACTCGAAATGCCAAAATTACGAAACACTTGGAACATGCCTGAAAACAAGCGCGCGGTTTGAAGCCAAAAAAAAAAGACAAAAGAAGACACCTGAAGGAGAAAAAAACGTGTACGGTATACTGGGTAACGACTCTCGCCGAAGGAATTCTGCGACACGGTTTGGGGTAGAAAGAACCCACACGAGGGAAGTTTAAAGCAATAGGGGGATACTGCCGCCTTTCATTGTACGACTGGGCCGCGGGGGGGACAAAAGGGGAAAAGGGAAGGTTAAACGGATAAGGCAAGTACCGCAGCAC
>Ga0179593_1621225_pt1 | contig 11447 bp, 16 predicted proteins | sample CZODoug2_1_08_16_FD_185931 | JGI IMG/M metagenome (GOLD analysis project Ga0179593, IMG submission 185931) | Vadose zone soil fungal communities from Angelo Coast Range Reserve, California, USA - CZODoug2_1_08_16fungal (PacBio error correction) | ecosystem: Environmental > Terrestrial > Soil >...
GAAAAGAGAAAGAGGGTACGTACATGGGAGTGAGAGGCGAACTCCACACTTTATTACGCTAGTCTCCGAGGGGAAAAAAGGAAAAAGGAAAGAGGGGGGGGAAAGAAGGAGAAAAAAAAAGTACCTTGAATCCTGCCAACAATTCTTCAAATTCATCTGAAAGTTCCATAAAATATCGTTAGGGAAAGAAGGGGGAAGGATAGAGAAGAAGGAAAAAGAGGGGAAGGTGCTCCCTCTTTCTCCGGCTTTACGGTCCCAGAAAGAAGGGAAGAAGTTTGGGAGAAGGGAAAATGGTGTGCGTGTGGCTCGAAGAGGAAAAAAGTCAAGAAGAGAAAAAAAAGGAAGAGCACAGTCCCTTGCGGAGTCCTGTGCGCACCCGATCCTCGTGCCAGCCCTGAAAGAAAGAAAACATTAGAAAGGGAAAAAGAAGGAAACCTTCGCTTCCCACAGTGCTCGAAGTTCTCTCCTTAAGGTCCTCCAATGGGGGAAGGAAAGGAGAAATAGGGGAAAAAAAAGAAGAGGAAAGGGTGAAGCCCTTCATATCTACATCTCTTTTAACACAGACCGGCCGGGAAGTTGGAAAAAAAAAAAGAAGAAAAAAGCTACAATGAAGCGTGAAGAATCGCCCACACGGGGGGGAGGAGGACCCTAGGGGAAAAAAAAAGAAAAAGAAGAAGCGCGCTATCGCCACAGAGCATTAATTCCCTTTCCTCCCCCTCTTATTCCTCTCTTTTAGATGTGGGGGAAGAAAAAAAAAAAAAAACCACAGGGGGGGAGGGGGGGGAAAAGATGAGATGGATGTGGCCTATTCCACTATTTCTCCAACTACTTCCATACTTGATAGGCGCAAAAGGGGAAAAAGTCTTGGGGGGAAAGAGAGTTTGGCGCTTTATCTTTCTCAGCCACTGTTCCGTTCCCAAAGTGATAAGGGGGGAGAAAAGGGGAGGGAGCGCGAAAGGAAGGAGAGGGGCAGACAATCCGTTTTTCGCTCGAGTTCTTGAAGAAGGAATAGGAAAGGGGAAAGGCACCCCCACCCCCCCCCCCACTTTCAACAAAGGATGGGGAAGAATAAGTTCTCGGGGGGGGAAAGGGGGGGGGGGAGGAAAAAGCAATCTCTAATTCGCAATTTATCTCCAATTTCTTTGTTATCGTCTCTACCAAATAAAAGGGACAGCGGGAAGAGATTTTCCAGGAAAGAGGGGAGAGGAAAAAGGGGAAAAAGCTCCGGCGGTCGGACTCCTTCATTTTCATTCTTCCTCATCCTATATCTCTCTCAACAACACCACGGGAAGGGGGGGGGGGGGGAGGCAATTGAAGAAGGGGAAAAGGAGGAGGACTCGCCATTGTTGCATGGGTTGTATTCCGTGCTTCCCTTTTTATTTGAAGAAGACTGGGAAACGGAGGAGAGGAGAAAGTGTGGGAGGGGGAGGAGGAGGGAGGGGCGGGTGCTCGAGCCCTATTCTTGCTTTGCTAGTTTGCACCAAGGGAAGGGAAGGAGATAAAGGGGAAAAAAAAAAGAAGGGGAAAAAAACGGGTAAGCCCGTTCTGAAAGAACTCGAGCGAACCCTCCTTATTTTTCTTCAAGACCGACGGAGGGGGGGGAGGGGGGGGGGGAAGTTGGGGGGGGGGGGAAAGGGAAAGTGTCTGTAACTATAAAATCTCCAAATTTCTAGAAGTTTCAAGACGGGAGAGGAAGGAGAGAGGTCTCAAAGAGGGGGGAGAAAAGAGTGTCTCGGTCACATCCATCTCATCTTCAAAGCCAAAAATTACAGTCCCTCGTTGAAATATAAGGGGGAAAGAAGGGTCTTAAAGGGGGGGGGGGGGGGGATGTATTTCTTCTGTTTTGCGATAGCTCGATGGAGGGGGGGGGAGAAAAATTAACAGGTGGAGAAGGAAACCGTGTGGGCTATTTCCCTTCACCTCATTTTTCCTTTTGGTTAGGAGATGGGGAAAGAAGGGAGCCTAAAAAAAAAGAAAAGGGAAAAGCCGCTGTAGTTAAGTTCTCATCCTAATTCTAGAGCCATATCTACGATGCTGAAACGAGGGAGAAAGGAAAAAGAGCACTTTGGGAGAAAAGGGGGAAGAGTCCATTCCGCATAATCTTTTTTGACTCTCGTTTATTGCAGGCTGGAACGAGGATAAAGGGTGAAAAAGAAAAGGAAGAAAAAAAAAGAAGAGGAGTCCGATCCATCGATGATCCTTCATATACTTTTTTCACCTTCTGAGCGCAAAAGAAAAAAAGGAAGACTTAGGGGGGAAAGAAGCCCGGAGAAAGCGGGCTATAAAATATTCTTTGTTCAGGGCATAAGGAAAGGATCTGAGGGAGGGGGACGGAAGTGATGGACGTTCAGGATGACCTTGCCGAATTGTTGGCCAGGAAAGTTAAAGGGAGGGAGAAAAAGAGAAAAAAACGCGGTCTACCACTGGTTCAGGTGGCCACGGAAGAAAGAGAAAGACTTCAAGAAAAAAGGGGGGGGAGCTGAAGAGGAAGCTGAGGTCGATCTTCGCGTCATAACCATGGAAAAGAGGAAGGGGAGGGAGGCTGGCGGGCTGTTCGTCCCAATTGGCCGGTGCCGACGTGAGAGGAGAGAAAATCACGGAAAGGGGAAAAGAAGAGCAAGCCGCGCGCTCGCCGTCTCCTGGTCACCTTCGGCAAAACGACTGGTTATGAGAAGAGAAAAGAAAACTCGAAAGAAGGAAAAAAGAAGGGAAAAAAGGAGAGCGAACTCCACCGGTAATGAGTCTAGTCCCTCCCGCGGGCCACCTGAAAAAAGGGGGAGGAAAAGCCGAAAAAGAAGGGAAGGAAAAAAAAGCGGCAAAGTCAGCTGAAAGTTCCATAAATAATCGTTTCCGAATTAAAGAAGGAGGAGGAAAAAAAAAAAAGTTCACTAAGGGGGAGGGAAACCAAGAATATTTTCTCTCCTCTTTCCCCTAAGGGAGGAAAGGGAAAAAAGAAAATACTAGGAGAGGGGGGGGGAAGAAAGAAGGTCAACTCTCTGCGTATCATCGATTTCTCTACTAATCTCCCCTAGATAGGCATCAGTCCTGAGGAGGGGGAAGGGGAAAGAAGCTAAACGCGAGAAGGGGAAAGAAAAAGGGGGGAAGAAAAGGCATCGCCTGAACCTTCGCTTCCCACTGCTCGAAGTTCTGCGTACGAAAAGGGGGGGGAAGAAAAGGGGAAGGAAAAAAGGATCTGGCGAAAGGAAAAGGAAGAATAGAACAGCGCTTGTTAAACCCAGACCGCCTGTGCATGTTCGCTTTTTACCGACGAAGGCTTCCAGAAAGAGGAAAAAAGAAAAAGAAAAAAAAAAAAGTTGGAGAGAAAAAAAGAAAGAAAGGAGGAGGGAAGGGGAGCGGGGGGGGGGGGGCGGGGGGGGAGGAGAGGAAAAACATCTTAGTTCAGGAAGGGGGGGGGAAGAGAAAGCGCGTAAAACACTTCGATTTCACCGAGGTCTTTCTTTTTTTCTTTCATTCTTAGCTTTGGATGTGCCGACCCGATGGCGAAAAAAAAGAAGAAAAGGACGGGGAAAAGGGAGGGCTTTAGGGAAGGGGGGGGGGGGGGGGGGAGGGAGGGGCAGGTGAAAAGAAATGTACGTGCCCAACTTTCCAGTTTTTCTACCTTTATCACATCAATTTACAGAAGAGAGAAGGTGGGGGGGGGGGGGGGGGGGGGGGGGGTGGGGAAAAGAAAAGAAAGGAGGAGGTCTTGCAGACAATCCGCGGGTTCGCTTAGTTCTTTCAGAACGGGCTTACCCGGGGAAAAGAGGGGGGGGGAAAAGGAAAGGTTTGCAAGAAGAGAAAAGGGGAAAAGAGACAGCATCGTGGGCTCTAGCCTAAAAGCCCAATCTCTAATTCCAATTGATCGCCAATGGCTGGTTGAAAGGAAGAAAAAAAGGGGGAAAAAAAGCCCAGGAGGAAGGGAAAAAAAAAAAAAAAAGAAAAAAAATGGGCGGAGTCGAAGACGCTGTTCACTGTCTCCGGCCGGTCGTCCTCCTGCAATTGTCAGTCTTCCGCAGCCGAGGAGAAGAAAAAAAGGAGGAAAGGACTACTCTCCTGAAGAAAGAAAAGAGGGAGAAAGAAGAAAGGGGGGGGAGGGGGGTATTCGGGTCTTCCGTTGTAGTTGAATAATATTTCAAAACTTCTTCGCCGTGTAGGCCCGTTGGAGGCGAGGAACGAAGGGGGGGGGGGGGGGGGGGGAAGAAAAGGGAAGGTTTTGGAGAGAAAAAGGAGGGGGGAGGAGAAGGGGAAAACCTAGCACTTATTTATATTAAACGCTCTTTCCCATCCCTTTGTTGCCCGTGGAAAGGAGAAAGAAAAAAAAAGAAGGGGGGGAAAAAAGGTTCTTCAAGAAAGAAGGGGGGGGAAAATTGGGTGAAGGGGGGGAGGAGAATGAATTGTCCATTGCTTTCTCCAGGTCGAACCCCTTTACACTTTGGGGCACGTACATGGCTGGAAAGAAAGAAAAGGGGAAAAGGAGAGGAGAAGCTCCTCCCTGGGAGAGAGAAGAGGGGGGGGGGAAGGAGTGGGGAGACATCGTGGCTCTTCACATCCCAGAGAAAGAGGAAAAGAAAAAAAGAAGGGGGGGGGAAGAAGATACCATAGGGAAAGGAGGAAGATGGTGAAGTAGATTTTATTATTGCTCCTTTTTTCTATATCTCTATTTATTTTTCAAGAAGCGCCCTCAAAGAGAGGAAGAGGGGGGGGGAGGGGAATTCACGAGAGGGAGGGTGGGGTAGGTATTATCTTTGCCCTTTCTTTATCCTTCGTTCTTAACCACGCGCCCTAGGGAAAAGGGAAGAAAGGGGGGGGGAAAGGAGAGGAGCGAAGAAAGAAGAGAAAGAGGGAGACGACTCGACCATTTTAGTACCTTCCTACGCAGAAAGGGAAAGGGAGGGAAAGAGTCCTGAAGAAAGGAGGGTGGTGCTTCCTAGGGGTAGTGAAAGGGGGAAGGGAAAGATGATTCTGTTGGTCGCACACGGACCAAAGAGAGGAGACCATCGAAGAGGGGAAAAGAAGAGAGAAGTGTCAACCTTCTTATCTCACACGCACAAAACATCGAAGAGGGGGGGGGGGAGAAAGGAGGAGGACCGGAGAAAAAGGAGGAAAAAGAGGGGAGAAAAATATTCTTTGCAGTCCTAATCAATAGTACTTAGTTTACATGCGAGAGTCGATCGTGAAAGAAAGAGGAAGGGGAAAGAGGGGGAAAAACACTGAAAAAAAAAAAAAAAGGGGGGGGGGGGCCGGAGTCAGGTTAGTTGTGGGCTGCTGCTGGCTTCCTTGCGCGAAAACCGGTCGACAAAAAAAGGGGAAAGGGAAAGAGGAGGAAGAAAATGTGGAAGGTAGATCTGCCAATCCCATGTACGAACCTCTCTTCTCTTTTCTTCTTACTCTTCCTCTCTTTCTATCTTCGTCGTCATAAACAAGTTGGGGAGAAAGGGGGGAGAAATCTAGAGGGAAAGGAGGAGGCAAAAGTGGGAGGTGCCTATTTATCTCTCTCACACCCCACCGTATTATTATTAAATAGAGAGATCACGTCGGAAAAAAAGAGGGGAGGAGGAAGGGAACTTGTAAAAGGCGGACAACACGAATGGGTATTACCTAATCTCACTCTCCTCTTCCTCTCTCCTCCAACTCTCGCTCCTCGTTCGTACATGGGGAAAAGAGAGAGAAAAAGGAAAAAGGGGGGAGGACCTCTTTTAAGGAGGAAAGAAGCAAGAAGAGAAAAGACATACCTTAATCTTCCAACAATTCTTCAAAATTCATCCTTAAAGTTCCAATAAATAAGAGGAAAAAAAGGGAAAAAAGAAACTCGTCAATAAGGAGAGGAAGGAAGGGAAACAGAAAAGAAGATTTCTCTCCGCTTTCCTCCGGGCTTACTTTCCGCATCCCTCCGGTAAGAAAGGGGGGGGAAAAGGGAAGAAGGGGGGGAAAAGGGTCTGCGGAGAAGAGGATCGACTATCTCCCCTTAGTATAGCAGAGTCCAATGGAGAGGGAGGGGAAAGAAGGGAAAGAACTCTAGAAAAAAAGAGGAGGAGGAAGGCTAGGTATCTCACCTGCCTCTTCCTAACCTCTCTTCCGCACATTTCTCGAAGGGCGCGTAAGGAAGGTAATAAAAGAAAAAGGGAAAAAAAAGGGGGAGAAGAGGAGGAGGATCCCTTCATATATAAAGATTGTTTAAACAAAAAGCCTGTTTCATTTTCTATTTTAAACTAACTAATCTCCATAACAGCGGCAACAGCTCATAAAAAAAAAAAGAAAGGAGAAAAAGAATCTTCATCGAGAAGGGGAAGAGAGGACTTGCAAATCCATCTCGCTATCGCCAACATAGCCATTACATAAAATTCTAATAAAAAAGCGTAGGACAGATAAAGAAGGGGGGGGGGGAAAAAAAGGAAGGGGGAGGGAAGGGGGATTTTCCTGAGAGGGGGGGAAGAGAAAAGATGGCGCAAACGTACGTCCATACTTTTATATCTACCATTTATTATAAGACATTATATCGTTAAGCTGGCTGGAGGATAAAGAGGGGGGGGAAAGGGGGGAGGAAGGGAAAATCAATTGACAATAAAAGAGAAGGAAACAAAGCAATACCCTTCCGTCTTTCTTTGGCATTAACAATCCCGTCGGTTTCGCTCGATTTCTTCAAACGGGCTGTAACAGGGGTAAAAGGGAGGAAAAAAAAAAAAAAGAGGGGGGGGAAAAGAAAGCAATACAGGGGAGAAGGGTGGAAACTAGAAGAAAGAATCCGGGGGCTTATCCCTCCATCAATCTCGAATTCCAAGTGATCGCCATGGCGTGGGGAGAGCTATAAACAAAAGAAAAAAGAAAAAAAAAAAGGAAAGAGGGGGAAACCGCCACGTTCCATAAAAGGAAAGAAAGGGTACAATTCTTCTTCAATCCAACGGCAGCCCTACTACCAATGCACCCAATTCTTCTTCTAATACTGTTCACTGTCTCCGGACGGTAGGGAGAAGGAAAGGGAAGGGGGAAAGGAGAAAAAGGGGAGGGGGAAAAAGAAGATCTCGGCTGAGAAAAGGAAAAGGGAAATGGATGACAGGAGTAAGAAAGGCCGAGACATATGAACATGTCCCTTCTGACTCCTCCATTTGTTGCATTTTTATTCGGGCTGCCGTTGATGGAAGAAGAATGGAAAAGGGAAAAAAGAAGAACGAAAGGGGGGAGGAAATAAGAATTCTATATTGCTGAGGGAGAGGGGGAGACAACAATGCTTTTCTTCTAGTTTGTCACCCCATCACTGATTTAGATTAAACCGCGGGCAAAGAAAGTTGTGGAAAGAAAAAAAAAAGGAGGGAAGGAAGAGAAGGAGAAAAGAGGGTTCTTCAATACAGAAGGAAAGGGGGGGAAGGGATTGGTTCCTTCTATCGCCTTATTTTCCATTGATTTCCTCCTTTCGAACCCCTGGAATCAAAGGGGAAAAAGGGAATAGGCAGGATATGAAAGGGAGGAGAAACCTTTCTGCTCTCAAAGGAAGGAAGTCGTTTGCGCACATCGTTTCTCTGCACATCCCCTCTCAGCTTCAAATCCCAAAAGTCGACAGCCTCGTGAAATAGAAAAGGAGGGGGGGGGGGAAGGGAGGGGGAAAAAGGAAAAGGAAGGTATGTAATTGCCCTAGGGTGGAGATAGACGTTGAGGTTGCAATAATCTCCTCTCAACTTATCTAATGTAATCCTTGAAGAGTGGATAATGCAAACAGGGGGAAGGAGGGGGGGAAAGGGAAGCTTTCTGGACTTCGTTCGTTTAACCACTTCGCCGCATGCACAGGCCGGTCTGGTTGGGGGAAAAAAAAAGAGAGGAAAGAAGAGAGAGGGGAGGAAGAAGAGATCCGACTAGCCAATGGTGGGGGAGGACCTTCCGTAACGCTCCCTTCGCTGCACTTTGTTAATCGTGAATGTTCATGGCGAGTCAGGTGAAGAGAAAAGAGGAAGGAAGAAGGGGGGGGGAAAAAAGGAAATACGCAAGGGACTGCTGCCTATCTACTTGTTCTCTTCGTCTATCCATCGATGATACGCAGGAGACGTGGCGGGAAGAAAAAAAGAGAAGAGATGGAATTGTGGAACAAACCGGCGGGACCTGAGGTCTTTACCGAACCTTATGACATCGGGCGATAAAATATCTTTCAGGGTCCTAAGTAAAGTACGTAGGAAAAGGGAGGGAACGAGAGGGAAGGGGAACTTTCAGGATGAAAGTGGCCGAATTTTGGCCGGATTCCATTTAGTTTTTGGCTTGCTCTTCTTCTTGCAGGCGGAGAAAAACGGGAGGAAGGGGGAAAAAAAGAGAAAGCTGAAGTACGGGTGGAGTTCGCTCTTCACCCCATTTCCTAACTCTATTAGCTATTTGGCTGCTGAAGAGGAAGAGGAGGGAGAGGGGGAAAAAAAGAAGGGGGGGGAGAATCATTTGACCAGGAGAACGGCGAGCGCTAGGCTTTCTATTCTTTTCTTCCCAAGTTGTGCGTGCCGACTTGATCTAGAGAAAAAAAAAAGGGAGGGAAGGAAAAGGAAGGAAGTAGATAGATAAAGTCGGCAACGCCACTTGGTACTACATCCTCTCCATCCCCTCGCGCTCGTCCGGTGATGGGAAAGGGAGGAGGGAGAAGAGTAGATTCCTCCACATCGAGAGACTAGGTTTCTACATTTATTTCATATCTTAACTCCACCGTTATGAATCAGATATAGAGGAAAAGAGGGAAAAAAGAGAGAAAAAAAAGATTGAATCCGGCCACAAGGAGGAAAGGCTACCTGAAAGTTTCACATAAATATCTTTACTATTCCCTCCTTCTTCTATCCAATATCGTCTTCTCGCTTTCACTACGGAATAGGGGAAAAAAAGGAAAAAAAGGCCTCCCTGTCTTACGGTCCACAACCCCACCCCCCCCCCCGTGGGGGGCAAGAAAGGGGGGGGAGAGGGAAAGGATATGAGTAGAGGTCTACTAAAGAAAAAGTAGGGGAAGAGTCACATTGAGGAGGTCCTTTTTCTCACCCTTAAATCCTCTTTTCCAGCCTTGCACTAACCGAGCACAAAAGATATGAGGGGGGAAGAGGGAATTAAAAAGTGAAGGGCGCTTACGGAAAGTACAACCAAATGGTCGAGTCCGTCTCTATTTTTCCCATCTTATTCTTGCTCTCGAATTAAGGATGAGAAGGTAAAGAAGAGAAAGAAAGTGCATGGGAGAAGTGGGTTAAACTAACGAAGATAAAATAGCGTCACAGCTCCTAACCAACAGCCTACATGATCTTTTAAGTTAAATCGCCCACACGGTTTTATATGAGAAAAAGAAAGATGAGGGGAAAAAAAAAAAAGAAGAGGAAAAGGAAATGGAAAGAAGGCTAATAAAAAGATGAGTCAATATCTTAGATGTTGTTTAACATCATAACCTCTCTTAAAACACATTCGTTTCACCGAGTGCTTTGTCTTGTGGGAGGGAAGCGGGAGGGGGGGAGGGAAAGAAAGAAATGAAGTCGTTAGCTCGCTTGTTCTAAGCAATTTTGGCGGCTTTTATCGTTTCCATCCACTTATTTCCCAATTGATAAGGGGAGGAAGGAAAAAAAAAAAGGAAGGAAGGAGTGAAGAAAAAAGAAGAGTTCGCTCGAGTTCGTGAGAACGGTTCTTACCCTTTTCCCATTCTTTTTTATTCGTCTCTGAATAGCCCCAAGGGAAAAAAAGGAGGGGGAAAGGAGGGAGAAAAAAAAAGAAGAAGAAAAGAAAATAGGGATAGGAAGCCATATCTCGAATTAAAAAGGGGAACAATGGGCGTGGTTAGCGGCCTACCAACTCCATTTCCCTCTTCCTCTCCTCCAACTGGCCTACACTCGAGCCCGTTTAAAAGGATGAGAAGAAAAAAAGGCGAACGGGTAGGAAGAAGGCAAAAGGGATATTCCTCATGCAGAGATACTTTCTCTCAACACAACACTTATTATTATTAAATATATATATCTCTTCTTCTGTAATACTGCATTCCTGCGTCTCCCGCCCGGAGAAATAAAAAGAGGGGAAAGAAAGGGGAAAGGGAGTAGAGAGGCCCGTTGGAGAGAAGGGGAAACGAGGAATGGAGTTGTAGAGCCGCTAACCACGCCATTTCTATACTTGGAATTCGATATTTTTTGGTGCTGCCTTGGCTCGAAGAACAAGGATGGGAGGAGAAGTGGAAAAAAAAAAAGGGAAGAAACCGTTCTGTTGAACGTTGGGCTTATCACCGACTCCCACAGCCTGGAAACGGTTAGCCCTTTTCTTAAATACCTCTCTCTAACCCTCCTTATTGTTCTGCAAGACCTGCTGAAGGGGGATGGGATGGGGGGGGAAGGGGGGAGAGAAGGGAAGGGGGGGGGGGGGGGAAGAAAGGGGGGAAAGGAAGGGAAAAAGGGAACTATAAAAGCCGCAAAAGTGCTAGAATCAATCCGATCTTAACTCTCTTCATTTCTTTCTCCTCCCTGGTCGCTCTCCAAGTACGGGGGAAGTAGGGGAAAAAAAAAAAAAAAGGGGGGAAACAGGCCAGCGTTCAATCAATGGGTTTTAATACCTCTCTTTTATGTATGTAAAAAAGAGAAAGGAGGGGAAGATGTGGGAGATAGAGAAAGGGGGGGGGGGGGGGGTGGAGGTTGCAATAATCTCCTCTTCAATGCTCTAATTAATCTTGAAAGAGTGAGAAAAAAGAGAAAAAATGGGGGGGGGGGGGGTTAGAAGGTTTCCGCTTTCCGGATCCTTCTTTCGTTTAAAAAACCCACGAGAAAAGAAGGAAAAAAGGGTAGATTGGGTTCTCACCTTTAATTCGAGGAGCCAGATCTACGATGCTTAAAACTCTCTCCGTCTCGACCATTTGGAGGACACCAAAAGGAAGGAAGGGGAAAGGGAGGAGGGAAGGGGGAAGATACCGAGTCCCTTCCGCAGAAGCTTTTTTTTCTCTCGTTTAGTGAAAAGGAGGGGAAGAGAAAAAAAAAGAAAAGGAGGGGAAGAGCTACGGGGCGCGCTTCTCTCCATCGATGATACGCAAGAGACGTTGCAAACCTTCTTCTTAGCTCACACGCACACACTATCGAAGCGGAGTAGGGAAAAAAGGGAAGAGGGGAAAGTAAACCCGAGGAAACGGGCGAGAAATATTCTTTGCAGGGTCCTAAGTCAATAGTACTTAATTTACATCGATAGTCCGTATCTTGTGAATAGAAGAAGGGAGGGGGAGGAGGGGAAATGGGGGGGAAAGGAAAGGTAGGTGTGGGCGGCGGCGTCTGGCAGCGGAAAACGCGGTCTACCACTTGTTTTCATGTTGGCCCGCGGAGGACTATCTTCAGGAAAGAAAGGGAGAAAGTGGAAGAAACGAGGAGCGAGAGGTCTGCTGAAGAGGAAGGGGAGGTCGAGCTTCGCGTCAATACCCATTCTTTTTGCCGGGCGGGAAAAAAAAAAAAAGGAGAGAGTGTCGTTCCAAGTGGCGGAGTACTTGG
>Ga0179593_1287452_pt1 | contig 11446 bp, 16 predicted proteins | sample CZODoug2_1_08_16_FD_185931 | JGI IMG/M metagenome (GOLD analysis project Ga0179593, IMG submission 185931) | Vadose zone soil fungal communities from Angelo Coast Range Reserve, California, USA - CZODoug2_1_08_16fungal (PacBio error correction) | ecosystem: Environmental > Terrestrial > Soil >...
TAAAGAGTTCACAGGAAAACATGTAAAGGAAGGGGAAAAAATAATCGGGGAAAGAAAGCCATGAGACAAAAAACAAAACCAAAAAACAGAACGACTAAGAAAGACCCCAACCCAAGAAGCGGGGAAACCAAAAAAAAAAAAAAGTGTCTCAAACCAAACCGAAAAAAAGAAACGGGGGGAAACACCCCAAAGAGAATTCTGTCGAAAACCATCCTCCAACGTTCCAGAGATCAACATCAGCCATCGGAAAGGACTGACCCTCCTGGGTATCAAGGGAAACGACATTCCCACATTTTTAATATGGAAAACGTTATAACCACTTGGGTAACAAACTTGGTTGGGGGGGGTTTTTGTTTTTTTGGGTTTTCGGCGTGGAAAGCTCCAACTCCTAAACCCCAAGAAACCCAAAGAAACACCAACTGACAAAGAAATGCAAGATGGTTTAAAGGAAGGCACAAGAAAGACCAAGAGGTGAAAATTTGGCAGAAAGCAAAGCACAAAGCCAAGGGAAAGCAATGACCATTAGGGTGAAAAGAGCAAAGCAAAATGAGTGCCTTTTGACCACAAGGGGCAAAGTTTTGTATTTTAAAAAAAGGGGTCAAACTGGTAGGGGGGTGTGGGTGGCAGGGGGGGGAACCTCCAATGCCAAAGGGGGGTTGTGGTTCATGAAAAAAGTGGGCCCAGAACGGGAAGGAACCCGGCCAAAAGGAAAAAGAATAACAAAGCTCCTTGGGGGGGGGGGTAACTGTTGAAATCCGATCGAAATTTGTTTGGGGGGGGGAAAAAAGCAAAACAAACCGCGCCGGGGGAACGCCGCTGGTCGGGGGGGAAAAAAAGTTCTGGACAAAGGAAAAAAAACTAGACGGAGTACCGGTGCAAAAGGACTTCTGAAAAGGAAAAAAGCCTCGCCTGAAGGGTGAAAAAACTGCCTGACCGAAGGAGACCAAGGTTCACGTCGGTTGAAAAACGAGCAAGAATCATCAAGGGGGGGAACCACCGGTCAACGCTAGGCCGAGAAATGGAAAAAGAACCGTTAGGAGTCGTAAACAAAGAAGGGAGGGTCACTTCACATTCCGCACCAGGCCTCAGGTGAGGGGTAGGGGGGGCCAAGGGACACCGGGCTGTAAAAAAGAGACTCGAAGAGGAAGAAAGGAGGAGGGGTCAAGACGATAAGATGGAACAAACGGCCGGTCAAGGGCTCAAGAGCTGGTTCAAAACTCCCTTTATCGGAGAAAAATAGGGCACGGCCAAGGGGAAATGGTTTACCAAACAGCGGGAGATATGGCAAGGGGATGGGGCAGACAGCATCAAACGAGGGGGGACGGGAAAAAACAGGAACGAAAAGATCAAGGGACCGGCACTACTACACAGACGGAGGGGTGGGGGCCACTGCAACGACGGCGATACCCAAAAAAATGCGTACAAATGGCGAGAAAAGTAGCACCCAGCACGGAAAAAAAAAAAAAAAAAAAACCGATTGACGAGGGAAAGTGGAGAACCGCAGAGTAGAGAGCAGCGATACGGAAGACGAAAATGGGGCATGGTCAAAGGGGAGGTTGCCGTGGGGCAACAAAAGGGATGACGCTTATCAAACCAGAGCAGGGACCCACTACGATATCAGAACAAAAAAAAATCAAGGACCCACCCCAGAGAAAAGTAGGAGGGACAGCACAAAAAGGAAACATTTGACAAAGGCTGAAATGGGGGAGACAGCGATAGTCAAACGAAATTACTTTCACTCGTTAGTCATAAGATGTTCAGGTCAAAAACCCAGAGCGAACCAAGGGGAACCTGCAGAAAGGGAAAAAACGCACGAAGTTCCAGGACTACTCATCGATGACAAGAAAAAAACATGTAGAATGAGACGGGGCTGTCCGCAATATCGTCCTCGTACATGGGAACCAAATGGCATGAAAGCCAAAGGAGGGCGCCAGGGCGGACGGCAAAACAAAAACCGTTCAGGTTGCCGAAAAGAAACTGGAAAAAAAAAGGGGGGAAAAGAGATCAATATAAAAACGAGGTCGAGAAAGTCGGCGAAAAGGGGAAAACACGGGAAAACCTGGGGGAACTATGGGTAATTAAAGGGGGCCAAAAAGGCCCTATGTTTGAAAAAAGGCATGCCGACAGGTGAAGGGAAAGTAAGTCGGACACGCAGAAAATAGACATAGAGAAGCACCCACCCAATGGCACACGGGACAGAACTTATTCGAAACGGGGGCATACACCCTAAAAAAGAAAGCAAAAAACATGGGCAAACGCAACGGAAAAAAGGGGTTTCAAAGGAGGGGAAAAGGGAAAAAAGGGGGGGGAGGCTCGAGAAACGCCTAAGGCCAAGAGGGACCCAGGATACTCGCAGAATTTGGACCCCCGGCGTGGAAAAAAACAGACTCGAGCGGAAACAAAAGTGGAGAAGGGGGACAATGGGTATCAATGCGAGACACCATGCACAGAAAAAAACAAGGAGAACCGAGGTTGGACAAGATACACATGTGAAGAACGAAACGGCGCCAAAATGAAAAACCTACCAATTCTCATGTGGAAGACGAATCCAAACGAGCAGAGAACGTTATCGAAAAAGAGTCGTCGAGAAAAAGACGGCCCACTAAAAGACGAAGAAAGGTGGCAAAGACAGGGCCCTCGAAAAGCAGAAGGGCGAGCCAACTGGCCGGGCTCTTCCACCGAATGAAAAAAAAGATGTATAAGTGGAAACGCATAATAAAAAGGACCGAACTTTACAGAAATAGCCGAGGGGAGCGAAACGCAAACAAAAAAAAAAAAAAAGGGATTTCCAAGCAAAAACACTTAGGAGGTCGGGCCGTAAGCGAGCGTGGGAACCACCTCCGGGGGGTGGAAACTAAAGAAAAATGTTCCATGTGCAAGGGCACTTGGGAAGGTTAGGGGAGCGGCAAACTAAAAAAGGAAGGTACCTCTTTCAGCATTCAATGAAAAGCAACCTGGGCGGTGGGAAAGGGAAATTTGGGTTGGAGCCCTCAGAAAAGGAAGTCACAACTCTCGGCAAGGGGCGTGAGACGGGTCAGCTTAAAAAGAGCAGAAAAACGACTTTAGGCGGCTACGCTGGGGAACATTCGGATGGTCGAAACTTAAACAGACTAAACCAGAAAAAGGAGGTCAAAGTAAAAGACGGCCCACACCCTGGTATTAGTGAACCTCTCTGGCTGTAGGCCTCAACCTTCTTGACACAGAAGGGGATCGGGAAATTTTCGGGCCAACCAAATAACCAAGAACCCTGACGGGTTAAATTTGACCCGAAAAAGTGCTCAGCCTTGGAGAACAACGAAGAAGGACCCCGAGGGAGGGACTACTTTTGCGAGCTCTAATGATGTCCCAGGGGAGGAATATATCCAGAGAAAGACCCGGTGAGGAAATCCCGAAGATTACCGCAAGAAGAAAAAATGTTACTAAGGAAAAAAAAAGTGGTCAGCAGAAAAGAACCAGGCGAAAACTGGGGAAGGGAATCCCCGCTGGGTCTCCATCAAGTCAGGAAGTGTTTGCAGGAATTCTGGGCAAGGAAACAATTACTCAACTGGTACCAGGAAAGAAGCCGCGAAAAGTAACATCTCCTCAACAACAAAATAAAAAAGGGGGGACTAACCGGGGGTGTTCAGGAGAACAGGGAGCCATCCCCAAAGAAACCCGCGCAGACATTTTGGTACAGGGAAACGCAGCCCTCCCAATAAACGGAAAACGGTCGAACAAGAAAAAGGGGGATTCCAGTCACAAAACGTCGGAAAAAGAGGGAGAAGGGAACAGGACTTTTCCTCCCGTGTTTTACCAGCGGGGCGGCGGGCGCAAAAGACTGGGTGGGACTGAAAAAGAGACGGAGAAGGAAAAAACGCGAGCGCCACCGCCCCAACGGACTGGTACGGAGGGCTTTCCACCGTGAAAGTAAACAAAGTACAGGGGAAGGCCAGTCAAAGGGGACGTTGGATGGTGGGGCAGCCCAATTTCCATCGTGGAAAATACATCGGGTCTGAAGGTCCATCGTCAAGTAAAAATCCAAATCCGAGAAAAAAAAAAAACAGAAGGACCAGTTTTTTTAACCGGGAGAGAAAAAAAGAATATCGTGGGGGAAAAACCCCTTGTAAAAGAGAAAAAACACCAGATGGGAGAAAACGTAAGAACCCCCCTTTCTAACCTTGAAAAAGAAAAAAAACCCACAAAGAGAGAAAAGAAACCGCGCGCCGTGGGTCTAACCAAAAAACAGCCTCGGGTGGGTGTGGTAAACACAAAAGGTCACACGCTTGCCAAACCTGTACCCAACGAAAAGGGATGTCACCGAGTGAACAGAGGGGGTAACAAGACGCACTCACCTTTGAAAAAATAACCTGAACCGTCAAGGGGCCGGAAGGGAGAGTTACCCCTGGCTCAGAAAAAAACCTGAAACAAAACAAAGAGGTCGAACAGGGGGGAAGGAAAAAGTGCAACTTTCCCACGGGGGGAGGGGGGGGAGACAAAAGCCTCTCAAACACGGAAAGGACATTGTTCAGAAGGGTCAGGGTCAAAATCTCAGAGAAAAAAAAAAAAGGAAAAATAAAAAAAAAACAAGTATTCCGGTCCAGAAAAAAAGGGGCTCCTTCACTTCGGACTGGTGAAGGTGGAGGCAAGGAGCCGAAAAGAAGTTAGGTGTCAAAAGTGAGAGTTGGGTCTGGCTCAGAAAGCACGGCGGAGCACGCTCAGGCAGATCGTTTGGGTCTATGAAAACAGGAGGCCACCTAAAAAAACACTTGAAGCCGATGAGGGAGGTGGGAGACGGAAAAGTGGACGACCATCAAAGTTCAAAAATGTAGCCGCGGGAACCATCTGGGGTCCTCACACCGCCCCAAGCAAAAAAGCCACCAGATCGACCCACAGGTCCAAGCCAGTCACGACTTAAAAAAAAACCGAGGAATCGGGTCGTCCCAACATTCTGAAAAAGGTTGTTTTGGTCAAAGTGCTAGAGAGACGACTAGTGGCACCGTCTTGGGGAAAATAAAAGCGGAAAAAAAAACTTCCAAATCCGTGAGGGGGGGAGGTGGAAAGGGCCCCACATGGGGGGTTGAGGGGGGGATCCCGTAGTGTTGGGATGAAACATGGCAGAAGGGGTCGAACACCGTGAAAATGGGGGTCAAAAAAAAACGGAATGGGGATCCAGGGAGGACAAGGGTGGGACACCCAAAACCTTTTCTAACTTCAAAACAGTCTGTGGGGGAGCACCGAAAAAGGGGCCAAGGAGAAATAGGGGAGAAAAAGGTTTTTAAAGGGGGAATGTCAGACAAAGAAAATCGAAAAAACGCCGAAAGAAAAAATGGCCTATCTTATGAATCCAAGTTATTTCAGGGGAGAAAAAAGAACGCCCCGTACCAACTGGGGGAGGAAGCCAGAGGGAAAATGTCGGGGAATTTCCGGCGGATCTCGGGCGAAGGGGCCGGCTTAGTCAAGAATGTGGTTATTTGACACGTCCCATCTAGGGAAAGGTAGAAAGGGAGCAGGGGGGGCAAAAAAAAACGGAGGGAGTGGACGGCACAGTCTTTGTTTCTTCAAGGGGTGGCAAGAACGACGGGGACGGCCGGCAAGGTAAAAAAAAAGACCAACGTTGAGAAAATTCAAGGAAGGGATCAAACAGGGACCCAACATCCAAGCCAGGAACGTCAGTGTGGGGTGAAAAAAAAAGGTGGTGGAGCGCTTGGGGACATGAGGGGCCGACGGGAGACGCGGGTAATAAGGGAAACGATCTTCAAGGAGGCAGCGACCGGCCATCACTTTATGTTGGGAAAACCGCAATGCAAAAAAAAAAAAAAAAAGGGAACGTCGCCTTCAACCCCTGGAAGAAGGAGAAGGTGAGAAGACGGACAGTAAGCTTCACCTCTCCCCAAAATCAGAGCCCAGTTGGTTGAATTGGTTTAGGCGGGAGGCTGGCAAAAAAAAAGGGTTCCGTTTGGGAAAACCACGAAGATAAGAGGAGCAACTCAACGACCGGCGAAAGAGAAAAGATTGGGCCCTGACAACCATCACTCTCCCAGTGGGGAAAACTGCAAAAAAAAAGTCAGCAAGACCAAGGGCGTAGGGAAAGTGCCAATGAGGGGTGTGGGAAACAGCCGCCTGAGACTTTTAAGCCCGTCGGGAGTACATGACGCCCCAGACGAAACATCCAGGGACTTACTGGAGCCGAAGAGGGGAACTAGGGGTCCGAGCCCATAACATTAAAATCGGGAAAAAAAAACTCGCTCCTCAAGAAGAAAGGTGGAGAGGCTGGGAAACGAGACAGCGGGTCCAACCACCGGGAAAAAGTGAAGCAGAGCCGGAAATCGGAAAAAATTGGTGTCCAAAGAAGGCTGGAATCGTCCCGACCTACCGGTTTCGGCCAAGAGACGGAAGCACGAAGAGGCGCGTCCGGGGGAAGGTGAAAGAAGTCCTTTAAACGCCGCCAAACTCTTACAATCGCAGAGAAGATTGGGAAGGTGGGGAAAAACAAAAAAAACTGATGGAAAAAAAAAATCGCGGTTGACTGTGCCAATCCTCTTGGGGACCGGTACAAACAAAAAGGGCTACGAGGGGCAAAAAAAAAGCCAGAAACGCAGCGGGGATGGGGTTTATAGAGTTCTAGGAAAAAAGGGGAGTGGGGGCCTCCTTGGAGGACATGCAAAAAAAAAGGGGCAACCCAGGGGAATTTACATTGGTGGCCCTTGAGGGACCCCCAGGCCACACACACGAAAAAAGATGAGCAAAGGGGAAGGCCGCCAAAAGTTCACAAGGGGAAGTTCAGGCCAATTTGGGGCCACAGGCAAGAAATACGGCTCTAGCCGTGACCGCCCGGGCAACAGGGATATGGGGGAGGACGGTGACCGGGAAACCGTGGGACGCCAAACACTATAAAAAACTGTGCTCAGAAGTTGGCCTGAGTGCCAACTTAAAAAGTGACCAAAGGGGGGGGGAAAGCTTTGCCACAGAGGACGGGAAGGGGGGGGGGCGGGAGGATGTGGATTCAAAGTTCTGGGGATGCCCCCCGGGTAAGGGGGCCAATTATGAAAAAAGGTGGAGAACGGTGAAATCATCCCCAAGGTAGGTTATTTTACGGGGTAAAAAAGTGGGACAGGTCGTAAAATTTTGGTTGCTGGCAGAAATTACGACGAAGGGTCCCTGACCTTGGAAAAAAGACTTGTGACACTACGGGGGTGAGGTGCTAAGGGGGGGGAAGGGTATGGTCGAAAAAAAGATGGGGGGGGGGGGGGGGTAGGGTGTTCTCTTAAGTCCGGTTGTTTTTTTTTGAAACACCGTTGGACGGGGGCTGCAAATAAGTTTCACGGTACGGGGGTATCCTTGGCGGCGGTGAACTAAAAAAGGAACGGTAATCACTATCTCGGAAAAACAACAAAGAATGGAAGGGTAAAAAAAAGATGTACCGTCGACTAATCCTAAAAACAGGGATGAAAAAAAACCGTCTTGTAAAAAATATACCGGGACGAAGAAAAAACACCCAAAACAACAACACTCCTCTATAATACACTATCACACAAACCCCCACTCACATCGTTCCTCTCCGAAAGCCGACGGGGAAAAAAAAAAACACCCTAAGAAAAAAATTCAGGGAAAACCAAAAACAACCAAATAGACCCGGAAGTCGGGAAAAAAAAAGCCAGCCAAATCTCCACCGACCGGCCCACAGCATCAGGGCAACAGCCCAACTTTTTAAAACAGGGCACCGTCCCAAAGGGTAAGAATGGAAAGTCTGGACAACCACGGGCCAAGGCCGGAAAGAGGTGTTACAACCATCAACCTCCCCACTACACAAAAAACGAACTAAAAGAGGGACACGAAAAAAAAGTCACCCCCAGGAAAAGAACCACGCTGTAGGGTGAAATTGGTCTAGAAAACTTGGTCAAACCAAAGGAAAAGCAGGGGGCCATGAGGGGTGACAGCGGAACGCACATAATGCATCAGACTGTTGTGCCACAGGGCAGGTTTAAAAACGGGCAGTGCCAGGGGGTGCGAAGGCAACAGTTTTGAAAAGGGGCCCGACAAAAGGCCACCAACCGTCAAACTTGGGGACCGCAAGTCCAAAGGAGGGAACAGAAAAAGTAGAGAAAAAGCGAAAGGGGGGAGGTCTGGGGGGGTAGGTAGATAGCATGGGTGTGTAACCCAAAATTCACCACGTAGGGAAAGAAGAGTAGCTTAAAGGGAAATACCCACGCCCCAAGCCGCACGCGGAAAGGGAGCGAGACAGGGGCACAGGAACTTCCGGCAACTTTCACACCAAAGGGCTAAAAAAGAAAAAAAAAAGGGGGGTTGTCCTGAGAAAGCGAGGAGGAAAAAGGGGGGCGCGGGCCGAGTAAAAATCAGACGGTTTAACGAGAAAACTACAAAAAAAACAATTGCCTGCCTTACGAGCGACAAGGAGGAACGAAGGACCTCAGCTCACCGAGAGGGAGAAAGATGAAAAAGGGAAACAGCGACACCGAGGGCCTTAGACTGCATTCTCATAAAAGGCGATGGAGGAAAAGGCGTACTTAAAACGTACAGGGGGAAGGGAAGGGAAAAAAAAAAAAATCAGGCGAGTAAAAAAAGGACCTTGAAAAAAATGTAAACAACCAGGGGAGGGCACCGGGGTTCACACATAGTCGATCATTTCTTAATGGGGGGCACGAACATCGACGCAGCCGAGACGAAAAACGCGGAAAAACCTGCAACTACAGAGACATCTGACCGAGGGGGACTTGAAGACCACACATGTAGAAAGAATGGCTCGGGAGACAAAGCGCACAATCCAAGAAGGGGAAAAGGACTCAGCGGAGGCAATGGCTCTACATGTGATGAAGAAATGGGGTCTGTTCAAAACGGTCCAGGTGGACGAGCGAGTGCGAAGGATAAGGAAAGGAAAGGGGGGGACGAGCTATGCGGACACAAAAAGAATAACCCAACGAGGACAGTTCTTGATAACAGCAAAAAATAGAGTTCGGGAAAAGACATCAGATCGTCACGACAGGGAAGGAGGTTCTGCCGACCGGAAGAACCATCGACGAAAGAAGACTTAAAAAACGTCGAGGGCAAAAAAAAAAAAGAACGCCTGCAAGGGGTCAACATAGACCGCGATGAAGGGGAAAGAAAAAAAAATTCGGAGACCCTTCTCCGGGAAAAAAGCTAGCCGCCAAAAAATGGAAAGGATAGTTGGGTCAGAACACGCAGGCAGGAAAAAAAAAAAAGGAAGGACCAACCGTAATTTGCCAAGAAATTACCCTTGGATCCGATACGGAAAAGTAAAAGGATCTGCGCTGTGGGTCCGATGCAGGGATCGTCAAAACAGGGGGGAAAAAAGGGGAGTAACCTGGAAAAAAAACTAGGGATGCAAAGTGAAAAAAGGGCGGCATAGGGGTCAAACCAAAAGAAAGGAAAAGCAGGGAGAAAAAGGAAGTAAGGCGTGACAACGCGGGAACCGTTCATCGGAAGACCGCGGAAAAGGGACCACACGGCGCAAAACGTATGCCTGTTGGCAAAAAAAAACCATCACACACAAAAAAAAAGGCAAGGCGGGGAAAACATAACGGAATGGGGAAATCTTTTGTCTCACTTTTCTAACAAGGCCAAAGGGGGGGGAGACCAGAAAACGCAGAAGGAAAAAAAGAAAGGTGGGAACGAAAAAAGACAAGGACAGCGAGGACCACCGTGAACAAACTGAGGACATACGCTCGGAGAACTAATCCGAGCGGGGTACCAGAGGACGAAGTGGGGAGGACTGCAAAACAAACTGAACAAAAAAAAAAATACGGCTAATGGGGGGAGAATCCAGACAATCGAAAAGTGATAAAGGCTCTCGCCAGGAATCAGGAGGGGGGGGATTCAGCAACGGGGCGGGGAAGACGGTGACACCAAAGAATCAAGAAAGAAAGGGGAAAAATGACCCGAAAAAAAGAAGGGTCTTGCCAAAGGGGGGACGGAACAGGAAAAAGACTCCTGTTGTCTCTCGGGGGGGAATGGTAAACTGCAAGCGAAGGGAAAACCCGCAAACTGCCAGGTAATAACCCAACTCGAAGATCAAGAAGGGGGGGCAACGTTACTAGAAAAAAAGGGGCAGCACCCTCTTGGACGAGGAAGTCGAACCTGGCCGGCCTTCCTTTTAAAACCGGTGGATTCGCGGGGGGGAGGGAAAGGGGCACCACAGGATACCTCGGCATCCTTAACGAGAAGAAACGGGAAGCCAAAGAGGGGAAAAAACTTTTTTGACCCCATCAACGAGATGAGCAAGAAAAAACGGAATCCCGTGGGGCTGGGACTCGGAGAGGCAAAAAGAAAAGGAGAACGCGTTAGGCCGGTTCACTCTAAGGAAAACGGGGATTGGGGAAAAACTAAAGGGCGGACACTCAAAACCAAAGTCACGGACAACCTTGGGTCCGGTCACATCAAACGGAAACCTGGGGGAGCTCACAAAAAAAGGACTGGAGGAATAAAAACGAGGGGAATAGAAGGGCTGGAACTGGTCTCCCAAAAAGGGACCAAGCAGACGGGTTAAAAAATGAAGATCCGGGGAGGCGCCGGAGAAGTGGAGTAGAGAAGTTCTGGGGAAGAAGGCTGGAGGGGAGGAAGGCAAGGGAGATCTAGGCACCATACCAGAATCCTCCGAAGCTGGTCAAGCAGCGAAAAGGGTGGGTAAGACGGACGAAGTTCAGGAAAACATGCTGAGACGGATTGGAAAAGGGGAAACGAACACTGTGGGAAAAGCCGAGGGGACGGGACGTGTGGGCCGTATGATTGGACCTTGACCCCTCCCCGCAGAAAAAAGGGAGGGAACCCACGGGGGTAGTGCCGACAAAGTAATCACGCACAAAAGGAAAAATCAGGACTCGGGGAAAAACAATGAAGGGGGAAGAAGTAAAATGGCCACTAAAGGGGTCGCGGGAATAAGACCTCTTCATAACTTCCCGCACCCACAAAACGGGACGCCGGGGCGGGGTCAAGAAAAAACATGGAAAAAAAAAAAAATCAAGCGTGAGAGGAAGGTCACTCTTGGTAAGTGTCACAGGTACCTATCCCTATAAGAAAAAAATTAAAAGGAATTAAGAAAAACGAAACTTAACCAAACCAGGGGTACACACACGGGGTCAAAGTCACCATTCTGGATCTATAGATCAAAAAACGAGTAATCAAGACGCAACAGGTCGAAGAAAAAAAAAGAAACATGCTCGAAAAAAAGGGAGGAGAAACATACAAAGAAGCGACCACGGAGTATTCATAACCAGGAGCACGGAAAAACTTTAATGTGGGGGGTCGGACCAGGGTAACCAACTTATAGCCATCCGCGCGAAGTCAACCTATCGTCAAGTACAAGAGAGAAACTAAGAAAAAGGGGGGGGGGTCAATATTGCTAAAACATCGTTTAGCCAAGCCCGGGGGTATGCTACACCATAGTAAGGGAAAGCGTGTAGAAAAAAAGCCCTGAGAGAAAAAAAAAAAGCCA
>Ga0179593_1402188_pt1 | contig 11446 bp, 13 predicted proteins | sample CZODoug2_1_08_16_FD_185931 | JGI IMG/M metagenome (GOLD analysis project Ga0179593, IMG submission 185931) | Vadose zone soil fungal communities from Angelo Coast Range Reserve, California, USA - CZODoug2_1_08_16fungal (PacBio error correction) | ecosystem: Environmental > Terrestrial > Soil >...
GGCGGGGGAGGAGTGGGCACTCCCACGAGAAGCGACCTCGAGCGGAAATCTCCACCGAAACGTAACAGAACAGAGGTGGGTCCCAGAGGATAAGGTCTGGAACCACACGGTGCAGTCTCGTATGTCACACGCAAAAAAAAATCTAGGAAATGACTAGGACCTGACGGAAGAGAATAAAATACGCGTAAGAATGTGCGCGACGGCAGCGGAGAGGGGGGAGTGTAGGCTGGGAGGGGAGAGACAGACGCTAAGAACCTGCCGGTCCGTACGTGGGGCAAGGGAGGCGATTAGTGTTACTGCATTGGAGGGGGGCGTAGTGGGGTAAGGTGGAAGTCGAAGGTCAAGGCAAAGGGGCGTCGGGAAGAAGGTCGAGGGGTGGGGTGGAGTGACCAAAGGGAGTAAGAAGCCGCCGTATCCCCCCTACGAAAACAACTCGTACCAACGGGAGAAGAGAATAATAGGACAACGGGCAAAAGGAAAAGCAATAGGCATGGTGGACATGAAGTAAAACAAGTGGGGGGGGCCAAAGAAAGTGCGGTGAATCAAGAAAAAGTAAGGCCACAAGAGATTGAAGAGGATTTACCCAAACACGGGAGGAGAGGCAGACAGAGAACGCAGAAAAAGCGAACTACGGAAACCTCATGAAAGCGAAAACCTGACATATTCTACAAGAACGCACCAGCGGAGGTAAGATGTAACGGTCGGGACAAGAGGAGGAGGAGAGGAGAAGGGGGCGTCAGAAGGCGTAGGAGGACCAAAAGCGGCTCGCGTGGTAAACTAAGGGATCTGCCAATCCAGACAAACAAAAAGGGAAATAGATGGGGATTCACGCGACAGGAGGCGGGGGCCCTGGAAAAATACGGACAGGCCATAGCTAAAGGGGGAGGCTAAAAGATGCACGGCAAAGCCCTTGAACGTTGGGGGAACAAGGAAAACAAACCACAGCACGGGCGCGGGTCACGGGGGAGGAGAAGAAAAAGCAATGGGTTATCGGTTCAACAGGCAGAAATAAGGAATAAAGGTGAGGGAACAGGCGGGAGATCACACGCTGAACTTCGGCCAGTCAAATCAACGATAAGGAAAAGGGAAAAGGCCAGCAATTCTGTATCGAAAGACGAAACGAGCGGCATGGACGTCAAAGGGACGTCTGGCTGAAGGAGACAGACAGAATGTGCGGATAGGCAGGACAGGCAAAACAAACGACAATCGAACAAAAGCAGAGGAGTGCAGAAAGGAGCTGATCGAAACAGAGTGCCAATAAGTGGAGAGGGTTCCAACCCTTGTGATGACAGCAGAGTCAGAGATGCCACAAACAAAAGGGACAGTTGTACGGGCAACGGAAAATCAGAACAGGCAAAGCAGGGAGGCCGTGCGGCGAAAACGCATCAGGGAGTGGGAAGCGAGGACTTTGGGAACGTCGTGGTGAGAGAGTCGCCATAAAAATCCAAATACGAAAACGGTGGAGGTAATTCTGGGAACGGGGACGCAACTTAGCCGGAAAAAGAAATGAAGAGAGAGAGCCTACTGATTTGGGGGAAAAGGCATGGGCTGTAAGGACTCGTACCAGGGGCGGCCAAATGAACAGCATCATGCGGAACATTGAGGAGAAAATGTATACAACCGCACATTACCACGAAATATCCGTCAAATGCCAGAAAAGGGCGAAGGCACAGACGATAGGAACTTAGAAAAGGGTCAACTTCAAATTGAGAAGAAGGTGAAGAACAGAAACGAGAAAGCAAGAACCAAAGAAAAGTGCTGGCTCCCAAACAGACGGTCCGCCGTAAGCAACGAAGGTCGAAGAGACACAGAATTTATCCGCTGAGAGCAAAAAATGCTTGTAGTAGAAGGGTTATCAGAGAGAGATAAAGAACGCGAGTTAACGTTGAAAAAGTTACTGAGAACGATTGAGGGTGGAAAGCGATAGAGTGGCTCGGGGGCAACGCCAGAGGAAGGGCGAAAAGGGAATATTAAGGACAGAGCAAAAGTGAGGGTCGAAATACGACACGCTCGGGCGTCAAACGAGCAATATGAGAATTCCGACATGGTTTTGCGTCAGGACGAAAGAAAGAGGAAAAAGAGAATTACAGGTAAAAGCGGACCTTGGTGAAAAAAAGGAATTGCGCGGGGAACAAAGGGAAAAGCTGGCGCTTGGTGTTGTTTGGCAAAGAATCGGAAGATGGGGTGGAAGGGGATTTAGATACACAAGGGACTCAACAGTAGCATAGCAGAAGACCTGAGGGAGGAAAGTAAAGAGCCGGAACAAAAGAGAGACTCGCTCGCGACCGCCACATCCCTAATGAGGGACAACTCCCTGCCACCAAAAGAGGCGGCGTCGAACCCGAGAAAGTGATCAGCGCAACAACGAAATGCCAAGAAACGTTGGGGTGGGAGAGTACCCCGACAGACAGGCGGAATAATAAAGAAAGAACAAGAGACGTTTACATCCCTGGTGAAGGTCAGCATGAATTTGAAAGCGACGGAAGTAGAGACCCCGGGGGGCCGGTCAAGGAAAGGATGCATGCGAGAAAAGAATGGAGCAACTGGGGAAAGGAAGAAGAAGAAAGAGGGGGTAGGAAGATTAGGGGGGGGGCTAAAGCTTCAAAAAATGTGCCATGATCTCAACCAAGATGAATGCCGACGGACACAAAAAGCCCGGATAGCGAGAGGATACACTGGAATTCTAAATTAGTGCTGACCTAGGTGTACCGAGAAAAAAAGGAAAGAAAGAGGTGGATGGATTCCAACAGGAAGGAATCGGAACCTAGATCACGCTGTAGTCAGCGAGTGTAAAGAGGCCCAAAAAACGACTGAGATCGGATCTAAAGGAAAAGGAGAGGAGACAAAGCCAGGAATCAAACAAAAAAAAGGAGAAAAGAGGAAGGGACGCGAACATTCAACAAATCAGAGGAGGTAGCTAAAAAATCCGTCGCCGAAGGGGGCGTGACGAGATACTGTGATGAACTAAGAAGGGCACGGAGAAATCAGATACAAAGAAGACGAGCAAACACTGCAGAGGGTGGGGAGGTGAGAAGTGGAGGTCACGCCAACGAAAAAGGAACGACCTGTGTCGCATGTAAGAAACTACCCGAAGTGAAGGATTCGCTGAATCTTTGGGCGAACTCAAGCCGAGGGGACTGGAAAGAAGAGAGTAACCAGAATAAGGAACCAGCCGAACCCAACCTTTGGCAGGATCCAGAGAAAATATATCTCGGTCTTCCAGCATCAAGAAATGAAGGAAAGCCTTTTGAGAACCAAAAACAACCCCAACAACGTACTCCAACCGAACTACAATGCTGCTCAACGAGGAAAATAAGGCGAAAGGAATAAAAAGGGAAGGTCAGAGAGGAGACAGCGGTCGGAAAGTACCTGCGAGAAATCGTGGTGGAGGACTACTTCATGTGCCTATAAAGACGGGCATGAATCGTCATAGCATGAAGAAGAGAGGAAGAACAAAAAAGCGCGCGTGCGAACAAGGGAACGAAGCCAATGTAGCATAAAGGATACGAGAGGTGGGCGTCACGATTTTTCGAAAAAGAAGTGTCAAAGTGAGGGGATTATCAGAAGCAAGGGGAAACCAAATCCGGTACTGGGAGTGGCAGGGCGCCAGGCGGGGGTTGAATACAAGGAAAATAAACTCAGGCCCACGTTCACAAAACACGCGGGGATGGGGAACACAACGGCATGTGAAATGGGGGAGACCAACACAACGGAACTGAGATAAAAAATACTAAAAAGCGGCCAAAAGAAAAACAGCGACATGGCAGGATACAAAAAAGAGGGCAAAAAAAGGGGTGCCCAGCCAAAGGGGGAGGACAGAAGACAACACGTTCCAAACCCTTACAAAAGAGCAAACACGGGGAAACGGAGCGAGGGGGGGGGGGGGAAGGGGAAGAGACGTTGGAATAAGCCACAATCAAAGGATAGGGTCAGAGTCCGACCAAGAAAAAAAAAATAGCGACGGGCGGGGGGGGAGTAAGAGTAGGGGCCGGGCAAAGCAGAGCCTGGAACGCAAAAAAGGGGGATAGAAAAAATTCCTGCGGCTGCAGGGAAAGAGGGAAAAACACAGTTAGGGGCGTGCCAGGCAATAGGTAAAATAAAAATATGAACGTGTCTAAGAACAAGAATCTTGAACGTGTCATATTGAAAAAAAAAGGACAGGAAAGGAGAATAGGGGGAAGGGGCTGACAACGAATGTTAGCCGTGCCTGCCTACGTAAACGTTCGTGAAAGACCCCAACATAGAGCACAGAAATTCATGGTCTGGAGAAGATGGGGAATGAGAAAGGAAGTACCAAAAAACCGGACCTAAGCCAGAAGACAGCGGAGGGGAGGAGACTGAGACTCCAGCGCCTCACTAAGGGGTGGGGGTCGGGGAAACAAGGGGAGCGAGAACACAACCGTAAAAGAGAAAAAAACGCAAATACTCTGCATCCAACCGAGAAAAAAGGAGACAGAAAAGAAAATTATCTGCCGAACGAAAAGGCGTAAAAAAAAAGTTGACAAACCCTGCGAACGTGCTCACCAACAAAAGTTTGAGAGGGGAGAAGGGGAGAACTGGGTATTCCACAGAGAAGAAAAAAGGGGGGGGATCAGCACATAAATTTTTCTAAACAGAGGGGCGCCGGCAGGCGTAGCGCAGGAGCTGGAGAAGTCAAAGGAAACCGTGAGAAAAACGCGGAAGGATAAGCCAAAAGGAGTAAAGAACCATAGGCTCGGCAGGGGAAATGCGAGGGGAACAAGCAGGCAAAGCAAAGAGGGCCTAATCCGAAGAGAGCTGAACCGATAGGCGGGGGAACCTCGCCAATGGAATCAGACGGGAAGAAGAGAGGAGAAGATGCCATCTCAAACGCAAAAAAATCCAAGGGAAGCGGCGTGTAACGGGGAGGAGGGTGGTTCCTACCAACTCACTCGTTCAGGAGCCTGGAGTGGACCGAACTAAAAATAAGCGCGGAGGAAAAGGAGGGGGGAGGGAAATCGGAAGAGCCACTTTGGACGACACTAAAAGTTAATGATGTGGGGAGAAAGGTCGAGAGGCCTGAGTAACGGGCAGTGTATTTCAGAAGCGGGATCGGACCAGGGAATAGTGACGGCCTACCAGAACGAGGACAACTGTAAGTGACACAAGTAACCTCGAGGCGAGAAACACCCGAGTAAATACGGCAAGAAAAAAAAAAGAATCCCGAGACAACCGCACAGGACAATAAAACGCGGAAAGTACGGCCTTCTGCGGGAGAGGGGAGATGGGCAATGGGCACGGGCGAAAGAGAGCACTGACCACGGCGACGCGGAAAGAGGCACCCCCCCGGAGTGGTTGGAATGGGGGATGAGAAACTTCAGAGAGGACGTAAACAGGAGTGGTACGCAGGAACTCTAGGACAAAGCGGCCGGCTAACGATTCTTTAAAGGATAGCGAAAATACCAAATCTAAAATAAAAAAGACAACAACGGAAGCGGAGGGATGGCAAATGAACGGAAAAAGACGCGTTTAGCCCGCAAGCGCGAAAGACGGCACCAACACTGAACCCGAGGACCGTGCTCAGGGAAAAGACTAGCTAACCAACGACGATAAAAAAAAACCCCCGCAAGCCAAAAAGCCAGGGGGGAAAGAAGATAAAAGCAAGAGAGAGCGAAAAGAAGAACAGAGAAAGCACGAAAACAATCTGCAGATATACCCACATCAAAACAGGGGAAAATGGACGCTCACTTGAAGGATTAACACTATAGAGGGCGAGGGCACTGCTCACGTCGGAAGGATGGAGAAAGAAAGAGAAAGAGTACACTCGTCAAACGAGACGGTTCCGCGCTCAGCCTACACCGAGAAGTACGTCGCGAGACACAAAAAAACAACACCGGACCATTAGCGGGACAGGTGCTCCGAACACCAAATACGAGGAAATAGGGCAAAGGAAGGGGAAAGGAGAACAAGTCCCTCCGCAGGACAAATATACAACCGGTTTTATCCCCCTAGTTATTCGCTAATTAGAGGGGCGGTAAACCCACTCATGGCAGGGAGAAACAAAAAGGAAACGGTGCCAAGCCGAACATCGAAAGGCAGCAGGAGGAGACCAGAATCACTCAAGACTGAGCGTTTCGAAAAAAATAGAAAAAATAAAAAAGGCGGACGGGAGCCGGCGTCCCTCGATGGGAAAGTCAGCGCCCGCACAAGGATGGGAGCCGGCGGTACAAAAAATCACAACAGGCCGCGCAGTCTGTGACATATAAAAAGGCCAACAAGGAAGACACAAGGTAGGAGAAGAATGCCCAACAGAGTCGAAGCAGAACAAAGGTGATCAACTCATACAACACTGGCGGGTAGGCGTGGGGATAAGAGACTAGGGCGGAACGGGAAACAAAACGTCAAGCGGGGACGGGTGACTGCAAAAATCCTGCACGAACAGGGACTTGGAAAGATCAGGGCGGAGAAAAAGGGAAATGTAAAAGTCTGGATGAAAGCAACGGGTTGGGAATGGGCGAGGAGGGCACAATCGTCGCAAGGGCAACGCCCAAGGGAGCTAGAACAGGCGTGAACAGGGGGAGACGCAAATGCCAGTGGGGGAGGGAAAAGGGGGCGGGAATGTGTGGGTGGACAGAGCCGTACGAGCGGAGCTGGAAATATGTTGGATGTGAGCGCATCGGCCGAGGGATTTTAACCCTGGTCAGAATTACCAGGAGACCTTCTTCGGGAAAGCAAGAAGGGGGACGAACAGAAAGAGAGGGAAAAATGAGAGCGTAAAACGACACAGAGGAAAATCTGTAAAGAAAGAAGAGTAACTGGAGATGAGCAAGATGTTGTCACTATGACAGGGGGGATGAAACAGGTTCGGGAAAAAACAAGCCAAACAAACAACAGAAAGAATGGTAACAGAGCAAGAGGGGGGGATTGCTACAACAACACAGGCAGCAGATTGGGGGAAGGGCGGGGCACTACGAGGGGTGGGGTATTCCGGCGGACGGAACGTGGGAAAGAAAAAATAATTTTACCGTCGAACTGCAGGAAAAAATAAAGAAAGCTGGAAAATCTTGTAAAAGATAGCCACAACCTGGCGAAAAAAACTTAAGAAGTTTCAAAGAAAGAGGGAAAGCTCAGGAGAGAAAGACAGTTATAAAAGGAGGTCGCGGAGGATAGGAAAGTACAAAAAATGTAAATGGAGCGAAAAAAGTTGGAACGCATAACCCTCCGAGGCGGGGGAGAAAAATGTAGCAGACGAAATCAAAGTGAAAATGAATGACGAAAGGGAAAAAAGGGTCTCGGGGTCACACGCTCACAGCCCACTGCCTCAGGTTAGCGCTCAGGGGCAGGGCTAGAAAAGAGAAATCAAGTCGGAGGCAGTAGAGAAACTCCGGGGATAGGTAACAAAGCAAGTAAGTTGGGGGGCACGAAAGGGACACGGTCAAATACGCGGGGCAACAGACCTGAGGCACATAGCGAGGCCTTGAGTCCACGGGGACTACCGGCAAAGGAAAATTGTAGAAGAAAGGGACGGAAAGGGGAAACAATGAATAGCGGGGGTCGAAAGGAAAAAAAAGAAAGGAGTAAGCCTGCATCAGTGTACTGGCTGTCGGGGTCAGAACCAAAAAAAAACACGAATATGAACGGGCAAGGGAATCACAAACTTACGCAGAGAAGGGAGAAAAAGGGAAAAAATGAGCCTCACTCTCATCCGAGCCACAAACAAATGGGTTGGGGAGTAAACAGGCACAGTTGATTCTTGAACTTTACTGAAAAGCAAAACGGAGCGAAGAGATCAGGACAGGCTTAGCTCCACACGGCTGCCGAAGGAAAAAAGCTAAAATAGTGCGGCAGGCAACGAAGAGGTTTCACTGATCAAGGACGGTAGCGGCGAGAAAAAAAAAAGGGAACCGTAAATGCGGTACGACGGAATGAAATGTGGGGTCTGCGGAAAACATCGAGAAACCCGCTTGGCGTTTGGGGAATTGAAAACAGGGACGGGAATGGCGAAGTTCTGAGTAGGGACCCCAAAAAAAGGGGGAGATTCAAAGCGGGGAAAAGACGTTTATGTACGTGACAAAGAGCTCGGGCAGAGCCAAACAACGCAAGAGATAGGGGCCTCGCCTATCACGAATCAGAAGGGGTGGGAAAGATTTTTGGGTGCGGGGGGGGGACAGTACGGGTGGGCATGTAGGGATGCTACACAGCAGAAAAAAAACGGCCATATGAGGAGAGAAAAGAACGAAGTCGGAGAGGGGGGGCAAACAACGGGAAAAGAAACGCAGGGTCGGAAGAGGAGTCCTCCAAAACACTACTGCTGGAAAGAAAAAGGTTAACGGGGGAAATAAGAGACGATGGCTACGGCCTGGAAATGGACATCTGCGGTGAAAAAAAGCCTCAGGACGGACTAGGAAGACAGGGGGGAACGCAATGGGAGGGAAAAATAAACGAAGACACAAAATGCCAAAAAAATAAAAAGAAAAAAGAAAGGGGCAGCAGGATTGGGTGTACAACAGGGACAGAGACGTCAGGGAGAAAAAAAGTGAAATACAAGGGCGAAAAAGACGAGATACTGAGAGGCAAAAGCGATGGGAGAGGAACACGGAAGTGACGACGGATTACCAAATACGTACACAAGCGAAACTATGAATGCGAATAAGGAGAAAATGGAACGTAAAGAGGAGAGTCGTGTTAAGAAGGAAGAGAGAAAGGGCAGCCTGGAGGTCATACGCCACCCCAGCCGAAGGGCCAGCACAGGAGCAAAGGCATCTCTGGGGATAAAAGGGTTGAAAAAAACTCCAGCCAGTGACAAAGAGGCCTAGTTCAAACACAGATCGGACACGACTTAAGGGAAAGGGGTGAGGAGAGCCATAACTAGGACACCATAAGGGCAAACCCGGGGGGGAAAAAATATTCCACGAAGTTTTAGGGTCTGTGCCCACAGTCACCCAAGGGAGGTTCAACAATGACCCAGATGATGCGCCGGGCATTGAAACCAAGGGGTATGCACATCAACGACAAGACCTGGCACTCGTAAGGGGACACGCTCGTGGCACAAGGGGTATCAGGGGGCACGGAAAACAGGCAAGTGAAATTGACGGATGCAGAACGAGGTACCGTTCTCCGGGTGAGGTTTCAAGGGAATGGCGGGGGAAGGTAGGGGGCCAACAAACGACTGCCCACAACAGTGACCTGTAAGGTGCGAAGGAGACGTGGGGGGGAAAAAAACAAAAGGAGGAAAAGACTCCGGGGTCAAGAGAAGGATACCTTAATGCCGAGAAACCAACAAAGTGTCAAGGCAAAACAGGGCTAAGACAAAAAGGGCGTCATGAAGCAGTGCAAACAACAGGAGCCGCAATGGACAAAAGAAAAGAAGGCAACGCAGAATACCAAGGGGGCAGGCGAAGCTCACGATTGTGTCTCAAGACTGCGAACTCAAGGGGGGGCAGAAGTCGCGCAGAGATTCGTCCCACATTTTAGGGAGGGAGCTTCTCGAAAAAAGGCAATAAATCAGGATAAGAGACGGGGAAGCGGGTAGAAAAAAATTCACAAGGGGAAAAAAAGCAAAAGCTGGGGGAGGAGGGGTCATTGAGGGAAGGAGGCTCAAGATATCTATTCCAAGACACCCAAGAACGCGAGTTTCGAGGAAAAGATCAAAGGGGAAGAAAATGGGGGGCCAAATCATACCATCCGGGGGAGCATGACCACAAGGTTAAAGTTCGCAGATACCGAAAAATGGGGGCTCGAAAAAGAGCGTCACCACAATTTGCGACGGATAAAGATGACGCTGAAGCCTAGAAATAGGGGAAAAGAGGGCGAAAAGATTGAGAAGTGAAACGGGGCACGGCGGAAAAAAGAGGCAAGGTTACCACACTTGCTGCAATTCAACAAAGGCATGGACTCAGTCTCCAAAAGAGAAAGGGGGGGAAACGACGCGGGAAGAAACGTCGAGACCAGCGAAATAATACCAGAATTAGTGAAGGAAGAGAGGAGTAAACAAAGAGCATACGGGCCAGAAGGGCAGACCACCAGTACAGGACGGTGTCTTTGGGGGGAAAAACGACTACTGCACAGCGTGCTCGTCGGAGGGACACAGGGGGACGAACGGAAATAAAATATGGGGTGGTTAAGAGACAAGAAAAAGAAGGAAGAAATATGGGAGCGGCCGAGACGCCCCGGACGAAATGGGTTGGGTAACACTCTTATAGGTGTCGCGGAGGTCCGAGAGTGGGAAAGTACAGGTCGAGCAATGGTGGGTGGAGACCACGAACACGTCAATGCGCAATTGGGAAGCAGTTTTTATCCGCACACAGAAAAGCTTTTCGGCGGATCGGCAAAAGGCAGACAAGAAACTAGCGACGAGAGGATCCGGGGGGCATGAGTTGAGTAATATCTAAAACGTTAAAAAGAAAAAAAGAAAAAAAAATCACAAATTGGAAAACAGCTAGGGGAAAAAAGGACCGAAAAGTGACCACAACAGGTATGGATGACGAGGCAGAGGTGGAAGAGAAGAAGTCCACAAAGGGAGACAAGAACAAAGAAATTCACTCTGCAATGCTCGAAGCGCCCAAGGTTTGGAGCAAGGTGTTTGGACTTCGTGGGTGAAGCAAAGGTTGAGTACGTCCACGAAAATATACCAGCAAAAAATGAGGGGATTCCCGAATCGTAAACGAGTCGGGGGGGAACGTCAGCGTTCGAACAGGACCCACTTACCCTAGGGGGAATAGACAAGGATGTGTGTGGGGGTTTGGTCCCCCCAATTATAACTGCGAACTGGATGTTAGGTGAGGTCCTCCACTTTTTTCCGTATCCGTGCACGTTCAAAAGCAACCAGATATGGAAGACAACAGAGGGGTGTCGGTGGTAAACGGGTAGTGGGGAAAAGGAGGTGGCGTTAGAAGGGCGGGGGGGGGGGGGGGTGGGGGGGGGCTGGTGGGGAAAGTTGTGGGAGGGGGGACCGGATGCGCTGCAACACTAACGATTATAGCCACAGGGGGAGACACGCAGACAACTGAAGAAGCAGAGGATCATATTAATAGTAGAGCGGACTAGGCGATGATTAAAAAAAAAGATGGACCACTGGCCAAAAAGAGGCAAAAAAACAAAGAGTACCACATTGGCGCGTCGATGATAAGAAACGTCAAGTGTGGTAAAGGTGATACCACGAAAACACGACCTGTACCGGGAAATAAGTTTGCCCAATAAAAAAAAAAAATCCCGAGCCAAAAAAGCGTAAGTTGAACGCGGCGTCGCAAGTCAAACAGTGGGGTATGCAAAAGCCAGGGTGGGACTGCGGGTGCCCGAGGCGGAAACAGGCCTAGACTCAAAAAGGTGCCGCAGCCAAAGTCGTCGAATGTGGAAAAAGGTACGATCAAACGTCAGCAGTACGATTTAAAAGCTAGGGAGAAACAAAGTGAAAAGTCTGGCACAATATACTGCAGCAAAAGCTGCGGAGTAGGAAAACGGGGAAGAAGAGGGTAGGCACATGCCACCT
>Ga0179593_1479964_pt1 | contig 11446 bp, 10 predicted proteins | sample CZODoug2_1_08_16_FD_185931 | JGI IMG/M metagenome (GOLD analysis project Ga0179593, IMG submission 185931) | Vadose zone soil fungal communities from Angelo Coast Range Reserve, California, USA - CZODoug2_1_08_16fungal (PacBio error correction) | ecosystem: Environmental > Terrestrial > Soil >...
CAGGAAATACTCCATCCAAGTCAAAGAACAGGGCGTCTCCACAACCCCTAATGAAAACAAACACGCAATGGCTTGGAAACGCCCCTCAACTTCACCAAAAAATCGAGTAGTGTTAAAGGAGGGGAACATGGCAAGTTGCGTCACAAAAAGGGACGGAAACAAAACCAAGCCGCACCTGGTAGGGAAGGCCGAGTACAGGGGGTGGGTAAAGCTCAAACTGAGCAAATCAGAACAAACTAGGCAATCAGGGGGGCACTGGGAGTGGAAACCCGGCAAAAAAGTCGGGTCGGCGTCGAACGTTCCGGTACCGACATAATGAATGGGAGGAACGGGGGGGTGGGAACAGATTCCAGTGAGCGGGGGGAACGACAAATAACTGGGGAGAGGCAGCGACAGGTGGCGAACGAACAGACGAAAGAAGCAGCGTCGGGGGGTGAAATCAAGAGACACTAAGCCACAAAAAAATTGAAAACATCACCCGCCCACGAACCCACAACGAGGCAACCCACAAACAAAGGACTAGAACCTACTCGGCAAGGAGGACCCCGCAAGAACGAAGACGCGGCAAAGGAATAATCATCGGCGCAGACGCGACCCCCCGCAACAAAGGGCCCGTGGCCTTCAGATCAATGCTTGACCACAAAAGGAAAACATCACGACTGAAAGGCTAACAAAATGTAACGGCCCGCTGGGAAAAAAAAAAACCTCCGGGCGGGGAAGTCGAAAACGCGAACCTACAGGCAAGGGCGGCACGCGCTGGAAAGACTTTCTGTTCCAGACAAAAAGGGTACGGCCACGCCGAACCGAGGAGCGGGCCTAACGGCTGGATTGGCAAAAGCAAAAAGCGGAAGAACCAGGAACCACACACCACTGGGACGCTGACGATAAAGAGGAAAAAAACAACCCTCGTCCATAGAAACTCCCCGGTGGCGTCCTGACTGGGGTCACGGGGGAAAAGGAGGGACAAACAGTGTGGGCTTGTCCGGTGCAGCGACTCCTTCAAACGCACCGCAACAGGTAAGAGCGCCAGTATCTACAAAATCAAGAAGCTTGGCCAAACCGTATTACACCTGACCTAAAAGAGAATCTCAAGGTAAACTCTTCACCATGGGAGTCATCAACTAAAAATTCCAAACCGTCCATACTCCAAAAAACTCCTTCATGGCCGAAAGCACGTCCCAGCCCTTCTGATCCGGAAGCCGGGACTACCTCCGCGACGTTGAAAGCGGCCCCGCAATCCAGTCCCGAAAGGAAAAAAAAGAAGGGAACAAGGGACAACAAAAAGCGACGCGGTAAGAACGAAGGCAGTCGCGCCACGGGCAGACAAGACCGAGCAACAGTGAAGTACGGACGCGGCAAAAAAAGATACTTCCTCCTCATGAGGTTATCCATCTTGAAAGGGAAGATCACAAACCAGTCGTCAAAACCAAAAAGTCCTATAAACCGATACTGCGGAGGTGGATCACAGAAGCCTATGCACCTGTGAATCTACAATCGGTTCTTGGAGAGTGTAAATACTATCAGGCTCAGGTGAGTAAGTCTCTTTAAGGAGTTCCACTAGAGGAGAGAAAGAAGGGGAAAAGGGTGTGCTTGCCGGATCGTGGGTGGATAACATAATCTAGGAAAAGCAACCAACCAAAACCAAATCAAAATCCCAAAAAACCAGGGCACGAACAAGCATTAGGGGAGGAAGCTGTGCCACGCGGGTAACCTTCTAAAACACCTGGGGAAAAAGCGCAGGTCGCGACGTCAAGGAGGCGGTTGTCAGCGCCACCAAGGGTCGCTGGTCTGGAACTAGGGCCGCCAGCGTGCGAAGACTTCTATAAAAAAAAGCCAGAAGGAGAAGAGAAGAGGAATCAGTAAAACAAAAGGGGTAATAAAAGCCGAAACTCCCTGAAAAAAAGTGCAGCCTGCGTACCCGATGTAAACTAAACGAAGAAAAAAACGAGAGGTCTGGACCCTGCTCTTTCAACGAAACGAAAGAGAGCCTGACTACTGAAGGGGGGACCTGGAAACCGAAAAAGGAAACGAGCGAATTTCACCTCAACCGCGAGAAATACTCCTAGCGGTTTATGAGGCGCACGTAGAAAAAAGAAAAAAGAGAAAAAAGAAAAAAAAAGGGGGGTCAAAGAAATGCGACAAAAGCAAGATTTGATCTCGCCCGAGGAAAAGGAAAGGCACGTGCGGCGTTGGAAAATGGCATGAACGAGACAACCACAGGCGGGCGTGAAATAAAGAGATTAGTCCACAAAGATAAGGGAACTCAACCGGTGCCGTGTCGGCACGGAGAAAGAGACTCCAGGTGGACTCCTAATCGTCCTACTACATCATCCCAGACTACAAAAAAAGTAATCCGCTCAGCCGGTAAAACCCATGAAATAGGGGTTGTCAAAAAACACAGTGGCGATTACAAGCGCAAGAAGCCCCGCCCGAAATGCGGAAGAAAATGTCCGTACAACGCAAGTCGACGTGGGGCAAAAACAACAGAGGCTGCAACGGTAATAGGGGGGCGAAACCAGGGCTTACAAAACACGGACAGGATATCAAAAAAAAACGCAGAGGGGGTGGGCAGCCCATCGATTAGCCCGACGGTGAATATCGACCAAAAAACAATAGACATAAGAAGGGGAACTTCAGGGGAGAATCCAGCAGCAAGAAAAGTGAGAATGAAAGCGAAATCCCAACAAAAAGCCGAGGAAAATATGAAGAAAAGCTCTCAAACCACTCCCGAGATGAGAAAAAAGGGAAGAGTGGAGATGGGCTGGCTCGGTTATGGCCGGGTTCTCAAGTTGAGGAAGACATCGGGTGGATGGTGACGAAGAAGAAAGATGCGGTCAGGAAGCGTCGGTTGTGCTCCGGAAGAAAGTGAAAAAGGACCAGGGGTAACTGAACAACAAGAGCAGGTGAGGGGATTGGTCCGGGGGGTTAGCCGTCAAACAAGGCTAACAAAGGAACTTCTGCAAACAAAGAAAGCAGGCAATTTGCATAATCCAAATCAGCTTTGAGCTCGGGGGAGGCAAACAAGGTCTAGTATCGGAGTCAAGATTAGAAGTTGTAGGAAAAATGGAAAATAAGCTAGTTTGGGGAAGGCAAGATACCAACGACGATGATTCGCCATGGGGGGCCGGACTCACAGAGTCTTCAAGGGCATTGCGGACAAAAAAGAAGTGCGTCGGACCAGTCGCGGGAGGAGAGGGAGGGAGGACTTGGAGCTAAAGGCGAGCCAGTAAAGCCGGGGTGAGAGCGGGCCAACGTGAGGCCGGTGTCGGCATGGGGATGGTACAAACACCCAGACACATCTGCTGGGGGGTCGTCCTGGTACCGGGGGATGAAGCGGCAGGCCGGTTCCGTGACACCTTTGACGGAGCCGTATAGCGGGAGAGCAGACGGGGCGCGGAACAAGGGGGCACGGCAGCAATAAAATAACTGCCGGGGGGAAGGGCAAAACTAAGGTGAGGAGACGAAGGGCGGTCCTTAATTTAGTGACAGTGCTGACAACCAGCCTGGAAAAGAAGTAGGCGGGTGGTGTGAGGGGTCGAGGAACTCGAAGGGGGTGGCGAGGGAGCGGATAAAAAAGTCAAGCGGTGTGCGGTCCAGGGGGACAAAGGGAGGCCCAGTAAAGGGGTGACAGAAGAAAAGGCGGCCTGGGGAGTGCGCCTGCTAAGGGAGACGGAGTGATCCGAAGTCAAATGTCCCAAACGAGGCGTCGCGGAGCGGGGCCAAAAGTGAACCCTCAGTGGAACACAGGGGGAAAAAACTCCGCGGAGTTTAGCCATGCAGCCGAAGATAGGCATTCGTTTACAGAAGGATTCGTATATTAAGGGGTCACTAATGGGACGCCAATCACGTTCATACCAGGAAAAATACAGCCGAAAGGGGGGGAAAAGGGGGGGAGGGCCGGGGGGGCGATAAGAGTGAGTGGGGGCCGAACGGAAGACGGGGACCGGGGGCTAGATCACACGCCCAAAAACCACCAGCAGAAAAATGAGCTCATAAAAAATTCGAGCGACAGGCGGTAACAGGGACGAGAACGCGAAGGAAGCACAGCGCGGGTCGAAAAACAGGATGAGGATACACAATGATGACCCAGTCTGTGGGTGGGAGAGAAAGGCGCCAACCGAGAAGAGGGTCGGGGCGAAACGGGCGTTGTGCGGTCCTGAGATGTCATTCTGGGGAAGCAAAGCAACGTGGGAAGAAGAAGGCAGCGATAATCAGAGGCGAAAACTGTGAACAGGAGACAGCAGGAGAAGACGCCAGGGATCCTTGTAATAACGGCAGGAGAAACCGGGGAGGCGTGTGACCGAGTCGATGGTGGTCAGACACCTGTCCCAGTCTTGACGGAAAACACCGGATCGGACCGAGGGGAAGGAGCGAAGCTTGAGGGGTCACGTAAACGGAGGGAAAAGATGAGTACAGGGATGGTCGGGTGGGGAGCCAGAAAAGGGTCCATGCAGGTCTGTGGAAAGAGACCCTTGACTCGATACGTACGGTGAAGGCTCGACGGGAGGAAAAGGAGGGGTGTCGATGGAAGGACTGACTTTTTTAATCCCATATCGTAGGCGCCGGCAAGGCAGACTGTAAAGGGGCAATGGGGTCCAGGGAAAGAGCCATTGGAGCGAGACCGGGCCAGCCTATAAAACGTGGAACAGTAGGGAGGGCGCGGCGCGGTTGTAAGGGGGGAGGTCGAGACAACTGGACGACCAGAGCCCCAATGCTGGGGCAAAACACGGGGCGGTGGGTGGTGAATTGGACCGCCTGAATGTTGGAGGAGTCGGGAAAACAGACCACGGGGGGAGGGGTTGGTGAAAAGGAGATTCGAGGAAGACCCAGGCAGTCTTCGATTGGGGGGGGCACATTGGAGAGGGGGACATCGGGTAAGCATCCCGTCAATAAAATCCCAGAAAAAGCAAACACGTTGGAGGTGAGGCCAACAATGAGGAGAGTTTGTTTCGTGAAAACATATCTGCCATCGCGAACTACGGTGCATAGGTTTCTAAAGGGACCAGCCGCGAGGGTTTGTGTGGCCAGAATCCGTCGTTTTAAAATCTGCGCCAAGTGGAGGGAGGGTTCCATCGTGGTTTGGTGGACATGTTAACTCATAAAGCGAAGGGGTTACGGGTCTAGGATTTGGGGCAAAAGCCGAGGGGTCAATCGAACTGAAGGAAGTGTTACGGGTCAGCAGAAAGTAATTGTGTGCGAACAACGAGTGTTGAGTTCGAAAACGTTGTGCCGGGGGATGTTTAATGATGATCGAGGGGAAGTTGGACCCTGGGGCACAAAGGAATGGCTTGTACTGTTCGCCCGACACCACTCGCGGTGCAAACCGTGGGGAGGCGGTAAAGTCTGACTTCCCAAACAACGGTCGCCAGTAAACGACCGTCCGAAAAGACCCACCTAGGGTCGTGGGGGAAACTCAGGGTTATGACCAGATGTGTGTGAGGTCGATGGGGAGACCAAAATGCCACTAACGCGGGCTCCGAAGAAGAATCGAGACGGTTGCTCCGACGGCCTGGTGAGGTCGACCCTGTCAGACCGACGTCCTGTAGACTTCTTGGAGATTGCAACGACGCGTCGGGGTCTCTCTGGGCCTTAGGGGAGAAAAATGTGAATTGGAGGGAGAAGTCACATGCAAACCTGGAGGGGAGAGATAGATTTCCAGACCACGCCGAGAAGCTAACCCACCGCCACACAGGAACGCCAATTTAGAGACCAATCCAGGAGAGGAGGGCATCGTCTTTGACTGCCCGGACAGGAACCGGCCAATGGCTCGCGAACCAAGGGACGAGCCTGGGTAGGATCCTCGGTTCTACGGAAGGTAAGACCCCGACATAGCCAAACGAGATAAAACGCCGTGGACATCAACGAAGTTGTTTATTCGAATCGGCGGGGAAGACCAATTCGCTCGCCCAAACCAACGGATTAGATGAAAGAAGAGAAGTAAACGGGGAATGAAAAGCACAGACCAAGAGGATAAATTAGGCGCGAAATCGGATTCATTTACTGTAGACTGGAGGTCCTAGGAAGCGAAGCTATCATCCATGACAAAACACTGAAGAGAAACAATGATGAGCTAACGACTACCAGGGGGACTCTTAAAAAGAAGGAGGCCGGAGACAACCGTCGAAAGAACGGAAGGACGTACGGACAGGCACCGAGGGTCGAGGAAAAACAGTTGTCCTGCAAGACCTGCCGACCCAAGCGTCGACAAAAAATTACGGAAATATGCAGCAGATCTAGAACACAAATCCATCAGCCAGTCATCACATCTCTGGGCCCCTGGAAACGGCCGAGCAAATGAAAAATCAGGCCGTTCCAGTAAACTGCATGAGAAGTGGAACCTCCAGGAACCGTCGTAGAAAAGACAGAAGGGAGGTTACAGACGAACACAAGGAGGGTCGGTTACGAAACATGGGACAGCGTGTATACGAAAAGTGAGGCGATAAAGTCAATGCTGGCCACGCGGGCTGCGCAAGCAACCCGATACGGAACCAGCAACCCGAAGAAAGCGGACGCAAGCAGGATGGCAAGGGAGGACACCGATTCATCACGTTAGGTCAACCCGGGGGTCAGTCAGAGGGGGCATCCTGCGTTTGCGGCAAAAGGACAATTCGGAGAAAGCGCTGCCCTAACAGTCGAACGGTCGTCTACGGTCCATAAAAGCGAAATGGCAGCAAGGAGGGGAGAATGGGGAGGTGGGGGCCTCTTTATAGATACCAGACCGTCTTGAACACGCCCCAAACAACGAAGATCAAAGCCCGGGGAACCGACAAGCTGTTAACCCCGTCACGTGGCGGCCAACCGCGCTAAAACCGTATCACTAAAATACAGAACGAATTCTTGCTCGACAGAGAAAACCGACTAACTGCTGCCAGTCACAAGAACACGCGAAGGTTGAAAAAAGATGCTCTCAAAAAAGACAGCTCCATCATTAAACTACTAAGACAGGTGCAGCTCGTGGCCACCGCGACCGGTAAATAAGACGTTCGCGCACATCGTCAAAAGTAATACCGAAACCTGAAGTTCACGGACAGACCGTCGCGCAGGTCGGGCAGCTGCCCCTTAGCACAACTGACGCTAAAACAAGGGCTACCCCCACTCGCCAGGAAACAGGACACAGCGCAGGTATCACACGATCTCGGGAATAAACGTCTCCCAAAAATCGTCGTCAGAATCATAATTCGACGCTGCAACCTAGTTCCGGGGACGTATGAGGACGGTATCAGGCGGATACACGCCTGTTGGTAGCGGGGGCAGGCAGAGGGGGGGATAAATCGCGCCATCTAACTTCTAAAAAACACCACTGACACAACCAATCAAAAAAAACCACTGCAATGCTGCCTATATCTGCACTGAGGTTTAGCAAGGGGCGGTACAACCCCAAACAACTGCCTGTTAAACCGGTCTGATGATCCAAAGCGGGTGTCATCACGACCAGAGTGAATAAACTTCCCGGATTTGGGGCGAAGGGGGTGCGGACTGTTGGGACGAGGACGACGCCCCGCGGCGGTATGGAGAGAAAAGAAGGCACGGTTCGCAGAGGGACAAAGCAGGTCGAGTTGTCCGCCCAGCAGGCGGCCGGATGCACCCGGAGCAGCCTGAACCCGACACGACATGAACAAAACGTAACAAACGACTCCCCCAACGCGAGAGGGGCGACCAACTGTGTCGGGCATTCAAACACGACCCCGAGGAAAAGAATACCGCGAAAGCAGTGGTGCGTTCACCTACCACAAGCGGCCAATCGGAACGACCGGCACAGGGAAACCTGGTGAAGCAATTACCCGCCGGATTGGATGTTGCTTGAAGTTCCCTTAGCAAAGGCTGAGCCCATGAGAGGGGGGGGGGGGGGGGGGGGGGTGTCCTCGATACCTGACTTGGGGTGCACTGTGGCTCGAAGGCGCAAAAACGACGGGACGACGAAAAAAACAAAACAACGGGTTACTGTATAAAAGAGACAGCTGGAAGACGGGCGAAACAATCTCACTCTGAAAGGGCGCGAAAGGAATCCGAAGACCACGGTCGCATCCACGATGTCAAAGAACTACGAATAGACCGCCTGCAAAAGAAGGTTCGTCAATCAACGGAGAGGTTAGGGGAAGAACAAAAGGCTCTGAACCTACACCGCGAAACGGCAACGACCCGACTGATAATCAATGTTTCCATCCCAAGAAATTCGGACAGTGCTAAAAAGACCAGATAGGGACGTAGGTGAAGAAGGGACTGACCGGGTTAAAACCCTTAAAGAAAGTCCATACCTGCCTTTGTTCGCAATCAGACTCAACCGGACACGGAAATTCATCAGAACGCAATAAGAAGAAGAGGAGTATGTCTGTCTAAATTCGCCGCCACAGAAAGAGTCAGCCGGGAAGAGCTCCCGGACACGCCAGACACGAGGTTGAGCAAACAAAAAACACGAGAGGAGGATCGGGTGACGCAGAGGTCGTGGCGGTGGATGTCTAAATCAACAAAATGCAGGGGGTATGGGCGAATGAAAGAGAAGCAAAAGGTGTAGACAAGTGGGGAAGAGCCGTGGGCCGAGCAGAGACAAAGAAGAAGCGAAAATTGGAAAGGTAGAAAAGGGCAGGAGAACTGATAAACGGGTTGAAAGCAGTAACCGGCGCCACGACTGCGGCGGTGGATCTGTTAGCCCAAACGTTCGAAAGGGCGAAACGTGTCTGAGTCTGAGGAGGATGGTCGGAGGGCTAATTCGTCGAAAATGTGTGGGCTGAAATAACAACACAGGAGACGCGTTTGGTTACAGGCTAGTCGACAATCAAAGGGCATGGTAATGAATCTGGCGGGCCGACAGGGGGAGTCGGATTAATTGTCGGCAGCGACCATAAAACGCACCGGGTACCGGGGGACGCCAGGGGAAGCGGTCAACTAGGTGTCAAAGCAAGTACAGGGGCATGACGACAACGCTAGGCAGTGTCTGGGGAAGGGCAGAGTGGGGAATTCAGCCGTTTGATCGGCGTGGGTAAAAATTTCTCGAGGGGATCGCGATGCCGTCAGATATTGCGTAAGAGAAGGGCAAAATGTAAGGTGGCAGAGAAAGGAAATCGAACGAGGGATTTTCGGAAGCACAAGCTGGGGTTGATCAGTTTCGGAACGGAGGTCCTTGAGTTTCGTAGGGGAGGGGATACACGACCCGCGGAAAAAAAAAGGTAACAAACAGAAGGCGGACCAGGGGTGCTGTGAAAAGCGATTTTGCAGAGACCTAGTTCGGGGTCGCATGAGAATACTGAGGAGGGTGTCTGGCGGGTGTTGTCGTGTGCAGTAGCGGCTAACACGGTGGGGGGGGAAAGGGGGGAAGCGAGCAAGTTGGGAGGCAAGGGGGGGGAGTCTGCTGCTCCTCGACGTCGACGTATGAGGATAGAAAGGACGAAAAGGGCGGCGTCAGGCAGCCCGAAAGAGAAGCAGGGGGGTAGCGGGAGCGATTGAGATTAATACCGACCAAGGCGGGATGAAAACCATGCACCAGCGGCTTGGGGGACAGGAAAATCAGGCTGGAAATACGGTGGTTTAGGGTGCCTTGGATCTGAGGCAACATCGGGAGTCTCATGGTCACCGAATGAAACCGGGTGATGGACGACCGTTTCAGTTAGGGGATAAATTTGGGGGGCGCTAGAGCGAAAAATTGCGTAGCAGGGGGTCAACATGACGGCACTATCAAGACCTACTAAAGAACGGCGAGGGTCTGAATCATCGAGAGGCCATCGAAGAACGCGAAGGAACACGTGTGTGCAGCCAGAGAGATGAGGTGAAAAAAAAGCCAAGCTGCACCGTCGATGGAGGAGGGGGGGAACGGCTTGCGCTAAGGATGTGCGGTGTCGTCCACGGTGAAAGGTTAAGCGGTGGATTCGGGAGGGGGGCAAGGGGGATTAACAAAGGGGGGACTCAATGGTGGAGTGGGGGCCCCCCGGGGCTTGTCGAGTGAGGCGACGGCCAGCGAAAAATGACAGGAAGGGGCGTGAAGCGGGGGGGGTGAGTGGGTCGCATTGGCGGCGAACGGCGTAAGGGTCGACGGGACAGAGGGACGGGTGCCGAGCGCGTGCACACAGGTAAAAGGGGTGTCAAAAGACCGTGCTTGTTGCTGGAGAAAGTCAAGGCGAATGACACGGGGAGGGGAGGCGACGGACATGGCATCACCGCCTAAAAAATGAAAGTAGCAGGGGTCACGGAGCCCGCGCGGGACTTAGAGTGAAACAATGCAAGGAGCGAGAGGGCTTGAGGGGTGACGAAAAGTGTGACGTTGGTATCCATCGGCGCAAATAGGCGCAGGGGAAGGAGTTTTCGAAACAAGAAGTAATCATTGGGGGGACCCGCACGACGAGTGTATATTAACTTGGAAAGCCGATAGAAAACGGATGCGGGTCTGGTACGATTGAGGGTAACCGACGAGTAGAAAAAACATGCTAAAAAGGTGGGGCGAGGGCAATTTGAAAGCGTAACAGTGAAGAAAAAAAGGCGAAGGAGAGCTGACGACCGAGTCGGGGGGGGGGCATGGGGAACGGCAGCTTAAATCAATTGCGAGGGGGCCTGCGGGGCCATGTTGGTGACAACAATATAGGAACGAATAAGGGACGGCGGGAAAGTCGGCATGGAAGGTTTGAGGCTCCTGGGGGAAAGGGGCCGACGGCGACAGGTATACGATGTGGGTCGGTGAACGAAATATCGGTGCGCGAAAAGGTGAAGACGCAACTGGCCAGACCACGCGGTTGGGGCCAGAACGGCGGTGCGTGGAGCAGGGGAGGGTGAGAGGGAAGAGTGGTGGACTGGGACGAGCGTGGGTTTGTGGGGATTTCTGTGGGGGGGGGGGGGGCCGATTCCACTGTGCGACCTCTAGCGGACGTGGGGGTAGTCAGTGGTCTAGCCTTTCCGTCCCAGAGGACAGTAGGCGGGACCGTTCAAAATGACCGGGCGTGAAGGCCCGGCACGAGGTGGGGTCGCCTAAGGGGCGGGTGAGTCGTGGGGGAGTAATCAGCGGGTTTAATGATCTAAAGGGTCACTGGGGGAAGTAAAAAAAAGGAGGAGGCAGGGGAAATGGCTTTCGTAAAGCGACTGGTGAAAACCGTGGAGAGTCGTCCAGTTGAGAAAGGGAAATAGGTCAAACACATCGAGCAAAAACGATCAAAGGGGGGGCGGTACCAGAAGAGACCGGCCTACGCACACGTTTAACTGCGGTGAGGGAGAAACCATCGGGTGAACAGAGGTGTAGTTTGAGGACCTCCCCTAGAAGAAGCCGGAGAGTAATACCAGGTCCGGAATAGAGTCCACGCCAGGACGAAGGACTTGGGCTCGGGGGAGGTAAATGGGAGAAATGCGAAACTTAAGCCGAGGGCGGTAATAAAAGGATGTGCGGCCCCCTAGGAGGGCTGGCCGGCGGAGGGGAACGGTGTGCGTGAAGCAAAAAGGATTTGAAGGTCCGGGGGGGGGAGAAGCTGGA
>Ga0179593_1524160_pt1 | contig 11446 bp, 9 predicted proteins | sample CZODoug2_1_08_16_FD_185931 | JGI IMG/M metagenome (GOLD analysis project Ga0179593, IMG submission 185931) | Vadose zone soil fungal communities from Angelo Coast Range Reserve, California, USA - CZODoug2_1_08_16fungal (PacBio error correction) | ecosystem: Environmental > Terrestrial > Soil >...
CGACAAGAACGGGCGCTTCGGGCTTGAAGGGAAGTACGAAAAAGAGACCGGGGGGGGAAAGGCACGGAAGTAGGGCGGCCAATTCGACTAGAAAACAAACCAAAAAAGAGTCACTCGGGGGGACAAGAGGGAAGGGAAGTTCCCCCCTGTCCAGTAAGTGGGGGGGGCAACTCTCCGGTGGTTGTAAAAGGAAGGTAGAAATACTAAGGCAGACACTATTGAAAAATGAAAAAGTTAGTGCCGCAAGAGAAGTCAACAATACAACAAGGCTCAAGAAAGCCGTTTGCCACCACGAACTGAAAGTATCAAGAAGAAAAAATCTCGGCGCGCGATCTGTTGGAGGTCGCGCCAAGGGAATCCAGGGGGGGCGATACTCCATCACACTTGAGGTGCTGGGATTGGAAAGTTGGTGTCTATTGGTTCCCGTTATCAAACGGGGCAGCAGTCGTCTTATGGTGAAGGTCGTGCTCGTCTCTGCCGTCACAGCGCTCTCTTCCTGGGACCAATAAAACCGACCTTCTGCTTGTCAAGGAAGGAAAGAACGCCACATGGGCAACAGGGAGAAGAAGCGCCGCAACGGCCCGCCTTTCCCCCTGGGGGGGGAAAAAAAAAAAAAAGCCGCCAAACCTGACACCGGCCTAAAAGGTCGGGAAAAAATCGCGAGATAACCCCCAGAGCGGCAAGATCCAACAACCTCCCGACGAAAAGCGGAGGGCTGTGCACTCAAATTCCGACTGAGGAAAGGTAAACGCAAAAGGAAATTAGTGCAAACCAGTTCATGGTCTGGACGCTTTCAAAGGTCGTCGAGGCCTCTGGTCTTGAAAAAATCCACCTCTCTGCGGGGCTTCAGGGAAACTCTGAAGAAGGAGGAAGGGTAAGAATCTCTCTCGGAAACTTCTAGGAGTAGTCCGGAACTGTACCCCGTCCAGGGGCCTAGTAGGGGTGACCATCACCTCAGAAGTGAAACTACCTGCATTTGACACGCAAGGGACGGGCGGGAAATCATGTTCATCACCAGTCACCCGCCAAATATAAAAAAGCAAGACCAATGACATTAAGGTCACCAGAATAAGGGCCAACACTGGCAACAGGGACCCTGGTCAGCCCAAACTAAAGGGGGGGGGGGCATTATCAAACCGAATAAATCTCCGGGAATCGGGGAAGGGTCGGCGAAGAAAAGAGCGAGGTCTCATGTACTGGAGGCTTGGATCTTCATAGAGAATTCTGGCACAACAAACAACCATCGCCCGGCCAATGGTCTAAATTCCCGACTTCGACCGCCGGAAGTTTAGGCAAATAAAGGGGGTGAGAGCGCCCCCCACGAAGAAACCGAGACTTAGATATCGTGCGGCACGACCGCGAGGCGCGGCCTTATGGCAATGGTGAAGGTTCAGTCCATCAAAAGAATGGGGGATTGCCTCGCCAGGTCAACACGAGAGGATTGCTCTCGACGAGAGTAATATACTGGAGCCCTACCTCTAGGAAAGAAAAGGAAGCTTCTAAATCTAAAAGGGTTCTTCGGGGAAACTCGCCCTCTACCCTCTAAGAAAAGGCTGGAGGGGGAATAAATCTTTGCCTACCTGCTCGAAAAAGCACACGAAGCGGGATGGATGGCTTTGGGATTGAGTTTCTTCCACGGTAGGCAAGTACAAAGGTCACCTTTTTGTCAGATGCCGCATCGGTGTACGCACGATGCAGATAGGGGTACTCAAAAAAGCAAGGAAACGAAACAAATGCAGCCCGGAGTCGCTTAAAAATTTCGGAGTCCGCGTGGGGGAAACACCAATTGATTGTCAATGCGAGACGCCGAGTCGCAGATGGTTCCCGAAAGGAGGGAGGGAAGGGGATCCATTGTTGGGGCGAGGAAAGAGAGACCGCGTGAGAAGCTGGAGGGGGATTAACTCACCCGGGGAAAGAGGAGAAGTGCTGAGATTTCCCTGCTGCGGGAGAAGTGTCGACCACTTGCACGGGAATGGAGAAGGGGGCTTAAGGATGATGACTCAAAAAAAATACGACACAAAAAAAACCAGGGGAAGGGGCTTTCATTCCAAAAGGGTTGAAAGGCCCAAGGATCTGAAGGAGGGGGTCACGGGGGCTTCTATCCGGGCGGTGGGCGTCTCCGCTAGAAGTTGATCCATTAGAAATCCAATCCGGAGGAAAGGAGGAAAGGCGGCGACAACCAAGGAAGAAAAAAAAAGGCCACCCTTCCCAGCTACATCAGATCAGGAACGGGGAAAACCGGGCGAAAAATGGGGGGAAAGCCTCCCACAAGCTAAGTGTTGGGGGTGAGTCCAAAGGGGGACTGGTTGGGGATGAGCGTATGCTTCATACGACCACTGGTGTAGGATACCATAGTCCTCGAGGGCTCAAACAGGAGGTACATTATCCCGCTCGTAGAATGGAGAGGGGGCCAGGGTTCCTGGTCTCCCCGCCTGAGAAAGTGGAGGGGGAAGAGCGTCAACAAAAACAAGGAGAAAGAGAGAATATCCAATTTGGGGAGGAGAAAGGAGGTTGAACGCAGCAAAAGGGCTAACTGACGTAGAACGAAGTTACGAAGTTAATCTGATGGACGAGAAAAGTGTTCATGTAAAAAATAGACACGGCACGGCCCTCTCTTCCCAGGGCAAAAACCACGGAATTAGATCCGTGTGTGAAGGCAATGGGGGGGGGGGCACGGCCGCAAAAGGAAAAATAGACGGTGCAGGGGGAAAAAAAACTACTTTGGACCGTTCGAGACAGGGAAAAACTAAAACGCCATCAGATTCTTAAGTCAAAAAAGGAGACCTCAAATGAGTGAGCACGCCAAGGGTAGATCAGAAGCCACCGCAACGGCCGCAGGCGATTCATCGTTTTGGGGCGTCAGCAGGAGCGAATCAAGTGCGGCGTGGTGCTGGAGGGTTGGGCCATCTCAAGCCTGCGCTTAGTAACGGATGTGTTCTACACAAAAATAAGAGCAAAACTTGTGCAATAGAATAATGACATTAGCGGGGAGTTATTCACACAGGCACTCATCCTACGAGAACAAACTCTGGAAGCCGCACCGCGGCAAAGGAAGGGGATGCGTAAAAACCTATGCGAAAGTCGCGCGAGGGAGAGCAGGAGAAAAAGAATTGGGGGAGAACTACTCGCGAAATGGGGACGCCGAAAAACAGGCGTAGGAGGAGTATTTTTGGGTAAAAAAAAGAATCAAGGAGGCATCGGGGTGGGGACAACTGCGGCAGCTGACAGAACCTTTTTGATAAATAAGAGGAAAGGTCACCGGTACAAGCAATAGAAAGCAACAACCCTCTCGAAAATCGCAGGCAAAAAAAAAGAGGCGGGCAAGAACTCGTCGATGACTATTTCCTTCTTTGGTACCTCTCACGGGAGGGGGGTGGAGTAGGTAATCGTCTAGTGGATTATTATCCTCCGCGGAGCCCTTCACGAAGCATGATGGGGGGAAATGAGATCACTCAAAAAGTATGCTTTAAAAAGTACACTCAAAAGTTGGTTTTCGAGCGTTGTAAGAGAGGGGCGGGGAAAAGGAAATATCTACGAGAGGGGGCGTAGGCCGCGAGGGGAGCTAAGGGAGGGGAAAGACCGTGTCAATGGAGGAAGGGGAATGGGTATCAAGGGAGGTTGGAGAACTGGGCGAGTAAAACGTTCTGGGGAAGAGCGGGGGGGAACACCGTAAGAGAAGAAACAGGCTTTCGGGCAGGGCGAGGGCAAGACAAAAAAAGGGACGGCGCGCAGTGACAAAAAACTAGTTGGGGGATCAAAGAAGGGGGGCTTGGGCGAAAGCGGGAGTGGGGCATGGGCTTCAATGGGAAAGTCCGTTTCATTGAGAGTGTGGGGGCGGTGTGATAGGATGATGAACAGGGACGAATCTCTTACACAAAAAGAATCTCCTGGAAGCTCGGAGTCTGGGTTTGGGCGCGAAGAAAGCGGGGCACCCCCCCTGAGAGTGGCTTCCTTCTTAAAGGAATCAGGAGATAAGGTTACGAAACAAAAGAAAAGGTCGCTCTGGGGGGAGGATGCCAGGAAGCCATAGGGCTTATGGGCCCTCGGGAGAAAGGGTAAAAAATTGCGGCTAATGAAAGGTGGAGGGAGGGGAGGGAGGACTTCTTGGGGGACAAGGGGGGCGATAGTCTAAAAGGGGAGACCGCCAGAAAATGCGAGTAGGCTGTTTGTTGGGGGAGGAGGGAGCTATTGGGGGGGTATCTCGCGAGGTGAAAGACCTGGTAGGGACGCGGAGTTGGGTTCGTAACACACAAATAGGGAGGCGGCGGCATTAAGGTCTAGGGGATAGAGAAAGCGCAAGGAAGAAGGGCGGTTGAGGTCGAAGGCTTAGAAGAGGAACATCTTACTTAAGGGACTAAGAAAGAAAGAAAGAATTTGGGAAGGTGATCCAAAGCGCCGTCCGTAGATAACCACGGGGACATCAATGGCGTAAAGGTGGAAATTGTAGCACTCCTGAAAAGTAGAAAGCTAATAATCCCTATCCTGATTCTTTTTATCGGTTGAAGGGGTTTGAGTTTCTTGATCGGGAGGGGGGACAATTTTTGCAATGGGAGGGGGGGACTTTCGAAAGGTAAATACTAACGGAAGAGGGGCAAGAGTTTCGTAATCGTAAGGAAAACTGAAAAAAGTCCAAGAAAAGGTAACGTTGGGAAAGTGCGGCACGGATTGTAAGGAGGGGGGGGGACCAAGGAGTCAGCTGCTATCTCCCAGAGAGGCCGCCTGCTCATATTTCCTGAAAAGGACAAAGTCGGAAGATGACGTCCTTTCGTTTCACTGATAGATCACAAAAAAAGGGATGAGGATTAAAGAAGAGGATTCGGGGAGAAAAGGCGCTCTCTTCGACGTGTCTCAAGCTGGTCTTTCATTAGGAAATCTAGGGGAGGGGGGCATCACTCTCTGCGTCAAGATCAAAGGAGAAAGGACTGATTGAAAACGAGATGTAAACGAGTTCCAAAAAACAAAGTTCCATTTCTGGGGGGTCACCGAAAAGCAAGGTGGGGGGAACGCCTATCACAGAATTGGGACCTAGGGAGTGAAAAAAACAGTGCCGCAAATATGGGGGGAGAAAGAAATCTCCCCAGTGTAAAAAGGAGTTCTACAAAAATCCAGTTTTTCCAACAGGGTTTGCCTAAACCTGGAGCCAGAGGAAACGCGGATCGGACTCATACTCTTGATTCTTCAGAAGAACCAAATGTGGCCGCGCGCACGCACTTTGCAGGGGTTGGGGGTTCTCTCTAAGATAGGGGGGGGGAAAGACAATGCCTTCCCCAACTTAAGCTTCTCCACAGGGTTTCTCTTCTAGAAAAATGGGAGAGACAATCTCTGGCAGTAAGAATAAAAAGAAAACCTTCTCGGTCGCGGGGAGAGAGAGCTCAGAGAAACCGGAAACGGAACACGCCTCTCTTGACCGCCAGGGAAAGGGGTAGAAAGACAAACGCCCCGCCGGCCGTCGGGCCTAGAAACATAAGTAGCCATATCAACAACAGGGGTAGCTGAGAGACTGGGAGGATAGGAAGTTCAGAAGTATAAACGCAACGCGAAGATACGACAACAGAGAGTAATGTCTCCGCTTTCGAGATCCCTGAACTTATCAAAAAAAATCCGCTCCTCTTTCTGTCCTGGGATCTCAGGAGAAGATAGGGAGGGCAATATCTCTAATTCAAGCAATCCGGGACGAAAAAGCCTCCTGAAGGGAGGAGGAACAAATAAAATAAACACTTTTTCTCAAGAAAATATTTCCAGCATGGGGGGAGCTGTGCGGAGAAGTCAAGAAGAAGACCTCCAAAAATACGCAAACTTCATTACGCCCTCAGGGAGAAAAAATGAAACCCCACGGTAAAGATTTTTCTCGAAAGCCACAGGGGCAAAACAAAGCGGGGGCTGGGGAGGCACTGGGGGAAGGGGTCTCTTCAGCCAGTCACAAACAGAGAAAATGAGAGGGAGGGGGGAAGTCTCAGATCCATCAGGCCTCATACCCGAGTCAAAAAGAAAGGGAAAAGTCTAGCCCTAAAGAGCACTTGAACGTTTGGTCCAAAGGGTTTTTATCTCACCAAAGACAGGCAGGAATCAACCCTCCGGGAGATCGTGCGACATACAGTTGGGGAGACCGCTATGAGAAGGAAGGATGGCAAAGTGGTTAGTGTGTCAGTACAAATCTCCTGGGACATTGGGGATCTAGCAGTTTAATAAAACGAGGGATACTTCGGACGGCTTAAGACGGGGGAGAAGACTAATAAAAGGAAAAAAATACTTCCCTAAAAGAAAGTTATCGTGGCAAAAAACAACATCATGCCATCTGAAAAGCTTATGAGGGGTACTATGGGGGGGGGCATGAAGATCATCCCCCGCATCTTGTAGGAATTTAGATTTGTGGCAAGTGGGAGGATGTGGAAAATTAAAATTTGTCCTTTGTGGCCTGGAGGCGGGGACGGAAAAAAGGGGTGATGATCTTTGAAGGGGGGCGATAAAAAATCCGACTTCAATTCAAAGTGGAGGGAAAAGCGCCCATTTGGCCGCGGGGACAACGTCCAATGGGAAGGGGGTGGAGGAAAAAAAAGAGCTCCACTTGAGGCGAACACGGGTTCCGATTCGAAAAAGACCCGCAGGGGGCAGAGCGGGTGAAGAAAGGGGAACCGGCTGGATAATACTTGAAGAACGCACACTTAATCATAAGAATAGCGGAGGGAGATCTAAAAAAAGGTCTAGTGTTTCGAGGAACATTAAACAAATGATCCTCCGGGCGGGGCTGCGGAATCACAATCCCACCCAAAAGGGAACGAGGGTTCCTTACCATTTAGGGACGCAAGATTCTCGGCAGCGCTGATGATGGCGAGAGACCTTGAGGGGGGGCGAAGACCTCATCATGAGGGGTGATTAAAGGAGAAAAAACTCACTAATCATGAGGACGGGATCTTAACTTCTCGGAAGACAATTTAAACCGGCACCTTTCGGACAGCCTCTAAGGAGGGGATAGGGTATCAAAAAAAAATGTGGCCTTCCTTCAAAAACGAGAAAACCTGCTGAAAGTGAACCACAGGATGTCTATCCGGGGACGCTTTGAAAGGGGCAAGCAAAAGAACCCTGGATTAAACCTCATCGGTTGATATTTTAAGGTATACAGAAGGGAAATCGTCTCGGTAGCGAATGAACTAAATGGAAGGAATGTTATCTCCTCAAAACTGGAGGAGGGAAGGGGAAATAAGAAACGTGTGAATTAGGAATTTACAGTAAAAAAAAGGCTTCGGATCATCGGCTAACGGTGAAAATGGAGCTTAGGGGGACTCATACCAGTGCATTAAGAACGAAAAGAAATCTCCCTCAACTCGAAGAAAGGGGGCCTAGACACTGACTGTATGGAGGAAGGGGACATTGGCAACAGAGCCGCAGTCAGAGGGGGGGCGCTGTTGCCGTGGTGGATGGGGGAGACTTCGGCGCCCGCAGAAGCCTCCGAAGGATGAGTTACGTAAGGAAGGGGGACCGCTAAAACCCCAAGGTCGTAGATCAGGGCCTCTAGGAAGCTTTTGCTGAAATCAGGGGACAAATCCTTCTCCGGTGTGAAAAGGAGGTTTGAGGTGCAGCCACGTCCTCTCCATGTAATTGGGGAGGAAAAAACTCTAAGGACATGCGTTGGCCGACGCAGCCGGGGGGGATCGGTTATTTGAAGCACGGTATCCGCCGGTTAAGAAGGCTCACACAGTCGGACAAAAGGCACCGGCGGCATGATAAGAAGGGGGACTCAAAGTCTGTTTGCAAAGTCGCATCGTCTTTCAGTAAAAAGCTCCCCCTCCAAAGAAGGGCATAACTAGAAAGAAGGGAAGGCGCGGCAAGTAAAGAGGGAGGTGAGGAGGGAGGAGATTTTTCGGAAAGGGAGGGACTAAAGCGGCATCGGGGTACACAGGGAAGAGGAACAAAAGAAAAACCGTTACTGGGAACTACGTCGCCTGGGCAGGCACCAGAAAAGGACCGAAGGAAAGATTGGCCGGTCGGGGAAACACCGGGCGCGAAGAAGTAAAACGTTATCAGGTACAGCTAGGCTGGTGCCGCCGAAGCGTTTCATCGGCGTAAGGCTGAGGACTTGGGGGATATCCGTTCTAGAAGCCGTAGGACCTCGGGAGGTCTCGGAAAAAAGACACGCAAATTGTACACGTAGAAGGGAAGGGAACTTAAAAAATTTAAGCTCGCGTTGGGGCGCGGCGTGAAAGGTCTACGTAAAAAAAGTTGAGGGTGCCTCGCCGCAAAGGGGGGGGGGGGGGGGGGGGGAATAAAAACCGGAAACGGGGGATTCTCCTGGTTGAATTCGGGGCGCAGGAGAGTGAGGGTCGTTGCCGCATCGAAATTCGGCGAACAGCAGAGAGAACGGGGGGCCTTGGACTTGGCCACAACGGCGAGTGCTCAAAGCGGACATTGACCGTGGAAAAAAGGAAGACGGGTGCCTTAGAGAACAAAGCGTTCCGGGGGGTGGGAGTTGTGCGTAGGGGTCTGAATCAAGGGTAAAAAAAAAAGGGTGGGGGGTTTGTCGTCTTGGTATTACGATGATGACATCCGCGCTGACAGGCTGGGAAAAGGGGGAGCAAAGATTCCGCTTTTATTTTGGGAACGCAGTCGCCGCGTGGGGTAAAAAGGAGAGAAGGTCGTCGAGAGGAAAAGTACACGGGAGATTCAGGAGGTCTGTATCTCTTGGCCAATCTATGCTGGGAAAGGGGAGAACGGGTTGGATGAGCGTCTAAGGAACGGCGCGAAGGAGGTAGTCTTCACAAAAAAAAGGGCCGTTCGATGAGGGATTCAATGGGAGGGGACCTCTCGGTCGATGCCGCTAGATGGTGGATGATGGTAAAGGGGTGATCGCGCGGGGAAAAGCCAACGGTTGGCAGGAATGGGACGTATACCAAAGGGAAAGGGGGCGGGAGCGAGCTGAGGGGGAGCTCGGGGGACGAGGATTTCGATCCTCCAGAAATTTCGTTTTGGAGGAAGAAGTAGGAAATATCTTCATTAAAGCGAACAAAGAAAGCACTCTCACGGGGTAAATGAAATGGGGGCATTCATTGTTAGCAGGACACCCTTCACGAGACAACAGCAAGGCAATTTCTTAAAGTATACAGATGCCTTTCCCAAAGGGGGGTAGAATGAGGAAGAAGAAGCTCCGAGAATTTTTAATCCAGGGGTAGAATTTCATGTTTGCAGTACTCTTCTTGTTAACAGGGGACGTTCCTTTGTGAAAAGGAGGGGATCTCTTTTCTTCAACGGTACTGAAATATGGAGTTGTCAGGGGAGAGGAGACAACCACTCGGGAGCGTCGAATGATTTGGGCATTGACTTCGGTAAGCTTTTTTTCCTCAGTGGCATTTCTCTACTGTAGATAGGTTCCTTTAAATTACAGGGGACGAGGTGCCGTCATGAACACGAAATCGAAGGAGAAGACGCCTTGCTGGGGACGGCTCAAAAAAACACCTTATATGAAAATAGGGCGATCAGGCGTCTGGACGCTGGAAAGCAAGGGTCCGTGCCATGACAAGGAGAGGGAAGGGCACGTCAGATCGGGCACAACTTCAGAGCATTGAGGGAGAAAAACAAAGATGTTACAACTAAAAAAAGGGAAGCAATGTTCAAAAGGGGGAATTTCTTGCAAGAGCTAGGTTTATGACCGATATGAACTCACTGACCACGCACTTTCCCAGGAGATGAACGGGGGGGGGGAAAAGGAGAAATCGCAGCATCCAGGGAAAAAGGACCGTTCTACACGAAATCCCTTTTCCCGCCAAACAATCAAAGGATCAAAGCCAAGGGGAGGGACGGCAAGAAAGCAGAGGCTTTGTCACAAACTTGGGTCCCATTCTCTGGCATCCTCACTGGGGGGGCCTTGGGAAAGGGGGGGTGGGGAAGCTCGGCCGAGGGGCGGTAGGGAGAAAAAGAACACCAACTTCTTTCTGTCTTTCTATGGCCGGGCGGTCTGGAAGTCTGGTCATCTGTTAAAGAGGGGAAAGAGGGCCTTCACGACAATAAACGATGCAGGGGGAGATTATGAGACAAGAGAAAACAAGGCGAGCGCCTCTCCTAAACTCCCGGGCAACGGCTGCGGAACAGAAAACTGCTCCCCTGGGACCCAAAGGTCTTGGCAGAGCTCCGTAACACCCATCTTAGAATACTCCAAAAAGAATCTGACGGGGAGAAGATTGGTCATTTCATATGCCGTGGTAATATCTAAGTAGACTCAGGGAAACTAGAAGATCCTCCACAGGTTAAGGATCCTCTTCTTAATCTTTAAGCAAACTATTGATAAAAGAAAACAAAGGGGGACTCTTCCTTGTAAAATAAATCTAAGGCTGAACGCGCGGTGTGTAAAACTATCTCTGGCTAAGGAGCGGGGGAAAGGGGAGGATACCACAGCCTCGTTAGGCCTACCACTAACTAAAAAGGGTCCCCTGACGCATGGGAAGAGCAGTACTCATCTCAAGTAACTCAGAACGCCAAAAAAAGCCTCCCTAGGGAGACGAAAAAGCCCCTCTTACCGCCCGTCAACAAATTACCGCTTGTGAGACCAGCCACCTGAGGTACCCCCGAAATTGATCTTTAGGAGAAGGGAGAGTCATCCACTTGCGTGAGCATTCTATTAGGGGGGGGGGGGCGATCTCAGGCCGCTCTGGCTTCCCGCTACACAAACTCACCATCTCCGGGCCAGGGAAGTCAGGACCCAGGAGACTCCTTTGACACGGGGTAGCCAACTCTTTTAGGCGCAAAAAAGGACCTCAACCCTCCGGTAGGGGGGGGGAACACGTGGGGCCGGGAAAAAGGAATTATTGATGTCATAAGTCCTCCTGGGGGGGTTAAAGTGGGGGGAAAGGAGAAGATGCAAGACAGAACTAAGAGGGGGAAATAATTGAGTGGGCTGTCCTCGAAAAATATCCCGTCGAGGAATTCATACCTCCGACCCACTACGTTGGAAATAACAAATGCCTCTATTAAATGAGAAAGGCGTCTCGATTGCCTGGGGGAGATAGCACCGTGAGGTTTTCAGGGAATACTTGGGGTAGGAGTCCAATTCTCTGATGGAACAGAAAAAAAAACGCCTGTTTGGTCCGGGGTCATCTACGCAATCGTTCTGTACGCCACTGAGGGGGGTCTCTTAGACGGGGGGCTCACTCAGTCGCGCCTGCATCAAGCAGGTAGGTATCAAAGAGGCTTCCCACATTGGAGTTTCCTCGTATTAAAAAGTCGGGAAATTGTGCGCCTTGGACCGAGAACTCGGCAAAGTTCGAAAAAAAAAGCATCGTTGGGAATCATACATCGGAAGACCGGTGCGGTCGACGGGGGGAGCTACGTAGGCGAGAAGAAGCCCGGGGTCTGAATAAAGAAACCCTTTAAATAGGGAAACTAAAAAGAAATCGTGCCCCTGCGCTGAGTGATGTGGAAAACGACATTCACAAGATTCAGGCAAATTCGTTCCGGCTTG
>Ga0179593_1708527_pt1 | contig 11446 bp, 19 predicted proteins | sample CZODoug2_1_08_16_FD_185931 | JGI IMG/M metagenome (GOLD analysis project Ga0179593, IMG submission 185931) | Vadose zone soil fungal communities from Angelo Coast Range Reserve, California, USA - CZODoug2_1_08_16fungal (PacBio error correction) | ecosystem: Environmental > Terrestrial > Soil >...
TCCCGGAGACAGGTAGTCGCCACTTTCTTGGAAGGTGAAAGAGTGAGGAGGCGGGGGTGGAAGCAGCAGGGTCTCGTCCTTGAAATGTCTCTCGCCGGCTCCAAGATGACGACTGTCAGCAAGGGAGAAGACCGCCTGTAGGGAGATGAGAGGCAAACGTGTTTCAACACAAGCCTGTGGAAAACGGTATTCCCTGTTGGGGCACTTTCTTGGAACAAAAATTAGATGAACCAGAAGGGGGGTACCAAGAGGGGGTAACGCGGGAGACCTCAATCGACGCGAACAATCCAGGAAAGATCTTCTGTAACAGGGCGAAACTAAAAAGGGGGCGTACTCTGGGAGGGGTCCGCCGGAGCTAAGTTATTTTTTCAAAAGACATTGGAATCCTTTCCAACTTGGAAAAACCTGTTCCGTTAAAGGTTTTCTGTCAGGGGGGTTAGAACGACAATTTAATGAAACTCTGGATGGTATTTCTGTCTGCAGGGGACTCGACAGAACTCACCAAAACAAAAAAAAAAAAAAACAGCCTATTCTAACGACACTTATTATGGAAAAAATTACCGGTAACTCGGGTGGGGGGGAGAACAGCGAAGCTACTCCTTCACCCTGGCTCCCTTTGGGACGAGAAAAAGTAATGTGAAGCTGGGGGTGGGGGGGAATCTATGGGGTATTTTTGAAACACGGGAGGTAGCTGAACCCCGGAATGTACTGTTTATGGCCCGAAATGATAGGGATGGGAAGGCCTGTGTTTAAGGGCGTGTCGCAACTTGCCCTCCCAGGAGATCAATCTCAAAAAAAATGAGAAACCCTGGGGGGGGACAGAAACAGGAAAACAACGAACGGAAAAAGGTGTTTCAACTTCGAGCGTGGCGCCAAGATTCGAAAGGAAGGGGGCCCTTCATAGGGTTGGAAATAAAGTTCGACATAGGAAAAGTTTTCTACCAGTTACTTCGAGTAGAAAGGCAGACGAGGTGTTAGGATAGTGAAATGAGAAGAATGCTAAAAAGAAGGGTTCCTTTGGTGCAGAGAGATTATACGGGGATAGAATCGGGGTATGACTTTGTCGAAGGGGATAAAAAGAAGGCGAGAGCGTGGACAGGGGGAAATTGTCTGATAGCAAAAAAAAAGGGAACTCTACAACCAAACTGTCTGGAAGGTTTACAAAAGGGGTCGTCCTGAGAGAAGAAGGAAAAGACGGTTCTCTACGCCGAAAATAAACCGCGTGGGGCAACTCGGTAAACTGTTTCCTCCGTATCGAGTGAAGGAGTCGGAGTTGAGAGAATGCGGCAGGGGAAAAAGGGTCAAGTGTACGAACTAAGGTGGGAAAGCAATTCTCAGAAAAGAGTAGCACATTCTTGTTGTTGAGGGAGGGGGAAAGGAAAGGCCTGCGAAGGGGGGAACAGGGTGAGGAAAGAGCGAAACGTTCATCAAGGGAAAACTAGACTTGGCTAAAAGGAGATACCACTTAGCCGTACAGATAAAGCCTCATGGGGAGAGCTCATCAAAGGGTGGGCACAAAAAAAGTCTCTTTCCTATTATCATGAAGGTCTTCATTGTTCGAAACACATTTTCGACAGATTTGTGGAAGATCGAGGAAAGTTTTCTTCGGGAAGGGGGGGGAAAAGCAAAAAAATGTCCGCCTCATGGCCCCCGTACATTAAGGTTTGACAAGGAGGAGAAACAAATAATAACAAGAGGGAGGCAAAGTTAGGCGGAAAAAAAGGATGCCAGGAAATGGTCGAACCGTTATCGATAGAAGAGCGTGTCACCGGAAGAAGGGGGCTACACGAATTCCTCTGGTGATCCCGGTAGGGACTCTGGGTAGGGCTACGAGTAAAGGCAGCACCTGTGTGAGACAGGAAATACCACTATCTTGAATGCAGAGTTTCCTGTAAAAAAAAATTTAAACATAAGAGGACTATCCTTCAGTTAGATAACGCGCCCTTGGGGGGGGGAGGTCTCAACTTAAAGGGGCTTCACAAACCAAGGAAATTCAAAAGCACACATAACTGGGAAAAAACTTACTCTAACTCAGGGGGGATTCACCGGAAAAAATAAAATCCTGGAAATTGGTGCAGTAGAGGAGAGACTCCAACCACAAGCTCCAGTACAAGGGGGCCTTGCTGGCCATGTCAGGGGACAAGGGTTTCCCCTGTTCAAAAAAAAGAAAAAACCAAGGTCTTACCGAGGATACTGCAGACAGTAAAAAATACTTTCCTGAAAAAGACGTGGACCTTCGGTTTAAAAAGACCGGTTGACGCGATCCTAAATAAAGATTTTGAGGAGGGGCGTGACACTCCACGTCTGATAGCAGAACTGGAATCGCCGCGAACAAACTTTGAAGGAAGAAGAAAGGTATTCTCCGAACGGCCGTCTAGAAGACTAACAAAACAAAAAAAATTGGGGGGGAAACAGAGTCAAAGGAGGGGCCAAGAGAGACCTTTCCTAAACGTAAGACATAGAGGAAACAGCACACCGCATCAAAACCAAGGAGAAGAAAAGAGACCACCCATCGAGTTCTCGAGAGTAAAAAAACGTAGGAGGAGGAAAATCTATCTCGCGAGGAAATTTGTAAAGGAACGGAGCCGAAGGAACTGGGCCTTTCACTGACGATGTAGCGGGACGCAAGCAGTGCATATACATAGGAGAAGGCATCTCCCTTCGCGCTGGGTACCGAAAGGCGGAAAGACTCTAATCGAAGGACTCTAACGTGAAAAGGTCCGCAAAAAGAGGAGGCTATCTTCCTCTTAAATGTAGAAAGAAAGGACTCTCTTTCTGAGGAGAGAGAAGGGAGAAGAGACTTTGGGGGGGATGGAGGATAGCGTCACAACTGAGAGGTTAAACCTAATGTAAAAAGATCTTCCACCATCCCGACCTAAAGGCGGGCATTCTGGAATCAGCCTGTTGGTGGGATGTTTAACATTTAAAAAGGGGAGACCTCCGAAAATGGCCAGAAAAAAGGAAGGGTTTTTTCTAATGCAAAAAAGGAAAGGAAGCATTTCCCCACAGGAAGGACGTGAGTCCCTATTCAAAGAAGTTCTTGCGGGGCCAGGTGGTTTGGAGGTGACCCAAACCCACTTTTCAAGGCCTCCGTGGAATCACGCGGCCAGGACGGTGAAGACGCGGATGAAAACAGGGGGGGGGAAGGCTTGGGGGAATTCCATTGAGGGGAAAGAGATGGTTTTGAAAGAGTCGGTCTGTCGAGAGGGGGGAAGATCGGCAAGAGAAATGCGAGAAAAGCATGGGAAAAAGATCTCGTCAAATCTTAGAAACTGGTACAGGGGAGAAAAAAAGTCCATCTAATGACGGGGAAATAGCACCAAGGGGGGGGGAGAAGGAGATCTCTATGGTTACGACAGGATTGAGGACAGCATCACCTCTTGAAGGGAAATAAGGGTTGCCCAAAAAATAGTAAGAATGGAGCCATTGTGCTTTATGGTCCCAAACAAAACGAAGAAAACCTTTCGGGGGAGGAAGGAACACTGTCGGAGGGTGGAAAAAAGCTGACATTGCTAATAGGAGATCCGAGACGTAGTCCTTGCCAGCACGTGCCAAGGGGGGGGGAAAAGGGAAAGTTATTCCAGGGCTGGAGAGGATGTGGCAGGAAGAAAATCCATTGCTGTGATGAGAAAAAAAAACTAGGCACCTTGATGACGAAGGGAGAAGTAAGGGGAATACCGGGCTGAGTTTCAAAAAGAGACGCAAAAAGGGTCAACACAAGACTGGGGAGAGATTCCCTTGGGACTGTTCGTTGAAAGGGGGGAAAAAGGCCCGTCAGGGGGGGGAAAAGAGGGGGGTAAAAGAAAAAGGGACGAGGGAGTCTCACTCCCGAGAAAAAAAAATCCGACGATCTGGAAAGCGGCTGTAACAGAAAAGGGTCGCCACTGGGAAGAGGAAGTACCACAAGGAGAGGGGGGGGGAAGGGTTGCGGCCGTACTTGCGAATAAGGAAAGGGGTTTTCCTCCCAAAAGGGAAGGAATCCAGTTTGTCGGAGGGGGGCGAGAAAAGTCTCTTCGAGGTGAGTGATGATTTCTGCAGAGGGAAAGAACTAAACGAAGGGAGCTCTGGAAAACAGGGGGAGCTGAAAAACGTGAAAAAAAGGTTTGTCGAAGCTCAAGAGAGCACCCTGGCCGAAAAAGCGTCCTGTCGCAACCTAGGGGGGATGTTCACCTGTGTGAGGAGGGCAAAAGTGGCGAAGGAATTGAGGGGGGCGATGGGAAGTGGATAAGTGGGTTCCGTTTCAGTGGTGAGTTCGTTCAAAGAAGGGGACCCCGAAGTAGACTCGGAAAGGATGAAAAGATAGAGTATCCTTGGGGGAAAGGGAGACCCTCCCCCCCGAAGCACAAAAAAAAAAGGAACCTTTCTGTGTCCCTGATCACAAACTCAAATCGAATAAAGGGGGGAATTCTGAAAGAATGCCCACGGTTTCCGGCAGAAAAAACCAGGTGTCGACATACGTTGTAGAACTACGTACGTCTAGGAAAAAGGGGGAGAAATTTTGTGGAAGAGGGGGAAAAGGGCGAACCGGGGAAATTAAATCCAGTGTCGAGAGAAGAGGGCAAAAAGGGTTATGTTGAGAAAAAGATCATTACGACAAAGCCGAAACGGAAGGGGAAAGGGGAGATCTACAAGGAACGTTCGTCGAAAAGGGGTGGGACAACGTTGGGAAGGCCGTTCTTGAGCGGAGATAAAAGAAACCTAAAAAAAAAAAAAAGCCGGGGGGTCAACGCGGGTACCGCGGGGGAGAACCGCGCCCGGTTGGAAAAGGGCCCAAATCGTAGGAAGGGGAGAAACTATTGCGGGGGGGAGGGAGAAAGGTCCTGTCCCTGGAGTAAAAACAAAAGGGGGGAAGTTTTTCCACACGTGGAAAACAGGGAATACCTTCGCAAAGGGGGGTCCTTGCCATATCACTTCTCTGGAAGAAAAAAGTTCTGGAAAGACGATCTGATGAACAGAAAAATGCGCCCTTCGAGTCGAAAAAGCAAGGGGAAAAATGGGGCCACATCCGAAAGTCCCAGGGAACCTCCCAGCAAAGTGGCCGGCGGGACAGAAGTAAAAAAGGACGCGGTCCTAGGGAGGTACGACGGAGAAGAAAGATCCCACAGGTCGACGGAGGTGACAAGATCTCGACCGGGATTAAAAAAGGGCACCACCCTGTCAAGAATGGCCGTCAGGGGGATTTTGACAAGTTCTTCTCAGGAAAAACGAAGGAAAAAGATGCGGCAGGGGGCGGCGGAAGAAAAAGATACTAGGGTCCTAAAAGGGATACGCCGAATAGCGTTCACTCTACAATATGCTGCGAAGGGAAAGTCGCTGGAACGGGCAAAATCACGTCAAGGGAGAGCGACGAAAAGGGTGAGAAAGGGGGAGGGCCGAGCCGGAACGAACTTGCGACCCGGGAGAAAATTGAGGGGAAAAACATAGTAAAAAGAACTGCGTTCTTGACCGCGCCCCCCTTGGAAAAGAGTTCTTGTCTGCAACGACCCCTTTCCGAGGGGGGGGGAAAAAAAATATGGCCGGAAAAGTGGTTGAAAAACATACTACAAGAACACACACAAAAAAAGAACTCTTTTATCTGGTAACTTGCCACATTCACCACGTAGAAAGGTGAGGGGAAAATGGACCGGGAAAGGATTAGAGACACTCCACCTCTCCTGACACTTGGGAGGGGGATGGACAAATGGGACGGCGAGGAAAAAAGGATTACCTTTTTCAACATCCACAACAACAGCAAAAAAAAGGGGAAAAAGAAACTTCCAGCAAAAAAAACTTTAATTAAGTGGCATAAAGGGGAAAAGGTGTACTTCTGTTACCTCGTCGCCGAAAGTGACGCCGATACTAAGTCCAAAGAGGGAGGAAGTTCTTTCAAGATCAGACAAGGAAGGGAAAAGGACCGGGCCTCTCAGAAATGAAAGGAAGACTCACAAACTTTAATGACTTGCTCTGTGCGAACGAAAGGAGGCCTCATGGTATGGGGGGGAAAAGGGGATGACGGGCTGGTCATGTATAAAAAGGCGTGACGAAACGGACTTAAAGGAATGCCCCTCACTCACAACCCGGACGGAGACGTGACCTCGTAAAATCTAGGGTCTCGAAAAACAAAGGAAAAGAGAAGGTCTCGGGGGGTAAGAGCTTTTTTTGAAAGTATAAGAACTGTTTTGTGAAGGACCATGGGGACCGTTAATTGAAGGGAAGGACGTTTAAAGGATCTACATTACCGGAGAACCCGTCAATCCAGAAAAAGGTACATACAAAGGAGGGGAACTAGCTCGTTGCCAGGTGGCAGTAGATAAAGAAAGGAAAAAAACATTTTTTTCGACTGGCAGGATGAAAAGGGCTTCGAGAACGGGGGTCAGAGACTCAACGGAACGCCGCAACAAGGTGTGGGCCTGGATGACGCTCGTCAAAAAAAAAAAAACAGTGACGATGTTAACCGAAGGAAAGAAGAGAGGCAATCTCTGGGAAAAAGAACGTCTCTGGCAGTTGAGCACATGAAGGTCATAAAGGGGGGGGGGGGGTTACCGGTCAAGGTGGGGGCGAAAGAACTCCAGGGCAGCCACGGACATTGAGAGGTTGGGGTATCCTACTTTAATGAGGAAATTCACCCAGGCCGAAAAGCGACCTATCAACATTTCGATTCAAAGGGACGGGGGGAAAAGGTCTTAGGGGGGGGTGCGGTGGCGCGAAGAAACCAAGGGGGGTTCACGCATCCTTAAAAAAGGACGTGTTGAAAGACGAGGGCCGATTCGTAGAAACTTAGAGGGGGGTAGGCTCCCTACCGATATGAACTTGGAAATAAGGGTAACTGACACAAGGGTTCTCCCTCTCTGTGTTCACGTGGCGACAATGTAACGCCTTTCTGAAAGAAAAGGAAATCGTCTATCTCCAGCTACCGGGAAGGGAAAAAAGTCCAGGAAAGTTGTTCCAACATCCAATGGTAGCCTGTGAACTCTCGGGCCAAACGAGAGATACTTTTCGAAAAAAGGCTATAGGCTGACCTCGTTCAAGGGAGAAGATGGGTAGACAGGGGGGGGGGGGGGAGGAGTATCCTCACTTTTCAAACCTGAACAGGGAGAGGAAAAATTAGTGTAAAACAAAGAAGTCCTATATAAAACAAATCTGGGAGAAACGTTGGGAAAAACAATAAGAACAGGAAAAGAAGAAGTGGGATAATAGAGACAGGGGGGGAGAAGTCTTAGTAAAAAGTTATTTGAGTTAAAAGGGAAGGTTGAGGAAGGGCCTCCTCGGGTTTTCTCTCATTCTGTTCAGACGCCAATCGACACCTTGGATGAAGGGAAAAGGTCCAGCCGAACCTAATGGACTCGAAAAGGGACCTAGAGGAACCGGTTGGGAAAAAAAAAACGTTCATTCCGTTGGAAGGGCCGGGCACGTGCTGGAACACGGAAGAAAGGACAGATTTGGGGTTTTCACGAAAGCGGTGGGAAGACTTTTCCAACGAGACAAGACCTCGGAAAAAAAAAACTAAAAGGTCTTTCGCGGTCCGCAAGGAAGGCGTTTCCCACAAAGGGGGTCCGCCTGATTCGACCGGGTTTCGTCAGAAGGAGAGTAAAAAAGGGGACTGGGAAACACCTTTTCCGGGAAAAAGTGGAGCAGAAAGGTACTGGTGAAAGGGAGTCGCACGTTCTCGCGTGGGAGGATTAATTTCGGCCCTATTTGGAAGAAGAACGACTAAGGCCGTATGCTCGCGACACTGGGGGACCCAAAAACTGGTTGTTGTTCGAATTTCCGCAAGAGCAACAAACCCGGAAGGGCTCGACGTCCCTTCGCAACCGAAGAGGAGCACGGGAGGTCCGAAAGGGGGAAAAAAAAGGAGTCAGGGCCAGTATTGGGGGGGGGAAAAAGTATGGCAATGGGGGGTCAGACAAAGGGGGTTCCGGAGCGGTCTGTTCCTGGCAACTCCAAAGGGATCAAAAAAACAAAACAACGTAAGGGAAAATATAGAGATCCATGAAATGAACCAACCACCGCAGAAAAAACGAACCGGAACACAATGGTGGAAAAACCAAGAGAACTAACGAATCCTTGAAAAGACGGGTTTCCGCTACCTGGAGGCTACATACATTGAGAGAAGAAGTTTCGCAGTTCACTACAAAGGGAAAAACATTGAGAAAAGATCTAATGGTCTCTAGGGAACAAAACGATGGGTCACCCGTTGGGGGAATATTCCTTGTGGGGAGAGAAAGGTCGTGGTCCTGTCATAAACCATCGATACTACCACAGGGAGAACGTGCACAAAAACAAAAGGGGAGGAATCTCACAAGTAAACAAGGAGGAGAAAAAAACAAAGGAAATCTTTGTTTACAAAGTTGAAAGTAAAGTGAATGGAGGAGTCCAACCTACTGGAGAGAAAAGCTTAAGAAAACACCGGAGGGGGAAAAGTCTGTAAAAGAGTCCTTATCCGAGTTTTTCACTCAAGGGGAGGTTCTCGCCCGAAATGGGGTCAACTCTTCCCTGGTCGGAAAGGGAGGGGGGGGGGGACGAAAGGAAGGTGTCAAAAAGCATGCCAACAAAAGGAACTGTGTTTAACACTTTTTCTGGACCAGAGGGCGCTGAGACGTCTAAAAAAGAAAAGACATCTTACATTCTTCAGATCGGCTCCCTTCAGAAGAGAAAAGGGCTACCCCTAAAGATTTCGAAAAGGACGCAATTACGATCCTTTACAAAGAACAGGAGGTCCTACTACTCCTCTCGGGAAGTCAATTGTCAGCCTGTGGAGGATGTGAACCGACCATATAGAGGGGGTTTCTTAATATCGTCAAAGTTGGATGTCGGAATGGAAAAGAAAAAAAAAGGAGCCCATGTAAAAATTTCATGTATGTTGGGGAGCCGGTGTCAACAAAGTATCAACACGCAAAAGGGGAGGCATTAAAGGACTCACATATATCGATGGAAAAAAGCGTATCGCCGAAGAGAGGGGACCAGGATTCTGGTGGCTACATGAGAAAGGGCTAGTTCTCTGGGGAGGAAGTCCCCGGATAGATAGACTCTTTCTAAAGGGGAAAAAAGAGTGTGGAACGAGAAGAAAAACTAAGCTGGCGCGAGACCGCTTTCCGGGAGTCAAACCACCATCTTTACAGCACTTTTCCTTGGGAGTCCGGCGGCTTCTTACGAGCCAAGGAAGGAAAAGGCCACGTCCTTGGCCGGAGATGGAGAACCACGGAGGCAGAAGTGGTGACAGGAAAGCACACATCCTACTGGCCACCCAAAGGAACTCGAACTGTGAGAGACTTCCAAAAAAAAAGATGAGGGAGTGTACCGTTATTCACGTAAGTGAAGGAAGGAGGCCACAAAATGTCCCTTTCTGGCCATGTTCGAGAAAAGAAAGGGGTGTAACTGTGGGAAAAGAAAAAACAGGACCGAAAAGGTTAAAGAAGGTCGGATGTGAAGGGGAATTGACTATAAAACCCTCCTACGGGGGGGTAGAGGAGCCCGGTGAACAGGACCTACTGTCAACAATATTGTTAGGCATACATAATATAAAAAAAGTAGGATAGTCAGAAAAAGAAAATTCTACCGAACCTTTTCTGGGGATAGGGACTAGGAAAGGGAGTTCGCGAAAAAACGGCAGAGGAGAGCGAGGGGAAAATATTTAACCCACTCGGAAGATGAACAGGGCAATGCCGAAGGGTTCACTCTTTCGAAACGGGGAGGACAGAAGGACATTTCCATGAAAAAAAAAAAAAGGAGAACGTTCCAAAGCCACCCAATCGAGGGGAAAAGCAGAGAAAAAAACAACAACGTGGATGGATGTAAAAGAGAGAGAAAAGGAAAGAGGAGGGGGGGGGGGGGGGGGGTGGACCTGGATGGTAAGACTTTGGGGGGGGGGGAAGACTTACGATGTCCTTCCGGAAAGGGAAGGCATAATCATTAAACGTCATCTCCATCTCTCTTGGTACAAGGAGGGGAAGATCTCGAGAAGGAGACGGTGGCACTACAAGAAAAGAATTAAAAAAGTCTACGGCGAGCTTCCAAAAGGACTGCAGATCCGACGTGGGAAAATCTCTGTGAGGAAAGAACGACGGGAGGGTGACACACCTTGAGGTTCAACTAAGTAAAAAAGGGGTATATTTCAATCTCTTTCCAAAAGGGAAGGGGGGGGTCATTTATTAATGACAGTAAACTGGTTGGGTGTTTAAAGGATTGTCGCCTCTCCTACCATGGCCAGAAGAAATTGGCCTGGAGCTTTTTTTTGAAAATAACTTTAATGCACGTAAAAAAGAAACAGCTTTTGCCGTGGAAAGTGAAAAAAAACAGTTGAGGGAAGGGAGGTGCAAAATTCTTTTTCCGAGGGGAAAGGTCCAGACACCTTGGAAAAAAAAGAAAGGGCACTCATCCTCGTCCATTAGTGCAAGCCTGAAGATGATAAAGGCGAGGAAGGCCCAAAGCATGTGAAATATTTTTGGAAGGACCCGCTTCTCAGGAAAGGTCCTTCTCGTAAAGAGGTCTCACAGCATGGGGTAACAGATTCTCGTAGCCAGCTACTTTTATAAGAAAAAAAAAGCTCCTGGTTTGTACACAAAAAAAAAGGGGTTTTTAAACGGGAAAGGAGGTTCGCCATCTATAAAAGTGCTTCAACCGCCGTTCAAAAAAAGGTCCGTGTGTTATAATTGGATCCTCCTCCCTGAATAAGGTACATGAAAAAAGGGCGTCCATGGTCCGTGATTGTCCATGGGGTAGAATCTACGAAAGAACAAAGTTTGTAGAAAGGCCCGGAGTCGACACTGAATATGTGGTCAACATGACAATTGCTAATAACGATCCTAGCGGCAGTAGTCGGAAACGGGGAGTGGATTTAGGGATGGAGGGTAGCTTATGCACGGAGGACATCGGGCTCATTTGGAAGAAGATGGGGCTGCTAGCATCAAGGAGCACAGGGGTCATCGAGGTACGGAAAAAGGAGGTTTTCGGGCGGGCGAAAGAAGAAGTTTTTCACACAGAGACTGGAGGGGAAGTAAGGGTGGAACGGAAAGGACCTTCAGTCGTACACAAGAGGGAAAGACCAGGGGACTCGTGGAATACGGAAAAAGGCAAAACGCCAAAGTAGAAACACAAATGCTTTATTAACTCGATACGGCTGTGGAGAGGTCTCCACTGCGGTGACCGCGTTGCCAAGTGTGGGGAAGCCCGGAGAAAAAGGGGGGAAGAAAGGAAGACTGTCCAACTGTTGTCCAGGAAGGGGAAGAAGTTTGGGGATGTACTTGTGCGATCAAAAGAAAGGGGAGAACGGTATAGGAGTTGTCGCTTGAAGTTCTGACAAATACCCCCCTTGAAGCGCGACAACTGAATAGGAGGAAAAAAAACTAACGGTTTGTTGGAGGAAGGACACGAGACTCAAAAACGGTAGCCCATTGGGAGGAAAAGTCCTGTATCGATCCACTGTATGTCGAAAAAAGAGGAAAAAGAGGGGAAAAGTGGCAGGGGAAGG
>Ga0179593_1731890_pt1 | contig 11446 bp, 17 predicted proteins | sample CZODoug2_1_08_16_FD_185931 | JGI IMG/M metagenome (GOLD analysis project Ga0179593, IMG submission 185931) | Vadose zone soil fungal communities from Angelo Coast Range Reserve, California, USA - CZODoug2_1_08_16fungal (PacBio error correction) | ecosystem: Environmental > Terrestrial > Soil >...
AACAAACCGGAAAACCTAAGTTGGAGACCGGAAGAAAAAAAAAACGGGAAGGAGGTTTTGCTAACAATCCCTTGCAGGGGGAAAAAACCATCAAGGACGGGGGAGAGACGCCATTTAACTACTACAAAAGGCTGCCGTTGAGGGGGAAAAAAAAAACCGACATGGAACAAGAAGGGGGCTGGGGGACACTCAAATCCAGCTTAGGGGGGCCTGGGGGAGGAAAAGGGGTCAACCGAGGGGAGGGTATCAAAACACCGCAAACGGCGGTGGCTTTTATGCCCTGAAAGTTTGAAAGGGAATTGGAAAAGGGGTACAAAAAAAAAAGGGGAACGGAAGCGCAAAAAAGAGGTTTGCTCCCAGTTAAAAAAAAGTACAGGAGGGGTCGGAAAGAAGGAGGCTCCGAAGAATTGGGTCACAAAGAGCAAGAAAAAAACGTTCGAGATCTGCCTGACGGGGAAGGAGGACTATAGAAGGACCAGGGAAACTGATATCCAAGGGGAAAAAAGTTTCAAAGAGCAAGGAACGACATGTGGGGGACTAAACCAGAAAAAAAAACCACATGTAAGCGTCGGGGGGGGGAAACATTTGGGGGTCAAAAAGTCCAGAGGGGGCTAAGGGCACGCATCTGGGAGGAAGGGCATCAGACCGAGAATCGCAAAAAAACTGGAGGAACGTATCAACTCCAAACAGAAGGGGGGAGACAAAGCGAACCAGAAAGCAAGGGGTCCACAAGGGAACATGAAAAAAAAACAAACCATTAGCAGGACAACCGAAGGGTTCCGAAAGAAAGCCTCGGGGCTGGGGACAAAAATTTGCCCAAAAAAAAGATTAGTGGGAGAAGAACCATTACACTTGTAAAGGGGGGAATTTGAAGATCGAAATGTATTGAGGGGTACGGGAAAAAGGCAAAAAAAAAAGGTCTAGAAAATTCCAAAGGTGGGCAAAAAGAAAAAAAAATCGCAGGGGGTTAATGGGTTCGGGATTGCCAAAACAGTTGAAACAATTTAAAAAGGCCACAGAAGGAAGGGTAATGAGGAAAAAGCCCAGAAAAAATGCTGGGAAAAAATCAGAAAACGAGCGAAATGGTTGAACGCGGAGATCCCAAGGGGGAATAAAAAAAAATGGTTGACCAAGAAGACGCAAGACCGATCCCCTGGTAGACAACAAGTGGGGAAACTTCGCTCTTCAAAGGGGGTTCAAAAGGCGAGAGGTCGCCTTAATTTTAAAAAGGGGGGGGGGGGTCACACCGCCAGAAACCGGAATGAGAAAAAAGGATAGCACGAACCCTTTGGGGGGGTGGCGAGACAAAGGAAGGACCAACGAAGGGTGGGTAGATTATGCGGGGGGGAAAACACAAAAAGCCAGTCGGAGAACTACTGTGCAAAAACTCAACCTGAACAGGGCAAAGGCTTTGGAAATTTGGGAAAAGAGATTTTTAGATTGCCCGCGGGAGGGTAAAACAGAAAAAACCGAAGGCCCTTCTAAAAAGGTCTCGAATCCTTCTTTACCAGAGGGGGGGTATGAGAAAAGGATAGAATCGAAAAAAGGTCCCCGGACCCCAGTTTAAAAATACGCCCAAACCGCCGTAAACGAAACGGGGACAGCCCCAATGGCCGAAGTATGGGGGGGGCCGAAGGGTAAGAAACAGGGACCGGCAAGGGGGGGAAATAAAAGGGGACAGGTTAAGAAAAAAACTATGGGGCAAGGTAGGGGAAGCAAGATTTAGGGTCGAAGAAAGCAGGACGGGGAAGGGCTGGGGGGGAAACTTCACCAGGAGACCTCCAAAACCAAATCCGCAGTAGGAAGGGAAACGAAAAGCGCCCACTGGAGGGAGAAATGGTAATCAGAGAGGAGAAATCCGCCCCAGGGTAATGGGATTCTGGGAAGATCTCGGTAAAGACTGAGGGTCAAGCGAAAGGGCAGAACGGTATACAAGGTTCAAGGCAAGGGGCCGGGGAAAAAAAGAGCTGGGGCGGAGTAAAAATTAAGAACGCCGCCACAGAAAAAAGGGGGGGGGAAAGGGAAAAACTAAAGAAAGGAGGCCCGCAGGCGTCAGGGGGGGGGGTTCACAAGGGTTTTCGCAGAAAACGCCACATCGGAGGAGGGTTCGGGCCTGCAGAAAAAAAGGAAAGAAAAAAAAGAGGTAGAAGAGCTGGAGTGCGGGAAGCCCGTCGAAAGTAACAAAAGTTCAGGGAGAGAAAAACCAACTAAGCGGACGAGTCTGCGTGAGAAAAGGCCAGTGGAAAGAACGAGAAGTTTCGGCCGAGGGGGGTGTGGTCCGGAGACCTAGAAGCTGAAAGGGCGGAAAAAAGTATCAGGGGGGGGACCTTTGGGGGAGACCCGCGACAACCCAAAAAAACTCGTGAAAACGACGCCCAAAGGAAAGGAGGGTGTGGGCAAAAAGAAAGGAAAGGGGGGAAAAAAAGCAATCACTGGGAGGAAAAAGAAAGACGAAGCCTTTCACATAACAGGGCCCACTGAGGAAAACCCATCAAAAGGAATGAAAAAAAAAAGGGGAAGGGCTTAAGCAAAGGGAACAGAAAAAAACTGTTGAGTACCAATCCTAGGGTAGACCTTAAGTTTCGAACTTGAAAAGTTCCCAAAAAACTCAGGATAGAAGGAAAAACTGGAGGGAGTCTTAGGGAAGGGGGGCCCAGGACACAAAAAAAAAAACACAAAAAAAACAAAAAAAAAAAAAGCCCAAAAAACCCCCCATTCCCAAAAAAAACTTTGGGGTTAAGCGAACACTTCCCCGGCCAAGGGGTGGGGGGGGCATCCTGAACGGGAAACGGTCAAATGTTCCTAAAGGGGAAAACCCAGGGGGAAACCTCTATTCTGAGGGGGTAAGGAAGGTAAACATTGGAAAAAAAAAGTCCACGAAGGGTATATTTCATCAAAAAGAAAAGGCAATTCAACTGGGCGAACGGTTCAAAGGGGGGGTGAAAAAGAAAAAAAGGCCATGAAAAAACAGGAGGACGCTCTCTCACAGTATTAAAAAGGGGAGTCCTTGTTCTAGCAATTGAACGGTGCCTTGGAGCAAAGAAAAAAACCACTGGGGAGTTGAAAGGAAGTGGCGGAACCCTTTAAAAGGGGGCACTTAATCTTGGGAGGAAGATCCGGTTGGTTGGGGGGAGTACATTGAACGAAAATCAGATACCCCAAAAAGTGTGTAAGGAAGGGGGGAGGGGAATTGGAACTGAGGCCCGCGGGGGGACCTTACAAGGTTTAAAAAGAAAAAAAAAAATTGTCGGGAAGGAAAAAATGGCCAGGGCTTTTTTCTGGTCAATTCTGAAAAGGGGGGTTGGAAAGGGGTTTGGAAGCCGCACGAAAGGGGGGGGGGGGGAAAAAAAATTAACCAGGCCCGAACCCAAAGGATGCATCCGAAACTTTGGTTTAAAATGGGGCTAAGGGGAGAGAGTAAAATTGAACCACAAACCGCAAAGGAAAGTGATAAGACGGCTGGGAGGGGGAAAAGGTCGACCGACGGGAGGTTCCACTGAGGGTCAGACTTCGACGCCGGAATCAAAATCGGGGGGAAAATCCCCTGAGCCAGGAGGAAAAAAACTTGCAGCTTTCATGAGGGTTTCTGCGTTGAGGCTGGGTTGCAGAAAATTTATTTTAAACCGTGAGAAAAAGGGAAGAAAATCCCGAGGGGAAAAGGTTTGCAAAAAAAGGGTTTCGCAGGTACACAAAAAAAAAAACGATCGAATCAGCTTTCAGTGAGTCGGACGCTAAGATGAGGGGGAAGGCGGACCAAAAAAAAACACGACAAATCGGCGCAAGGTTAAAGCAGAGGACGGGGATCTGCAATCGTGGGAGGGGTCTATGAGACCTGGGTTTCCACCGGCTACGGGGAAAAAGTTGAAGAAGTATTGTCTACAAGTTGTGAAAGCAGGAGGAAAAAAGCCCAAGGCAAAAGAGGCGGGAAGACTTCGGGCGAAAACGAGGGGGGGGGGTTAAAAAGCATTAAGTTGTGTTCAGAAACAGGGTCTAAGCGGGGGTGGACCTTTAAGAAGATGGAGGGGCCGCAAGTCAAAAAGAGGAAGAAAAAAGAAAAGCAAAAAATTGGAAGTCCTTGCAAAGGAGAACCCAAGGGTAACTTCTCCGTGGGGGGGAAAAATAGGGTGAAAGGAAAAGCTGAGAAGAAACGCGCAAAGAAGAAAAAAGTTCGGAACTCAGGCAGGTTACCAACGCAGCTGAAGGGGCTCCAGAAAGGGCCTGAAAGGACCGACTGAGGGGTTCCATCGGACGGGACGCGTCCTGTGGGGGGAGGGTGAGGGGGAAAAGAAAATGTTGGAAAAAAGGGAACCCAAGCAGCCAAAAAAACGGTCAATCAAGAGAGCAAAGGGTTGTGGAGATGCCCTGGCATGCAAGTTTCAAAGGGGATAGGGACAATTAAGAAGAAGGGGAAACTCCAGGGGTAGGTTTACTGAGGGGGGGGGGAAAAAACTGTAAAAGGAAACCGTGGGGGTGCGGAAAAAAGGGAAGTGTGTCCGCTTCTGGCAAAAGGGGGTATCGAACTCAATCAAAGAGAATGTCTTCAAGAGCTTACGTGCCGGGGAAAAGGACTCGAAGGCGAAGACTAGAAGGGTCAGGCTCGACCAAAAACAACTTATGGCACAGGATCCCTTTCCATAGGCCCAGGCTCTAGAGAGGCCTGAATACCTAAAGAGGGAAACAACAAGTTTTTCAGAAGATTTTTAGATGCGTCCAGGACCCAAAAACTAAAATCGACATAAGTTTGCCAGGATGATTAAAAAAGTATGAAAAAAAGCAGGAAAAAGTGGAACGCCAGGTCTCAGGGGAAAAAAAACGGGGGATTGTGATGTAGTTGTAGAAATCTATTTGATGAAAACCTGTTGCTGAATTAAAAAAATCCCACCAAAAGGGAGGTTAAAAGAAAAAAGACTCTAAAAATCGTTTGATCCACCCACCCGGCCCAACCTTTTAAAAGAAAAAATCGTTCAGGACCCGGAAAATCAAAAAAAGCGAGTTGTAGGGCAGTAAGACTGAGAAAAAAAAGGGTTGCAGGACCAAAAAACCTTTGGGGGAAAACCTGGGGACCACCTTGCCATAAAACCCCGCCGCAAGTTCTCTGCACGGGGTTTGCCAAGATTTGTTTTTGCCCTACGGAAAAATAACACCAAAAAAGAAAAGAGTCCAGGAGAATCCCAATCGGGGGGGGGACAACTAAAAAAATTTTAAAGGGAGGGGGAAGGGGGGATTCAAGCAGAAGGGTCAAAAAGAAACCTCAGACTCCCATCGAAATTTTTTAAAAGGAAAAGAGAGTCACTGGGGGACCCCAAGGGAAAAAGCAAAAGGCATTGTAGGGTATGTCCAACCAGGGGACCGTGGTCGGGGGGTGGGGGAAAAAAAGTTGGAGGACACAGAAGGGTTTACGGATGGTTAGGGGAAAAAAAGTCAAAAAACCAAAGGGGGGCCGGGGGGGAGGCATACAGGGATGTTGAGTTTGATTCACAAAGAGTGGGGGGGAACCCCTGGGAACGCTAAGACTTTAAAAAAAGATGGGCCATTAGGGAACCTACAAAATCATGGTGGGGATGGTTGCGTGGTAAATAAGAACCAAAAGGAGAATATGTGACAAGCGCGTGCCAAGGGAAGGGGTGTAATGGTCTCGGGACGACCTCAGTAAAACCAACAACGAGGGAAGTTCCTTTTGAAATTGGGGGGGGAGGGCTCGGGAACCGATCCCCATCACTGGTGTGCAAGTACCCCAGAAGGGGAAGAAAAAAGAAAAGAGCTTTGGAGAAAATCGGGGAACGCCAAAAACGTTGTCGTATGTCTGCAAATAGTTGGGGGTGTGGCACGGCGGAAAATAAAGCGGCAAGACACCGAAAAAAAAAAAACCATCCGGGAAGATCACAAAAAAACCAGCGTTCGGGTCTTCGGCTACTGAAAGAAGACCTCGCAAGGAAGAAGCCTCGTGGGGAAAAAAGTTCCAGAGAAAAGACTGCCGAAATCGAGTTGGGGATGTCACTGGATCATGCCGATACGCAAAAAGAACCAGCGAATAACCCAGCAACAAAAATAAAAGGGTTTTGAAGGTGAAGGCGAGGGAAAACCTAGGAGGTGGGTGAAAAGTCCGCAAAAAGTTGTGTGAAAAACACAAAAAAAAACTCCAAAACAAATGAGAGGAAAAAAGTAAAGAGGGACGTCCAAAAAAACATAGAAGGGGGGATTTTCGCACCTTGAAAGGAAGGGAACTGAAAAACTGGGGGAAACGGCGCAAAGCACCGAAAAGGTTTTCAAGGAAAGTGTGGACGCAAAACCGGGGGGGGTACGCGAACTGGAAGGGGGGGACCCGAAAGCTCATAAGAAAAAAAGGACGGGTGGGCGTCATTGCCCACCCCCAACAAATATGAAAGGACCGGGGGGTCAAAAGCAAATTGGCAGGGCCTACGTTTTTGACCGGGAAAAACAAAATTCTGCAACAACGTGCGGAAAACATATGGGGGAGAACCCAAAAGGGGGAGGAGCCAGGGGGAGCCGGAAGGGAAAGAAAGGTGATACGGGTATTGATTGATAGCCGAAGGGGGGGAAAAAACGTATCCATCAGAAAAATATTTAGGGGAACCTGACCCCAGAGAAAAAGATTTGTAGAAAACCCGAGGTCTTTCGAAAAAATACGCGTTGGAAACTACCAAAGAAAAGGGACAAAAACCAAGGGCTTTGGTCTCTGTCGGGGGGTTTTGTGGGTTGGTTTGAAGTGAAAGTCAAACAAAGGTCCACACTGGTGAAGAAACACAGCGGTGGCGGTGGGGAAAAAAAGAAAAACCGTAGCAAAACGACCCAGGGAGCGGAAAAAATCATTAAATAAAGTTCCGCAAAAGACCGGGTTATGGGAACGCCTGGGGGAAGAACGCACAATGAGGGGTCAATGTTGAAATCAAAAAGAAGTATGGGGAGAAAATAAAAAAAAAACCAAGGCGAGCAAAGCCCACTCTTACCAGGATGGAGATTGGGGGGGGGTAAGAAAAGTATTGAATGAAAAAAGCCTCGAAGTCCATTTGGGGGGGGGAAAAGCAGAGAATCGAACGGGAAAACGGGTGTACTGGTACAGGGAGGAACCTGAGGTTCACGAAAGAAAGGCCGTTGAATAAGAACGTAATTGGAAAAGGGGATAGGGGAAACCGTTTTCCAAGGAACTGGGAAAACCAGAGCAGTCGGGGTCGAAGAAGTTCAAGGAGGGAAACCCGAGCGGAGTTTAAAAGGTGTAAGGAGGGGGGGGGGGGTTAAAAAACTGTGAAAAACTGGGGTAAAAACAAGGGCCCGGCAAGGGCAAATAAGGAATTAAAGAAAAAGGGTTGGGAATGACCGGAAAAAATAAACATGATACCCACCAGACAAGTCAGGGACGATAAGTTTTAGTCGCTTCGCAAAGGGGGGCACAAAAATTCACATTCGAAATGAAGACTACCTTTTGGATCTGTTGGGGGGGAAGGGACGGAGGCAGGAAAAGGGGTGGGATCGTTTGGGGTCCTACTCCAGGGTCGCCAGACAAAAAGTCAAGTCAAAGTCCGAACTGGAACTGGAAGTCCTGGGGAAGGATTATGGGGGGAAATTCGGTAGGTTGTGGGGAACCCTCGGGCCAAGGAAAAGTATTGAAAGCGCCGCGTGGAGAGCTGTGGAAAGGTAGACAGCAAAAAAAGCAAAGGGGGCCCGAATGTAAGAAAAAAAAATTTTCGAGGCGCGCAAAAAAACCAAGGATCAACCGCACCCAAAAAAAAGGAAAAAACGTGCAAGCAAAGAAGTAAAGGGGGTTGTTGGCCGCAGTTAAACAAAGCACGGCTCTAAAAAAAATTTCAAGAACATAGGGGAAGGTTGAAAAACACAAAAAGGGTACGGAGACCGGATAAAGGTGTGCGGAAAGGGGGATTTGAAACTTGCAGGAAAGAAAAAAAAAAACAAAAAAAAAAAAAAGGGACACCAGAAAAAACATCCTCAAAAAACGACGCAGTCAAACTGAAAATAGTACTCAAAAGTACCGGACTGAAGGCAAAAGAGTGGGGGGGACGTGTGAGGGGGAGGAAGAAGACAACGGCATGGAGTCATTTGGGAAAAAATTTAAAAAAAGAAAGCGGGGAACTTCAAAATGCCAAGTGTGAAAGAACCGGAGTTTATAAAGGGTTAAACTTGACCAGAAAGCTTTGGGGGGGAGATCAGGGAATCCTTCGAAAACCAAAAAAACCAGACCCCCCATCAAAAAAAAAAAAAAAGAGGCCTCAGATAGACCATGGATCAAGTTGGGAAATTTAATCAAAGGGAAAATCCCGAAGGGGGGGAGGGGGGATGGTGGCCGCGGGGTTTTGTGGGAAAAACCCCGGAGAGAAAAACCATACAAAAGGTCTTCGGGGCCCTGGGAAGGTCCAAAGAAACTTAAAAAAAAAAATCAAACGTAAAGGGGGAGACCTTTAACAGGCTCTACACAAGGTGCCGCCAGTTCAAGTCAAAACGATCCTTTCACCAGGGGGGGGGTTTCAAACATAATCAAGGGAAAACGCCCAAAATCGATCAGTTAAAGGTTTTTGGGGAAAAAAAAAAAAACCAGCATCGTGACGAAAAAAAAAACTCGCCACAGGATTGTGAGGGGGCGGACGGCTTTGTTAAAAAAAAAAAGGGAACCAAATAAACGAAAAAAAATCCAAAACCAGCGAAAAAGCCACGCGGGGGGGGACAATAACGGGTCGGAAAACCTAAAAAAACAAGAAAAAAGTAAAAAAAAAAAAATTTGAGAAGAAGCAAAAAAAACATAAGCTTTCGGGGAACAGACATCCAAGCCCGAGGCGTTATACCTGTTTCTGAAAAGGAAAGGGACCACCTGCCGGAAAGAAAAGTTCAAAAAAAAAGACGGATGTGGTCAATCGCGCTGTAAGAAGGGAAGGCAAGGGACCCAAAAACAAAGTACAAAACGGAATCTTAAAAAGGACACCAAAATACAAGGGGCATCTTGGGAACCGGAGGCCACTCATAGAAAGAAGTTATAAGACCGCGAAGCCCACTACAAAAAAAGGGGAACAAAAAAAGCTCCGGGAATTTCGCAAGAACAGGGGGGGGAGGGGTTGTAGAAAGAGGAAGGGAGCACTGGAAGGAAAACAGCCTGTGGCAGACTGGGTACCCCTGTGTCGTGGGAAAGAAAAGCATTGCAGGGAGACGCTATCGAAAAAACAAGACAGGAAACCAAAACAAAAGGCCCACGAGAAGAAAAGTCCTGGGTTGTCAAAATACGCCTCGAGGACTTCAACTCAAATTGCAACACCTACAAAAAAAAAGTTTCCCTTGAAAAAATCTGCCAAACAAAGGAAAAAAAAAGGCCCCCGGCTCATGGGGTACTTTAGGAGAGCCAGAGGAGCATGGCAACTGGGGGGGGGGGTTCTTAACACTGCAAAACAACAAAAATCACACTGGAAGGAGTGTGGTGCCAAACGGAAGGGGAGCAGTAGGTCGCTCGGGGGGGGAGGGGGTCGGAAGTGAGAAAAAGGGAAAAACAAAAAGTCAAACCTTGGAAAAAAAGGGGGGGATCGGGGGTGTAACGGGAGAGTCAAAAGGGAAATTTGGGGGAGTGGACACCAAAAGAACACGAGGGGGGGGTTCAAAAAAAAAAAAAAACCCGGAGCAAAAAAAAAAAACCAGCAAAAATCCCGCGTGGGAAGAAGTGGGAGACTAAGGGAAATAAAATCAAAACTTGAAAAACCAAGCCCAAAAAAAAGTTGGAAAGGGTCGAAGCGGTCCAAGGACAAAAAAACCAGCCAAAAGGCAAATGGACAAAAAGTCTGGGGAGTTGAATTATGGGGGGGAAAAAAGGGCCATGTGGGGGAATTCGCTGGGGGAGACTTGCAGGGGTTAGGGGGGTGTATCGAGGGGTTCCATGGGGGAAAAAAAAAAGGGGAACCGGTTTAGGGGGAATCCTTCCTGTAATAAACGAAAAAAGTGAACTCGGGGAAAGGACTCCAAGAAGGGGGGATTCGGGGGGGTTTGGACAAAGAGGGAAGGCGAGGTAAAAAAAAGGTCGTATGAAAAACTCGAAATGTGGTAGAGGACCTGGGAAAAGAAACCGCTCGAAAAATTAAACTGGGGGGGGGGGGAAAGCGAAAAAAAAGAAAAGGCCTCTGGGGAAAAAAGGTCGTTGGGTTGGGAAGATCTGGGCAAAAAAAAAAGAAATTAATAATTTTTGCAAAAAACTAAAAAAAAGTTGAAACGAAAAAAAAAAAAAAAAAGGGTTGGGGGGGGGGGGCCAAGAAAGGGGGGGGGGGTCGCGGGAAAGCGAAATTCCAAGGAAAAAAAAGGTCTCAGAATGGGGGAGAAAAAAAGGGGGAAAAAAAAGCCTTACGTAAAAAAAATGTTTCACCCATGGCTAGAAAGGAAAAAAAAGCTAGCTGAAGTGGGACCCAAAAACGGCTTGGAGAAAAAAGGCTCCAGCGAAGAAAAGGAAAAAAGTCCGCACGTAGGGGGCCAGTGAAATCACCTGGGGGGTCCGTATAAAAAATCGAGAAGAAATGGAAAAAGGAAAAAGGTGACTCGCAGAAAGAACCAAAAAGTGAAACCTTGGAAGGGCGTCAAACGAAGATTGCACCAGAAAGGGCCATCCAGAAGTACGGTGTTCTTGAATTTACTATGAGGGGAAAAGGAATGGAAAAACTGGGAATAAAGGTTGGGAAAAAGGGGGAGTGAATTGGGTAGACAAAGGGGGTGGTAAAAGCGGTGGGACTAAAACTCTGAGGACGCCAAAGAAAAAAGCCGCGAGCACAAAAAATCCTAGGAATTATTAACAAAAAATCCATAAAGGTGGGGCAAAAAGGAATCTGGTGGGGGGGGTGGGGGGGAATCAACAAGGGGGCACTCGGAGCGTTGTCCAAAGATATGAAAAAAGCGCACAGAAGGGGTTAAAAAAAAATAATATGGAAAAAAAACTTCGGGAAACCAAACAAAAAGGGACGGCAAAAACGAAAGAAAAGTTTGAAAAAAGGGGGGACCCCGTTTGGGAGTAAAAGGGAAAACGTGTGGGTTACGGGGGGGGAGGTCACGAGATTGAACTTTAGGAAAAGGGGTCCATAAGGAAAAAAAAATCGTCAAAATCACGGAGCGACTCAAGGGGAGTCGGGGGCGATGGGGAAAAACCAGAGTAGGTAAAAAGGGGCGGACCAAAAAACTAGTAACCCTCCCCCATAGACAGAAAAAAAGGGGACACCCTCACCCCTGAAGTTAAGAGCCAGGCCCGTCGGAGAAAAGAAATGTACAAAAAAAAAACTTGGAGAAACGATCGAAAAAACTACCAAAAACAGTTTTTCAAAAAACTCCTTTGGAGAGTTCAGAAAAAAAAAGGAGGGGGGGGGCGACTCGCCCTGGCAAGCAAAAGGTTAGGGGGATCTAGTTTCCAAGAAGCTTCGGGGAGCTCCACAGGGCCAGAAAAAGTGCAACCAAAGGGGGG
>Ga0179593_1733387_pt1 | contig 11446 bp, 15 predicted proteins | sample CZODoug2_1_08_16_FD_185931 | JGI IMG/M metagenome (GOLD analysis project Ga0179593, IMG submission 185931) | Vadose zone soil fungal communities from Angelo Coast Range Reserve, California, USA - CZODoug2_1_08_16fungal (PacBio error correction) | ecosystem: Environmental > Terrestrial > Soil >...
GGGAAGGGGGAAAAAGAAAAGTGGTAGACAGGAAATAGCTACTAGCCCGGCTTCAAGGGGGGAAAAAAAAAAAAAGGGGAGAAAATTTCTCCGGGGAAGAAAAAAGCAAAGGAAACACGGCCTCCTTCCTATCTTCTGCGATGTAAGCAGAGGGAAAAGGGGGGGGAAAAATGAGGAAAAAAAGAAAAACCTAATGTCCCCCCCGCAAAGGGAAAAAAAAAAAAAAAAAAAGCAACCACGTCCTATACTCTCTTGTCCCGCCCCGACAAAAAAAGAAAGGTTGGCCCGCATGTGGCAAGCGGAGAAGAAAAGAAAAGGAAGGAAACGTGCGTTGGCCGTATGCGCCTCTCCCTCCGCATCGACGACGCACCAGAGAAAAAGAAAGAAAAGGGTCAGAACTTTTTTCCCTGGAAACCTCAGAAAAAAAAGGGGAGAAAGGCGGCCACTTCCCATCCTCGCCCCCCTGCCGATTGAGGGAAAGACGCTACAATTGGTCCGGCACGTTGCGGGAGGGGGGAAAAAAAAAAAAAGGAAGGTTCCAGTCGCGTCGTCCCCCCCACGCGCCCGGGGAGAAAGGGGGGGCCCCTAGGAGGGGGGGGGCAGCGCCAACCGGGGGGAGAAAAAAAAAAAACACATCCCGCCGGCCGTTCTCAAAGGAATCGTATCATCACGCGCCAAAAAGAAGAAAAAAAAAGGAAAAAAGGAGAAGACGACGGTCAAATTCCTATTCATACCACCTTCGCCCTGGGCCTCCGGGCCGCCGAAGAGAAGGAAGTGCAAAAGGGGGGAAAACGGCGCCATGGCCAGAAAAAAAAAGTACCCAGGGCTGCCTCCTCCCCATAATGCCGGCTCACAGCATCGCCAAAGGGGGGGGGAAAAAACTCGAAAAAATCTTCATTATGATAGTTGCCTTTCGAGGAAAAAAAAAAAAAAAAAGCCGAGCGTGGTGACCTCCCTCCTTCGGCGCGCCGCGGCGAAAAGAAAAAAAGGGAAAAGAGTCCACTTCCCGTTTTGAGCACAGGAAAAAGAATTGCTACTTCGTCCCACCGAGAAGGGAATCCAGGAGAACTTGTCGATTGCGGCGTAGAGGGAAAACAAAGAACGTTGGCGGTCCTTTCAGTATTTCTGGCCCCCCAGCTTGATCGGCAAAAAAAAGGGAAAAAGGGAACTTCTGGCCGTCCATGGAGAAGAAAAAAAAAATAGGGGCTTACTCCGTTAGATCAGCAGGGGGAAGCAAAAGTGTCTTCCCGACATAACGGAGGGGGGGGGGGGGGGGGAAAAGGAGACGAGCCAGCAGCCTCTCTTTAAGTTCGGCCGGCACGCGCAGGGAAAGGAAAGAGGACATTTCCTCTTCGGGATGTCGCGGCGCAAAAAAAAAAGGAAAAAAAAAAAAAAAGGAGGGAAAACCGAATGGCGCATTCCTCCCTTTTTGCGCCTTCGACAGCATGGGCTAAGAAAAAGCCAGGACCCCATGGTAGAGGGGGGGGGGAAATCGTTTCGCTAGGCCCGAACCGCAGGAAAAGGCAAGCCCTTTCTTTCGGAAAAGGGGAAGTAAGGACATTCTTCCGCACGGAGGGGAGGGGGGGAAAAAAAAAAAGTGGGTCGAAACACTTTTCTCTCCTATAATCGCTGTAGCGGAAGAACCGTCTGGAAGGACGCGATGGCATAAGATCGAAGCTGGAGGAAAAAAAAAAAAGGAAGGGGACCGCGCCTCCATCTATTTACGCGAGGCGCTCGGAAAGAAGTCAAAAAGTTGCCCAGGAGAAAAAGAAAAAAATACATGATCAGATTTGGGCCATATCTCTTACTCGACGAAGAGCGGGGGGAGGGAAAACAATTATCCGAAAAGAAAAAGAAAAAAAAAAAAGGGGGGGCGAAGCGCCACGAACTTATTTATCGCGCCGGGAGGAAAAGGGGGGAAAGTCTGGGGGGTGGCCTATGTGACGGTGCCGAAGGGGGGGAAAAAAAAAAAAAGAAGAAGGAGGGAATGCGCTCGAATTCAGCTTAACTCACCCGAAAAAAGGGAAGAAAAAGGGAAGCGGAACGTTGACCCCACCAGTGGGGAAAAAAAAAAGAAGGGGGAGGGGCCGTAGCGTTCGTTTTACATCACACGCCGCCGCGGTTCCCCGAAAAGGGAAAAGGAAAAATTGGAAGAAAATGCTCGATCCGCACGGGGCCAGCGGAGAAAAAAAAAAAAAAAAGGTAGACATGAAGCGTGTGAAACTTCATTCCTCGGGAAGAAAACCCAAAACCCTGTCTGCCGAAATCGGCCGAGGGGGGAGAAAAAAAAAAAAAAAAAAAAGGGGGGGGGGGACGAGCCGTACTTCCGATCGCGCTCCCCTCTCTGCTTCGAGCGGCCCGCGGAGGGAAAAGGAAAAAAAAAACGCAAAAGATGTCTCTCCTTCAACTCTCCCGCCGAACCAAAAAAAAAGGTCCAGTTCACGTGGCTCCTTCTTCGTCGCCCCTGGTGGGGGGAGGGGGACTAAGAGGATCGTCCTTCCTGACGCGCTCGCCAGCGGGGAGAAAAATTGTGAACAATCCTCCGTCAGCGCGACGATGGAAGGAAAGAAGAAGGGGGCATCAAAGAAACTTTGAGTCTGCTGACTGAAAAAAAAAAAAAAAAGAAAAAAAGAAAAAAGGGAGAAAAGGAGGGGTGCGAACCCGATCCTTTCATCTGCGATGGCGTTTTGATCGCGAAGGGAAGGAACTAAAAAGGTACCTTCACCCGAATTGCTCCACGCCGCCGCAAAAAAAAGAGAAAAAATGGAAAACGGGACGAGGAGCGCGCGGGATGTTGTCGTAGTATTTTGTCCCTCCGGCTCGATCGTGAAGGGGGGGGGGGAAAAGAAAACCCGAAGGTATTAGGCCGCCAGAAAAAAAAAAGAGAACCCACGACACGGCGTTTACCCATTCCACTTTTTCCGGCAACCGCGCTCAGGGGAAGGGTAAAGCTGGCGCTCTGGAGAGGGGGGGAAAAAAAAGGGGGGAATGTGCACGGATGAATTATCGCATATTGGCATTGTCGACGGGGAGGGAAAGAAAAGGGGAAACTGCGAGGAGGCATGGGCTTTCTCGTAGTTCAGGGGAAAAAAAAAGACCTGAAAACGCGACTTGGTCAAAATCCTTTCTCATCGCCGCCGAGACGGAAAAGAGGGAAAAGGGAAAAAAAAAACGTGGGGGGCCTGATCCTACATGGCTCCGTCCCATGAGGAGCGACACGTAGAAAGAAAAAAGGAGGGAGGGGGCAAAAAGGGAAACTTTAAACCGTCTTCGACTTTCCCCGCCCATCACAAACCGAGAGGAAGAGGGGGGTCAGAACCGATCCCGAAATGAGGCCGAAGAAAACACAAGGGAGGGAAAAAAAAAGAAAGGAAAAAAAACCGCATCACATTAACCGGATCGGGTTTCGATTGTAGAAAAAAAAAGGGAAAAAAAAAATGTGAAAGCAACCGCCCCGGCTTCGTGCACCAAGGGGGGGGGGGGGCGGCAAAGGGGCCCTGTCGATCTGCTCCGGTCTCGACCCGGGGGCCAGCCGCAAGAAAAAGGGGACCCGAGGAACCACCTCTATTGCGCGGCTCGACGGAAGAAAAAAAAAAGAGGGAGATTTCCAACTAACACAAAAAAAATGAGAAAGAAGAGATGGAGCTAAATCTCCGGCTCGAAAAAAGGGGAAAAAAAAAAAAAGCGGAAGGTGCGCCGCGGGTTCCATCGCTGTCGCTGGCGGGCTGCCCCGGGGAAAAAAAGGGGACTCGACGGCCAACCTTTGCAACACACAAAAAAAAAAAAAGCCAAGAACTGGGAACGTGCCGCGGCCCTATCCTTTTTTTTTTTTTGGTGCACGAAAGGCCGGCGGGGGGGGGAGGGAAAAAACAAGGGGCAATCGTTGGTCTACATCTAACAAGGAAAGGGGGGCCTGCCCGGGGGTCTCTTCACCTTCCCGGTGGTGCTCAGGCAGAAGAAGAGTCTTTCGCCGAATTCTCGTGATCAGCGGGTTTTTGGAGGAAGAAAAAAAAAAAAAAAAATGTTTGGCTGGGGGAAGGGGAAAAAGACCAAACTGAACACGATACAATCCTTATCGCCTGTTCTACTCGAAGGGAAACGGAGGCCCATGTCGGAGAAGAAGGAAAGACCAGCGAAAAAAGGAACAGGGCGCCGGAAGCCTCACGTAATTTTTTCACCACCTTCGAGTTTCCCAGGGGAGAGGAAAAGCTGGACAATCGGAGGACGGAGAAGAAAAAATACGGCGAACCCTCCCATGCCGCCTGGAAGGCGAAGGGGGAAAAAAAAAAAAAAAAGTCTAAGGCCCCATATTTCCGCTAACTTGGTTTCATCGTGCACCTTCATCGATTGCTCGATCAAAGGGACAAAAAAAAGCAGCGCGCCAAGGCCACGCTGGAAACTCAGGGAAGGAGGAAAGGGGAAAAGGAAAAGGACGTGTAGTGGGGTTCTCTCCTTTCCAGCCAGAACGTCCGGGAGAAGGGGGGGGGAAAAAAAAAAAAAAAAAAAAACCTCGAAAGTGTGTGGGTGGAGGACCAACCTCCGGAAAAGGGACAGTCGCTCGCTGAACTCTCCCGGTCATCATCAAGGGGGGGGGGGGGCATTGAAGGGGGTTTGATTCCTTTTCCGTAGGGAAGGGAAAAAAGAAAAGTAACATCCGCCTTTACTTCTAGATCAACTGAAGACTAAAAGAACCCAGCCGGGGCCTTCCCGGCAGTTTCGGCGGGCCGGATGGGGGGAAAAAAGGGAAGTCAGGAGAAGAAAGGAGACTGCCTGACCGCGCGCAGGGAGAAAAAAAAAACAGGGACGGCCGGATGTTCCAAATTTCCTCGCAGCCGTTGAAGAAAGGGGAACAAGGTCAAGCTGGCCTGAGCGCGTCAAGGGAAGGGAAAGGGGGAGCGCAACAATCGAAAGAAATTCTACTCTCTGAAGTCTAAAAATTGGGGACCAAAAAAAATATTCCGTTCTTGTTCCTGCGGGAGAGTTGCCGGCGGGAAAAGGGGAAAAAAGGGAAGGGGAGGATGTCCTAAACCGACGCGGACGGGAGGAAAAAAAAAAGGAGAAGCTGTCCCCCTCTAAGGGGGTCTCGCAAAAAAAAAGAAAACGGCTAAACGAGCGAAAAAAAAAAGGATGCCAAGCAAACTCTGGATGCCGATCGAAATGGGGGGGGATTACGGCCCGTGACAAGAGGGAAAGGGGGGGAAAAAAAGAAATGCTTCAATGTCCTAAAGGGGGGGGAGAAAGCTGTCTCCTCCTTTCCCCCGTGCTGAAAAGAAAAAAAAGACAACGCGCGGCAATTCATCCCTCTTTCTCTTCTCAACGAACGATAAAGGAAATCAAGGGGGAAACGCTTCCGTGCGGACAAGAAGGAAAGAAAAAAAGAGGCGAGCTGACCCTCCGTCTTTTATTCCGCTGATCGAGCGAAGAAAAAGAAGGAACGACGTTCTGTGGCACGTCCGGAAAAAAGGGGGAAAAATCCAGGGCCCAATCTCCGCCTAATCAACTTTTTGCCCGGAAAGGGGGGAAAGCGGAAATCCTTGTGTCGTGGCAGGAGAGGAAAAAAAGAGAGCAGTTCTTTTCTTTCCTTAAGGGAGGTCAAGGGTGCGGCCCGACAAATCTAAAAAAAAAAAAAACCCGGAAAGGGGGGGAAATGATCAAGAAAAAAAAAAAGGGAACGGCCCCGCCCCCAATCGCTTCATTTTTTGAGGGACAGGGGCAACTGCCGGGGGGGGAAAAAATGGGGAGCGCGCCAGGTCGTTTGAAGGGGGCTCGTTCAATCGAGGGGAAAAACTTGAACAAGTCCACCATCGGAAAAAAAAAAAAAAGACGCCCGCTTCGAATCTCCTTCCCTCCGCCGCAGTGAAAAAGAAAAATTCCGGCTCTAAAAAAAAAAAATCCTTGCTCCGCCCCCGGGGGGGGGAGGACACGCTTGCAAATAGAAAAAAATCCGACGTTCTCCCTTCTCCTACCGAAAGGAACCTTCCGCCAGGGGAAAAAAGGGGCGGTTTTCCTTCTATCTCAAAAGAAAGCATCGCCCCGGGGCCTCTACCCATGCCTGGCGAGGAAAAGAAAAAAAAGGACTGGAGGGGAGTCTCACAGGGAGGAAAAAAAAAAAGGGTCCCCCCCTCTTCTTCCTCACGATCATCGCGCCAGGAAAAAGAAAAGAAAAAAAAAAAAAAAAACTGGCATCAATTCCGGAGAATCGATGCAACTTGTGTAGCCAAACTCAAAGGGGGAGGGGAAAAGAAAAAACCCGTCGAAAAAACTTGGAGGTAAAGAAAACATAAAAAAAATACCTACGTCCGGGGGGAGGGCCTAACCGCGGAAAAAGGAGCTACCTGCTCTCCCTAAATCGTAGGGGAAAATGGGGGGGAGGCCTCCCGCTTAAAAAAAAAGACAAGAATCGAAGCCTATCAAGTCCTTGTTGGCCCGCCCCATAAGGAACGGAAAAAAAAAGGACTTCCGGCCGATATCTACGCTTACTACCGCCGGAAAAAAAACAAGACCAATTCGCACGGAGGGAAAAGAAAAGTCGGCAAGCTGGTGCGTGTTTCGCCGGTCGGTTGGGGAAAAAGGAAAAAAAGACGTGGGGGATCCCTTGGAAAAGAAAAAAAAACCGCGACCGAGAACGTTCACCACACGCTCTTCGGCGGCGCCAGAAAAAAAACTCTCCAAAACAAAAGGGAATCAGAAGCCCTCACTCGTCATGCAGATAGGGGGATAGGGCTCTCATCGGCCGCCATCCTTTCCGGATGCGTGAGAAGGGAAAGGATTGTTCTGGGGGGCGGGGGGAGGAAGCCGCCCTTCCTTCCTCAAAAATACCTTTGGGAGAGAAAAAAAAAAGGAAAAGGGGAATGGCGCCCTCCGGCCTATTGATTCCTCCCGCCAAAAATGAGCCTTTTTGGTCCTGAAAAGGAAGGGAAAAAAGGCGGCGGTCTCCGATCAATAACCCCCGACGGGAAAAATTGGGGCGGTGTCGCAGGGGAAAGAAAGGAAAAAAGGTTGGGTGGGGGGGCAAAAAGTCTCCCTTAATCCGCGGCGATGGTGGAGGGAAAAGGACTCTGGGTTCCCCTTCTGGGGGAAAAAAAAAAAATGGATGGCGCGCGGAGAGGAAAATGAGACCCCTCTCAGAAAAGAGAAAACGCGCCCGAAAAAAAAGGGAGCGCGTGGAAAATCTCACGCAATAGGAAAGGGTCTCAAAGGATGGCCAATGGCAAAGGGAAAAATGCGTCACACCCAATCGTCAGGGGAAGAAAGGGGGTCAATTTCCCTAAGAAAAAAAAAAGGGGGGGGGAGGAGCTGGTCGTCGTCCTATTCTCCGGCGCGCATAAAAGAGAGCCCGGGTCATCCCAAAAACCACTGGAGGGAAAAAGTTTTTTTCCCCGCTCATCTTTAAAAAAAAAAGAAACAAGAATAAAGAGGAAAAAAGGGGGGGGGTGGGTCTGCCAAGGGAAAGGGGAAAAAAGGAAGTGGTTTTTTCCCTTTACGCGCAGAGAATGCATCCCCCCCCCAGTCCCTTCCGGGGAAAAAGGGGGGTGCGGGGGGGCGTCTTTTTTTTTTGGGGGGGAGAGGGTTTTTTCTTTCGGAAAAAAAAGAGGGAGAAGGGTACCTCCTTTTCTTCCCCCTTCATCCGTAGGAGAAAGAGGAGAAATACAACCCCCGGTGTGCCAAAAAAAGGGGGTCTCGGGGTCCCTGTCTTCCTGCAATCGGAAAAGGGGGTAAAAAAAAACACGCTCTCTCGAAACTAAGGCCTTCTCTATTGAAAGAGAAAAAAGAAAAAATGGGGGGCCTTTCCCCTATTCTTCGAAAAAAAAAAAACCAACCAACAACTTTATTAAGGAAGGAAAAAAAGATAAAAGAGGGGGGATGTCTACTTCAATATCTAACGCGTCGTCCGGAGAGAAAAGGGCTTTTCTTAAGGAAAAAGGAAAAGGCGAGCCACCCGTCATTCTTCCTATCGCGGGCAGAAAGGGAAGAGGTATAAGGGCGCCTCCCCTAAAAGACCGTAAGGAAGGAAAAGAAAAAAGCGCCGCCTTTTTTTTTTTTTTTTTTTAACGCAAAAAAAGTAAAAAAAAGGAAAAGGGGGACCCCCTACCACGACGAAGCAGAGGAAAAAAAAAAAAAAAAAAGGGAGGAAAGCCCGGGCCCTCCTTTTCCCCTTGGGGATGACCGGGAAAGGAAAGGAAAAAAAAGCCCAATCTACGACGACACGAGGGGGAAGAGGGAAAGGGGGAGGGAAACCGCTCATCATTACTATTACCTCTGCGCCGGCAGGGGGGGAAAAGACCAGAACCCTCTCCCCAGGAGATGAGAAAAGCGCCGACAATGGTCGGCACTTTTCTCCTCGAAGCAGAGCGGGGAAAAAAAGAAGAGAGCGCGCAAAAGAGGAAAAAGAAAAAAGGAAAAAGGGACCCGCTATCCCTCCACCAATAACGCCGCGGAGAAAAGAAACCGGAAGGTTTCTCCCCGCGGAAAATCAAAAAGGGGAAAAAAAAAAAGTACGGGGTCCTGCCTTTCTCTCCCTACTTTCCAATTGCAGGGGGAAAAAAAAAGCGAAAAGCGGGTGCCGCCGCAGACAGAAAAAAAAAAAAAAAAGGCCATAGGTCCCTCCCCTCCAAAGGTGCCGAAGCAGGCCAGGCGGAGGGGGGGAAAAAAAAAGAAAGGGGCCACCAGAATGAAAGGAGGGAAAAAAAAAGAAAAAAGGGCTGCCCGTCCCTCTCTAGACGAAATCCGGAACAAGGAAAAGGAAGAAAATCAGGGGGCTATCTGGGAGGGGGAAGCCGCCTTCCTCCGAGCGTGGTGGGAAGACTAGCTCGACGAGCAGAATTTAAAGGGGGAAGAAAAGGAAAAAGGAGCCCAGGCAAACCTACTCTACCAACCTCCAGCTTGCCGAAACACGAAAAGAAAAAAAAAAAAAACTGGAAGAGGGGCTACTTGTAGAAAAAAGGAAAAAGAAAAAATCCTCTTCCTGCCGTTTCAAGCGTCGGAAAAAAAAAAAAAAAAGTTATGAACCCATCTTGAGAAAAAAATCTGTCCTCCCATGTCTTCGCGAGCGAAAGAAAAAAAAGAACAAAGATCGTGGAAAAGAAAGAAAAAAAGGTCGCCCCGCGTTTCGGCGACATAGACCGAGAAAGGCCCGGCAACTCCCCGACGCACCGAAAAAAAAAAAAAAAAAAAAAGGCGCCTGAGGTTCGTCTGCCCGCGGCCACGAAGAGGGGGGGACCGGGGGCCGCGGGGAAAAAAAAAGGGGGAAATCGTGAGCAGCTCCTTGTAAACGAATGGCGCATGAAGAAGGAAAAAACTAGAAAAATGGTTCCCCCCTCACTGAGAAGGAAAAAAAAAAAAAGAAGACGTTCTCCACGAAAAAATAAATCCGCCCGGAGAAAGGAAGGTCTTCGTTCGGCCGGCGGCGAAAAAAAAGCGTAATTTCTATTGCCGTGGTAGGAAAGAGGACGAGAAATCTGCTTGTAGCGTAAGAGAAAAAGCTAAAGATCACTATATCGAGCAGGCGCAGAAACAAAGGAAGACGCCCGCCACCGATTCACAACTCGCCTCCGAAAAAAGGGTGGACCAGGATCAGCGGAATGCCGCGCTATGGGGGAAAGAAAAAAAAAAAACCCAGAAAGATTGGCCAGGAGCGGGAAAAAAAACAGGGAGGCCCCGCCATGCTCGAATAAACCGCCGGCAACGAAAGAGAAAAAAAGGGAGGAAACACGAACTTATTGGAAAAGAGGGGAAAAAAAGGAAAAAAAAAAAGTCGGCGAGATGTGGTCGATTGTGACGGTGGGCCGGACGGAAAAGACCGGGAGAAGGCTCGGTATGCGCTAGAAAAAAGGGGAAAAAACCCGCGGAGCATCTCTCCGACGCTCCGGCGGCCACAAGAAAAAAAAAAAAAAAAAAGTTGACCTCCCAAACGAAGAGGAGAAAAAGAGGGAAATGAAGACGCTCCGCCCGTTCTCAGGGGGAAAAAAAAAAAAAAAAAAATAATGAAAAGATTCGAGATCAGCACGGGGGGGGGAAAAAAAAAAAAAAAAAAAAAAAAGCACCGGTAGAACATGAAGCTTTGCAACTTCATTCCCTCGGGCAAAAAATCAGAAAAAACTGCCTGCCGATTCGGAGAAGGGAGGAGAAAAAAAAAAAGGGGGGGCGAGCGAAGACTTTCTAGTCGCGCGCCCCGCGCGGAGGGGGAAAAAAAAAGAAGCTTCGTCGGTCCATAAGAAGGAAAAAAAAAGAAAAAATATCACCCCGGGCCTTACCCCTAACTTTAATGATTGATCGCCGTGAGGGGAAACAGGGCGTGAAGCTCAGAAGAGGGGGAAAAAAAAAGGAAGGATCGGATAGATCGGCCGTTCCCTTACTCTCCCTCGCCAGCCGGGGAAAAAAAAAAAAAAAGGTCGAACGCGCGAAACCGAAAAAAAAGAAAGGGGTAAGTCATAGAGGCCGCGCGTATCATCATCTCCTTTTAAAAGGCTCTGACGCGCCCTTGCCGAAAAGAAAACCGAAAACTGCCGGAGCCAAAGGAGTGGGGTGAGGGGGGAAAAAAAAAGGAAAAAAACAAGTGGGGTAATTCGCGTCCCGCGATTACTCTATCACCAGGACCCTTCACCCGATGCTCAAGAAAAAAAAAAAAATCCAAAAATGATGCATGCACATGGAGGAAAAAAGAATGGAAAGAAAAAAAAGGGGGGGGAAAAGGGGGGTCCTACGGGCCTCGATCCCTTTAATTCTTTTTTCCCTCCACCCGCCCGAAAAGGAAAACTCATAAAAAGGCTGCTGGACAGGGGCAGCAGGAAAAAGGAAAAAAAAAAAAAGAGAGTCAGCGCTTTGGCCCTCGCTTATTCTTTGTTCCGGATCGAGCAAGGAGGGAAAACGAAGGGAGATATGGGCCAAGGGGAAGGAAAGGGGAGGAAGAAAAAGGGGAAAAAAAAAAAGGGCCGCGTAGTTCGGATAGACGCCGCCGATTTCCGCTTTGTGTCGAGAATAAATGGGAAAAAAAGAAAAAAAAGAGAAAGACTCGCCGAGAAAGAAGAAAAATGGGGCAAGGAAGTGGGTGAAAAGGGGAAAAAGGGAAAAAAAAGGACGACCGGCCTATCCGGATTGTATCGTTTTTCAGTGGAGTGGGGTTCCACAGGGGAACGGAAAAAAAAACATGAGAAGAAACGTCTCGAGACAGGACAGAAAGAAAAAAAAAAAAAAAGGGGACGAAGCAACACCTCTTTTACTCTCCCCGCCACCCCGAGGGGACAAAAAAAAATGTCTGAGGGGGACCCCCGATTGCCAAGGGAAAAAGGGGGGGAAGAAAAAAGAAAGAAAAGGGGGGAAAAGGTTCCTCCCAGTTCCTTTGCTTGTTGGTGGCGGGCAAAGTGAAGGGGCGAGAGAGAAAAAAACTTGAAAAAAGCCAGCGATGTGAAACAAAGAGGGAAGAAAGAAAAAGTAAAAAAAGAATGCC
>Ga0179593_1307350_pt1 | contig 11445 bp, 13 predicted proteins | sample CZODoug2_1_08_16_FD_185931 | JGI IMG/M metagenome (GOLD analysis project Ga0179593, IMG submission 185931) | Vadose zone soil fungal communities from Angelo Coast Range Reserve, California, USA - CZODoug2_1_08_16fungal (PacBio error correction) | ecosystem: Environmental > Terrestrial > Soil >...
TGCAAAAAAAAAAAAAAAAAAAAAGCACGGGACCTATACCGTTTCGGACATATCGAAATATCAAAAAATAAAAAAAGAAGGTTGGGCGAGACGTCCGGGGGGGGGACTAGTAGCCAAGAAAAAAAAACACGAACAGCTTCAGTCGGGGGAAGAGGGATTGAGGTGGGGATCATTTTCACAAAGAAAGGATCTCGCCAGCTCGGGACTAACTAGAAAAGCAGGAAAGTTGCGCGTTGTCAAAAGCAGGCGTGTGACTTTGGGAAAACGGGCAGACTGTAAATCACCTGAGAGAGTTATTTGAACGAGTGAAATCACAGCCTTTAATCCAGATGTCCGTTCGAACCGGAATGGGAAGACCAACCCGAATGGGGAACATCCCCGTGGGAAAGGGGGGGGAGGAATGCTGTACTAGAGAGTTCTTGTCGAAAATTCTCTTGGAGGGTGGGAAACCTCGCCATGTCTCGAAGTGTGCCGGACTTGGGGACAGAAAAAGAAAGAAGCCGTGCGTGGTTGGGTGTTTGTTGGTGAAGCGGGGAAAGAACATGCTAACAATGTGATTCGCGCTAGCAAAAGGGGCACCCCTGACGATCCGATCCATCTGAGAGGAGAAAATTCCGAATAACGAGAAAGAAAGATTCGAAGAGGGGCCGAGTTTGTGCCTTCAACCGGTGCTGGTGCGGTCTATAAAATTAAAATGTCAACGCTACAAGAAACTTGAACGGAGGGGAGGGAGATTAATTATTAATAATAGAGCCTCATTGTAAAGGAAAGGGGGACATGAGGTTGGGGGGGAAGAATTCCAGCCTTCCCTAAAACGTAACAGCAGAAATAATTCAGTAGCATGGGGCCATTCGCACCTTGCCAGGCCACCCCGAACTTTCGCATGGGGGGGCACAGGAAATTTACTTAGGCAGGGGGTTTAAACAACGGCTCGAAAGGGAAAACTCTTGGAAAAAAAGAAGGAAAGGGACATAAGAGGTTGGGCGAGTTGCCATAAAGGATGGAAGAAAATCTTGGTCAGTCCAACTCAAACAAGGGGGGGGGAGGGAGAAGTGCGGGGGAATGAACCCCGAGGGAAATGGGCAAAGATAAAGGAAGGAGAAAGACGGGCAGCACTCTGAATCAAAATATAAACTAATCTGCCTGTTGGGGCGTGCTGTTACCTGACAGAGAAAGGAGACGCTCCTCATAACGATTGAAACCGGGAAACAGGGAAAAGAAAATGTAAGCACAAGTCACGTACGTGAGAGGGCCGCAGAGCGAGAGAAGACCTCTTTTAAAGGTCGGCGAAGGTAACCAAAATGACACCCCTCTAAAAAAGAGGAGGGGTTAGGAACTGCCAGAGAGTGTGCAGGGAAACAAAGAAATAAGGAAACACCGCAGTCGAAAGCGTGACCCAGCTACCAGTTTTCAGAGTTCGGAAGTTTAAACTTGAACGCCTTTCTTCTCAGGTTGGGGGGGGGAAAACCTGGCGCGGACACTGGGAGGGGAAAAGAACACCTAAACGACCACTACTTCAGACCGTTCAGCACCCAAGAACAGGGGAAAAGGTCACCCGCTGAGGGAGCCGTGGACATAAAAATGGAAAAAGAAAAAGGGGAGGAGATCAGGGTAAAGAAGGCGTATAGGGAAAGGACAGAAGTCTTGTAGGAAATTCCATCATCGGGGAAAGAGTAAGAGAGGCAACCTAAAAATCCCAAGAAAAAGTAACATAACGGTAGAGGGGGGACGACTGACTATAACTCTCATAGAAAAAAAGCAGGAAGCGCGCATCACGCAAAAGGGGGGGGGGGGGGGGGGGGGGGGGGGGGGGGGGGGGGGGGGCCGGGGGAGGGGGGGCGTGGGGTAGGGCGGGGCGGGGGGGAAGCCGTCATCTCTTGAGGGGGTGGGGGCCAGTGAGGGGGGGAAGGGGGGGGTACCAGAACGTGTGTGGCAGTGGGGTGCGGGTGGAGAGGGGGTGGGGGGGGGGTGGGGGGGGGGGGATAGATCGGGGCGTCGGGCGTGTTAGGGGAACAGGAACCACAGGGGTGGGGGGAAAGCGTGGGGGTAGTAGGAGTATCAGGACGGGCACCCCCCTCTTGGTTTGAGTACACTCTAGGGGGGGGGTGGGCATAAACCTAATTACCGGGGAAAGAGGGGGGGGGGTTCGCGGGGGGGGGGGGGGGGGGGGCGGCGAATGCCTCAATTCAACTTCAGGGGGGGCTGGAAGGGGGGGGGGAAGGGGGGGGAGGGGGCAGGTGAGGTGGTGGCGGCGGGGGTAGGTCGGACGGGAGGGGGGAGCCGGGGGGGGGAAGGGAGAGGTGGGCAGGAGGGGGGGGGGAAGGGAGAGGGGGGGTAGGAGGGGAGGTGAGGAGAGGGGGGGGAGAGGGGGGGGGGGGGGGAGGGGGGGGGGTCGGGAATCACAGGGGAGGCGAATGCCCGAGGGTAAGGGGTCTGGGTGTGGGGATGGGTGGGGGGCGGAGGTCAAAGGGGGGGGGGGGTGAAAAAAGCCCCTGGGGGCGTGAGGGGGGCGGTACCTTCGTGACGGAGGGGGGGGGGTGGGAAGCGAGGGGGGGGGGGGGGGGGGGGGGGGGGAAAGAGAGGGAGGGTGGTGGGGGGGAGGAAGGCCAACAGAAAGTGGGGGGCCAGGGGCGCAGAGCCAAACCTGTGACGGGGCGGCGTGAAGTGAAAGGGCAGGGGGGGGGGGTGAGGGGCGTGGGGGCGCGGGTGGGGTGTGGGCTAGAGCGGGGGGGGGGAGGAGGACGGGGGGGGAGGATGGGGACGGGGGAAGGGGAGGAGGAACCAGTCGCGGGGGGGGGGGGGTTCGGCATTGCAAGGCGGGGGGGCACGTGACGGGAGTGTAAGTTTGAAAACGAGGCGCCTGGATAGTGGGGGGGGGAAAGGGAGAGGGGGGGGTGAGGGTGGGAGAGAGGGGGGGGGGGACCAGCACGAGGAGACAGGGCGAGAAAATGTGGTAGAGTGGGGTGCTGGAGAAGGGGGGGGGGGGATTAGAAGGGTTGGGGGGGGTAAAGTGGGGGTGGGTGAGAGGCTAGGGTGGGGGGACTCCTTAGGTACCGAGGGCACGGGGGGGGGGGAGGGGGGGGGGGAGGGGGGGGAGGGGGGGGACAAGAGCGGGGGGACACGCGTTCGGGGCGGGGGGGTGACAGCAGCTAGGTCGCGCTGCTGGTGGGGGGGGGGAGAAATTAGGAGGGGAGTGAACCGGAAGGGCTGGGGAATAAAAGGAAAAGTCATAGAAGTACAACCCAGTACAGGAAAATACCCGCAAAACTTTTCACTAAAAAGGAGGTCAAAGCGGTAAAGAAAACCAGTGTCGAGAACAAAATGCCATGGGGTGGGGGGGGGGGCGAGGGGGGGTCTCCAGGGGCAGATGGACGCCAACCCGGGCCCGTCCGGCGACGCGGGGGCGGCTCTCGAGGAGGGGGACCGGGGGGGGGGGGGGGGGTGGCCGGTTGGGGGGGGGGTGGGGGGGGGGGGCGCACAGGTGGGGGGGGAGGGGGGTTGGCCGGGGGTGGGGGTTGGGAGGAGGGTGGTGTGACTACGGGGCGGGAGGGGGCGCTTGGACCGGCGGGGGCAGGGTGAGGGGCCGAACCATAGGGGGGATGGGGGGGGGAAGGGGGAGGGGGCGGGGGTGGGGAGGGGGAGAAGCAGGGCAGATGGGGGTGCCGCTCTATGAGGGAGCCCTCCCTTTTAGAGGAGGGGAAGGAGCAGGAGGAGAGTTTGGGGGGGGGGGTGAGGGGAAAGCGGTCGGAGGTACGGGGCACGGTCCGGGATGGGGGGAGGGGGGGGGGGTGCAAAAAAGGATGATACTCCGTGGGGGGGGGCGGGGGGGGGAGGGGGAACAAAGGAAGGAGGGGAAAGTGACCGGCTGACCGGGAAACCGGAGGAAGGGGAGTAAAGGGCGCGCGAGGGGGCGATCCAAGAAGGGCGGGTAAAATGACAAGGGGAAAAAGGGAGGGCAATCAGGCAAAGTTCGATTGACCCACGTCCAACCAGAAGGAGGGTCGTGAAAGCCGGCAACATCTGGGGGGAAGCAGCCACAAGTCAGTGGTGAAGGGAGTTGTGCTCTTTAATCGGTCGAAAAAATCAGAAGAAGGGAGCCCCGTTCGTGGAGGGGCCGCTACTACTACAGGGGTGAAAAACTCGTGGCGGTGGCCCACAATAGAATCAATCCAATGTAGAGCCGTCTGCTGCTGAAGAGGCTACTAGGGGAAAAGGGGCACTGCGTTCGCGAAAAAAAGGTGTCCAAGAGGGCGGAATAAAAAGAAGCTGCGAGTCACATTCCTGGCAAGTCAAGGCCGAGCTGAGGTAAAAATGTCTGTCAGGGGACAAAAAGGGGAAAAAGGCGGGGGGCCGAAGAAAAACCTCGTTCGAAAAAGCGATGAATGGGTCGGGGAAGAACCGTCTTCACAGGCCGGATACCATTGAGAAGAGCGCCACGAGGGGAGCATTGAAAGTAGTTCCACGGCGGCCCTCCACTCGGAAATCCCAACACCAAAAATCTCGGTTGTTGGAAGAAGAGAACTGGCGTCGTGGAGGGGGTAGGGACGTTTTGAAAAAGAAGAACGATTCGAAGACACACTCCAGGAGTCAACAACACGGAAAGCGTCCTCCAGCAGCGACGAACTCCTCCCGAGAAGGGAAGTTGAGGCACGCCGCGGTCCGCTTCGGAGGGAGAGAGTATGGGGTAATAGGAAAACTCATCGGGACCCGTTCGCATACCCGAAGGTGGTCTTCAAAACATGACTGTAGACCGTTTATTGCCAGGCGGGAAAGTGAGGGGTTCGCGAAGCAAGAAACAGCATAAATGACTGCGACCACGGCCCTCAAAACGATTGAATGAAAAAAGGGGGGGCACCGGTTACGTATGGGAGAGAATGAGGGAACCATCACGCCAACCAAACATAAATGATGGAAGGGAATCAAGTTGAGAAAAAGGGAGACTAGGAGGAAGATCTCATAACCAGAAATGGCGGCAGTCCGTCATAGAGGAAGGCAAAAAAAAAAAGGGGGTCTAGTAGCATGCACGGGGGAAGGATCGTAAGTTGACAAGGGCAATCATGCGTTACTCGACTAGCCGTCGGAGGTCATCGAGGGAAGAAAGGTCTAAGCGTTAGCAGAAGCGGAAAAACTCATCAAAAGGAAGAATGGAAACAAAACTGGTCGAAAAGCGGGTCGCTGTCCATAAGCTTGAAAAAAAAATGCAGCCAAAAGGGGGGGGGGATGGAGGGGAGTCGGGAAAGCGGATTGAGAAAAGAAAACCACTCTGTAAAAAAAACGACCTTGGACGCGATCGACGGCCGCTCAAGGAGACCGGAGAGAAAAACAAAGGGATCCGTCAACGCTTTGGTCAGGTGAAGATCATTTTAAATTACTCACAGCACAAGAACCGACAAAAAAAGGCTGGGGGTCGCCTCTGCACGCACGCGGGCGGAGGTGGTCAAAAAAAAAAGGGAAAGGTGAGCCAGGAGGCCTCATTGGTCGCGCTACAGCGGAAAGAAGGTTCTCTCATCTGGGATTTTGAATGGCGCGCGAATTTGAGCAAGAACCTAGGGGGAAAAGGTAAAAGAACCGTTGTCAAGCGGAAACAAATCGCGGATGGGACAGTTGATTGTCAACACAAATAAACAACGTCGGGACATTGGAGCTAGGCAAAAAAAAGAAAACGGATAAAAGTCAACAGCTAAATCGCACTCCACCAAGAATCTTAATCAAGGACAGCTAAGAAAAATCACAATGGGAAAGCTAAATCACCGGGAAGCCCTCAACTCACGGGCGTACAGGAAAAGGGGGAGGGGAAATTATTGGAAGAAGGACGCAAATACAAGAGCGAGACTCCTTCAACCGTCTGCATCCCGACAAAAAGGCACCACCAGGAGAGAAAATAGTTCGGAAGTGGCAATGGGAGGTAGAAGGGCGGCAACAGGGCCCGCTAATGAAATGAGAAACACGGTAAAACGACTCACGTTCACACGGAAGGATCTTTTCCCAATCAATCGGGGGGCCAACCAAAAATCAGGTTCTAGAAAACGTCGGGGGGCGGTTCGTCTGGGACAGGAGGCCAACCGGCAACAGAATAACTTAAGAAGAACAAAAAAAAGGAGAGGAAAGAAGAGAAGAAGTGAATCCTCCTGTAACTAGACTGTTGGTTGCTATGAGGGACCCTCAGAAAAAACCTACGTTGGGCTATAAACGGGAAGTGGGCAAGGTGCCACGAAGCAACGCCCCGCTTGACAGGAGGGTGCGCTAGACCAAGGGAAGTTCACATTGGACAGAGAAGCCGAAGAACCGCTAAAGAACTCCTGCGCACTAAAATCGAAATTTTGCTCTTGGGAAAGCCCTTAGTTGACCGGTGGCTCAAGTGCTACAAACTTTGTAAGTCGAATCCAATCGGGAGCGGTATTTCTCCTCTAGACCAACTTGTAAGGTACTATCCAGCTTTTTCCGGGGGGTCCTCCCTTATGCGAATCCTAAGGATGAATCAACCCCTGTAAATGGTTTCTTAGCTTTACTCATGATGAAGAGGGAGGGGGGCCTCGTGGACGTTCTTCAGGGGGGGACGACCGCTCCACGACGTGCGACTAGGCGGTGAGGGACACCCCTTAAAATCTGCTTTAGGGGGGTGGTTTTGTGGGTGCGTTCCACTAAAACTATGCACCTGTGCTCGGGGTCGAGCCATTCCGCAAAAAAGTAAAACAGCCTCCGCCTCTATCAACGACGCTGGAGTAAAACTGGCCTTGAAGGCTCCCGAGAAAAAAAAAAAAGCGTTTTTGCGAAACCGATGCGACCCCAGCGATGTGCCGTCACGTTTCGGGGGTGTGATAAAAGAAGCACTAGAAAACCGGGAGGAAATCCAATTGGAGAATAATAGTCGACATGAAGAGCGACGCGATCGCATGGTCAACACTTTTTAAGTTGGCGGTTGGGAATCCTGCGAACAAGAAGGGGAAAACCTAAAACCCCCCGTAAAAAGATCAATAATTCATTGAATAGCATGGGTCCTTGCCACCCGAAAAAAAGGGGCCTGATTGCCTGGGAAGGTACTGATGCGTTGTTTGCAGTCGTAGCGACTTCTTAGAAGAGGGAACATAAAGCCCCAAAAAGAGGGGGGATAAAAAAACGAACAAACTAGAGGATGTACGTCCGTCACAACAAAAAATAACCAAATTGCAAAAAAAAATAGACAAGAGGGGAGATCCCGCCTGGAGGACTGAACAAATTGGTTTTATGATTATTCGGGGCCTATGAGGAAAATTGGCCACGGGCAAACGCTCCAATATAAGAGAAAGGGCGGCCGTTGGCGTGCTCTTTACTAAGAACTGAAAGGAAGAAAGCTCAAACCTACATAACGGAGTCACTCAGTTACGTCTACCTAAGGGATACTCAAGGAGATGATGCATATCGCCAGGGAAGGGGGGAAACTTAAGAGCGCGACGACGCTTGCATCGGAAGGTCTCAGTACCAACGCTGGACAGAATACACCGTGGTATAAAGAGGCGGAAACCGATGGAGGAAGAAAAGTAGAACAGAACCGCAGAGACGCGGAATAGCACGTACTTGACCATTTCATAGCTGAAGTCTCCGAAGTAAGAAGAAAGGGGGCGGTTCTGGGGAAAGGAGAAGGTTGGTAAGGGTAGCTTGATCTCCGAATTAGAGGGAAAAATCGGAAGCTCACAACAGAAATTGAAGGGCGCGGCGGCAAACCAAGATCGAGACCGATTCTATCCTAGCTTGATTACGCCTCAAGGGGCAACCCTTAACAAGTGCTCAGACGAGTGAATGAAGGAAGAATGCTCGAGGGACAGAAAAAAAAAAAAACAGCCGCCGGTAACGGCGTAACACCTCCGGAGGAAAAAGTTTCCAAAAAAAAGAAGATCGTGTTTTAAACAGAATTCGGGCGGGTGGGAAGGAGGAAGGAAGACGAGACCGAAGGCGGCTGCGAGCAAAGTCACAAAGCTTGGCTGCCACTGACGCAGCCACGCTCCGCTAAATGGGAGGGGAAGAATACAGCGAAAGACCCGGGTTCTTCGAATTGGAGAGAGAAAAATCACAAAGCGTAGAGAGAATCCCCGAAGATTTTGAGAAAAGGACTCAGCCTTCCTCCCCGGGTCTAGAGACTGGCTCCGACTGGGGAAATAGAGGCCCAACGCACAGATCAGGAAAGAAGTCTTTGTGGCTGGGAACACCAACCAGACGCGGACGGATTCCAGGCACAACCGCCGTTATGTATCGACTAAATCCGAAGCCTGAACAACGCAGCCGCGTGTCCTGGGGGAAAAAAAATGAAATAGGGGACGGGGAGGGGGCGGGGATGGTGTAGCTTAGAAAACTAGCCCGGCCACCGTCAGGGTAAGGTCCTCTCCTTCTAATAGAAAAATTGAGACTCGCCCGCTTCCACCAGGAAACCATGGGGGACCGAAAAGGGCCCGCGCAAGGAAAAACAAAAAGGAAAGGCGGAAGGACTAACCGGTCAAGTTCCAGGGGAAAAACGGTGTCAGCAGTAAATCCATTTATCCAGAGCCAAGAAACGGACACACGTATCGCGGGGGGCAGGCTGCGTTATTTTTCGGGGAGTCTACACTATAAATCCCCCCCCACCGATCCACCTCAAAGGGGAAGGGGGAACACAAACTCGGGGCATAGGGGGGTGGGAAAGGGGAATTCGATGTGACCGGAACGCCACAATAGGTACGAGGCGGGGAAGGGGACTCCAATTCGGGGGGTTGCCAGCCAAAAATCGAAAGGAAGCGTTGAAATAAGAAGTGCGGATCGGGAACTCGCGTGCCGTCTGCCTTCATCAAAAACGAGGGGAAGGTGGAGGGCCGACCTAGACATGAACTGACGTCGAAGGAAAATCGCAGCAATGAAAATGGAAGGGGAAGGGAGCTTGATATTAACGAACGAGAGGAAGACGTGGCCTTGCGTCTTGAAAAAAATCGTGCACACGGTGGCCTGCGCTTAGGGGGTCAAAAAACTCAAAGACTCTTCCCGGTGGCTAGGCAAAAAAAAAGGTTGTACACGATCGTCTTCTGAACGGACAGATTGCCAGACCGGCCGGTTGCCCACCTACTCTTTCCCGCTGGAGGGTGTTCCTTGTAATCACGCCACGGGCAAGGGGATAAAAAATGGACGTAGAACCAGAACTCTTGCGAGTTGGCCGTGGGGAGGTTGACCACTGCAACCCGCGAGGAAATCTTAACGAAGCGAGAGATGGGAAACACAAGAACGGGAAATTGAAAAGACAGGATTAGTCGGTGTTCCGCGAGGAAAGTCACGGTCACGAGGGACAAAGGCTTCAACAAAAACGGAAAAGAAAAGGGAAAGAAAGACTAACACTCCGATAAACTGTTCCCTGGGCTACGTCCAGCGGCGGAAAGGGAGTGGGAGAGCTAGCGTTCATACAATAAAGAGGGGGGAAAACCGGCCAGTTAGATAACGAGGAGGTGAATAAGGGGAGCCAGTGGGGGTGTATATGGACACGAGTCTCCGCGCTCGTAAGGAAGGAAGGGCTAAAAGGAGGAGCCGAGTATCCCTGAGAATGGTCCGTGACTAATGAAGAAGAGCCTTCGAAAGAATGTACCGGCAAACACACCGGGGAAAGGAGAGATGAGCAGTGGCTGACAGGGGGGGGAAAAGTTATTTTCTCCATAGTGCAACCCCTGCCTCATCAAAAAACAAGCGGCCGGGAAAAAAAAAAAGAAAAACGTAGCAACCCAGCTTGTCTATGAAAAAAAGGCGGCAGGGGGGGGGGGGGCGCATTAACGGCAAGTGAGGGAAATGACTGTTGCGGACTACTCGATGGGCGGCGCTTGGAGGAAGATCAACGCCGCCGCCGAAGCCGACTCGGAGAAAAGTCATCCGTACCACTTTAACCTCCAACCGGTAAGGAATGGTCGGAGGGGAGATCAGCGGGCGGGGGTAGTATCTGAACAGGGCTAGTCCCCCACCAAAGGAGATGTATGAAATTTCTTTTATTCGGAGAAAGGGGCTATAAAAAAAACCACTCTAAACGACGTTTAACCTTCAGATCGGCGGAGCCTCTGTCAATTACACCCACAAATTAAAGCAGAATAAACCAAAACAAATACAACACCATCCCACAAAAAAGAAAAGACCGTTGGATTCCGTCCAGATTGGTACTTTTGATCTATGAGACGGAAACCGCAACGGACCATAACTGATGGGGCGGCCGAGGGGTACACCAGGCGGCTGGTGGTAGAAGGGAAGCAAAGTGACGTCTCAAGGAGAAGAGTTTCTTCGGGCTCGCGAAATCAGGGGGTTAATTTTTCCCGAGTGGCAAGGGTCAGAAAATTCAAGAAAAAAAACGTTTTCGTTAAAAAAAGAAGAAGAAACAAACCAGAGCGTCTGCAGGTGGGGTACAATGCGGCAAACGGCGCATTGTATCGTATTCCCCTGACCGAGAAAGTACGCTCATCTCACCATCTTCAATTATAACTAAAAAAGTAAGAAAAAACGGTGGATTTATTCATTCTACTTTGAAACCCCCGGGGAAGACTGAAGGGAAGGGTTTTGACGACGCCAAATCAAAGAGAGAATGATGCTTTAAAAAGTTGAGCAAGCAAACCAAGGAGAACGACGGGAAACTCATGTCAGAAAAGGGGAGAAATTTGGGGGGGGGCGGGGGCGGCGCGAGAGCTTCACTGAATCCACGGAAAGAAAGAAAGAAGGCCAAAAATAGCAAGGCGGGGCGTGACAGGCCACCTTCGAGTGGGAAAAAACATTGCAGAACCGTTCTACCAAACCGGCTTGCGTTCGATGGTTTCGAAATATGCACCTAAACATTCTCTGACAAAGGAAAAGAAAATAAGCGATCTCCAACAAGGAAAGAAAAAGCTCACGGGACTAGACGGTGGGGGGGGAAGATTTCAAGGAAATAGCCGAAACCCGACTTTGGGGGAAGAACTCGGAAAAGTTGGGGGGCAAGGAGGGTCCCAACCCTAGTGTCAAAGGAGGGGGGGGTACTCAGAAGTGAAACGTGGATCATCTTCATAGAAAAGGAGAGAAAGAGCTACCGACGCTTGCAGCAACTTCCGGAACTAGGGCGATTCTCGTTTTCCTCTTATTGTTGGTCAGGGGGGCAGACCAGTTTTAAGGCGTCAAGCGCGGGTTTGAGAATCAGTCATATCCACAGGGAACTAAAGGGCCACTGTGACGAAAACTGTGGAGACAAAATAAAAAGATGAGAACACCTAGTGGGTGACTAGAGGGCTCATAGAGGTACGGTCTTAGGCAAAAGGTACTTGGGCATGAAATTTAGGCCTAGAATGAAGCGGTGACGACGGAGGCTTTTGAAATCAAGACGCCGCTTGGGTGGTGTCCGGGACTTATGTAAAGAAGACCTGTTGGGAAAAGGAAAACCTCGCGCGGCACCACATCAGACACGGCTTCCAATAAGTTCTCTACCGCCGAAAGCGTCAAAAAAAGGTG